>ERZ779851.55-NODE-55-length-106966-cov-14.034412_pt1 | contig 106966 bp, 78 predicted proteins | sample MGYA00511094_ERZ779851 | MGnify/ENA primary metagenome ERZ779851 (study PRJEB29588, sample SAMEA2155512) | human gut metagenome | biome: human gut; feature: human-associated habitat; material: faeces | place: Denmark | collected 2008/2010 ...
TATTCCAAAATTACGTTAAATCACGCTTGTGAATTTTCACTTGCGAAACTTTAGTGAGATTATTTAAATATGCATACTTTATTACTTAATATTTTGTAAAAGCCTTATACTATACTTATGCCATATATATCATGTATATGATTAAATGTAAATTGATGCAAATTTAGTTTTATTTTTTTTCCCAGACAAGTAAAATACCAGAAAGTTATATAAAATGTCAGTCAACTTTCTTGTTGGTTGACTATATTCTATCTTTATCGTTCTTAATCATAAAGAATTACAGACGATAATCTTCGTGCTCACTTATTACAAAGGTACGGAATTATTTTGTATGGCGTATGACATCTTCCGGTTTTTTAGGCGGTGATGGGAAAATGTACGTTCAAGTCTCTCACTCAGATAGAGTTTTCAAGGCATTGTCCATTATGCTCTTGAGAAAACGATGGCGGTCGCCACCACGATGTTTGCATTATATATATTCAAGGTCGCACGTACGCTTTCCTCCCTTTTGCCGGGCAGGACGGAGCGTGGGTGAACTTATCCCGGTGTTGTCCGCCCATGCAAAAGCAGAATACAGGCAGCCAGACATGCGTGCGGAATCAGTCTGAACTGTGATGGGTTTCGGCGTAATCATGAATCGTTCATGTCTCGTTTTCCTTTCACGCCGTTCTGTTTCCTGAACTGGTTAGGTGTCATTCCAGTCATTTTCCTGAACACCCTGTTGAAGTGCGGCACGTCGTTGAATCCGCTTTTGTAGCAGCACTCCGCCACGGTGTATTTCTTTGACATCAGCAGGTCACACGCCTCACGCACTCTTCGTTTTGTGAGATAGCTGATGATGGTTGTGCCGGTATGCCGCTTGAATGTCGAGCAGACAATGCTGCGGTTCATCTTCATGTGCGCGGCAATCATGTCAATGGTGATGTCCTTCGGGAAGTTACAGTTTATGAATGTCTTTATTTTCTTGGCTTTCTCTGCCGGTGACGTGTCTTTCAGATGGTGGCGGGCATATGTGAGGTCTCTGCTTTTCAGTATTGCGGTCAGCAGAAATATCAGTGTGCTCATTCTTTCAGCCGCAGTCTCATCCTCCATTCTTCTTAGGCATGCGCCTATAAATTCACTGTCTTTGTTGCCGAACATGACCGATTGCTCCATGCGTCCGTACCGCTCTGCAAGCACATTATATTCGGGGACAATCCCTGCGAGCCGTTTCGGGCAGGTCTGCGGGAAATATTATTGTGATGTTCTCTATGTTGCCCTCGCTGTCGGTGTCGTCTGGATTGAATATCCACTGGTGCGGCATACCGGGAACAATCAGCCATATTTCTCCAGCCTTGAACTTCTCGCGTGTGTCGCCGATGATGCGTTCGCCGCTGCCGGTCAGATTATAAACCATGGCTATCTCGCTGTGAATTTCTTCTTCGTTCTTTCAGGTTTTGTCATCGGATATGCCTATGACGACCGCTGGGACAGAATGACTGTATGGAGCTTCTTCAAGCGTCGTGTCATAAGACTGCACCCTATGGTTGTTTACGGTTGCGCCTTCGGTGCGCTTATGTTCTATTTCACGGGATGTCAGGATCAGTTCCCTCTTGTCGACCAGACTCCATGGTGGATGCTGATACTTGTCTTCCTGTGGTGCTGCACCATCGTTCCCATGCCCGCTTCGTGGGACATACGCGGATGGGCTGAGACCAATCCGCTGAACGGACCGGTGTGGTCTTTGCAATGGGAGTATCTTGCCAATATTCTTTATGCGCTTGTCATACGCAGGTTTACAAAACTTTGGCTCACTGTATGTGTGGTGCTTTTCGGTGTGATGACGCTGCTTCTTTGTCTCAATGTAGACTGGCTGGGAGTGTGGGAAAACCGCACGGCTGAGGCTTTCACTGTGATAGGCGGATGGAGTCTGTCGCCGGACCAGCTCCTTATAGGCAGCACCCGACTGCTTTATCCGTTCTTTGCCGGACTGCTTCTCTCTCGCGCAAACAGGCTCATAAAGGTGAGAGGAGGCTTCTGGCTGTGCTCGGCACTGATAGCCGCAGTCCTCGTGATGCTGCGTGTGGGAGGTACGGACAGTTTATGGATGAACGGAGTTTATGAGGCTGTTGTCATATTGCTGCTGTTCCCCTTTATTGTATCCGTGGGAGCGGGAAGCCGCATTACAGGTCGCTCTTCTGCCGTATGCCGGTTTTTCGGAGAGTTGTCCTATCCGCTTTACATCACCCATTTCCCGCTGGTATATCTTCAGAAGTCGTGGGTTTATTATCATCCCGACGCGCCGCTGTCTACACATGTGGCTGTGGCTGTGTGTGTTTATGTTATGGCAGTGGCAAATGCATGGGCTGCATACAAGTTGTACGACCTGCCTGTAAGGGCGTGGCTGAAAGCCAGACTCTTCCCCGCCAAGGAAAAGAGACGCCGGTAGTGTGGCGTACTGTTCGTATTGATCCGTCGCACATCGTCCGTCCTTGCATGCCGTTTCATTCATGCCGCTGCCTCGCAATCCGGGCTGACGTGTCTGAAACATTACTTTATGGAAAAGGAATGTGTGCTTTTGCGCCGCTTCCCCCACATTGCGCCACGTCTGACGTCTGTGCCATGAGCGTGGCTTTTATGGCGTATAGCAGGGTATGTCTTTTTCTCCCGAACAGGATTATGTATGACTTTTGGAGATGAATACACGTCATTCCGCCATGCTCCTTTTTATGCTTTCGGTTTTTCTATGTGTCACATATATTGTTATATATAGTATGTTATTTCATTTTATATGCACTTAAACCGTCTGTTTTGAAATGTTTTTTGTATATTTGCATTCAGTGTGAAAGAAACACATTCGGGTTCTTTCATTGTTTTGCATGTATGATGTGCGGCGCACTCTGCTGCATTCTTCATTTAAGATAATATATTTCAGACATGATGAATACACTTAATACAAAAACAACATTTGCAAAAAATGTAGCCTATCCCGGGCTGCTTGTACTTATCATTTTATCGCTGGTGGCGGCTTTTTTCCCTGATACGGTCAACACGGCATTGACAAACATACAGGACAGCGTATACAGACACATGAGCTGGGTCTATATACTTCTGGTGTCGTTTTTTGTCATCTCTCTGCTTGTTCTGACGTTCAGCAAGATGGGGAATATACGTCTTGGGGCAGACAACTCCGAGCCACAGTACTCCTTCTTCTCATGGATATCCATGCTCTTTGCCGCAGGCATGGGCATAGGACTGATGTATTTCGGTGTTGCCGAGCCCATGTCACACTATGTCTATCCCGCTCTTCCCGAGATTGCGAACCATGCCAAGGACGCGCAGCTCGCCACATTCTTCCATTGGGGAATACATGCTTGGGCGATATTTGCCGTGATGGGGCTTGTCCTTGCATATTTCTCATTCCGCTATAAACTGCCTCTCAGCATCCGCAGCGGGCTTTATCCCATTCTGGGTGACAGGATACACGGTTGGATAGGCGACGTTGTCGACATCTTCGCGCTGGTAAGCACGTTCTTCGGAATATCCACCTCGATGGGCTTCGGAGTCATGCAGCTCAATGCCGGACTTGTTCATCTGGGCTTGCTGCGCCATTCCGACTTCCTTTTTCAGTGCGCCATCATCATCGTTGTCAGCGCGCTGGCGATAAGCTCTGCCGTTGCCGGAGTGAACAAAGGGGTGAAACGGCTCAGCGAGATAAATATCGGTGCGGCTATAGTGATGCTGCTTTTCGTGCTGTTTCTTGGTCCCACCACGTTTCTCCTGAGCGCTTTCCTTGAGGGAGTTGGCAATTACATAGAGAATTTCGCCACCCTCACGTTCAACACCTTCGCCTTCGAGAAGGCGGGCAGAGGATGGTTCACCAACTGGACTGTTATGTTCTGGGCGTGGTGGATAAGCTGGGCGCCGTTCGTGGGTCTGTTCATCGCCCGCATATCAAAGGGGCGTACCATCCGCGAGTATGTGCTGGCGGTGCTGCTGGTGCCGTCATTGTTCATCTTTCTTTGGATGACTGTGTTCGGCAACGGAGCCATCTGGATGGACCGGAATGTTGTGGGCGGAGCGTTGAGCAGGCTCGTGGACAATCCCGACATCCTGCTGTTCTCCTTCTTCGAGAGCTTCCCCATGGCTAAGGCAATTTGCGTGCTGGCTGTAGCGATGATTGCCATCTTCTTTGTCACATCGGCTGATTCGGGCATCCTTGTCATGAACAGCATCTCCACATCCAATCATCCTCACTCGCCCAAATGGCAGAACGTGTTCTGGGGAGCGTTGATGGCAATCATCACGATGGCGCTCATCTATGCCGGCGGACTGAAGTCGCTTCAGACCATGACGCTCATCTCCGCCTTGCCATTCGGCTTGATTATGCTTGTGCTCTGTCTGTGCCTGTTCAAGGCTTTGCGCACCGACGGACTCTACAACTCAGCCCACATGCCTTACGGAAGCAGGACATGGAACGGTGAGAACTGGCAGCTGCGCCTGCGGCAGATTGTCACCTTCCATAAGAAAAGCGACATAAAGCGTTTCTTCAGAGACAATGTGGAGCCGGCGTTCAGCGAACTTCAGACTGAGTTCTCGAAGTATGGCATACAGGCAGACATACTCAGAGGCAGGAAAGGACCGCTTTCCATAGAGCTGAACATCCCTCATGAGCGCATACGCAATTTCCGTTATGGCGTCACTACTGAGAAGCAGCGCATATCCGATTATCTCATAGATGAGGACAACACACCAGATGTCGATGACGGTATGCAGTATGTCCCCGTCACCTATTATACCGACGGACGCGCGGGAAATGACATACAGTATCTCAGCAAAGAGGAGATTACGGCAGACGTGCTGCGTGAGTACGACCGTTATATAAGCATCATTGCCGACGAGCGTAACGCCATGGTGTTTGTTGACAAGAAACGATAACATCTTCCGTGCTGCTGCCATCATATGGTTTCCTGCTTTATCTGAATGTGGTATGCCGCATCTTTTTTACCCGAACAGGTCATTAGACATCCCTTCATAACTCATACTGCTGTCAGCCGGATTGTCTTCAGCTTTATTGAATATGTGGCGGGTTACACTGTGAAAAAGCGAAAGACAGGATGGCGGCAGCAGTGCGGAAGAAGGATGAAGGGCTGACGATAAACCTTGGATGTATATTCAGCGTTCTATTGACCGATTGAGGTTTAAAGACAAAACCCGTATGTCTGTCACCGGCATGTGATACTGCTGACGGCAAATCGCCGCTTTTGCATAAATATGCGGATATTGTCATGTGTATGCATATTTATATGTTGTCAACCTCGCGAGAATCGTGTGTTTTCGTTCAAAAGCATTTCCTGCCGGAAATACGCGGATTTTAAGCGGTTTTCGCAATGCTTTGATATACAGCCGTTTACGCGGTATGGTCAGATTGTCGCGCCTTTTCCGTGTCGCAGGATGGGCTTTGTTGACTTGCGGAAGAGGCTGTTTGGCGGTGCGATACGGTCTTTGTCATGGTGCCGGACGGGCTTTTCGGGAGTGCCGTAAGGCATGTTCGGGCTTTCCGAACGTGCTCCGCCGTTGCTCCGGCATTGTTTTCCGGTGTGTCCGTAACGTCATTATGGGGGTATAGAGCGGTGTCCGGCGGTTTTCCGTAATCTGTTTCACGAAAAACGGTTGTCAAAATATTTTACTTCCGCACAGTGCATAAATATGCGTTTCCGCCATCTTTTTGCTGGCGATAGAAGTTGCGTCAGCGGTGCGGAAGAGGAATGAGCGGTTGGCTGTAAGTTCAGAACGGTTGCTCTGGCGGTATGATGACCTGTTCGGGTCAAGGCGTGCCAATATACGTGCGTGACCTTCGGCGGGCTGTCTGAGGAGCGCCGCAGGAGGCACATGTGTGCTATTCAGCCGGTCGGTATATTGCACAAAAAACCTTCGAATGTGCGTTATTTTCTTCTTGATTGTAATATTTTACGTCATTTTGTTGTTAATTTGATTGTTTTGCAGAATAAATAATGACGGTTTGTTTGTTCTTTACACAAAAACTGACTACCTTTGCAGCCAGACCGTCCGTGAGTCGGCATACCGTCCGGCATGCCGGAGTGGTGAGACTCACGGATGTGTCTGTCATTTTTATTTTATAGCCGTGCCGCCGCATCGGAGATTTCCGCGTAGCGCGGCATGTGGCAGGAAGGGAGAACAGATATGAAACACAAGTTGAGAAGCTCAGTATGTACAGAGGGCAGGCGCATGGCGGGAGCCAGGGCACTGTGGGTCGCCGCCGGCATGAGGCGGGAGCAGTTCGGAAAGCCCGTGATAGCTGTGGTGAACTCGTTCACGCAGTTTGTGCCGGGACATACGCATCTGCACGAAATCGGACAGATAGTGAAGAAAGAGATAGAAAGCATGGGCTGCTATGCCGCCGAGTTCAACACCATAGCCATCGACGACGGCATTGCCATGGGACACGACGGTATGCTCTACTCGCTTCCGTCGCGCGACATCATCGCCGACTCCGTGGAGTATATGGTGAACGCGCATAAGGCTGACGCCATGATATGCATATCCAACTGCGACAAGGTGACGCCGGGCATGCTCATGGCTGCCATGAGGCTCAACATTCCCACCGTCTTCTGTTCCGGAGGACCGATGGAGGCAGGACGGTGGCGCGGTGAGAACGCCGACCTCATCACTGCCATGGTGAAGGGTGCCGACCCTTCGGTGAGCGACGAGGAGATGAGCCGTATAGAGGAGTGCGCCTGTCCGGGATGCGGAAGCTGCTCGGGCATGTTCACCGCCAACTCCATGAACTCGCTCACGGAGGCGATAGGACTCGCCCTGCCGGGCAACGGCACGGTTCTCGCGACGCATGCCAACCGCGTCAGACTGTTCCGCGACGCTGCCCGTCTCATCGTGAGAAACGCGCTGGCATACTATGAGGACGGCGACGAGGGCGTATTGCCGCGGAGCATCGCCACACGTGCGGCTTTCCTCAACGCCATGACTCTCGACATAGCAATGGGCGGAAGCACCAACACCGTGCTCCATCTGCTTGCCGTGGCAAACGAGGCTGGGGTGGACTTCAGCATGAAAGACATCGACCGTCTAAGCCGTAAGGTGCCCTGCCTTTGCATGCTTGCGCCCAACACTCAGAAGTACAGCGTGCAGGAGTGCAACCGTGCGGGAGGCATACTCGGTATAATGAACGAGCTGGACAAGGGCGGACTGGTCGACTCCTCGGTGAGGCGTGTCGACGGAATGACGCTCGCCGGAGCGATGGCGAAATATGACATCACTCGCGGTGATGCCGATGCTGAGGCTCTGCGCATCTACCGCAGCGCGCCCGGCAGGCGGTTCTCCACCGTCATGGGCAGTCAGGACAGCGAGTGGGAGACGCTCGACACCGACCGCGTCTCAGGATGCATACGCTCTCTGGAGCACGCCTACACCAAGGACGGGGGACTTGCCGTGCTCTTCGGCAACATCGCGCAGGACGGATGTGTGGTGAAGACGGCGGGCGTAGACCCTTCGCTGTGGAAGTTCAGCGGTCCGGCGCGGGTGTTCGACTCGCAGGAAGAGGCGTGCGACGCCATACTGGGCGGAAAGGTGAGAAAGGGCGACTGCGTGGTCATCACACACGAGGGACCGAAGGGCGGACCGGGCATGCAGGAGATGCTCTATCCCACGTCATACATCAAGAGCATGCATCTCGGCAAGGAATGCGCGCTCATCACCGACGGCAGGTTCTCCGGAGGGACAAGCGGACTGAGCATCGGGCACATATCGCCTGAGGCTGCCGCAGGAGGCAACATAGGCAAGATTATGGACGGCGACATCATCGACATCGACATACCTTCGCGCTCCATAAACGTGCGCCTCACCGATGCCGTGCTGCAGGCGCGCCCGCAGAGACCATTGAGACGCACCCGCGAGGTGAGCCGCGCGCTGATGGCATACGCGCGGAGCGTAAGCTCGGCGGACAAGGGAGGAGTGAGATTGATAGATTAGAAACAATGGGCTGGCGGACGGAAGACGTTTCCATCACACGCCGCGCGGCTCAGTAAAAAGGAATATAAATGTCAAAGGAAATTATAACAGGAGCGGAGGCGCTCATGCGCTCGCTGCAGAACGAGGGGGTGAAAACCATCTTCGGCTATCCCGGCGGAGCCATAATGCCGGTTTTCGACGCTCTTTACGATTATACGGTAGGCGACAGACATGCCTTCAACCATGTGCTGGTGCGCCACGAGCAGGGGGCTGCCCATGCCGCGGAGGGATATGCCCGCGTGAGCGGTGAGGTGGGCGTGTGTCTGGTCACGAGCGGTCCCGGCGCCACGAACACTCTCACCGGAGTGGCTGACGCCATGATGGACTCCACTCCCATAGTGGTCATAGCAGGACAGGTGGGCGTAAGCGCGCTCGGCACGGACGCCTTTCAGGAGGTCGACCTCGTGGGCATAGCGCAGCCTATATCCAAATGGAGCTATCAGATAAGACGCCCCGAGGACATTGCGTGGGCTGTCAGTCAGGCGTTCTACATAGCCCGTTCGGGACGTCCCGGACCTGTGGTGCTCGACTTCCCGAAGAACGCGCAGGTGGGAACAACGGAGTGGAAGCCGGTCAAGGTGACGTCAGTGCGCAGCTATGAGCCTTACCCCAAGCTCGACGACGGGGCTGTGGCGCGTGCCGCCGCACTCATCAACTCTGCCCGCCGGCCGCTCGCCCTCGTAGGACAGGGCGTCGAGCTGGGCGGCGCGCACAACGAGCTGGTGGAGTTTCTTGAGAAAGCCGACATACCGGCGGCGCGCACGCTGCTCGGACTCTCGGCTCTTCCGTCGGGCCATCCGCTCAATATGGGCATGCTCGGCATGCACGGCAGCTATGCGCCCAACGTCAAGGAGCAACAGTGTGACGTGCTCATTGCCATCGGAATGAGGTTCAGCGACCGCGTGACGGGGCGTCTCGACACCTATGCCCGACAGGCTAAGATAATACATTTCGACATCGACAACGCAGAGATAGACAAGAACGTGAAGACCGATGTGGCGGTTCTGGGCGACTGTAAGATGTCGCTGCCTGCCGTGACAAGGCTGCTCGAGAAGAACAGTCACCGTGAGTGGATAGACAGTTTCCGCCCGCTCGCCGACGAGGAGGACGCCCGTGTCATACAGCCTGCCATACATCCGCACGACGGTCCGCTGCTTATGGGCGAGGTGGTCAATGCCGTGGCTGAGGCGACAGGCGGCGACGCGGTGCTCGTGAACGATGTGGGGCAGAACCAGATGTTCTCGTGCCGTTACTTCAGATACAACTCCAAGCGGAGCGTCGTCACCAGCGGCGGACTCGGCACTATGGGGTTCGGACTGCCGGCGGCTGTGGGGGCGACGTTCGGGACGCCTCATCGCACGGTGTGTCTTTTCACCGGCGACGGCGGATTCCAGATGAGCATACAGGAGCTCGGTACGATAATGGAACAGCAGGCACCCGTTAAGATAATACTGCTCAACAACAGTTTTCTGGGCAATGTGCGCCAGTGGCAGTACATGTTTTTCAACAGACGATACTCCTTCACACACATGCTCAACCCCTCTTACGAGCACGTCTGCCGGGGATATGGCATCCCTTACGCCGTCGTTACGGAGCGTGACGCGCTGCACGACGCTGTCGCACGCATGCTCTCGACGCCCGGACCTTACGTGCTCGAGTGCGCCGTGAGGGAGGAGGACAATGTCCTGCCGATGACGCCGCCGGGCTGCAGCGTCGACGAGATGCTCCTTGAAATAAAATAACTATCAACAGGAAGGAAATGGAGAAAAACTTATATACATTGCTTGTTTATTCTGAGAACCTCGCCGGAATACTCAATCAGATAACATCTGTGTTCACGCGCTGCCAGATAAACATAGAGAGTCTCAACGTGTCGGCGTCGAGCATACGCGACATACACAAGTACACCATCACGGCGTGGAGCGACGAGGAGCAGATACAGAAGATAACAAAGCTCATCGAGAAGAAGATAGACGTGGTGAAGGCTGACTTCTACCGCGACGACGAACTGTTCATCCATGAGGTGGGACTCTACAAGATATCCACTCCGAAACTGCTCGACAATCCGGAGATATCGCGCACCATACGGAGGCACGGGGCGCGTATGATGGAGGTGAACCCTACTTACAGCACCGTGCAGTATGCCGGACTGACCGAGGATGTCACCGACCTTTATTATTGCCTGAGCAAGTTCGGATGTCTGCTGCAATACAGCCGCTCGGGCAGGATAGCCGTGACAAGGAGCTTCGACGAGCCTGCGGCTGACTATCTTCACAGACAGAAATACAACGATGACAATGGAAATGAAGAGTAAGATAGGTAATTATGATTTTCTGGTGGAGCCTTTCCACTGCGATTTCTCACACCGTATGTTCCTCGGACATCTGGGAAACAGTCTGCTCAATGCAGCCGACTTCCACTCCAACGACAGGGGATTCGGCATGAACTACCTCAATCCTTTACACCGCACATGGGTGCTCTCGCGCCTCGTCATGGAGATGGAACGCATGCCGGAGGCTTACGACACCATCACCGTAAGCACATGGGTGGAGAGCGTGAAACGCTATTTCACAAGCCGCAACTATGTCGTGAGGGACAGCGGCGGACGGCTGTGCGGATATGGAAGGAGCATATGGGCGATGATCGACACCGTGACGCGGCAGCCGGTTGACATAATGGCTGTGCGCGACGGACTCATTGCCGGGTATGTCGACGATGTGACGCCATGTCCGATAGAGCCGCCCTCGCGCGTGAAAATGGACGCCGTGGCTGAGCCGGTGCGTACCGTCGAGGCTAGCTACAGCGACGTTGACGTTAACGGACACTTCAACAGTGTGAAATATATAGAGCATATCCTCGACCTGTGGGACATCGGGTGGTATCGAGGCAACGACATACGCCGCATCGACATTGCCTATGTTGCGGAGGCATACATGGGCGACCGGCTCAACATTTATCTTGAACAGACCGGTGAAGGTGAGTATTGCGTGCGCGTGACAAGGCTCTCCGGCGACGCGGAAAAGGAGTCGGAGACATGCCGTTGTAAGATTAAATTTGTGAAAAAGTGACAGAATATTTGGCTGATAGCTTATAAATTGCTATATTTGCCACCCCGTTTGATGAAATAATATAATAAACCGTGGCCTTCGGGTTGCATAAAAACAAGTTGAATATATGGCAGAATTGAATTTCGGTGGCGTGTTGGAAACAGTTGTCACCAGCAAAGAGTTTTCATTGGAAAAGGCACGCGAAGTGCTCAAGAACGAGACCATAGCGGTTCTGGGCTATGGCATTCAGGGTCCCGGACAGGCATGCAACCTGCGCGACAACGGATTCAACGTGATTGTGGGGCAGCGTCAGGGCAAGACATACGACAAGGCTGTGGAGGACGGATGGGTACCCGGTAAAACGCTGTTCTCCATAGAGGAGGCTGCCGACAAGGGTACGATAATATGCATGCTGCTGTCTGACGCCGGACAGATAGCCGTATGGCCTAAGGTGAAACCTTATCTCACGGCTGGCAAGACTCTTTATTACTCGCACGGATTCGCCATCACGTGGAACGACCGCACGGGCGTTGTGCCGCCTGATGATGTCGATGTGATGATGGTTGCGCCAAAAGGCTCGGGCACGTCGCTGCGCTCGATGTTCCTCGAGGGACGCGGACTGAACTGCTCGTATGCCGTATATCAGGATGCGTCGGGCAGGGCGGAGGACAAGGCTATAGCCTTCGGAATAGGCATAGGCGCGGGCTATCTGTTCAAGACAACGTTCCAGCGCGAGGCTACAAGCGACCTTACCGGTGAGCGTGGATCGCTCATGGGTGCCATCGAAGGACTGCTCGAGGCGCAGTATGAGGTGCTGCGCGAGCACGGACATTCACCGTCGGAGGCTTTCAACGAGACTGTGGAGGAACTCACACAGAGCCTCATGCCGCTCTTCGCGGCTAAGGGAATGGACTGGATGTACGCCAATTGCTCCACCACCGCACAACGTGGCGCGCTCGACTGGGCACCCCGTTTCCGCGACGCTATAAAGCCTGTCATGGAGTGGCTTTATCTTTCCGTGAAGACAGGCAACGAGGCGCAGATTTCCATCGACAGCAACTCGCAGCCCGACTATCGTGAGAAACTCAACGCCGAACTGAAGGCTATGCGTGAGAAAGAAATGTGGCGCGCTGCCGAAACTGTGCGCAAGCTCCGTCCTGAGAACGAGGAGCTCTGAGCATAATACTGCTCATTCTACAATCCGTCACAACCATGCCTGTTTTTCATTAAGGCTTGGTTGTGACGCTTTTTTTATTTCATATTCATGCCATGAATGCCATACCGCGACTCATTTCAGGTGCTTTCCCCGTCCGCCATCGTACCGCCCACCCTGTAGAGACGCAAAATCTTGCGTCTCCCGACCACCCCATACCAATTCATAATCACAATACCATCCTGCCCGTCAGTGCTTTTCCATCTCGCGGAACGCACGGTTCCGCGCCATGAATCTCCATTTTCCGATAAGCCGTCTTAGGTTTTACATCATGCCATATATATTATTACATTATACCATATATATTATTACATCATACCAATATATATAATATGGTGTGAACGGCGCGCATATTTCATATGTTGTTCTTGCATTTATGCTGGCGCGGATTTATATGAACGATTTTCGTGTATAATCTGTAATAATATGGCTTAATTTTGAGTTTTCATGTGTCGGATGCCTTTAAAAAAAGGCGATGAAGTACGTTTGGTTTGTATTTTTCCGATTTTTTGTTGTATATTTGTACTATTATTTTAAAGGAGGGAAACATTTTAAGCGTGGTGATATGCTACATTCGCCGCGCTCCTCCGCCTGATGTAAGCAAACCATAAATAGAAAAGGGAAAACCCTTGAACCGTGTATGGAAAGACAAAAGAGATACTCCAAGACAATCATAGGCATGTGCATGACGCTTCTCGGAATGCTGTCGTGCGGACATGCCGGACAGACCGGTGTGATAGCGGAGAGAGAACGCATAGACACACTGCTCATATCGCGTTTCGATTCTGTATATACCAATCCTGACCTGATGGAGAAACGGTTCCGCGAAGCACAGAAAGGACTGACCGACAGTATGTCGTATTACAGGCTGGAACTGTTTGCCGGATACTGCCGCCACCTTATGGGGAGCACCCCGGATGCCGTCAGTATCAACCGCAAGGTGATGGCTTATGCCCGTTCGCACGAGGGGTGTGAGGCTCTGGAAGCCATGTGCTGGAATCATCGTCGCGCGCTGTTGCTGGGCATGAACATGCGCGACTCGTCCATAGCATGCCTTCATCACGCCTACGACGCGCTCTACCGCACCCCCGACAGGCGCGAGCTTGAGAACATATGCATAAACCTTGCGGACGAGTACAGACAGAAAGGCGACTGGGACAGTGCGGCACGTTACTACCGCAAAGCATTGTGGGTGGCTGACTCACTGGGCTCGGAGAAGGTGAGGTTCAGCATATATGTCGGTCTGGCACAGGTGTATGCGGATATGCATAACTTCTCTCAGGCACATCATTATTTCGACATGGCGGAGCGCAATCCGGAGGAAAGGCTGGAGTATGAGGAGTATTACTTCCTTAACTCCAAGGGCAACTGCTACTACTTCGAGGAACGTTACACAGAGGCATTGGAGTGCTTCATGAAGGCATACGGCATAGTCAGAAAGTTCAGCCAGCCGTCGCTCGACGCGCTTACGGAGGCCAACATCGGTGAGATATACACTCTGCTTGGACGTTACGATTCCGCTCACTTCTATCTGGACAAGTCGTATGCGCATTTCGCTCAGGCTCCGCAGGCAAACGAGGACGCCATGTTCTATCTCAACAGCCTGCAGGCTGCGCTCGCACTCAACGAGCACAGGCTCGACGAGGCGGGCAGGTATCTGTCAAAGCCTTACAATCCCGAGCGCGTGGGACCTTCTTACATGTATCTTCACAACAAGCGTCTGATGGAGTATTACGAGCGTCAGGGCGACTGGCGCAAGGCTTACATGTACAGGGAAATGGTGGAGAAATACAACGACTCGATACGCAACGAGCGACACATGAACAGCATCGCGGAGATAGACTACCGCTACCGGCAGGACACAACGCTCCTGAAGCGTGACATACTCATAGCCGGAAAGAACGTGCAGCTGTCCGAACAGCACACCACCATCGTCTTCATCGTCGCCCTGCTCCTCATTGTCGTGCTCGGGGCGGTGCTGGTGTTCGTATACGTGCGGCGCAAGAACGAGCGCATATATGCCCGTCAGCTCGCTCTGGTTACAAGGCTTCGCATGGACAATGTGAAGAACCGCATATCACCGCATTTCACGCTCAACGTGCTCAACGCCATCATGCCGGCTATGAGGCAGTATGAGGAACTGTCGCATAAGATGCAGCTCTTCGTGAAGGTGTTGCGCTCAAACCTGCTCGCATCAGACAAGATGGCGATGACACTTGCCGAGGAGATGGAGGTTGTTAAGGACTTCGTGAGTCTCCGCGAGCAGACCAATCCGGTGACGCCGCATGTCTCTTGGCATGTGGACGAGACTGTGGACACGGGCATCCTCGTGCCCACTATGTGCATACAGATTCCCGTTGAGAACGCCTTGAAGTACGCCTTCGACGGCATGGAAGGCTGTGGGGAGATAACGGTGAGCATCGACGGCAGGGACAGGGGAGCGCTTGTGAGCATCCGCGACAACGGATGCGGATACAATCCCGGCGCGCACAGCAACTCGGAACGCGGCACGGGAAACGGTCTGAAGATGCTCTACCGCACGGTGGAGATGCTCAATGCGAGAAACACCGTGAAGATGCGGTTCGACATACGCAACCTTTCGGATGAGGGAGAGCGTGGCACTCTCGTCACAATATACATACCTTATAGCTATCAGTTCAACCTATAACACATAAAAAGACCTATGAACAATAAAGTGATGTCAGCCGTCATCATCGATGACGAACCAGGAGCCATACGTGCCTTGGAGGCTGACCTGCTGGCTTACGACGACATTGTCGTTGCCGACACACAGACAAGTGTCGGGAAGGCGAGGCGCAGCATAATGCGCCATCAGCCCGATATTATTTTCGTTGACGTGGAGATGCCGGGCACGAGCGGCATAGAGCTGATGAAGGAGATGAGACCTCTCATGGGCAGCAACATGCACGTGGTGTTCTACACGGCATACGACAAGTACCTTATCGACGCGCTGCGCGCCTCGGCGTTCGACTATCTTCTCAAACCATACACCACCGAAGAGCTGCGCGCCATAATAGAGCGCGTGAGGGACGACAGGCGTAGCGGCAGAGGTGTGGCGGCACCGCAGGCACCCGACGTTGTCTCTGGCGACCGCTTCGCCGTGCAGACCGTAGACCGTCTCATGCTGCTCCGGCGTCGCGAGATTCTCTTTTTCCGCTATGACGAGAGCCGTTGCTGGGTCATTGTGCTTACCAGCATGGAGGAGCACCGTCTGCGCCGCACCACCAAGGCTAAGGAAATACTCGCCATGAGCAGTACGTTTGTGAAGGTGAGCTCCAACTGTATTCTCAACATCGACTACCTCGCATCGGTGGAGTACACCACGCTCAGGTGTGTGCTCTTCCCGCCGTTCAACAATCTGGAGATAATGGCGAGCCGCCGTCACTATTCGGAGATAAAGGAGGCTCTGAAGCTGCTGTGAACTGCCGGTGCGGCTCTTCGGCGGCACAGTGCGGCAGGCTGTATGGCGTCAGACAGTGGTGCGCGTGAAGCATCGGTCATTTCCCCGGTGTGTTTTAATTACCGCATAGTCACGTTTTTCTCCCGTTCGGGCACGGTTGGAGCGCGTACGGTGCACGCCCGCTCCGACCGTGGTTGCATTTTTTCTTTTGTTTTCCTAACTTTGCGCATACAGATGCCGTGCGTCTCACGCGACTCCAGCGTTTCTCCGAAGCGGCTGCGCAGGCATGTATGGAGCGCGTAACAGCATCCTGTATGCGGACATACGCAGAGACGGTATTCTCATCCGCCTCTCATGGCGAGACTTTCCTGATAGGGAATGTCTGACGTCACTGTCGGCTTGCATTCACTATGGAAAAAAAAAAACTCGTGCAGGCAGAGGTGATACTCGGGCATTCCTTTTTCATGTTGCCCGTGTTGTCGGGCAGTCATATGTCCGTCAGCAGATTGCAGGGACAATATAAAACGATTATAATATGAACGATTTCAAGATTCTGGTCTCAACTGTCTTTGCGGCATTCATGGCTTTCATGCCTGCCGTGGCACAGGATAAGATCATCACGAAGGACGGTGACGTGCTCCAAGGATGGAATGTGGAAGTGAGCGACAAGTATGTTTTCTACAACACGGAGAATAAGACCGATGCCGACATCAAGCGCATGGAGAAGGACAAGGTGCTGATGGTGAAGCGTCAGGACGGCTCCACGTTGAACCTGTATGAGGACGCGCAGCTGGCGGCAAAACAGGCTCCGTCGGCAGCCGAACCGGCGGGAGAGGGTCCGGTGATGGTGAAAGCTGAGGATCTGGACGATGCCGCGAGGAAAGCCAACGAGGAGGCGTTGGCTCAGGTGAATGCGGAGATAACGTATCAGCCGGAAGAAGGTGAGGAGGATAAGGATGCTAAATGGGCATTGCTGAGTTGGGGAGTGAAAGACGGTTCTGTGCTGGATGACGGTAACATAAGGATAAGTTTTGTACGCGGAGTGATGTATTCAGTTAAGAACAAACCGGACGGATTTAGAGTCCTTCACGATTATTTCGTCGACAAACACAACAGTCCGGCTATAGCGGTACGTGTTGAAAACAAGTCTGACCGTACGGTGTACGTAGACCTCGGTAACAGTTTCTTCGTGCGTATGGGTCAGTCTTATTGCTATTATGTGCCATCGTCAACAACCTCAAGCTCATCTTCTTCATCAGGTGCGGGCGTAAATCTCGGCAGCGTTGCGGGTGCGTTGAACATTGGGGGAGTCGTTGGGCAACTGGCAGGAGGAGTGAATGTTGGAGGCGGAAACACAAATGGCGGAAGCACAACAACGTATGCACAGCGTGTAATATCCATTCCTCCAAAGGCGAGCTATGACCTCAGCGCAATGCCTATGTTTCCAAGAAAGAATGCTTTTGACATAATTCCAGGATTGTCTTTTTATAGTGACATTAGGCTTACGGGGGATTACGGATTGCATATAGACTACAAAAAAGGTGCGTTAAATCCCGGAAGCTTGTATAAATATGCGGCAGACAACTCACCTGTTAACATGTCTGCAATTGTGGCTTATTCCTTTTCAGAGAATTGTACAAGCGAGCGTGTTATGTCAGCAAACTTGTATCTGAAAGATGTGATGGGCGTTGATTATAGAAATTTTACAGGGAAATTGAAGGGCAATCTTAACATCCCACCGAAAGTTATATGCGTAGCAGCGAAAGCCAAAGACTCTAAAGACGGTGGATTCCAGTTCCCGCAATGATGCGTACAAGACCGTACGGTGATGTCCATTATTCCGTTTATATAGGTCTGGAGCATAATAAGTCTTGGCTCAACAACCTTCAGGATCGGCTGTTCCAGTATCAGCTCAACAGTCTGTGGTGATGTTCCGGGTTGTGAGATGCCGGGAGTCAGTCGGCGGAAGACATGATAAATAATTATTTGTAGATAGTTTGCTTTGTTTTTTCATTGCTGTTCAATTTTTCATAACGGCAGTAAAAAACGGTCCGGCACCGGTTCCCGGTTGCCGGACTTTTTTATATCGCATAGTCTATGGCGGCATGTCCATGGTGCTTTCAACGCCCGGTTGGTGTATATCGGTTTCCGTTCCTGTTATGGATAAAATCAAATTAATATTGTTTGTTTCCCCCAGTAGAGACGCAAAATCTTGCGTCTCCCGTCCAACCTGTACCAATATATTATATCAATATCATCCCCTCCGTCATCGCATTCTTCCTCAGTAGAGACGCAAGATTTTGCGTCTCCCGTCCCACCCATACCAATATATTATATCAATACCCTCCCTTCCTTCATCGCATTCCTCCTCAGTAGAGACGCAAAATTTTGCGTCTCCCGTCCTGCCCACACCAATGTATTATATCAATATCATCCCCTCCGTCATCGCAATTCCCCCTCGTGAGACGCAAGATTTTGCGTCTCTACTGGCTCGCGCGGTCGGAATAAGGCGAATGCACCACCTTTTATATGATTATATATTATTCTTTTTGAAATAAAAATAATGAATTCTGGTGCGGATTTCAGATTCTTTTCAGAATCGTGTAATAATTTTGCGACATAACAGAACAATAATAACGTAAAAATAAAAACTTATGCGTATGAAAGGAAGATTCACTATTCTGACACTCATGATGGCGATGTTCATCATGTTATCGTGTGACAACAATGATTCTTTTGACGACGGACGTCTGAGCGAGAGTCAGGTGCCCAAGGCTGTGTTGGCTGAGTTTGACGAGAAATATCCGGACGCCACGAACGTCACGTGGGCTAAGAAATACAACTCGTATGCCGTTGCCAGCTTCACCACAAACGGACAGAAAGCCGCTGCCAAAGACCATACGGCATGGTTTGAATGGGGCACGGGAAAGTGGAACATGACCGAGATAGAGATGCCTTACGCCATGATTCCCGATGCCGTGAAGACCGCTTTCGAGGCAAGCGACTATTCCAAGTCACCGTGGATGACCGACGACGAGGTGGACTATCTGCAAAGACCTGGAAACGCAGAGGCTCTCTATGTGATACAGGTGGAGAAAAAGGAGTCGGGCGTCGAGACCGAGATGGATCTCTACTACACCGCCGACGGCATACTCGTGAAGGAAATTGCCGACGTGGAGAAGGACAACGACTATCACGACTACCTGCCGCAGACACCGTCTGACGCCATCAGCGCATGGCTCACACAAAACTATCCGGGAGCCCGCATGGTGGATATGGAGCGCGAGCACAACTCCACAGAGATAGAGTTCGTGCACGGAGGACTGAAGTATGAGGCGGTGTTCGACTCGTCAGGACAGTGGGTCTACACCAAGACCGACTTAGGACGGAACTACGCCAGACTCGTTCCTGAGGTGGTGCTCAGTGCTCTCACTGGCAAGTACAGCACCGGAGAGTGGCGCGTGGACGATGCCGAGGAGTTCCTGTCTGCCACAAACCACTACTACTGTTTTGAGCTTGAGCGCATACGGAGCGCGTGGGATGACGAGACCGACGTGTACATCAGTGCCGACGGAACGTTCATCGACCGTCCGCAGAATCCTGACATCTCCGGCGGAGAGAACGGTAAGGTGCCCGTTGCCGAAGACCTCCTGACATTCATCGAACAGAAATACAACGGTGCGGTGGTGATAGGAAAGGAGTATGACGACGGTCTTCTGGAGATAAAGATAAAGCACGACGGACTGATAAAGGAGGTGAAGTTCAACGGCAGAAGCGAATGGGTGGAGACCGAGTACGACCTTTACAGCTACGACGCCCTGCCGCAGGCTGTGCGCGCCACGCTCGAGGCTGACAAGGACTTCCGTAAGGTGAACATGGAGATGGAGGTCAAGGAGAAACCTTCCGACACCATTTACACCATTGAGATAGAGACCGCCCGCATGGAGGTGCAGTATGTCATAAACGCTGCGGGGACGCTCCTGCATAAGGAATATGACGACTGACGCAGTTGTGACATGCCTGTGATTATCATGGCGCGAGCCTGAGTAGAGACGCAAAATCTTGCGTCTCCCGATTAAAAACCGCATTGAAGGACAACACGCAACAGTGTCCTCACCTTGCAATGGGTTAATCGTGAGACGCAAGATTTTGCATCGTTACAGGCTCGCGCCATAGTTTTTATGTATCGTTAAATCATATATATAATACTCGCGCCCCAAAAGTAGAGACGCAAAATCTTGCGTCTCCCGATTAAACACCGCATTGAAGGACAGCACGTAACAGTGTCCTCACCTTGCAATACCTTGATCGTGAGACGCAAAATCTTGCGTCTCACGTCCTACCCATACCAATATGTAATATCAATATCATATCTCCCGTCAGCGCATTCCTTCCTCGTGAGACGCAAGATTTTGCGTCTCTACAGGCTGGCGCCATTGTTTTTCTTCTGTAATGTGCTTTCTTTTCCTCTCATTTGCATTATCTTTGCATAAGCTAAGCTGCATTCGGGAAATTGAAAGCAAGCTTTCTTTTCCTCTCATTTGCATTATCTTTGCATAAGATAAGCTTCGGCTCGGCAGTATCAAGTCCGGCAAAACTTCGTTTTTCCGACTTGCTGTTGCACTCGCCTTGCATTATCTTTGCACCATATTTATATACATATGATAAATCTTACACGTCTGTTTTTCCTCTTCGCCGTCACACTCCTGCCTTGCCGTATGTGGTGTGCCGTCACGACGTCATCCCTCGCGGAGCGCATTGACTCCATCCTTTCGGGCAGGCGGATGACCGTCGGAGTGTCGGCTGAATGCGGTGACTTCAGTTATGTAAGGAACGCGCGAGTGTGCTTTCCGCTCATGAGCGTGTTCAAGGTACATGTCGCCATGAAGGTGCTTGCCGACATGTCGGAAAGCGGCACAAGCCTCGACACCGTGATGCATGTGGAGAGAGCCATGCTGCGCGAGAACACTTACAGTCCGCTGAGGGACGCCCGTCCGTCGGGAGACGTTGACATCACGCTTGCCGGACTGATGAGATACAGCGTGGCGGAAAGCGACAACAACGCCTGCGACATACTCATACGCATGGCGGGCGGAATAGGACAGGTCGACCGTTATGTGCGCTCGCTCGGTGTGGACGGCTTCCGCCTGATGCACGATGAGGACGCCATGCACCGCGACATCACCCGCTGCTACGACAACTGGAGCACCCCGGAGGCTATGACACGGCTCATGAAAATCATTTTCGAAGGCTCCGCACCGCTCTACGCGCCTCTGCGGAGCATGATGGCTGCCATCGTGACGGGTGCTGACAAGATACGCGCCGGAGTGCCTGAAAGCCTTCCTGTAGCCCACAAGACGGGCAGCTCCGACCGCATAGCAGGCATAAAGACCGGTGACAACGATGTCGCCGTGGTGCGCATGCCGTCGGGACGCAACTGCTACATCACCGTCTTCATAAAAGATTCCGCCGAGACCGACGCTGTCAATGCAGCCGTCATAGCCGCCGTGGCGCGTGAGATAGTTGAGGAGGTGACGGCGCGCGGACTCTGATGCCGGTCTGCCTGCGGACGGTACGTTACCTTTCCGCCATGCCGCCGCAGTTGCTTAGCATGGATGGACAAGCTGTGGCTGAAGTAAAAAATTTTGACAGTCTGAAAGCTGTAAAACAGAAATGGCATCGCGGAGTCTATCCGGAAGCGATGCTGTTTTTGTTGTTCCATATCACCGTTTCTTTCGCGTGATGAGCCTGAAAAAGGTTTTCCGACGGGCGAGACCCGCTTTTCCGGTGTACGAAAGAGACTCTGCCGGCAGCCGGAAAAGCCTTTCCTGTGGTGTCAAAAAGGCTCTTCCGTGTGCCAGAACGGGCTTTTCCGCACGAGGATAAATCCTTTTTTATTTGATTGTATCGCGTAAACGGCTGGCAGACAGAGAGATACCCAAACCGTGCAAAACTCGCGTATTTGCGCCGGGAACTGCTTCTGCACGCTTCCACGCCGTTCTCGCGGAGTTGACGTTCCACCGTTGTTCCTCCCCAATGTTTGTTTCTACGCCAATACAAAACCCCTTCATTGCCCTGTTTCATCCCCTTGTCGTCGTGTCTGCATGGGATTCCCTGGCGGCGCGTTTTGACGCTTACGGTCGCGCACAGGCTGTTTCCCGTCATGTCATGCCGTCGGTTCCGGAGCCTTTTATGGCAGGATAAACGTAACCGGAGCGTTTTTCCGGCATTTTTATTATATAAATATCGTGCGATTTACAATATGTTATAAAATATCGGTTTTTGCTTACATATATTGTGATATTGGCACCTTGGATGGCTGCTATGTTATAAATCGTAAGATGGCTTTATTTTTTTTGATTATCAGTATGGTCTCTTCTGTCACTTTGAAATGAAATCATTACTTTTGCAGGACAAAGTAAATGATTTGCGATAAATATATTTCACAAGGAAAGAATTATAGGGTAAAACGATAACTTTTGATAATATGACAATGTCGGAAAGAACCGGATTATATGACGCATCACACGAACACGATGCGTGCGGAGTGGGTATGATAGTGGACATACACGGTAACAAGTCGCACGAACTGGTGGACTCGGCTCTCAAGGTGCTCGAGAACATGAAGCACCGGGGTGCCGAGGGTGCTGACAACAAGACCGGCGACGGTGCCGGCATCATGCTTCAGATACCCCACGAGTTCATTCTCCTGCAGGGCATTCCCGTGCCGGAGAAGGGCAAGTACGGCACGGGTCTGGTGTTCCTTCCCAAAGACCCGGACCTTCAGGCGGGCATGTTCAGCATAATGATAGAGGAGATTGAGCGCGAGGGACTCACTCTGATGCACCTCCGCAGCGTGCCCGTCAACTCGTCGGTGCTCGGCAAGGACGCGCTCGCCACGGAGCCGGACATCAGGCAGGTGTTCATAACGGGGGCGGCGGACACTGCCACCTTCGACCGCACCCTGTACATCATACGCAAGCGCATCGAGCGTCGCATCACGCACAAGGACTTCTACATCGTGTCGCTCTCGAGCAAGAACATCGTCTACAAGGGCATGCTCTCGTCGGTGCAGGTGCGCGAATATTTCCCCGACCTCACCCAACCTTATTTCACGAGCGGCATAGCCGTGGTGCACTCGCGCTTCAGCACCAACACGTTTCCCACGTGGAGCCTTGCCCAGCCGTTCCGTCTGCTCGCGCACAACGGCGAGATAAACACCATCAGGGGCAACCGCGCGTGGATGGAGGCACGCGAGAGTGTGCTCTCCACTCCGGCTCTGGGCGATGTCAGAGGCATACGTCCTGTCATACAGCCGGGCATGAGCGACAGTGCCTCGCTCGACAATGTGCTTGAGTTCTTCGTCATGTCGGGACTCAGTCTGCCGCATGCCATGGCGATGCTCATACCCGAGTCGTTCAACGACAAGAACCCCATCAGCGAGGACCTGAAGGCGTTCTACGAGTACCACTCCATCCTCATGGAGCCGTGGGACGGTCCGGCGGCGCTCCTCTTCAGCGACGGTCGCTATGCCGGTGGCATGCTCGACCGCAACGGTCTGCGCCCCGCCCGCTATCTCATAACGCGCAACGACATGATGGTTGTGGCGAGCGAGGCTGGCGTCATAGGCTTCGAGCCGGGCGACATAAAGGAGAAAGGACGCCTCCAGCCGGGCAAGATTCTGCTCGTGGACACACAGGAGGGCAGGATATACTACGACGGGGAACTGAAGGAGAGTCTCGCTTCTATGAAGCCCTACAGGCAGTGGCTGTCAGCCAACCGCATTGAGCTGGACGCCCTGCGCAGCGGACGCAAGGCGCAGAACAGCGTGGACGACTATGCCAGAAAGCTGAGGGCGTTCGGATATACGCGCGAGGATGTGGAGCTTGTCATACAGCCTATGTGTGTCAACGGCTCCGAGCCGACTGCCTCCATGGGCAACGACACGCCGCTCGCAGTGCTGTCCGACCGTCCCCAACTGCTCTTCAACTACTTCCGGCAGCAGTTCGCCCAGGTCACCAACCCGCCCATTGACCCCATCCGCGAGGAGCTTGTCATGTCGCTTACGGAGTACATCGGTGCGGTGGGCATGAACATCCTGCTGCCCGACGAGTCGCACTGCAAGATGGTGAGACTGCCTCACCCCGTGCTCACAAACACCCAGCTCGACATCCTCTGCAACATACGCTACAAGGGATTCAACACCGTTAAGCTGTCGGCTGTATTCAGTCCGGCTGGCGGAAAAGCCTCCCTACACGCCGCGCTCGGCAGTCTGTGCCGTCAGGCGGAGGCGTCGGTGGACGAGGGGGCTAACTATATCATACTCTCCGACCGCGCCGTGGATGCCTCGCATGCAGCCATCCCGTCGCTCCTTGCGGTGAGTGCCGTGCACCATCACCTCATATCCGTGCAGAAGAGAGTGCAGACCGCGCTCATCGTGGAGAGCGGTGAGATACGCGAGGTGATGCATGCCGCCCTGCTGCTTGGCTACGGGGCGAGTGCCATCAATCCCTATATGGCGTTCGCGGTGACCGACTCTCTGGTGAGAAGCAACGCCATACAGCTCGACTACGACACTGCGGAGAAGAACTACGTCAAGGCTCTCTGCAAGGGATTATACAAGATAATGAGCAAGATGGGCATAAGTACCATCCGCTCTTATCGCGGCGCCAAGATATTCGAGGCGGTGGGAGTGGGAGCCGAACTGTTGCACGACTGCTTCGGAACGGATGTCTCCACCATCGGCGGAATAGGCTTGGAGGAGATAGCGCGCGACTATGCGGCGTTCCACAACGACGGGTTCGGCTCTGCCGCTGTGTCGGGACTGCTGCCTCACATCGGACTTTTCTCCTATCGTAAGGACGGGGTGAGGCATGCCTGGAACCCTGAGACCATCTCCGCCTTGCAGCTCGCGACGAGGTTGGGGAGCTATAAGAAGTTCAAGGAGTTCACTTCTCTTGCCGACCGGAAGGACGGTGAGATATTCCTCCGCGACTTCTTCGACTTCAAGACCAGTCCCATCCCGATAGACCGTGTGGAGCCAGTGGAGGACATAGTGCGCCGTTTCGTGACCGGAGCTATGTCGTTCGGAGCCATCAGCAAGGAGGCTCACGAGGCTCTCGCGCTTGCTATGAACGAGCTGGGAACGCGCAGCAACACCGGCGAGGGAGGCGAGGACAGCAGCCGTTTTCACGGTTCGTCGGACGGCATATCGCTCAACAGCAGGACAAAACAGGTGGCGTCGGGACGTTTTGGAGTGACTGCCGAATATCTTGTCAATGCCGACGAGATACAGATAAAGGTGGCGCAGGGAGCCAAACCGGGCGAGGGAGGACAGCTGCCAGGCTTCAAGGTGGACGAGGTAATAGCCCGTACGCGCCACTCCATACCCGGTATCTCGCTCATATCTCCGCCTCCCCATCACGACATATACTCCATCGAGGACCTCGCGCAGCTCATTTTCGACCTTAAGAATGTCAATCCCAAGGCACGGATAAGCGTGAAGCTCGTGGCGGAAAGCGGAGTGGGGACTATCGCGGCGGGCGTTGCCAAGGCGAAGGCTGACCTCATCGTCATCTCCGGAGCTGAGGGTGGAACGGGTGCTTCGCCCGCTTCGTCGATGCGCTATGCCGGTGTTCCGCCGGAGATAGGGCTCAGCGAGACACAGCAGACGCTCGTCCTCAACGGTCTGCGCGGGCAGGTGCGCCTGCAGGCGGACGGTCAGCTGAAGACCGGACGCGACATTATAAGCATGGCGTTGCTCGGTGCCGACGAGTTCGGATTCGGCACTTCGGTGCTCATTGTGCTCGGTTGTGTGATGATGAGGAAGTGTCACACCAACATGTGTCCGGTGGGAGTGGCTACTCAGGATGAGCGTCTGCGTGCTCATTTCCGCGGTCATTACAAGTTCGTCGTGAACTATTTCAGGTTCCTCGCGCAGGAAGTGAGGGAGTATCTTGCGCAGATGGGATTCACCAGACTCGACGACATAGTGGGCAGGACAGACCTTATCGTGCTGAAGAACACCGAAGGACACGGCAGGGCTTCGCTGCTCGACTTCAGCCGTATGCTGCATATGGTTGACAACGGAGCAGCCATCCGCCACACGGGAGAGCAGCGGCACGACATCGGAAGCGTGATGGACGTCGGCATGATTGCCGCAGCGCGCGACGCCATAGAGAACGGCAGGGAGGTGTCGCTCGACTATGCCATCGCCAACACCGACCGTTCTGTCGGCGCGATGCTGTCGGGAGCGGTCGCCGCGAGATACGGCAACGACGGACTGCCCGAGCATTCCATCAACGTCAGATTCAAAGGCTCGGCGGGTCAGAGCTTCGGTGCGTTCCTCGCGCACGGCATAAGTTTCCGCCTCGAAGGTGAGGCAAACGACTATCTGGGCAAGGGTCTGAGCGGCGGACTCATATCTGTTCGTCCGCCCATAAGGTCGAACTTCGACGCCGGAAAGAACACCATCGCAGGCAACACGCTGCTCTACGGAGCCACGGGAGGACAGGTCTACATCAACGGTTGCGTGGGCGAGAGGTTCGCGGTGCGCAACTCCGGCGCCGTGGCAGTGGTGGAAGGCGTGGGCGACCACTGCTGCGAGTACATGACGGGAGGCAGGGTCGTGGTGCTCGGAAAGACCGGACGCAACTTCGCCGCGGGCATGAGCGGCGGCGTGGCATACGTCTGGGACCGCGACCGCACGTTCGACTACTTCTGCAATATGGAGATGGTGGAGCTGTCGCTGCTCGAGAGTTCCACTGCAAGAAAGGAGCTTCACGAGCTCATCAGACAGCATTATCTGTACACATGCTCACCCTTGGCGCGCACCATGCTTGACGACTGGAACCGCTATGCCGACGAGTTCATACAGGTGACACCTATCGAATACAAGCGCGTACTTGCCGAAGAGCAGATGCGGAAGCTGCAACAGAAGATAGCGGACGTGCAGAGAGATTATTAAACAGAGTCAGAACATTATCACAGAAACATATATGGGAAACCCTAAAGCATTTCTCACCATACCACGGCAGGAGGCGGGCTACCGTCCGGTGCACGACAGGATAAGCGACTACGGTGAGGTGGAACAGACGTTGAACACGAGTGAACGCAAGCTGCAGGCGTCGCGCTGCATGGACTGCGGAGTGCCTTTCTGCCATTGGGCGTGCCCCTTGGGCAACCGTCCTCCGGAGTTTCAGGACGCACTGTATAAGGGCAAGTGGCGCGAGGCTTACGAGATACTGACCGCCACAAACGACTTTCCCGAGTTCACCGGACGCATCTGTCCGGCGCTCTGCGAGAAGAGTTGCGTGCTCAAACTGGCAATCGACGCCCCCGTGACGATAAGGGAGGACGAGGCTGCCATAATAGAGGCGGCGTTCAGGGAAGGATATGTGCAGCCGCACAAGTATGGGCGCAATGGCATGAAGGTCGGCATAGTGGGCTCCGGACCGGCAGGGCTTGCCGCCGCAAACCGCCTCAACGCCATGGGCTATGAGGTGACGGTGTTTGAGAAGGATGAGTATGTGGGCGGACTGTTGCGCTTCGGCATACCCAACTTCAAGCTCAACAAGGCTGTCATCGACCGCCGCACCGCCATCATGGAAGCCGAGGGCGTGAGGTTCTGCGTGAACACTCCGATAGACACCCAGGACCTTCCTGACGGCTTCGACGCATGGTGTCTGTGCACAGGAACGCCGCAGGCGCGCGACCTTGACATTCCCGGGCGCGAGCTGAAGGGCATACACTTCGCACTGGAGATGCTCTCGCAGCAGAACAGGGTGCTTGCCGGACAGACCTTCGAGGGCGACAGCCACATCAGTGCCAAGGGCAAACGGGTGCTCGTGATAGGCGGAGGCGACACGGGCAGCGACTGCATCGGCACGAGCAACAGACAGGGTGCGGTGTCGGTGATGCAGATAGAGATAATGCCGAAACCGCCTGTCGGATATAATCCGGCTACTCCCTGGCCGCAGTGGCAGCAGGTGCTGAAGACCAGCTCGAGCCACGAGGAGGGCTGCGAACGCCGCTGGAGCCTTGCCTCGACACGCTTCGTCGGGACGGAGGACGGACGGGTGAGCGGTGTGGAAGTGGAGGAGGTGGAGTGGACTCCTGCCTCCGACGGCGGACGCCCGGTGATGAGACCCACGGGCAAGAAGGAAATGATAGACGCCGACATGGTGCTTCTGGCAATGGGATTCATCAGACCGCAGCATCCCGAATATGCCGCCAACGTGTTTGTGGCGGGCGACGCGGCTACCGGAGCAAGCCTCGTGGTGAGATGCATAGCGGGCGGACGGAAAGCCGCTCAGGACATAGACAATTATCTTAAAAAGCTATAACGTATGTGTGGAATAACTGCCATATTTGATATAAAGGGCGACGTGGGCGCGCTGAGGACAAAGGCTCTCGGCATGTCGAGGAAGATAAGGCACCGCGGACCTGACTGGAGCGGCATTTACTGCGGACGGTCTGCCATACTGTGTCATGAACGGTTGTCGATCGTCGACCCGCAAAGCGGCGGACAGCCGCTGTTCTCTCCCGACAGAAAACAGATTCTCGCAGTGAACGGGGAGATATACAACCACCGCGAGATACGCGCGCGCTATGCCGGAAAATACGCTTTCGGCACGGGCAGCGACTGTGAGGTGATACTCGCGCTCTATCGCGACAAGGGCGTGGACTTCATCGAGGAACTGAACGGAATATTCGCTTTCGCGCTCTATGATGAGGAGAGGGACGAGTATCTCATAGCACGCGACGCCATCGGGGTGATACCGCTTTACATCGGCAAAGACAGCGAGGGACGCGTCTGCTGCGCCAGTGAGCTGAAGGCTCTCGAGGGTGTGTGCGAGAGCTACGAGCCCTTCCTGCCCGGACACTATTACTGGAGCCGCGAGGGGAAGATGAGACGCTGGTACAGGAGAGAGTGGACGGAATATGACAATGTGAGGCTCAACTACACTCCGGAGGCGGTGAACCATACGCGCGTCGCGCCAGGGGAGGATGCCGCCGCAAGGCAGACCGCCGACCTGCGCGAGGCTCTCGACAGTGCGGTGAGGCGGCAGCTGATGAGCGACGTGCCCTACGGAGTGCTGCTCTCGGGCGGTCTCGACAGTTCGGTCATATCGGCTCTGGCAAAGAAATACGCCGCGCGCCGCATAGAGACGGGCGGGCACAACGCAGCATGGTGGCCGCAGCTGCACAGCTTCGCGGTGGGACTGAAGGGCTCGCCCGACCTTGAGAAGGCGCGCGAAGTGGCTCTTCACATAGGCACGGTGCACCATGAGATAAACTACACAATAGAGGAAGGGCTTGACGCCTTGCGCGATGTGATATACTACATCGAGACATACGACGTCACCACTGTGCGCGCATCCACCCCCATGTATCTGCTCGCGAGGGTGATAAAGAGCATGGGCATAAAGATGGTGCTTAGCGGAGAGGGAGCCGACGAGGTGTTCGGCGGATACCTCTATTTCCATAAGGCACCCGACGCACGGGCTTTCCACGAGGAGACGGTGCGCAAGCTCTCGAAGCTGTATCTGTATGACTGCCTGCGCGCCAACAAGTCTCTGTCGGCGTGGGGAGTGGAGGGCAGGGTGCCGTTTCTTGACAAGGAGTTTCTCGACACGGCTATGCGGCTCAACCCTTCGGTGAAGATGTGCCCCGGCAAAACCATCGAGAAGAAGATTGTGAGAGACGCTTTCTGCGACCTGCTGCCCGAAAGTGTGGCGTGGAGACAGAAGGAACAGTTCAGCGACGGGGTGGGCTACAGCTGGATAGACACGCTGAAGGACGTCACGTCGAAGGCTGTGAGCGACGGGCAGATGGCGCGCGCGGCGGAGCGTTTCCCCGTAAACACTCCGATGAACAAGGAGGAATACTACTACCGCAGCATATTCGAGGAGTATTTTCCGAGCGAGAGTGCCGCCCGCAGCGTGCCCAGCGTGCCGAGCGTGGCGTGCTCCACGGCTGAGGCTCTTGCGTGGGACGACTCGTTCGCAGGCGTAAACGAGCCGAGCGGAAGAGCCGTGAGCGGCGTGCATGAGGATGCTTATTAGAGGTTATCCTCCGCGCGGCTGATTGTTTGTTTTGTGATAAATCAATAGTTGTCTGTCCTGTACGTGACTGTCATCGGAAGTATGTTCCGGTGCGGCTCGGACAGGACTTTTTCTGTAAACTGACGTGTGCGGGCGGAGAAAGGGATTCTGCATAAATATACGGAACACACCGTGGCGTCGTGAATAAATATTCACCGTAACTTGAAAATACCGCCGTTTTTCTGTCCTCATGCCTCTTCGGGCGCAAATACGCGAGTTTTCAGCGTTTCACATACATCATTGACAATCAGCCATTTGCACCATCCCAATAATCCGTACCGCACATTCCGCCTCTCCAAAGAGCCTCTCCCGCACCCCCAAAGAGCCTCTTTCACACCCCCAAAGAGCCCATCCCATCCCCTCAAAAACCCTCTTCCGAACCACCAAAAACCCTTTCCCGCGCCTCCAAACCCCGTCCCGTGTCCTCAAAAAGCCTTTCCCACACTCACACCCCCTCACTTTCTCACCTTCTCACCCCCTCCTCACTCTCTCCCCATCTCCCCTTTTCCAGTTTTCCGTTGTCAAATTTTTTTACCATGAAAATGAATGTTTATGCATTTTCCGGAGCATGTCTGTTGTGTGATGATCGGCTGTCATGATTATTTATTGTTCTATTATTCTTTAGGCAATGTCACTTCCCGATTTTGCGGAATACGCGGCGGGTTTGTTCATGACAAGGCTTCATACAGGATGAGGACGGATGTGCGGATGAGGAACGGAGGGCGTACAGCGGTGTGCGGATGAGTGTATGGCATTCTGAAAGCGTGTCGGTGTATGAAGAAAAGGATTTCATTTACATACCGCGACAGGCGGAACGAACTGACGGAAAATAAAAACCGGACTGCCTCGCGGCAGCCCGGAATCACTTGTTGAATAACTAACAATGAAGGAATCTTTATTTACCGGATAAATAACAACTCTCTGTATTTGGGCAGAGTCCACATCTGGTCGTCCACGATAAGCTCCAGTTTGTCTATGTGGTAGCGTATCTGCTCGAGCATCGGAGCGATGGTGTCGTGATAGGCTATGGCTTTCTCGCGCACGTTGTCAATCCTGTTCGCCACCTTGCGCGCCTCCACCATGTCGTCCACATGCTTCTTTATGTATGCTGTGCGTTCGGCAATCTCACGGATGAGAGAGATGTTTTCAGCCGACATTCCCTCAGCCTCAGAGGCGTCGAACAGCTCTTTCAGTCTGTAGACATTGTTGATGAGCATGCTCTGGTAGTGCGTGGCTACGGGCACGATGTGGTTCATGGCAAGGTCGCCGAGCACCCGCGCCTCTATCTGTATCTTCTTGGTGTAGGTCTCCCATTTCACCTCGTTGCGCGCCTCCAGCTCCACTTTGGTCATCACGCCTGTGGAGGTGAACATCCTGACGCTGCTTTCCGAGAGGTAGTTGTCGAATATCACGGGGCATGATGTCTCGCAGTCGAGCCCGCGTCTGGCGGCTTCCGCCTTCCACTCCTCGCTGTATCCGTTGCCGTCGAAACGTATGGGCTTGCATGTCTTTATGTATCTTCTGAGCACCTGAAGGATGGCTGTCTCCTTCGATACGTCGTCAGACATCGCCTCGTCCACGTCGCGTTTGAAGTCGGTGAGCTGCTCTGCCATGGCGGTGTTGAGCGCAATCATCGCGCTGGCACAGTTGGCTTCCGACCCTACGGCGCGGAATTCGAACCTGTTGCCTGTGAAGGCGAAGGGCGACGTACGGTTGCGGTCGGTGTTGTCGATGAGCAGTTCGGGTATCTGGGGAATGTCGAGCTTCATGCCGTGCTTGCCTACCAGAACACCCATGTCCTCGTCGGTGCTCACCTCAAGATGGTCGAGCACCTGACTGAGCTGTGTGCCGAGAAACGACGAGATGATGGCAGGCGGTGCCTCGTTGGCTCCCAGACGGTGGGCGTTTGTGGCGCTCATGATGCTCGCCTTGAGCAGTCCGTTGTGACGGTAGACAGCCATCAGCGTGTTGACGATGAATGTGATGAAGCGCAGGTTTTCCTCAGCCGTCTTTCCCGGAGCCATGAGGGCGGTGCCGTTGTCAGTCCCGAGCGACCAGTTGTTGTGCTTTCCGGAGCCGTTTATGCCCTTGAAGGGCTTTTCGTGGAGCAGCACTCTGAAGCCGTGGGCGCGCGCCACCTTGCGCATGAGCGACATTATGAGCATGTTGTGGTCCACCGCCAGATTGCACTCCTCGTATATCGGGGCAAGCTCAAACTGGTTCGGTGCCACCTCGTTGTGGCGCGTCTTCACCGGTATTCCCAGTTCGAGAGCCTGTATCTCGAGGTCTTTCATGAACGCGGCGACACGTATCGGGATGGCGCCGAAGTAATGATCCTCGAGCTGCTGGTTCTTCGACGCCTCATGACCCATGAGCGTGCGTCCGGTGAGAAGCAGGTCAGGGCGCGCCGCATAGAGTCCCTCGTCCACCAGAAAATACTCCTGCTCCCATCCGAGATAGGAAAACACCTTCTTCACTGAGGGGTCGAAGTAATGGCATACGTCCACCGCCGCCTTGTTCATAGCGCGGAGAGCCTTCAGAAGAGGCGTCTTGTAGTCGAGCGACTCGCCTGTGTATGATATGAATATGGTGGGTATGCAGAGCGTGTCGTCCACCACGAAGACGGGCGACGAAGGGTCCCACGCGCTGTAGCCGCGCGCCTCGAACGTGTTGCGTATGCCTCCGTTGGGGAACGACGAGGCGTCGGGCTCCTGCTGCACGAGCAGTTTTCCGGAGAACTCCTCCATCATTCCGCCCTTGCCGTTGTGCTCCACGAAGGCGTCATGTTTCTCTGCCGTGCCCTCCGTGAGAGGCTGGAACCAATGGGTGTAGTGGGTCGCTCCGAGCTCCATAGCCCACCGTTTCATGCCCGACGCCACCTCGTCGGCGATGCCGCTATCGAGTGCCGCGCCGTTGTCTATCACGTCCACGAGCTTGGCGAACACGTCGCCCGGGAGATATTTGAACATCTTCTCGCGGTTGAACACGTATTTTCCGAAATACTCACTCGGTCTTTCCTCCGGTATTGGAAATTCCCTGGCTTTGGTCTGAAAAGCCTTTTCAACTACTCTGAATCTTAAACTCGACATAATTGTTGTGTTGTTTTAGTTGGTTGTTGTTATTTATCTTGTTTTGTAATAAGTTGCTTATAAGCAGATGTTACAAACTAAATGCCATCATATTTTGTGCTGCATACTACATGTCGTACGCCGCCTCACCGTGCTCGTAGACATCGAGTCCTTCCTCCTCGACGCGTCTCATGACCCTTATACCGCACACTGCGTCGGTGATACGGAATATGACGAACGTCATCACCGCGCTGAAGACGACTGATATGAGGGTCGTGGCTGTCTGCACCCAGAGCTGGTGCCAGTCGCCGTAGAGCGCGCCCTGGACACCGTCGTCACCCGTCACGGCTCTCGTGGCGAACACCCCCGTGAGCACCGAACCGACCATTCCGCCCATGCCGTGAACGCCGAATGCGTCGAGAGCGTCGTCATATCCGAACTTCGGTTTCACCACAGCCACCATCCAGAAGCATACGAGTGAGGCGACGAGTCCGATGCATATGGCTCCCGGAATGTCTGCCGTGCCGGCGGCGGGTGTTATCGCCACAAGTCCGGCGACGGCTCCGGTGCACGCCCCTACGGTGGTGGGCTTCCTGTTGACAATCCAGTCTACGGTCATCCACGAGACTGCCGCGACGCACGTCGCTATGTGTGTCACGAGGAAAGCGTTGGCTGCCAGTCCGTCGGCTGCGAGTCCGCTGCCGGCGTTGAAACCGAACCATCCGAGCCAGAGAAGTGCCGTTCCGATGAACACGAACGGTATGTTGTGGGGCGTGATGGGCTTTCCCGGTCGGTAGTCATTGCGGCGTCCCACGAGCAGAGCCATCACAAGAGCCGACACTCCGGCGTTGATGTGCACCACGGTACCGCCCGCGAAGTCGATGGCTCCCATCTCCATGAGGAATCCTCCGCCCCATACCCAGTGCGCCATCGGCATGTATACGAACACGCTCCACAGTATTGTGAACATCAGGAAGCCCGAGAACTTCACGCGCTCGGCGAATGCTCCGAGGATGAGGGCGGGCGTTATGACGGCGAACATGCACTGGAACATGACGAAGAGCAGTTCGGGTATGCCGCCCGTAGTGATGGTGTCGAGGCTTATGCCTTTGAGCATCACCTTGTCGAATCCGCCTATGCCATAGCGGAAAAGGTTTCCGTCGAATCCTGATCCGAACGCGAGGCTGTAGCCGAAGACAACCCATATGATGCTGATAACGGCTACTATGGAGAGGCTCTGCATTATAACGCTGAGCATGTTTTTCCTTCTCACGAGTCCGCCATAGAACAGGGCGATGCCCGGAATGGTCATCATCAGCACAAGAACGGTTGCCATGATGAGCCATGCAGTGTTTCCTGAATTGAGTGATATTGCTGTTGTCATGATGTTGTTCACTTTATTTTTGTTGTTGTCTTATGCTTTCTTCTCTCTCGTCTGCCGCTATTTCTCGTGCTCGGCGTTGTAGAGCGCGATGTCGCCACGCTCTCCCGTGCGTATGCGTATGGCGTCTTCCACGGGTATGACGAATATGCGTCCGTCGCCTATCTCGCCCGTATATGCCGCCTTCATGACCGCCTGAATGGTCTTCTCCACGTTTTTCTCTCTCACGACAATGGATATGAGGATGCGCTCAATGGAGCTTGTGTCGTATGCCACTCCGCGGTAGATGCGCGCCTCGCGTGTCTTTCCCACACCTCTTACTTCATAGTATGAGAACCATTCAATGTCCGCCTCAAGCAGCGCTTCCTTAACATCGTCAAACCGGGTGCGGCGGATGATTGCTTCAATTTTCTTCATAATGATGTGTCTTTTTATATTATTATATAATGTATGGATGTGTTGCCGGATATCGTTATTGCGTTTCACAGACTCAGACCCACGGTGAAGTATGCGTTCTCGGTAGCGGGATTCCATATCGCCTTTGCCGACAGCGGCAGACCGAAACTGTCGGTCACGCGGATGGTCTTGGACGCCCCGAGGCTTAGCTCGGACACTTCGAAACCGTCACAGCCGTTGTTGTAGAAGGTCGTCTCCCACGGTGTGACACCTATTGTGGCGTTCCAGTCTATGCCGCCGAGCCTGAACGGAGCCGTGGCGGAGACGTAGGAGGAGTATGCTCTCTTGCCGTTTGAGCGTCTGCCGTCGTTCCCTCCGATGTTGGTATGCCAGTTTACAGCCACCACATCGAAGTCGTAGCCGACCTGTGCCTCAAACACATGGAGTGTGGAACGGCTGCCGTAATGGAAATATTTGCCCTCTATCATGCTTCCGCTCTTGAAGTTTGTGCCTTTGCTGAAGCTATAGTCGGTCAGCGAAATGCTGAATCCTCCTGTGGCATAACCGAGTGTAAGGTCGAACTCTTTGGCGTATTCGCTCTCAAGACTTGCCGAACCCCATGCGGAAAGAGACAGCCCTTTCCATGACAGCGAAGCCGATGGCTGGACGCTGAAACCGCCAAGTTCCTGACCGCGCCATATGTATCCGCTCACTATGTCGGCACCTACTGATACTTCGGGTCTGTCCTGCGCGTGTGCCGTCTGCACGGTCGCAATAAATGATAACAGCAGGAATGTGGTCTCTTTTAAACGGTTGTTCATCATACTTTTGCCTTTTAAGTTATTGCATATGTTGTTTCCTGAGTCTTGGTTTGTATGTCTTTATGAAACTAAAATATAATAATATCTGTCTTTTTGTATCGTTTCTGATGCAAAATTAATAATAAATGAAATTGAAATAATATTTATTCTGACTTTTGGAAAATATAATTCGGCTGTCTTACAGTTGCTTTCTCATATGACGGGAACGGCTTTCTGATTGTAACAAAATATCCAATCAGAATGACAAATCGTAAGTTTCGCGTGCGCTGTATGCCGATGGCTGATTGGGAATAAGGTCTGTGTTGGCTGTCAGGTATGGGAAAAACGCTGTTTCAGGCGGGGCTGTATATAAAATAAAAAATGCAGGACATCATTACCGACATGATGTCCTGCATGTATGTTGTCGTTATTATAAGGCGGCGGAAGAGGCTGAGCCGGTGTCCCAGTAGGGCGCGTCAGCAGGCTGCGGATGCCGTCATTGGCGTCGCGAAGCGTACTTATGGTGTTGTGACACCCGTCTGAGTGTCGTTGCTTATGGCTACCTTTATCACCCCGTCAAGGCGGTTCTCGAACACGCGGTAAGCCTCATCTATCTGCGAGAGACCGAACCTGTGGGTGATGAGCGGTGTCGTGTCTATCTTGCCTTCGGCTATAAGGCGCAGTATCTCCTCACAGTCGCAGCCGTCGACACCGCCGGTCTTGAACGTGAGATTCTTTCCGTACATGTCCGGAAGGGGCAATGTCTGCGGACTGTCGTAAAGCGCCACCACCGTGACGATGGCGTTCGGACGCGCGCACTGCCACGCCATGCGGAACGTGTCATCGCTCCCCGCCACCTCAATCACCACATCCGCGCCACCGTGGAGACTGTTTTCCGATACGACGGCGGCGCAGTTTTCCGGACCGGTGACGACCACTCCGGGATAATGTCTGCTCACGAAGGCGGCGCGCTCCTGCGATTTCTCGCACACGATGATGCGTCGCGGGCTCTTCAGCATGACGCACAGCAGGGTGCAGATGCCCGTCGGTCCGGCTCCGATGATGAGCACAGTGTCGTCCGGATCAATCTCCGATATGCGCGCAGCCCAGTATCCTGTGGCGAGGATGTCGCCCGTGAAGAGAGCCTGTTCGTCGCTTACGCCGTCGGGTATGCGGTTGAGTCCCTGTCCGGCATGCGGCACACGGACATACTCAGCCTGCCCTCCGTCGATGCGGCAACCGAGAGCCCAGCCTCCGTCTGGGTCCTCGCAGTTGTTCACGTAGCCCTTACGGCAGAAGAAACATTCGCCGCAGAAGGTCTCCACATTCACTGTCACGCGGTCGCCCGGTCTGACGTTCGTCACCTCCGCGCCTGTCTTTTCCACTATGCCCACCATCTCATGACCTACGGTGATGCCCGGTACGGCGCGCGGAACACTGCCGTGCTTTATGTGCAGGTCGCTCGTGCAGATGCTCCCGAGCGTCACCCTCACGATGGCGTCGCGCGGGTCCTGCAGTTCGGGCACGGGTTTTTCTGTCAGTCCGAAGTGCCCTTTTCCGATGTAAGTGTATGCCAGCATTGTGATTGTCTCCTTTCTTTTCCTGTACAATATTATAATGTCTGTCTCCGTGTGACGTTGCCGATGTATGCCACAGCCGCTGTTATGCCAATGTGCAGGCGTATGTCTTTTGCACTTGACATGTGCCTGTCTGTTTTTCAAAGATAAGCAATATTTTCAAGACTTGCCATGTGCCGTGTCTTAAAAAACATGAAGTGATGTTTTATATGTATTGTGTCAACGCTATGCCATGATCATTGCGGAGCGGTCATGCGGCATCCTCCGAAACTCATCAGCGTGTCGCGCCGCCGACGGTAATACCACAGTCCGATGATGTCAGCCAGTGCCCAGCCTATCGGCACCGACCACCATATGCCGGTGTATCCCAACGACGGGATGGCGGCAAGAGCGTATGCCAGAGCCACGCGGGTGCCGAGCGACACCACGGTGAGTACGACCGACATCGAGGGCAGGGCGACGGCGCGGTAGAGTCCGTAGAGAAGGAAGAGCCAGCCAATGCCTACATAGAAGCTGCCTTCGATGCGGAGATACTCCACACCGATTGCTATTATCCCGCTTTCAGCCTCAGACACGAACAGCGACATGAGCCATGGAGACAGCCAGAACACCAGTGCCGATATGGCAAGGGAGAAGAGTGTGGTGACGATGACGGCACTGCGGATGCCGCGCCTTATGCGTCCGGCGCGCCCTGCACCGAAGTTCTGCGCGATGAACGTTGAGAAGGCGTTGCCGAAATCCTGCACTGGCATGTAGGCGAACGAGTCTATCTTCACCGCGGCGGCGAACGCTGCCATCACCGATGTGCCGAAACTGTTGACAAGACCCTGCACCATCAGTATGCCGAAATTCATGACAGACTGTTGCAGGCATGTGAGATACGACCATGAGGAGACACGCCTGAGCGACTCCATGTCGGTCTTGCAGTCGGCTCGTGTGAGGTTGAGCTCCGGATAGCGCCGGCGTGTGTAAATGTACAGTCCGGCTGCCGCGACAGTCTGTGCCGCCACTGTGGCAAGCGCGGCGCCCTCCACTCCCATGCCCATCAAGAGGATGAGAGTGAGGTCGAGCGCGATGTTGAGCACCACTGAGACACCGAGGAACACCAGCGGAACGACGGAGTTGCCTATCGAACGCAGCAGGAACGCATAGAAATTGTACACGCACACGGGCACCATTCCGCAAAAGGTGACGAGCAGATAGTCGTATGTGAGCCGCTCCACCTCGGCTGGTGTCTGCATGAGACGGATTATGGGATTGAGGAAAACGAGTGCCGCCGCGTTGAGGGCGAGCGTCGTTCCGCCTATGATGAGCATCGACGAGTACACGCTGCGGCGCAATGCCTTCAGGTCGCGGGCACCGTAGTGTATGGAGAAAAGCGCGCTGCAACCCATGCACAGACCGATGAATACGGACGTGACAAACACGATGAGGGCATACGACGAGCCTACGGCTGCCAGCGCGTCGGGACCGAGGACACGACCCACGATGAGTGTGTCGGCTATGTTGTAGCACTGTTGCAGCAGGTTGCCGAGCATCAGCGGCAGCGCGAAACGGAGCATCGTGACGGTGATGCCGCCTTCGGTGAGATTTCCTTTGTCGTATAACCGGCTCATGGCGTAGTTGTGAAAAGACGTACAAAATTACTTCTTATGTGCCAATTATACAAATATCCGCCATGTGATAATATACCTTAATGGCATGGTTTTTGTATATTTATTTGTGAAATATGCATAAAATTATTACCTTTGTATAAGCTAAGCTGCACTCGGAAGTGTAAGAGCAAGCTCTCACTGCGCTCGTTTGCATTAGCTTTGCATAAGCTAATCTGCACTCGGGAAAGTGAAAGCAAGTTTTCTTTACGTCCGATAGCATTAGCTTAGTGAAATAAAAACCGCACTCGGGAATATAAGAACAGGTTCTTATTACGTCCGATTGCGTCAGCTCAAAATATAAAAAAAGAGATATCCGATGAACTATACATTATATATAATATGTGGAAAGCGGCGTGACGGTGGGCTTTACAGAGGCACCGACATCAGTCATACCGTGCATGTCCATTGGTTCAGCGGATTCATCTGATTATTCTTCCCGTCTTTTCATATGATTGAGTCGTGCCGCCAGGATGAGGCATGACACTTTATGGCGCCGCCACTTTGACCGGTGCGCCGCGCCGTTGTCGGCATCCTATACATATATTTTTATCAAAACAGAAAACACAAATCATGTTCAGCATAGTATTCACCATGTTGGCAGGTATGCTTATAGGGCATTTCCTGCGTGACGGAAAGAGACTGGAGAAGATAGAGAAGAGCACCTCCGTAACCATCTTCGTGCTGCTCTTCGTGCTTGGTCTTTCAGTAGGCTCAAACAGTGTGATAACGTCAAATCTGGGACGTTTCGGTTGGCAGGCAGCCGTCCTTGCCATACTCGGAATGAGCGGAAGCGTCATCGCCGCGCGTGTTGTGACGCGGCTGTTTTTCAGGAAAGGAGGTGAGAAGGATGAAAAATAGCATGTCTGTTGTGGCTATGTTCGTCGCCGGATGTGTCGCAGGCGCGTATCTTGAAATAGACGCCGACATACACGGCATATCTCTCTGCATACTCTATGCGCTCATGCTGCAGGTGGGAATGGGCATCGGCGGCAACAGGGAACTGCGCGAGAGCCTGAGGCATGTGAGCCCGAAGATATTGCTTGTGCCTGTCGCCACCATCACGGGCACGCTGCTTTTCTCTGCCGCCGCGAGTCTTCTGCTGAGCCGCTGGAGCGTGTTCGACTGCATGGCTGTGGGCAGCGGGTTCGCCTACTATTCGCTTTCGTCAATACTGATAACACAGTTCAAGGAACCGTCGGTGGGTATGCAGATAGCCACCGAACTTGGGACGATAGCCCTGCTGAGCAACATCATGCGCGAGATGATGTCGCTTGTGGCGGCTCCTCTCATACGCCGCTACTTCGGAAAGCTTGCTCCCATCTCCGCCGCAGGGGTTAACTCGATGGATGTGCTGCTGCCTTCCATCACGCGCTGTTCGGGTAAGGAGGTGATGCCTGTAGCCATCCTGCACGGCATGCTTGTGGACATGAGTGTGCCGTTCTTCGTGAGTCTGTTCTGCAGCATGTAGGGGTTAAACTCCTACATGCCGTCAGCCGCCGTGGCTGTCTTGCTGTCTGACTGTCGTCTGCCCATGCTTTTCCCTTACCGCTTCCGCCGTGTCGTATTCCGGTTTTAACCCAGATAGGTCATCAGAACGCCGGTTGTACCTTTAAGATTTATTGTCAGCTCTTCATTCTTCTTCCGTACCGCTGCCGTCATATTGTCTCCTGCTTTTTCCCGGTGTAGCCCTCTACATCTTCTGTAAAGCCGAATACAATCCGGATGACAGCAGTACGAAATGAGAATGGAAGCCTTATATTCTGTTCGGGTTTAACCTGCTTGAAATGCATAATTATTCATTCCGGAAGTAAAAAATATTGACAACGGAAAATGGGAAAAGGTGAGAGGGAGAGAGAGTGAGAAGGGGTGAGAGGGTGAGAAAGTGAGGGGGTGGGAGTGTGGGAAAGGCTTTTTGAGGACGCGGGACGGGGGTTGGGGGTTCTGGAAAGGTTTTTTGGTGGTGTGGAAGAGGCTTTTTGAGGGTGTGGAATGGGCTTTTTGAGGGTGTGGAAGAGGCTTTTTGGGGGTGCGGAAGAGGCTCTTTGGGGATGTGAAAGAGGCTCTTTGGCGAGGCGGAATGGGCGGTACGGATTGTCGGGATGGTGCAAATGGCTGATTGTCAATGATGTATGTGAAACGCTGAAAACTCGCGTATTTGCGCCCGAAGAGTCGTCTGGACAGAAAAACGGCGGTATTTTAAGGTTACGGTGAATATTTATTCATGACGCAAAGTGTGTTTCCGTATATTTATGCAAAGCCGCGGTGTCAGTCTTCTATATACACATAACTGCTCTCAACGTGTATCGTCTCCTCGGCTATAAGCTGTTCAAGAGCCGTGTCGAGAGCGTCAGAGGGCAGCCGGAGCGAGAGCAGTTCGGTGAGGTGATGCCTCTTTCTGTCGTCGAGAAGTGCGGTTATCATGTCCCTCGCATCCCTGAGCTGACGCTCGGTGTCGGGCATCCTCTTGTGCGCCAGGCACACGTCGCACTGTCCGCAGTCTGTCGAGCGCGGCTCGTCGAAGTATCTCAGCAACTGCCTGCTACGGCATACGTTGTCGTTGGTGGCATATCCTATTACGGTGTTTATCCTTTTTGCGAACTGTTCCTTTCGGTCTTCGTACACGTCGCGGGTTATGATGAGGTCCTCGCCGTCCACCCTGTCGCGCGTATAAGTGATGAAAGGCGTCTTGCTTCGCGGCACGAAGTGGAGTATACGTTTCTGCGTGAGCCCTTTCAGCAGGAGGTATATCTGCTGGCTTGTGAGTCCTGCCTGTGCGGCTATCATGTCCTCGTCGATGTAAGTGTAGTCGATGAACAGCGAGCCGTAGTTTCTCAGCAGTGTGGTTATGAGTCTGTCCTCAAGCGGCGAGAGCTCGTTGAGCATGTAAAGATGGTCGCGCGAAATGAGGAAGACAATGCGCGGGTCGGAGTTCGGGTCGGTGTTGTATTCTATGTATCCGGCACGTTCGAGTATCTTCAGCGCGGCGTCGGTCTGTACCGGGAAGAGCTTGTATGTGCGGCAGAATTTCCTTATGTCGAACATGAATGTGTGTCCGCAGCCGTTGTTCACGGCAATCTGGAAGAATCCGGCGAGATGGTCGTACACGCTGCGGATGTATTCCTTCTCCGGAAACTCGTCGGCTATGCGCTTCTGGAGTTTGGTGTCGTCGCTGCCGTTATAGAGCATCACGGCATACGACTTCATCCCGTCGCGCCCGGCACGTCCCGCTTCCTGGAAGTAAGCCTCGAGCGAGCTGGGGCAGTCGAAGTGTATCACCACGCGCACGTCAGGCTTGTCTATGCCCATGCCGAAGGCGTTTGTAGCCACCATGACGCGCTTCACGTCGTCGTGCCACAGCTTCTGCCGCTCGTCCTTCACAGAGTGTTCGAGTCCCGCGTGGTAGAATGTCGCCTCCACGCCGTTCTCCTCCAGCCACCCGCTTATCTCCGAGGCGCGCTTCCGGCTTCTCACATATACGATGGCGCTTCCCCTCATGCTGCGCAGTATATGCAGCATCTCGCCGCGCTTGTCTGTGGCATGCCGCACGATGTAGGCAAGGTTCTTGCGCTCGAAACTCATGCGGAACATGTTGCCGTCCTTGAACTTCAGCTTCTCCTGAATGTCGTCGGCGACCTGTCTTGTAGCCGTTGCTGTGAGGGCGAGCAGCGGTGCCTCAGGTTTTATCTGCCTTATGTCGGCAATGTGGAGGTATGACGGTCTGAAGTCATATCCCCACTGGCTGATGCAGTGAGCCTCGTCCACGGTGATGAAACTCACCTTCATGTGGCGCAGTTTTGTCTTGAACAGCTCTGAGGCAATGCGTTCCGGAGAGACGTAAAGCACCTTGGTGCTTCCGAGTATGCAGTTCTCGAGCGTGCGCAATATCTCGTGGCGCGTCATGCCCGAGTATATTGCGGCAGCCAGTATGCCGCGGCGGCGCAGGTTGTACACCTGGTCTTTCATCAGCGCGATGAGTGGGGTGATGACAATGCACACCCCTTCGGCGGCAAGAGCCGGCACCTGAAAGGTTATCGACTTGCCTCCTCCGGTCGGCATCAGTCCGAGAGTGTCGTGTCCGCTGCCGATGCTTTCTATTATGTCACGCTGTATTCCCCTGAACGCTGAGTGCCCCCAGTATTGCCGGAGTATCCTTGTGTATCTGTCAGAGCCGTTGCTCACGAAGGTCGGGTTTTGTGGTGTTGTTTTAGAACGGGTGCGGTTCCGCCTGTACGTTATCCTCTTCTTCCGCCGGACGGATGTCCTCTATCTGTAGCTGAACCATGTTTTTCTTGAATACGTTGTCCTCGAGTGTGTAGGCGATGTCGAAACTGCGCTTCGACTTTATGTACCTTGCCGAGGCGCTCTGACCGAATGCTATGCCGTTGACAACGTTGCTCGACTTGGAGTCTACAAGCTCAAGCTTGATGTGTTCCTGCTCCCTTCCCACCACCTTACTCGTACCGTAGTCGTACACTCCCACCGTACAGAAGATGGGTTTCGGGTTGCACGGACCGAAGGGTGAGAACTTCTTAAGGTCGTTGTGCAGTCTTTTGGTGATGTCCTTGAAGTCTATCACGGTGTCGATGTTGAGCATCGCCTCTGTCTGTTCGGGCTGTATGTGATTGTCGACGTATTTCTGGAACCGCTGTCTGAACTCGGGTATGTCGTCCCACTTCAGCGTCAGTCCGGCGGCATATGTGTGTCCGCCGAAGTTGAGAAGGATGTCGCGGCAGCTTTTTATAGCCGAATATACGTCGAAGCCCGTGACGCTCCGTGCCGAGCCTGTTGCAAGATCGCCGTCGCGTGTGAGCACAACTGTGGGTCTGAAATATATTTCCGTTAGGCGCGAGGCTACGATGCCGATTACTCCCTTCTTCCAGTTCTCGTCGTAAAGGACGATGGACGAGCGGTGACGCTGGCTTTCCAGACGAGCCACAATCTGGTTTGCCTCCTCGGTCATCTGCTTGTCTATGTCCTTGCGTTGTTCGTTGTAGCAGTCTATGTGCTTTGCTTTCTCCAGCGCATGTGAGAACTCTTTCTCCACAAGAAGGTCTACGCTCTCCCGTCCGTTCTCTATTCTGCCCGACGCGTTGATGCGCGGTCCTATCTTGAAAACGATGTCGCTCATGGCTATCTCGCGGTTGTTCAGTCCGCAGATGTCTATTATCGCCTTCAGTCCGGTGCTCGGGTTCTGGTTGAGAATCTTCAGTCCGTGATAGGCGAGTATGCGGTTCTCGTCGGTCACCGGCACTATGTCGGCTGCTATGCTTACCGCACACAGGTCGAGCAGCGGCATGAGCCGTGAGAACGGAATGCCGTTGTTCTTGGCGAAAGCCTGCATGAACTTGAATCCGATGCCGCATCCGCACAGATGCTTGAAGGGATAGGTGTCGTCGCAGCGCTTAGGGTTGAGGATGGCAACTGCCTGCGGCATGTCCTCGTCGGGCACGTGATGGTCGCATATTATGAAGTCTATGCCGAGCGATTTGGCATAGGCTATCTCCTCGGCTGCCTTTATTCCGCAGTCGAGTATTATGATAAGCTTCACGTTGTTTGCATGCGCATAGTCTATGCCTTTCTTGCTTAAGCCGTATCCTTCATCGTATCTGTCGGGTATGTAATATTCTATGTTGGAGTAGAACTGAAGCAGAAAGCGGTACACCAATGCCACTGCCGTGCATCCGTCGACATCATAGTCGCCGTACACCATTATGCGTTCTTTCCTTCCCATGGCGTCGTTCAGTCTGTCGACAGCGACATCCATGTCTTTCATCAGAAAGGGATTTATGAGGTCAGACAGTTGCGGATGAAAGAAGCGTTTGGCTGCCGACTCGGTCGTTATGCCGCGTTTTATGAGCAGACCGGCAAGAATCGGACTTATGTTAAGCTTTTCTCCTAACTCTTCAGCCGCCTTTATCTCTTCGGATGTCGGTGGTTTGTAATTCCATTTGAAAAGCATTATATAGTTTAGTTTTTTTATTCTGCATGAGGCGAATGTGCGGATTGACACGCACAAACTGCCCGTAAAGTTACAAAATAAAAATGGAAATCATTGTATGGATAATGCGTTTTTGTAAAAAAAACAGTGCAAGCGAGGGCAATGAAAGCTTGCTTTCAGATTGCCGAGCGCAGCCTGTTTTATTCAAAAACAGTGCAAGCGAGTGCAATGAAAGCTTGTTTTCAGATTGCCGAGCGCAGCCTGTTTTATGTAAAAACAGTGCAAGCGAGTGCGATGAAAGCTTGTTTTCTAATTGCCGAGCGCAGCCTGTTTTATGTAAAAACAGTGTCAGCGAGCGCGATGAGACCATGTTTTCAGATTGCCTTATTCGGTCAGGCATGTATAAAAAAAGGCTGCGGGGCAGGTCCGTTCCGCCTCACCTTCCATTCCATCCGGAATGTGCCGGTGTGTGCGTTTCCCTGCTCCGCAGTCCTGTAAGCGTTTGCCGTGCGGTTTTATTCACCAATGCCGGCTTTCTTCACGGCGTCCTCCATCTTCTTGCGGATGTCTTTCGGTATGGCGTTGATGTTCACCATGTAGTCCATTGTGTTGGCAACGATAAAGCTCTTCGACATATACCATATGCCTTTATAGTCACCGGCTTCGCCCCATGAGTTCTTCACCATGTAGTATTCCTTGCCGTTCTGGTCCTTCGCGATACCGAAGATGAGCATTCCGTGGTCGTCTGTCAGCTCCCAGTTGTCAAAGCGTTCCTGACGCTTCTCCTGTGTCGGAGTGAGCTCCGGAACCTTGCATCCGAGCGAGTCGATGATGTTTGTCCTCTTCGAAGACGACAGTTTGAGCCAGCGTGCCATGTCGCTGCCTGCATAGCTCTGCATAGCGTCGGTGTCGTAAGAGTAGGCGAGACCAGAGCGTGTGAATCCTTCCTCGCTCACGTCACCGCCCCATGCCACTGTGTAACCGTTCATCACGGCGTTGTCGATGATGCGTGCCATGTCGTCGATGGGCAGGTTCCATGAACCCGGGTTGCGCCAGTTGTCCTGTACCTCAACCGGGAACTTGGTGTAGAAAGGATGGTGTGTGTAGCTTGTTACGGTGACATAGTTGTTCCAGTCGAGTCCGAGGCTTGCCGCAAACGACTTCGGAGTGTATGTCTTTCCCTCGTATGTGAAGCTCTCCGGGCATTTTCCGAGATAAGCGTCGAGTATGCCCTGCAGTCCGACCTTCCACTGTCCGGATATCTTCTTAGCCTTGCTCTTCGAAACGGCGGCTACATACGGTTCCATCAGAGAGAAGAACTCGTTGAAGTTGTTAAGCGAGTCGCCGTAGAGAGAACCAGGGAACGGCATCGCGTCTTCGGGGCAGATGCCGTATGTTTTCAGCACATGATAGACGTCGTATGCCGATCCTCCCTGTGAGAACTGGCAGTCGCCGTGCAGTCTTACCACCTGAATGGCACGCTCCATGTAGTTCTTGTTAGCCACGAAAGACTCGCAGAGGTCGTATGTCTTGCCCGTTGCCTTGAGTATTTCGCTCTCAAAGAAGGCAAGCGTAGAGTAGTCCCAGCATGTTCCACTGCGGCTTTGGTCCTTGATACTTGTAATCGGATTCTCCTTGACAACGGTGAAAACAGGCTTGTTACTGTTCTCTTTCTTGTCCTGGGCGCTCACTCCCATGGCCACCATGGCGAGGAACGCAAGTGTCATAATCTTCTTCATAGTGTGTTGTTATGTAGTTTGTTTTTTATTGATTGTTCTGCATGAAAGCCTCGACATCTTTCGGATGATAAGGTATTCTCTTCTCTCCGATGAAGCGGCATCCGTCTTCTGTTATGAGGATATCGTCCTCGATGCGTATTCCTCCGAAGTCCTTGTAGGTCTCGAGCAGGTCGAAGTTGATGAACTCCTTGCAGTGTCCGTCGGCTTTCCATTCGTCTATGAGCGCGGGGATGAAGTATATTCCCGGCTCGTCGGTGACCACGAAGCCCTTCTGAAGGCGTCGTCCCATGCGCAGGGCGTTTGTCCCGAACTGCTCAAGATTGGGTCGTGTCTCCTCGTCGAAGCCCACGTTTGTCTGACCGAGACCCTCCATGTCGTGCACGTCCATGCCCATCATGTGTCCCAGTCCGTGCGGCAGGAACATGGCATGTGCGCCTGCTGCCACCGCCTCATCGGTGTCGCCTTTCATCAGTCCGAGCTCTTTCAGGCGTTCGGTCATCAGGCGGCACACTGCAAGATGGACGTCGAAGTATTTCACTCCAGGCTTCGCCACCTCCAGCACGTGGTCATGGCACGCCTCGACTATGCTGTATATCTCCAGCTGACGCTGTGTGAAGGTGCCGCTTACAGGCATTGTGCGCGTGTTGTCCGAGCAATAGTTGTTGATGGTCTCTGCTCCGGCGTCGCACAGCGCGAGCCGTCCTGCCTGCAGGACGCTCATCGACGGGTTGCCGTGCATTATCTCTCCGTGCTGGCTGTATATTGTGGGGAAGCTCGTCATGGCTCCGTATGAGTGGGCTATTCCGTCTACCTGACCGCCCACGAACTTCTCCGTCACTCCGGGACGTGTAAGCCTCATGGCAGTGGTATGCATGAGATAGCCTATCTCCGCAGCCCTCTCCAGCTCCTCTATTTCCTGCTGCTCCTTCACCGAACGCATGCTCACCACCGCTTTTATCAGCTCCATGCTTGCTGCTTCCTTCTGCTGCACCGGGTGTATTCCGAGCAAATCGAATATCTGTATCTTTATGTCGTGGCGGTAGGGCGGCAGGAAATGTATCCTGCGTTTCTGCCTCAGAGCCTCGTTGCATGTGTTTTTCAGCGCGCGCATCGGTGCCGTGTGCTCCACGCCTACCTGTGCGGCGAGGTCGTGAACGCTGTCCACGCTGCCATACCATACGATGTCCTCGATGTCGATATCGTTGCCGAAGACAGTCTCACTGTTGTTGTCTATGTCGATGACTCCTACGAGTCCGTCTCTGTTCAGACCGAAATAATACAGGAACGAAGAGTCCTGTCTGAACGGATAATAGCCGTTGCTCGGGTAGTTACAGGGCGACTCGTTGTTGCCGAAAATAATTATTATGCCGTCGTTCACAAGACTTCTGAGCCTTGCCCGGCGGTTTACGTAGGTCTGTTTGTCAAACATATATTAAAAATTCGTGTCAATTGATTGCAAAGTTACAACTTTTATATTTAAAATGTGTAATTTTGCAGAGTGATTTAAACGTTTTTTTCGCAGATGGACAACAATACGGGGCTTGTGCTTGAAGGTGGTGGCATGCGTGGCGTTTTCACCACCGGAGTGCTCGATTCGTTCATGAAGCACGGTTTGTATTTTCCTTATGTCGTGGCTGTTTCGGCTGGGGCGTGCAACGGCATGTCGTATGTCAGCCGCCAGCCGCGCCGCGCCCGCATTTCCAACATCGACTATCTGGCGCGCTACGACTACATAGGGCTGCGCTATCTGTTCACGCAGGGCAGCATATTCGACCAGAAACTGCTTTACGACAAGTTTCCGAACAGCTACATACCTTTCGATTTCGACACGTTCTTCAAGAGCGAGACAGAGTTTGAGATGGTGACAACCAACTGCCGAACAGGTCTTGCCGAATATCTCTCAGAGCGTCACGACCGTCAGCGCGCGCTCGATGTGGTGCGCGCGTCGAGCAGCCTTCCATATGTGAGCAAGATTGTCTTTGTGGACGGAAAACCCATGCTCGACGGGGGAATAGTAGACAGCATACCCGTGGAACATGCCATGCAGAAGGGCTACAGCCACAATGTGGTGGTGCTGACCCGCAATAAGGGCTACCGCAACGACAGCCGCGACATTAAGATTCCGCGCTTTATCTACCGCGACTATCCGCGTCTGCGCGTGGCGTTGAGCCACAGGATAGAGGTGTACAACCGCCAGCTCGACATGATAGACCGGCTGGAGCAGGAGGGACGCATCACCTGCATACGTCCCCAGCGACCCATGGAGGTGGACCGGATAGAGAAAGACACGAAGAAGCTGGAGGCTCTCTACGAGGAAGGCTTCGCGCTTGGCGAAGCCTTCTGTAAGGATTATGGCGGTGCGAAGTAGCCGCGCGAATGTTCTCTGATGACGTGTCACGTCAGCGCAAGGCAGGTGTCCTGCCGCTTGCTTATGCCATTGTCTGCATTGTGTCCTGACTTTCCGCGTCGGCGTTTTCCTCTACGTATTTCGGTGACGGACCGTATTTGTTCTCCTCCTTCTGACTGTCCTGGCAGTAGAATATGAGCAGGATGATGCCGTAGATGACTCCAGCCAGCAATCCGATGCCGATGAATCCCATTGCCGGACCTTCACTCAGAGCCTCCACTATTTCCTCCGACGACATCGAGCTCAGGTCTGCCGCGGACGCGCCACCACCGAGAGCGGCGATGACAAGAGAACATGCTACAATGGTGTATATGGTTCCGCATATCATGCTGACGCCATACCACCATCCGCTTCTGCCCGTGTCGTGCAGGCGGCGGAATGTGATAGGTATCATCGCCAGACCCAGCAGAATCGACATCAAGGTTCCTATTAACGGTATGAACGAGCAAATGAAGTTGATGATGCCTACCGCAAGGTAGGTCCACCAGAACTCCGAACGGCGCGAACGCCCCTTGAACTGTGTTACCTTCTTACATGCCGCGCCCAGCGCTTCTGTAAATCCCAACTGTGGAAGTACTGTCAATTCTCTCATGTTTAATTTAGGTTTTAAATGTGTAGCCCAACGTATTGTTATGTTGTCTGCTCCGGAGTGGGCTCCGTTTCTCCGTGGGCAGGCTTGTGTCGGTTGTGTCGCGGTGCGCCGTCTGTTTATCTCAGGCGCACCGGTTTTCCTTTCCGCGCGCTTTTCACCGCCGCGTCAAGAATCTCCACTACGGTCAGGTTGTTCTCCAGCGAGGCGAGGTCGGTGGCGTTCACCTTTATCTCTCCTCGCACGGCAGCCTTCAGATAGCGGAACGAGTCGTCGTATGGAGCTTCGAGAGGCGTGGGTTTCACGTCGCTCTCCTTCCCGTTCCTGTATAGTGACATGCGCGACGGCGCGCTTTGGTATATATATCCCTTCGAGCCGTATACGTACATGTCCTTGCGGTTCATGGGCCAGTTCCACGACGGCATAAGCTGCACCGTGACGCCTGGATATTGCAGTATGATTGTGGCGTCGTCGTCCACTTTAGGGTATTTTTCGGGTTTCTGGCTGTTTGTCACGGCATATACGCTCAGCGGCTTCCGCCCTCCGAAGAGCCACGTGGCGAGGTTGGCGCCGTAGCATCCGAAGTCGGTTATGGCGCCTCCGCCGTTCATCACCGGGTCGGTAAGCCACGTTGTGAAATCCTTTCCGCACCCTATCTCTATCGGACCTTGGTGTCCGTCATAGACAAGCATGCGTGTGATGTCGCCTATGATGCCGTCCTTCACCATGCGGTATGCCTCGTGGTTTGAGCTGTACCAGCTCGTCTCATAGTTTGTGAGCAGCAGTATGCCGTGCCCGCGTGCCAGCTTTGCCATGCGGCGGGCGTGCCTCATGTTCACCGCCAGCGGCTTTTCCACCATCACGTGTATGCCTCTCGGCGCGCAAGCCTCCACCACTTCCATGTGGTCGTATATCGGTCCGTAAGCCACGACAGCCTCCGGTCGCGTGGTGTCGAGCATCTCTCCGAGATCGGCAAAGGCGGGTATGGTGCTGTCGTGCCTTATTAGTCCGTTGTCGCGGCGCATGCGGTCGTCCTTCTCCCATACTCCAACTACCTTGAAGTCGCCCCTGTCCATGCGCGAGATTATGTCGTTGAGATGACCGTGAGCCACTCCTGCCACAGCCACGCGCAGCTCATTTCCGTCTCCTCCGGGTGCCGCCTCCGCCGCCGTGCGGCATATCATGAGCATCGTGATGAGACATAGGGCTTTGCTTAGGAAGTTCAGGTTTTTCATATCTTTATTGTCGTTTGTCGCGTTTACGGGTCTTGCCTGTGCGCCGTGAGGAGTGCCGCCGCGCCGGTCATCTGTCCAGAAGGTCGGGCCGCAGCCGCCTTGTGCGCTCCATAGCCTGCTCCATTTCCCACTCCTTTATCTTCGCCTCGTTGCCGCTGAGGAGTATTTCGGGCACCTTCCATCCCTTGTATTCCGCCGGGCGCGTGTAGATGGGGGCAGACAGCATGTCGTCCTGGAAGCAGTCGCTCAGCGCGCTCTGCTCGTCGCCTATCACTCCGGGCACCACTCTCACTATGGCATCCGCCATGACGGCGGCTGCAAGTTCGCCTCCGGTGAGCACATAGTCGCCTATGCTTATCTCGCGTGTTATGAGATGGTCGCGCACCCGCTGGTCTATGCCTTTGTAGTGCCCGCACAGTATTATCATGTTTTCCTTCATCGAGAGGTCGTTTGCCACGTGCTGGTCAAAGCGTTCGCCGTCGGGCGAAGTGAATATCACCTCGTCGTAACTGCGCTCCGCCTTCAGTGCCGAAATGCACCGGTCTATCGGCTCGCACTGCATCACCATTCCCGCGAATCCCCCGTACGGATAGTCGTCCACGCGCCTCCACTTGTCTTTGGTGTAGTCGCGCAGGTTGTGCAGATGTATCTCCGCCAGTCCTTTCTTCTGTGCCCTTGCGAGTATTGACTCGTTTATGAAGCCTTCGAGCATCTCCGGCAAGACTGTGATAATGTCTATTCTCATGATTTGCAAATTTATTGAAAAATATCGTAAGTTATATTGTCGGATGGTTAAATAAAATAAAAAACAATGCGAGACGGTGAGAAGGTGGGAGGGTGAGGAGGGGAGAGGGCTTTGTAGAGGTAAAAAGGTAAAAGGGTAAGAAGGTAAAGGAGGAGGTGGGAGGGTGAGAAGGTGGGAGGGTGAGGAGGGGAAAAGGTGAGGGGATGAGGGCGGGGCTGCGTGTGCGTGTAGGGATAATTATGGTGCGGCAAGTGTTAAATTGAACGTCAGGATGGGAGCGTTTTTCATGTCGTGCGAGTGTTTTGGGTTGAAAAATGTGATTTTCTGACGGTGTGTGTAAATGTCTGTGGCTCAGTGTGTTGTATGTGGCGGGCTTCCGGAGGAGGCTCTCCGGGGGTGCGGAACGGGCTTTTTCATAGTGCGAAAGAGGCTTTTTGGTGGTGCGAAAGAGGCTTTTTGGTGGTGTGGAATAGGCTTTTCCGGATGGCGGAACGGGCTTTATGGCGTGGCTGAACGGTGTCTTTGGCGTCTCCGGAATGTGAGAACGGCATGGCGGAATGGTGTGTATGGGGGTATGGAAGGTGTTTTTGCGATGTCCGGAATCTGTGGTGCGGGAAGGCTGGCGGGGCTTTTACGTAGGTGTGTTAACATAAAAATGTTAAAATGTATCTTGCTTGGCTGCGTGTAAAAGTAAGGCTCTCATCAGCCTCTTGTCGCCGTATGCCAGCCCTTTATGGTGACAGCCTCCGTCTCACTCCTTGTTCACCCCGTATCCGAACAGTGCGAAGTCGCCTTTCAGAGGGTCGTCGGGAAACACCTCCAGCATAGCCTGCGTCAGACGGCGTGCCGCACTCATCGACGCTGTACGGCTACGGAGGAGTCCCAGCCGCTGCGACTGCTGCACCACGTGCGTGTCGAGCGGCATGATGAGCGTGCGCTTGTCGATGAACCGTGTCCACAGTCCGAGGTCGACGGGCGAGCCGTCGCGCACCATCCATCGCATGAACATGCACACCCGCTTGCATGCCGACTTGGTGTCGCGCGGTATCACCGTGCTCGCCTCGTGCGCCGCGAAGTATGCGCATATGGCGTTCACCGCTCCGTATCCGTCGGTGGCGTTCGCCCTGACAAACTGTCCGAGGCTGCCGTGCTCCGTGAGAAGAAGGCGCAGGGTGTGCAGCAGCCGGTGCACGTCGTGCCGCGTATAGAGTCGGTAGTAGCACCTGCCGTCGTCGGGAATGTCTGTCTGGAAGCTTCCGCTTCTCACCCATTCGTCCATCCTTCCGCCCGAGCTGTCGAGCATGTATTGTATTTTCGGGAAGAACTGTTTGCGCGAGCCGTAGCTCAGGCACGACGCCGCGAACGCCATGACCTCCCTGTCTGCCGCCGCCTCCACCTTGTGCATGAACAGGCTGGGGTCGTCTTTCAGAAAGTCCGCCGTCTCATATCTCTCCGCAAGGAGTCTTATATAGTCTGCTGTGTTGTTGTCCATTGTGTCTTGTGTTTTTTAATATCGGGGTGCAAGCTTGTCCTGTTCGCTTCACCGCATAAAAAAAGCGACAACCTTCACAGGCGACCGCTTCGAATCTTCAATAGGTATTAGTCTCTTCCATTAAGGTAAAAAGATTGTTTTCAGGATAACGTTTACAAAGATAGGACATTTTTTATGTCTGCCAAAATATTTTATTCCTTTTTTCCAAAAAAGTGCTCCGTGTGCGCACACAGCATGCTTTTTTACGGTTTGGAACAATAAAATTTATAATAAAACTGTATAAAACGGTTATATGCGTATGCATGTGTGATAGTATGATTTCCCCGTCCGGACGGTGCGGAAAATGCGTCAGTCAGCAGTTAAACATTATTATATATGTATGCCCGGCGTGGTTGCGGATATGCGTTTTATTCTTCATGACGCATGCCGGAGGAAGTTTTTTCTGACCGACATTATGCATATGGCACGACAGGTGTGACGCCCTCGTCCGGGCGTTTGCGCCAAAGCGTAAACCAATGCGTGCGCCGCCGTGACGAAAGACTGATGAAGCCCGATTGTCAGTCATGCTTTAAATATTTTCGGGAAAGTGGCGTGCGGAGCCGATTTATTTTATTATATTTGCGCTTCCACGTGTTTTTTCCTTTACCGATGTCAGCCGTCGGCGGTTTCATGGCGGCTGCATCGTGACAGTTGAAAGTATAAAATATTCCGGAATATGGAGATAGTATATTTAATTATAGGTATGGTTGCCGGCGGCGTGACGGCTTTCTTTTTCATGCAGTCGAAGATAAGGGGAGTGAGAACGGAGCTTGCGCTTGCCGCGCAGAAGGCGGAGCAGCTGGAGCATACTGCCGCGCAGCTCAGGGCGGAGACCGACGCCGCCAGAGCCGGAACGGAGGATATGAACGGCAGACTGACGCAGGCTCTGTTGGAGGCGGAGCGTTCTGCCGCCGAGCTGAAGGCAGAGAAGGAGCACAACTCCAAGGAGATGCAGATGAGGCAGGAGCAGTTCGCCCAGCAGCTGAAGACCGTTCAGGAGCAGTTCGCCAACCTTGCCACCAGGGTGCTCAGCCAGACCACCGACCGCCTGAAGGCTGACAACTCAGAGAGTATGGAGAATATCACCAAGCCGCTGCGCGACAATCTCAAACAGCTTCAGGAGGCTATACGACTCACTAACAGCGAGACGGCAAAGAGCACGGCGTCACTTTCAGAGCAGCTTAAGGCCATGAGCGACCAGACAACGAAGATAGACCGCACGGCTACGATGCTCACCAACGTCATAAGAGGGGGCAACAAGGCGCAGGGAAACTGGGGAGAGCGCATGCTGACCGAGATTCTCGACGCTCAGGGATACAGGTTGGGGACCGACTACGACGTGCAGCAGACCATCACGGACGACAAGGGCAACATCGTCGTAAGCGACGAGAGCGGCAAGAGGATGATTCCCGACGTCATACTGCATTATCCCGACAACGAGGACGTAGTGATAGACTCGAAGATGTCGATAGACGCTTACTATCAGTATGTGAATACGGACGACGAGACGCTCAAGCGCAAGTTTGCCGACGACCTTGTGAAAAGCGTGCGCACGCAGGCTGTGAACCTCGCGCGGAAGGACTACAGCCGATACATCACAAAGCCTCGGCGGGCAATCGACTTTGTCATAATGTTCGTGCCGAACGAGGGCGCGCTGCAGCTGGCACTGGCTCACGACCCCAAGATTTGGCGCGAGGCGTTCGACCGGCATGTGTTCATCACCGGGCAGCAGAACCTCATGGCGATACTCAGAATGATTCAGATAGCATGGCGGCAGTATGCCCAGACCGAGAGCCAGAAGAAGGTTTTCGAGATGGCGGACGAGATGATAAAGCGCGTGGGGGAGTTCATCAAGAGGTTCGACAAGCTCAAGAAGGACATCGACACGCTGCATAAGGACTACGACGATGCCTACAACAAGGCTTACACAGGACGCCAGAGCATCGTGCAGAAGGCAAACGAGCTGAAGTCGCTCGGCGTGAAGGAGAGCGCCAACTACCCGATACCGGAACCGCAGACACTTTTAAACGAAGATGATGAAGAAAAATAAGAAAAGACTGTTGTTTGTATGCCTCGGCAACATATGCCGCAGTCCGGCTGCCGAGGGAGTGATGAGGACACTTGTGGAGAATGCCGGACGCGGTGACGAATTCGTCATCGACTCTGCCGGAATAGGCGGATGGCACGTCGGACAGTTGCCCGACAGCCGCATGCGCAGGCGCGGGGCGGTGCGCGGATACAGGTTTGACAGCAGGGCGCGGCAGCTTTCCGAAGCCGACTTCAGCCGTTTCGACCTTATCCTTGTGATGGATAACGCCAACGTGCGGGCGGTAAAGGCGATGGCGTCCGCGCCTGAGCAGAGGGACAAGGTGAGGATGCTCGGCTCGTATATGACATCGCATGCCGGTGTCAGTGAGATACCCGACCCTTACTACGGTGACGATTCCGACTTCGACTATGCCCTCGATCTCATCGAGGATGCGTGTCGGGGACTGCTCGCAGAGATGTGATTTGACCCGAATCAGCCGTCATGCCGCATCCGCATTCCGTGCTGACGGCATGTTGTTGTTTTCCATATTATGCAGAAAATGCAATGGTTAGAATCGTACAAGAGGGGAAAACAGAATGACGACGGCAGTACGTAAGAGGGTCAAGGAGTCGGTCATTGTACTTTTATTTTTTCTTTTTTATAAAACATTCTGCGGCAGTCAATGTCGCAGCAAGCTCTCATTGCGCTCGCTGGCACTGCTTTTTTATAAATCATGCTGCGCCCGGAAATGTCATGACAAGCTCTATTGCGTTCACTGACATTGCTTTTTGTATAAAAATGCAACATATTTATCGGTTTGCTTAAATATTAATGTCAGTTTGCTAACTATATTGAATGAAATGATGCAAATATGATTTTTTTTTGTATATTTGCATCCAATCAAAAGCAACATAAGATGATTCTGGATTACGAAATGCTGAAGAGCTTCTACTCTTCATATAATAATAAGGTAGCGAAGGTAAAAGGATTGTTAGGCAGGCCGCTCACTTATGCGGAGAAAGTGCTGTATGCCCATCTGTTTGATGAGAACGGACTGAGGCGGTATGAGCGCGGAACCGACTATGTGGACTTCCGCCCCGACCGTGTGGCGATGCAGGACGCGACGGCGCAGATGGCGTTGCTGCAGTTCATGAATGCAGGAAAAGACCGTGTGGCTGTGCCCGCGTCGGTGCACTGCGACCATCTCATAAAGGCAGATGCCGGTGCTGACAGCGATCTGCCGGCTGCAATGACAGCCAACAGGGAGGTGTATGACTTCCTGCGCTCCGTATCCGCCAGGTATCACATAGGGTTCTGGGGACCGGGCGCGGGCATCATACATCAGGTGGTGCTCGAGAACTATGCCTTCCCCGGAGGAATGATGGTGGGCACCGACTCACACACTCCCAACGCCGGAGGACTCGGTATGGTGGCTGTGGGAGTGGGTGGTGCGGATGCCGTCGACGTGCTTACCGGGCAGCCGTGGGAACTGAAGATGCCCAAGCTCATAGGTGTGCGGCTGAGCGGAAAACTCTCTGGGTGGGCGTCGCCAAAGGATGTCATACTTCAGATTCTCGGCATGCTGACCGTCAAGGGCGGCACCAACGCCATACTTGAATATTTCGGCGACGGTCTCTCTTCTATGTCGGCAACAGGCAAGGCGACTATATGCAACATGGGAGCGGAGCTTGGCGCGACCTGCTCCATATTCCCGTTCGACGACAACGGGGCGGAATATCTGTGCCGTACGGGGCGTGAGGAGATAGCCGCAATGGCACGCACGTGCGCCGATGACCTGCGTGCCGACGACGAGGTGTACGCAAATCCGGAAGCATACTACGACCGTCTGATAGACATCGACCTCAGTAAGGTGGAGCCGCATCTCAACGGTCCGTTCACGCCCGACGCCGCGACGCCTGTCTCTCAGATGAAAGCCAGGGTGGAGGAGTACGGATTCCCGCCCGCAGTGGAGGTGGGACTGATAGGCTCGTGCACCAATTCGTCTTATCAGGACCTGTGCCGTGCCGCATCGGTGGCGCGTCAGGCTTATGAGAAAAACATCCCTGTAAAAGGACAGATAATAATCAATCCGGGCTCTGAACAGATACGCCGCACTGCCGAGAGAGACGGTATAATTGACGACTTCAGGCGTATCGGAGCCGTGATAATGACCAATGCGTGTGGTCCGTGCATCGGACAGTGGAAGCGGCATACCGATGACAATGAGCGGAAAAACTCCATCGTGACATCGTTCAACCGCAACTTCAGACGCCGTGCGGACGGTAATCCGAACACATATGCCTTCATCGGCAGTCCCGAACTGACCATGGCGCTCGCCGTGGCGGGCCGTCTCGACTTCAATCCGGCAACCGACGCGCTGCAGGACGGCTCCGGACACAGTGTGATGCTCGACGAGCCGCACGGCAACGTGTTCCCTCCCGAAGGGTTCGATGCCACGGACGAGGGGTTCGTAGAGCCTCCCGCAGACGGCAGCGGTGTGAAGGTGGCAATCTCGCCCGACTCCGACAGACTGCAGAAACTGGCTCCGTTCGACCCGTGGGACGGCAAAGACCTGTGCGACATGCCGTTGTTGATAAAGGTGAAAGGCAAATGCACCACCGACCATATATCCATGGCGGGACCGTGGCTGAGGTATCGCGGACATCTGCAGAACATCTCAGACAACCTGCTCATGGGAGCGGTGAATGCCTTCAACGACGAGAGCAACCGCGTGATATGCCTCACCGACGGTACGGAAAAGACCGTCTCCGCCGCCGCGAAAGCCTATAAGGCTGCCGGACTTGCGTCTGTCGTCGTGGCGGAAGATAACTACGGCGAGGGCAGCTCGCGCGAGCACGCAGCCATGGAGCCGCGCTATCTCAACGTGCGTGTGGTGCTGGCGAAGAGCTTCGCGCGCATTCATGAGACCAATCTGAAGAAACAGGGCATGCTCGCACTGACCTTCGCGGACAAAGACGACTATGATAAGGTGAGGGAGGACGACCGCATCTCGGTGACAGGACTCGGATCCTTCGAGCCCGGAAAGCCGCTCACCGTGACATTGAGACACGCCGACGGAACGACAGACACTTTCGAGGCGTGCCACTCCTACAACTCAACGCAGATAGAATGGTTCCGCGCCGGCAGCGCGCTCAACTACGTCGGAAGGCACAGGTGAGCGTCAGCCGGATAAAGGCGGCGTACATACCGGATAAGACTAATGGTTTTATCACACATTGAAGGAAATCCCAAAACAACCGAATAATAATGAAAATCGAAATGAAAAACGGCGTTCTTGCCGTGCCGGATATGCCTACAGTGCCCTTCATCGAGGGCGACGGCGTGGGCAGCGAGGTGTCTCCCGTGTGCCGGGAAGTGGTGGATGAGGCTGTGAGAAAGGCTTACGGCGGACGGAGGAAGATTGAATGGATGGAGGTGCTTGCGGGCGGCAAGGCTCACGAACTTACAGGAGAGTGGCTGCCAAAGGCAACGCTTGACGCCTTCACCGAATATCTTGTAGGAATAAAAGGTCCGCTGATGACACCGGTGGGAGGCGGCATGCGCTCGCTCAACGTGGCTTTGCGCCAGACGCTCGACCTGTATGTGTGCCAGCGTCCGGTTAGATATTTCCGTGGCATAGAGTCGCCTGTGAAGCATCCGGAGGATGTGGACATGTGCATATTCCGCGAGAACACCGAGGACATATACGCAGGAATAGAGTGGGAGGCAGGCACGCCCGAGGCGGAGAAGTTCTATAAGTTCATTTCGGAAGAGATGGGAGTGGGCAAGGTGAGGTTTCCTGCCACCTCGGCATATGGCGTGAAGCCTGTGTCGCGAGAGGGCAGCGAGCGGCTCATACGCAGTGCCATAGAGTATGCTCTGGCGCACGGACGCAAGACGGTGACGCTTGTCCACAAAGGCAATATAATGAAGTTCACGGAAGGAGGGTTCAAGAAATGGGGCTACGAACTGGCTGAACGCGAGTATGGCAGTGAGCTGCGCAGCGGCAGGCTTGTGGTGAACGACTGCATATGCGACGCCTTCTTGCAGAACGCCCTGCTGCGTCCGCGCGACTATGAGGTCATCGCCACGATGAACCTTAACGGCGATTACGTGTCCGACATGCTTGCCGCGCAGGTGGGAGGAATAGGCATCGCGCCCGGCGCAAACATAAACTACGGCAGCGGACACGCCATTTTCGAGGCGACACACGGCATCGCGCCCGACATCGCGGGCAAGGATGTGGTGAACCCCTGTTCCATTATCCTCTCGGCGGTGATGATGCTCGAGTATATGGGATGGGACGAGGCGGCGCGTCTCATCACCTCGGCTATGGAGCGGCTTTTTGCCGGAGGACATGCCACGGCGGACCTCGCGCGGTTCATGCCCGACGGGAAACCGCTCGGAACGAGGGCTTTCGGCTCCATGCTTGCCTCCGCACTGTGACCGCACTGTTATTTCACCGGACGGGCACATCGCGCCGCCCGGCAGTTTAAAACATACAAAACATAAGGTTATGAAGAAGGAATATCTGATATATAAGCTGTCTGACGAGGTGAAAAACTCGTGTAAGATAGACAACGAACTGTTTCCTAAGTATGGCGTGAAACGCGGATTGAGAAACGAGGACGGAAGCGGTGTGCTTGTCGGACTCACAAAGATAGGAAACGTCGTGGGCTACGAACGCGACGGGGAAGGCAGGCTCGTGCCCACCGCAGGCAAGCTTTACTACCGTGGCTACGAGCTTGACGACCTCGTGTCACCCATACTTGCCGAGAAGAGACTGGGCTTTGAGGAGATAGCTTTCCTGCTTCTCTCGGGCAATCTTCCCGACCGCGAGGAGCTCGCAGCGTTCAAAGAGCTCATCAACGACAACATGGCTCTGGATCATAAATCGGTAGTTCATATATTAGACCTTGAGGGTTCGAACATCATGAACATACTCGCGCGCACCGTGCTGGAGATGTACACGTTCGACCCTAACCCCGACGACCTGTCGCGCGACAACCTCATGCGCCAGGCGGTGGAGCTCACCGCGAAGCTCCCCACCATCGTGGCTTATGCCTACAACAGCTACCGCCACACCGTGCGCGGACGCTCGCTGCACATCCATCACCCGCATGAGAACCTCTCGATAGCCGAGAACTTCCTCTACATGCTGAAGGAGGGAGACTGCACCGAGCTCGACGCGAGGATGCTCGACATGCTCCTCATCATACAGGCGGAGCACGGAGGAGGAAACAACTCCACGTTCACGGTGAGGGTGACGTCGTCGAGCCGCACCGACACTTACTCGAGCATAGCAGCCGGCATTGGCTCGCTCAAGGGTCCGCTGCACGGAGGCGCCAACATCAGAGCCATCAACATGTTCCACCATCTGAAGGAGAACATAAGCGACTGGACCGATATCGCGGAGATAGACACTTATCTTAACCGCATCCTCGACGGCGACGCCTACGACGGGAGCGGACTCATCTACGGCATAGGACACGCCGTGTATACCGTGAGCGACCCGCGTGCCGTGGAGCTGAAAAGGCTTGCCGGCGAACTCGCCAAAGAGAAGGGGCGCGACAAGGAGTATGATTTCCTCCGGCTGCTCGAGCAGGAGAGCATCAAGTGTGTGTCCGCCCGGCGCAAGACGAAGAAGCCTCTCTGCGCCAATGTGGACTTCTATTCGGGCTTCATATACGAGATGATAGGTCTGCCGCAGGAGATTTACACCCCGATATTCGCCATGTCGCGCATCGTGGGATGGATGGCACACCGCATAGAGGAACTCAATTTCGAGGGACGGCGCATCATCCGTCCTGCCTACAAGAGTGTCATGGAGGAGCGCACGTATTTGCCTCTGGCTGAACGCTGACACCGCAGACGGCAAGGCGGCGGGGGTGTGAGGGCGTGAGCGAACGGCACTGACGTTATGACGCATGCCGCCTCCGGATATGGCATAAGGATATATGAAAGTGAATAAATATGCGTTTCCGGAAGTAAAAAATCTTTACAACGGAAATTCTCGAAAGAGAAAAGGCAATGTGACGGGAAACGTGTCGTGAGGCGTCGGAGACGCTTCCATCGGCACGCTTCCGTACTTTTAAAAACTAAAAACGGCTCTTCGGACACATCGGAGAGCCGTTTTTGTGTGCCATAATGACTGTACCGGCGTGCGGAACGGGCTTTGCCGTTGTGCGGAAGAGCCTTTCCCACACCATGAAAGAGGCTTTTCCGCATGCCCGAAGAGGCTCTTCCGTGGCGTCGTAAAGTGCTTCTTCTGTACTGTGTCGGTGCAAGCTGCTGTGTGATAGTGTTTTATGTAAACCGCGAAATACTGCGTTATTTGCAGCCGTATCCGCTTTCGCAGAATCTGAGGGCACTCTCGTGAAGTTGGCGATGCATAATTATGCGGATGTCCCTCAGTCTTTGCATAAATATGCAATGTGTGCGGCAGGCTTGCGTGACAGGCTCGCACGGCTTGCCATTGCATGTGTGAGGCGCGGCGTAAACGGTGCGTGCGTGATGGCGCGACAGCGTGTATGTGATGTGCGGACGGTCGTGTGAGGGTGAATGAAAGATATGATTTTGTTAAAATATATAAAATATGACAGCGTTTGTTTGGCTGTTCGGATAAATCTTAATATCTTTGCACCGCTTTTAAGACAAGCAAGGGGCGTTTAGCTCAGCTGGTTTAGAGCATCTGCCTTACAAGCAGAGGGTCGGCGGTTCGAATCCGTCAACGCCCACAGCCATAGCCGGATGTGATTTTGCATCCGGCTAATTTTTTGTCCGTATGTGTGTTGCTGTCTGCTCTCCGCGTGCGTGCTGTACGGCATGCGGGAATATCCCGATATGTGAAAATAAACGTGCCGAAATGACATTAAAAGTTAAGTGTACATAAAATAAGAGAATCCGGAGGCTAAGTTTTGGCATTCTTTTCGCATGTTTCGATTTTAATTATTAATTTTGCAGCATCTTATAATAGGTATTTTTATGACACTTGACTTGCTTACTGCCATATCTCCGATAGACGGACGTTACAGAGGTAAAACGGAGGCATTGGCTGATTACTTTTCAGAATATGCGCTCATACGCTACAGGGTGCGTGTGGAGATAGAGTATTTCATCACATTGTGCGAGCTTCCGCTGCCTCAGCTGGCTTCGTTCGACCATTCTTTGTTCCCACGGCTGAGAAGCATCTACACCGCTTTCGACGAGGTTTGCGCACAGCGCGTGAAGGACATCGAGGCGGTGACCAACCACGACGTGAAGGCAGTGGAGTATTTCATAAAGGAGGAGTTCGACAAGATAGGAGGACTGGATGCGTATAAGGAGTTCATACATTTCGGACTGACATCCCAGGACATCAACAACACCAGCGTGCCGCTCTCCGTAAAAGAGGCTCTCGAGAAGGTCTACTGTCCTGCAGTGGAGGAGCTTATAGCGCAGCTCAACGATTATGCCGAAGAGTGGAAAGACGTGGCGATGCTCGCCAAGACACACGGACAGCCGGCGTCGCCTACACGGCTCGGTAAGGAAATAATGGTGTATGTGTACCGTCTCACCGAACAGCTCAGAGAGCTGAAGGCGTGCAGGATGACTGTGAAGTTCGGAGGTGCGACAGGCAACTACAACGCCCATCACGTGGCATATCCGCAGTTCGACTGGAAGGCTTTCGGCGACCGGTTTGCCAAGGAGAAACTCGGTATGGAGCGCGAGCAGTACACCACGCAGATAAGCAACTACGACTGCCTCGGCGGTGTGTTCGATGCCATGCGCCGGATCAATACAATCATCATCGACCTTGACCGTGATATGTGGATGTATATATCCATGGACTACTTCAAACAGAAGATAAAGGCTGGCGAGGTAGGGTCGAGTGCGATGCCTCATAAGGTGAATCCCATCGACTTCGAGAACAGCGAGGGCAATCTGGGAGTGGCAAACGCCGTGCTCCAGTTCCTCGCCGCAAAACTGCCGGTGAGCCGTCTGCAGCGCGATCTTACCGACTCAACGGTGCTCCGCAATGTGGGTGTGCCGTTCGGTCACGGTCTTATTGCCATAATGAGCACGCTGAAAGGACTGCGCAAGCTCATTCTCAACGAACAGAAAATATACGACGATCTCGACAACACATGGGCTGTGGTGGCTGAGGCTATACAGACAATACTGCGCCGTGAGGCTTATCCTCACCCTTACGAGGCGTTGAAGGCACTTACCCGTACAAACAAGAAGATGACGGAGGAGACCATACACGACTTCATCAGGACGCTCGATGTGAGCGATGAGGTGAAGTCGGAGCTGATGGCAATCACACCGCACAACTACACGGGTATATGACAGTGAATCATCATTTTATACATAACAGAGTTATATTTATCAGAGAGTTATAATTTATTAACCGGAGCCGTGAGGCCAGAACATCATCATTTAATATGGACTTAGAATTAGAAAACAAAGCTCAAGGGCAGTCTTCAGAGCAGAAAAACGAGGGTCAGGAGAACTCTGCCACAAACTATCAGAAGGATTATCGTAGCGGCACTCGTCCGCAACGTCCGCGCATCCGCGTGCAGCGCGCCTACACTACAGGGCGCAGCAACGGCGATGAGGGCGGATTCCGGCCGGAAGGTTTCGGGACGGGATTGCTGCAAAACAATAATAACACGGGCTATCAGCCTCGCCAGCAGGCAGGCTATCGTCCGCGCTTCAACAACGCCGAGGGCAACCAGACGGGCTATCAGCCTCGCCAGCAGGCAGGCTACCGTCCGCGCTTCAACAACGCCGAGGGCAACCAGACGGGCTATCAGCCACGCCAGCAGGCAGGCTACCGTCCTCGCTTCAACAACACCGAGGGCAACCAGACGGGCTATCAGCCACGCCAGCAGGCAGGCTACCGTCCGCGCTTCAATAACGCCGAGGGCAATCAGGGAGGCTATCAGGCGCGCCAGGGCGGCTTCCAGCAGCGTGGCGCACGTCCTCAGCGCGGTGGCTATAACAAGAATTATCAGCAGGGAGGTTACCGTCCGCGTACCGCCGACTACGACCCCAACGCCAAGTATAGCATGAAGAAGCGCATCGAGTACAGCGAGAGTCACGTCGACCCTAACGAGCCTATACGTCTCAACAAGTTCCTTGCCAATGCCGGAGTGTGCAGCCGCCGCGAGGCTGACGAGTACATAGAGGCAGGCGCAGTGACCGTAAACGGGACCGTGGTGACCGAACTCGGAACCAAGGTAAAGCGTTCGGACGAGATCAAGTTCCAGGATAATGTGGTGACACTCGAGAAAAAGGTCTACGTGCTTCTTAACAAACCGAAGGACTGTGTCACCACAAGCGATGACCCGCAGAACCGCAAGACCGTCATGGATATTGTGGGTAACGTGTGTCCGGAGCGCATTTATCCGGTGGGAAGGCTTGACCGCAACACGACCGGTGTGCTGCTTCTCACAAACGACGGCGACCTTGCGAGCAAGCTGACTCATCCCAAGTTCCTCAAGAAAAAGGTTTACCACGTGTTCCTCGACAAGAATGTCACCGCACACGACATGCAGCAGATAGCGGAGGGAATAGAGCTTGAGGACGGTGAGATACATGCCGACGCAATCGAGTATGCCAGCGATACGGACAAGAGTCAGGTGGGTATAGAGATTCATAGCGGCAAGAACCGCATCGTGCGCCGCATCTTCGAACATCTGGGCTATCGCGTCGTGAAGCTCGACCGTGTACAGTTCGCGGGACTGACAAAGAAGAACCTGCGTCGCGGAGACTGGCGTTTCCTCACTGAGAAGGAGGTCGACATGCTGCGCATGGGTGCTTTCGAGTAAACAGACATAACAATACATAATAACATAAACAGATGACGTGTCGGCCTGTTCGGACCGTGCCGCCGCCACATAACACGGCTTCAGTTGCCGGGGAAGGGCAGGGGCGCGGGCTGAAAAGGCTGACGGCATTTTATAACATATATATAATATGGAGACAATACGTAGAACAAAGGTAGTCGACATTCTCAAACGCACCGACTTCGGAGCGGTTGTCAATGTGAAGGGATGGGTGCGTACGCACCGCAGCAGCAAGGCTGTTGATTTCATAGCACTGAACGACGGCTCGACCATAAAGAACGTTCAGATAGTTGTCGATCCCTCCAAGTTCGACGAGAATATGCTGAAGCAGATCACCACAGGTGCCTGCATAAGTGCCACGGGAGTGCTTGTCGAGAGCCAGGGAGCCGGTCAGGCTTCTGAGATACAGTGCAGTGAGATAGAGATTTACGGTCTGTGCGGCTCCGACTATCCCATGCAGAAGAAGGGACAGAGCTTCGAATACATGCGCCAGTATGCCCACATGCGTCTGCGCACCAACACTTTCGGTGCCGTGATGCGCATCCGTCATAACATGGCGATTGCCATACACAAGTTCTTCCACGACCGTGGCTTCTTCTATTTCCATTCGCCCATCATCACCGCAAGCGACTGCGAGGGTGCCGGCGAGATGTTTCAGGTGACGACAAAGAACCTGTACGACCTTAAGAAAGACGAGGACGGAAAGATCATCTACAGCGATGACTTCTTCGGAAAGATGACGTCTCTCACCGTTTCCGGACAGCTTGAGGGTGAGCTCGGAGCCACTGCCCTCGGACAGATATACACGTTCGGACCGACGTTCCGTGCCGAGAACAGCAACACTCCGCGCCATCTTGCCGAGTTCTGGATGATAGAGCCCGAGGTGGCTTTCATCGACAAGGACGACCTTATGGACCTTGAGGAGGAGTTCATCAAGTATTGTGTGCAGTGGGCTTTGGACAACTGCAAGGACGATCTGGAGTTCCTCAACAAGATGATTGACAAAGGTCTCATCGCAAGACTTGAGGGAGTGCTGAAGGATTCGTTCGTGCGTCTCACCTATACCGACGGCATCAGGATACTCGAAGAGGCTGTTTCGAACGGCAAGAAGTTCGAGTTCCCGGTTTCATGGGGCATGGATCTCGCCAGCGAACACGAGCGTTACCTCGTTGAGGAGCACTTCAAGAAGCCCGTGATAATGAATGATTATCCTAAAGAGATAAAGGCTTTCTACATGAAGATGAACGAAGACGGACGCACGGTGCAGGGAACGGACGTGCTGTTCCCGCAGATCGGCGAGATAATAGGAGGAAGCGTGCGTGAGGAAAGCTACGACAAGCTCATGGCGCAGATAACGGAGCGCAACATCCCGATGAAGGACATGTGGTGGTATCTCGACACCCGCAAGTACGGAACATGCCCTCACGGCGGTTTCGGACTTGGTTTCGAACGTCTCATCCTTTTCGTTACGGGCATGCAGAACATACGCGATGTCATCCCGTTCCCGCGTACTCCGAAGACTGCGGAGTTCTGAGAAAGGGCATCATCATATACGGACAATCCCGGAACAAAGCCTTTGCGCTTCTGTTCCGGGATTGTCTTTTCCATTCCGTTCAGGCGGTCGTGTCACATCAGCATTGCGTGCCTGTGCCGGGCGTGCCGCTTTATGATTTTCCGGGAAAGCCTATGATGTCCTTCACTATTTCCCCACCTAATATTATACCTGCCGCCGCCGGCACGAAGGCATTGCTTGCCGGAACCGGGCGTTTTGAGGCTTCGGCACCGCTGTCCGGCGCGTCTTGTGCCGGTGAATGCGCGGGCTGCTCCTCGCTGTATACCACTTTCAGATGCTCTATGCCAGCCTTCCGCAGTTTCTTCCGCATGATTTTGGCTATCGGGTCCATGCTTGTCCTGCTCAGGTCAGCCACTCTGAACATTGTAGGGTCGAACTTGTTTGCCGCCCCCATGCTGCTTATCAGCGGCACACCGAGCCCGTGGCAGCGCATGGCTATGTCTATCTTCGCCTTTATTGTGTCTATGCAGTCAGCCACATAGTCGTATTCTGACAGGTCAATATTGCCCGCCTCCTCCGGCAGGTAGAACATGCGTATGGCATTGACGTCGCATTCAGGGTTGATGTCGAGAATCCTCCGGCGTGCCACATCCACCTTATATTCCCCGAGGTTGCTGTTGAGTGCGATTATCTGGCGGTTGAGATTGGTTATGCTCACGGTGTCGTTGTCGATGAGAGTGATGTGTCCCACACCGCTGCGAGCCATCACCTCGACGGCATAACCGCCCACTCCTCCTACGCCGAACACTGCAACGCGCGCTTTGGCAAGAGTCTCTATGGCGTCACGTCCGAACAGCATCTCTGTCCTTGCATACCACTTCTGCATCATCTGTTCAGTTTTATGGATTTGTCGGAGATGCTTATCAGCCTCCGTCTGTACAGGTCGCCGACGGCGCGTTTGAACACCTTCTTGCTCACATGGAAAATGTTCTTTATGTCCTCCGCGTCGCTCTTGTCGCCCAGCGGACATGTTCCGCCGTTGCCGTGCAAGTATTCCAGCAGTGCCTCGGCGAAGTCTTTGGTGTGCCGGCGTCCCGACGGCTGCGCCATGAGGTCTATCTTCCCGTCTTCCCGTACGTTGCTGACGTAGCCCTTCATACGGTCGCCCGTGTGTATGTCCTCAAATATCTGGCTGTCGTAGATGAGTCCTTGGAACCTGTTGTCCACAATGACCTTGAAGCCCAGATCGGTCTTCTGCCACACCAGCATGTCCACTTCGTCGCCGCGACGGTATGGCGGCATGTCCTCGCTCAGGAAGTGTTCCACCTTTGCCGAAGCCATTATGCGGTAGCTCTCTTCGTCGATGTGCACGTGCACTATGTATCTCTTGCCTTTCTCCATGCGCATCTTCTGTTCGCGGAACGGGCAGAAGAGGTCTTTCATCAGTCCCCAGTCGAGGAACGCCCCGTGGTTGTTCACCCACGCCACTTCAAGGTATGCGAAGTCGCCCACCTTCGCCCGAGGAATCTCCGTGGTAGCCACGAGCCTCTCCTCGTTATCGAGATAGATGAACACTTCCATCGTGTCGCCAGGACAGGCACCCTCCGGCACATAGCGGCGCGGCAGAAGTATCTCCCCCTCGTCGCCTCCGTCGAGGTACAGACCGAAGTCAACCTCCTTCACGACGGTAAGTATGTTGTAGTCGCCGAGCTTTATCATATGAGTCAGTATTTTTGCTTTTGATGTATGTGAAAGTTCATTCGCCGTCGCGTGAACCATTGCTCTCCTCCACAGCGTTTTCCGCGACGGGACCGGCAACGTGCGGGACAGCCGTTGAGGAGCAGCTTTCGAGCATTCCGTCCTTCATCACTATGGTGCGGTCGGTTATGCTTGCCAGGTTCTCGTCGTGTGTCACTATGACGAACGTCTGCCCGAACTTGTCGCGCAGTTCGAAGAAAAGGCGGTGCAGCTCCTCCTTGTTCTTTGAGTCGAGGCTGCCGCTGGGCTCGTCTGCAAGAATCACCGCCGGGTTGTTCATCAGTGCCCTTGCCACCGCGACGCGCTGTTTCTCGCCTCCCGACAGTTCAGCCGGCTTGTGCGTGGCACGGTCTTCCAGTCCCATGAATCGCAGCAGTTCGCCTGCGCGTTCTTTCGCCTCAGCCTTGCCGGTACCCCCTATGAATGCCGGAATCATAATGTTCTCCAGTGCCGTAAACTCCGGAAGGAGCTGGTGGAACTGGAACACGAAGCCTAAGCGTCGGTTGCGGAAGTCGCCTATCTGTGCCGGGGTGAGTTTCCTCACGTCAGTCCCGTCGATGACGATTGAGCCGCTGTCAGGTCTGTCGAGCGTTCCGATGATCTGCAGCAGAGTGGTCTTTCCCGCTCCGCTCGGACCTACTATGCTCACCACCTCACCTTTGTCGATGTGCAGGTCGATGCCTTTGAGCACCTGCAGTGAGCCGAAGCTTTTTGTAATTCCCTTGATGTCTATCATAAAATGCAGTGTGTTTGTCGTTTGTCTCTTGCCTTGGCGCGGCGTTAGTGTTGCCTCTCCGTGCGGCGTTCATTGCTCCGCGTTGCCGTCGGCAGGGCTTTTCCCCGACTTCTTCATGCGGTTTATCCACTTGCCGATGCTCTCGTATGCGCTGCGGTCCTCGGTGTGCTGAGGCTGTGCGAAGGTCATTTCGTCCATGGCGTTGCCGTGCTGGTCGGGGAATATTATTATGAGATTCGTGCCCGAGAAATGCGTTGTCAGCTCCTCGGGCAGATATTCTATCGCGTTCTTGTATGACACTGTGCCCTTCCGCGCAGCCACAACCACAAAGAGGTTGTCCCCGCTTATGTTCGCCGCGAGGCGTGGCAGCTCGTTCCAGTGGTCCATCGCCATGTATTCAGCCTTCACGTCCGGATGGTGCTGCATGGTGTATTTGTTGATGAGCGAGAGCGTGTCGGGGCGTCCGTGGAACATCATGCGGCACTCCATGTTGCCCGCGAGGCGGTCCAGACGTTCGAGCCAGCGGTAGAATCCCGGTTCGAACTGCGCCTTCGACGGCACCGCCACGTGTATGTGCCGTATGGTTGTTAGCGGCTGGTTGAGTCGCGCCATTATTATCTGGTTGTTCAGTCCGTTGAACAGGCTCTGGTGGAACGCGCCCCAGAACTTCTGCGACACCTCCTTGTGCATGTGCATCCCGATGATTATCTCCGACGCGCGGAACTCCTTGAAGGCATGCTTTATGCCGTTGGCTATGTTGGCGGCGACCCTCACCTGAGTCTGCATCTTCACGTCGGCAGCCGCCGCATACTTGCTCACATTCTCAAGAAGGCGTTGTCCGCGCTCCTGGTTTGCCCGCATGTCGTCGTCGTCGTACACCACGTTAAGCCCCACAATCTCCCGCCGCAGCTTAGGGTTGCGCATCATGATGGCAAGACTCAGCAGTCTGTTGGCATACTCGGGATACTTCATCGGTATGAGTATGCGCTCGTCGTCGGTCTGCTGTTCGTCCTGCGGCATGTCCTTGTCGCGCAGTATTATCTGCTGTGCAGCCGACTCGGTCATCATCGTCGATATGATGCACGTGAAGAGAATCATTATCACCACGGCGTTGAGCATCTCGTCGTTCACGAGCACCTGTCCCGGAGCGGTCTCTATCCTCATGCCCACCATTATCATGGCTATCGAGCCGGCGGCGTGTGCCGAGGTGAGTCCGAACATCATGTTGCCCGACGAGAGCGGCAGGCGGAACAGGCGGGCTGACAGATATGCCGCTATCGCCTTGCCGAAGGTGCCTATGAAGGTGATGGCGAGCACCACCCATATGATGCCTGTCCCGGCGAAGAGCAGGCGCACGTTGATGAGCATTCCCACACCTATGAGGAAATAGGGGATGAACAGGGCGTTGCCGATGAACTCTATGCGGTTCATCAGAGGCGACACGTGGGGTATGTAGCGGTTGAGTATGAGTCCGGCGACGAAGGCTCCGAAGATGCCCTCAAGACCCACTGCCTCGCTCAGGGCTGCGCTCATGAAGAGCATCGACATGACGAAGATGAACTGCATCACGGCGTCGCTGTAGCGGCGCAGGAACCATCGCGTGAGCCTCGGTATGACGAGAACCATCGCCCCGATGTACACGAAGAACTTGGCTGCGAACCACACCCAGAACCAGAAACCGGTGCTCTCCCTGTGTGATGCCACGAGGGCGGCGAGCGTGACAAGAGCCATCAGCAGCGAGATCATGGACGAGCCGACGCTCAGCGACACGCTCTTCTTGCGCTGGAGTCCGTAACGGCTCACTATGGGATAGGCTATCAGAGTGTTGGAAGCCATGATGCAGCCCAGCAGCAGCGACGCCTGAAGGGAGTAGCCGAGCAGCGTGTAGCTCATGATGTAGGTAAGCACGAACGGCGCGGAGAATGTGAGCAGACCGAAAGTGAGAAACCTCCGTCCGTCCTTACGTATGCCGTCCATGTTCATCTCGAGCGACGCGAGGAACATGATGTAGTATAGTCCCACCTTGCCGAACAGCTCGAAGGAGTCGTCGCGCACCAGAATGTTGAGTCCGTACTTGCCTATGAGCACTCCGGCGAGCACCATTCCGATGATGTGGGGAATACGTAGCTTTCCCATGATGATGGGTGCCGAGAGTATGATTATCATCACCACGAAGAATATCAGCGTGGGATCGGTTATCGGAAAGTATTGCGCTATCTGGGACATAGGTATGTTGCCGGTGTTTGTATGTCTGTTGTCTGATTAATATGCAAACTTAATCAAAATCGCTGGAATAAACGAAAAAAAATGCGGAAATGGGTGTTACGGGACGCTATTTGGGCGTTTCAGCGCACGCATGCAGTCTGACTTTCCTCCGCGTCATTGCCGTGATATCGCGTGACCGACGCCGTGACACAGTGGCGCGTGGCTTGGTCTGCGGAACGGATGACAGTATGGAAAAGAATGGCGGACGTAATATAATGGAACTGTCTTGGTAAATATAAATTAACATATTGTATATACTGAATGTTAAAACGTTGTCTCTAAAACTGCCGTATTCTGAAACACGGACGCCCCGGACGCTGTTTTCGCGGAAAATGACGGTTTTTACGCTCTTTCCGTAATCTGCTGACTGATACGCTGTTAAACTTCCGGTGGCTCGTGACACTTTATCCTCTGTTTTGCGAAAGAGCCTTTTCCGTCGTGCCGAATGGTATCTTTTGCAACACGAAAGAGCCTTCTTCGTAGCATGAGACATGCCGTTTGGCGATGCGGAACAGGCTTTCCTGCAATCCGGTCTTTTGCGTACGACTGTATGATTGTTCCTTTTCGGTTGTATTGTATACATTTATCGGCTAAGTCTTTTCCTGATTGTGAGATTAGAAAAGTTAAATTATTATAGTGTGATATTAAAATAATGTTAATCACATATTGACCCGTGTATGACGGAGACAGGATGCGGTGATGTCTGCATGTGGTGTGTGGGGAGGGACGGCAGAGGCGGATGATTCGCATGGCTTTGTGATAAATAAAGTCGTGGTAATTGCATTTTAATGGAAATGTTGTATCTTTGCATAAGATAAGCTTCGGCTCGGCAGTATCAAGTCTGGTAAGACTTCGTCTTCCCGCCTTGCTGTTGCGCTCGCCTTGCATTATCTTTGTCATAAGATAAGCTTCGGCTCGTCGATATTTTGAAGTCACGGTAAGGCGGTGCGGAAGATGCCGTCCGGCATACCGATATATAACAACATAAACACTATAACATTATGAAAGTAGCAATTGTAGGAGCAAGCGGAGCCGTAGGACAGGAGTTCCTGCGCATACTTGCAGAGCGTGATTTCCCGATGGATGAACTGGTGTTGTTCGGCTCAGAGCGTTCGGCTGGACGAAAGTACAGCTTCAAGGGAAAGGATTACGAGGTGAGACTGTTGCAGCACAACGACGATTTCAAGGATGTCGACATAGCGTTCGTCTCCGCAGGAGGAGGCACATCGAAGGAGTATGCCGACACAATCACCAAGCACGGAGCTGTGATGATAGACAACTCGAGCGCGTTCCGCATGTGTGACGACGTGCCTCTGGTTGTGCCGGAGTGCAATGCCGAGGATGCGCTCAACCGTCCGCGCGGCATCATCGCCAACCCCAACTGCACTACAATAATGATGGTGGTGGTGCTCAAACCGCTGGAGCAGCTCAGTCACATACGCCGGGTGCACGTGTCGAGCTACCAGAGCGCGAGCGGCGCGGGTGCCGCTGCGATGGCTGAATTGCAGCAGCAGTATGAGCAGCTCGTGGAGGGCAAGCCTGTGACTGTGGAGAAGTTCCCGCATCAGCTCGCCTATAACGTCATTCCGCAGATTGATGTCTTCACCGACAACGGGTATACAAAGGAGGAGATGAAGATGTTCAACGAGACACGGAAGATAATGCACAGCGACGTGAAATGCTCTGCCACATGCGTGCGTGTGTCGTCGCTCCGCTCCCATTCGGAGAGCGTATGGATAGAGACGGAGACTCCGATAAGCGTCGAGGAGGCGCGTAAGGCAATAGCAGCCGCACCGGGATGTACGCTGAAGGACGACCCGGCGAACCTTGTCTATCCTATGCCGCTGGAGACAGCCGGACTGGATGATGTGTACGTGGGACGCATCCGCAAGGACCTTACCGACGACTGCGGTCTCACGCTGTGGCTCAGCGGTGACCAGATACGCAAGGGTGCCGCGCTCAACGCCGTGCAGATAGCCGAATATCTGATAAAGGTGGGTGACGTGAAATGATTTGTGACGGTCGGCAGACCGGTGGATATACATACGGCGTATGCTGTGAGTCAACCTCAGCATATGCCGTTTTTTCATGCGCGTATGATTAGGGTTCAGACATGACGTTGACGCTGCCGTGGCTTCGCGGCATTATTCGCGTGGGACAGACAGTGACGGGAAGGCATGCCGTAAGATATTTTTCGTGCCATTATATTAATGTACGCATCCTATTATATTAATGTATGCGCGCATGTATATTGATAAAGGTGTGATGTGAAAATAAAACGCCGGGCGGTAATGAAAAACCGTCCGGCGTTGTGCGTGTGCGCCTGATAGGACTCGAACCTACACGTCGCGAGACACCAGATCCTAAGTCTGGCGCGTCTACCAATTCCGCCACAAGCGCGAGTATAGTGTACCGTAACCGACGTTTTTTCCACCTGTGTGGTGGCGTGTTGCGGTCGCTGTGATTCTGCATGAACAGGAATCGCTGCAAAGTTACACTTTTTTTATATCATATACGAACGAAACGGTATTTTTTTTAGTCGCCTTCGGCAGGGCTGTTCATTCGGAAGTATATCTCGGGGAGGGACCGACAAGGAGACGGGCTGCGTGTTGGAATGATGCCATATGCGGACTGTCGATTCTACGAAAACGCACCGCGCATATACTTTTATGCTTAATTTATTGTGAAAAAAAGATATAATGGATGGTTTTGTTTGCGTTGTAATGAATATTACATTATCTTTGTAGAAGACAAGCTTCGGCTCGGCAGTATCAAGTCCGGTAAAACTTCGTTTCACCGTCTTGCTGTTGCACTCGCCTCGCATTGTCTTTGTAGAAGACAAGCTGCGCTCGGGAAAGTATGAGCAAGCTTCTTTTCCGCTCGTTTGCATTGTCTCTACAAAACAACTATAAATTTACTGCTGTGACCGGACTGCTGTATTTATTTGAACCTATTACCCTTGACGAAAAGAACGGCATATATCTTATGAACTGGACGGATGTAGGGATTGCGGCTACAGAAAAGTTGTCCGCAAGGCTCGTTGTCATGGCTAAGGACACTTGCAGCGTGCAGGAAACAGAAGGCGTACGCACCGCGTCGTGCCGCACAGTGTATTCAGATGCGCTCCGAGGGGTATGACAACGTTGAAGGTTTACGGTGAAACGGATGTGTATGAGGACGGCAGTAGGATAAGCAACGGACTGAAATTATCACACGAGAAATGGACAGTAGAAAACATATAGAGACGTGGACGGTGCGTGCCGTGCGTACTGCCGTGTTGCTGACGGTGCTTCTCATGATGCCTGAAGGCATTATGGCGCAGCACAGCGACTTCGGTGTATGGCCAACGGTGGGTGCGGAGAAGAGTCTTGGAGAGAAATGGAGCGTCGGGGTTGAAGGCGAGTTCAGGACGCGCGACAATTCCGGAACCGCCGACAGATGGAGCTTCGGACTGGAAGGAAGCTACAAGATTGTGACCGGACTGAAGCTCTCAGCAGGATACACTCTGCTCTACGACAACAACGACGGGGAGATAACCGTTCATGAGGACGGCTCATACAACAGTCGGAGACCGTCCTACTGGGGACTGCGCCACCGCTTCAACGTGTCGCTCACTGGTAGTGTCAAGACAGGAAGGTTCGGTATTTCGCTGCGCGAAAGATGGCAGTACACCTACCGTCCGAGGAAAACCACGGAGCGTTACGACTATGATAACGGATTGTGGGAGGACTATAATGTGAGAGGCAAGGGGCACAATGTGCTGCGCTCGCGGCTCAAAGTGGAGTACGATATTCCCGGATGCAGGATAGACCCTTACGCCAGTGCCGAGATGTACAACTCGTTTTCGCTGGAGAAATCGCGCTATATAGTGGGCGCGGAGTGGAAAATCACGAGGACGCACAGCGTGGGGTTGTATTATCTTTATCAGAATGTAAACAACGACAAGGATGATGACGACACCGACGAACATGTGCTCGGACTGAGCTACAGGATAAAGTTGTAGTGCGTGAAAGGCATATGTGCCATATCGAAGGTCGCACAGCCGGTGCTGCCGCAAGGCTCACGGTTGCCGTAATCACACTTTTATTTCATAATAAGACGAATGTTTTCATAATAAAATATTGACGTGAGTCAATTGCTGTTTTTAGGGTAACACGGACCGGTCGGGGCATCTTCACGACCGGTCCAATTTGGTTTAAAAGGTAAAAATGTAAAAGAGTAAAAAGGTAAAAAGACGGGATTAGGGGTAAAAGGGTAAAAAGGTAAAGAGGTAAAAGGCAATTGGTAAGGGTAAAAGGGTAAAAAAGTAAAAAGGTAAAAGGCAATTGGAAAGAGTAAAAGGGTAAAAAGGTAAAGAAGTAAAAATAACGTTTGAGGTATCGACGAGCTGTCTTTTGAGTGTTGACATGCATTATCAAGAAGCTCCATGTCGCTCCTGTCTTGTTCCAATCCGCCTGTTTTTACCTCTTTACCTTTGTACCTTTTTACCCTTTCCCCCGCCTTTTACCTCTTTACCTTTTTACTCTTTTTACTCTTTCCAATTGCCTTTTACCTCTTTACTTTTTTACCTTTTTACCCTTTTATCGCAGTGCATTCCACCTCCACAAGTGCGTTCTTGGGCAGCGTTTTCACCGCCACAGCCGACCGTGCGGGGAAAGGCATGCTGAAAAACTCGGCATACACCTCGTTCATAGCGGCGAAGTTGTCCATGTCGGAGAGGAAAACGGTGGTCTTGACAACATGTGCCAGGTCAGTGCCCGCCTCTTCCAGGATGTGCATAGCGTTGGTGAGCGACTGTCTGGTCTGCTCCTTTATGCCACCCTCTGCAAACATTCCAGTTGCCGGATCGATGGGAAGCTGTCCGGAGATGAATACCATTCCTCCTGCCTCGATGGCCTGACTGTATGGTCCGATTGCTTTCGGAGCCTTTTCTGTGCTTATTGCTTTCATGTGTGTTGATGTTTTATTGTTGTGTGAATATTGGTTTTCCGTGTTGTCGTATCATTTTCGTGCCGTTGCCGTACGCGGTGTCCGTAGTGCTCAGTGAGTGTCTTCCGCCGTGCCGTCGTTGATGATGCGCCGTGCGTATTCTATTATGGTGTCCCTTCCGCGCAGCATGTCGGCATTGTCGAGCGACACCCTGTAGTCAGGCTCTATGCCGAACTCGGTGGTCTGTCTGTCAGTGTCGTACATGGGACATGCCGAGAACCGCACACTCCATCCTATAGGGAGCTCGCTCGTGTAGGGCATTCCTGCTCCGCCGCCCGTCCTGTCGCCCACGACGGTGACGCCCGGACAGCACTTCATGTACTTCACAAACTCGTTGGCTGCGCTGTATACCGCCCTGTTGGTAAGCACCACGGCGCGTTTCTGCCATCGCAGTCCCTTGGCAGGCTTGAGCCTCTGCTCCTCCATCTTGGAGAAGTCGTTGTGCCCCGGACCGGTCTTGTGCTGCATGTAACCCACGCATATCTCCTCGTTGGTGAAGCGTGCCGCGAGCTTCTCCGCAGCCGTGAGCATGCCTCCGCTGTTGTCGCGCAGGTCGATGATGAGTCCGTTGCAGGGTGCGAGGAAAAGCAGTATCTCGTCCAGATTGCCGTCGCCCGGAGCCGTGGAGAACGACTTGCAGCGCAGGTAGCCCGTGTTGTCGTCGAGCACGCGGTATTCCATTCCCGCCGCTATGCGGTAGTCCGTGCCAAGGTATTTTCTTATAAGCGTGTCGCTGTAGTTTGACGGATAGTCCTCCTTCCACGACCAGTTGCGCGCCACGTCCCACGCCGAGTACATGTTGACGTGCCCGTCGCGCAGTTCGCCGAGCATGTTTCCGAGAATCTCGAACAGCTGGTCCTCCGTCAGGTTGTCGCTCATCTGCACCGAGTAGCGGCTGTGTACCTCGTCCCAGTCGAGCCCGTACTCCTTGCCCTTCGCCTCGAAGAAGCAGTAGTGCTCGTCCATTATGCGCCACAGAGCCTCGAAGTTGCCGCGCGGATTGTCGGCATACTCCTCCTCGTCAACGCATGAAGTGATGCATGCCGTCATAGCCGTGATGTAGAGAAAAAACAGTGTCAGTCGTCTCATGGATGTATCTTTATGAGTTTGAACCGCCTTACCACGCCTATCATGAAGGCGTGCGTGTAGATGTGCGACTTCAGATTGTTCACCCGAGCCTGCTGTATGTCGCACAGATAACCAGCCCGCAGCGTCGTGCGTCCTATGGTGAAGTCGAGCGATAGCATCTGTCTGACCGACGGTGAGCATACGAATGTGGTAGGCACAATGTTGCGGTCGTAGTTGCCTCGTGAGAATATCTCGTAGTAAGACTGCCCGTAGTTGGGACTGAACATCAGTCCGCAGAGCGGTATGTTCAGCTCATAGCGCGCGGTGAACGGTCTGCCCGCGAGGGTGAATCTGTAGTCCGCGCTTCCCGTAGGCGTTATGTTCACCATTGCCCTTGCCTGCGCCGGGTTGTTGCCGTTGCGTGTGTTGTAGATGAAACCGATGGTGGCGTCGGCTGCGGCACCCGCCTTCAGGTTCAGTCTGTTGCCTGAGAGATGCCAGTTGTAAAGCCATGCGTACTGGAAGAAGTACGCTCCCGCCATCTCCGCCCCGTTGCCCGAGCGGTTGTCGGCGTAGGATATGCTGCCCTGATGGGTTATTCTCCGCGACCAGCGGCTGCGTTCGGAGTCGCGTGTGGTGTGCGATATGTAGCGCAGCTCCACACCCTTGTATTTCTCCGGCGAGAGATAAGTGTCGAGTATGTCAGCCGACCCTATGGCAGCCATTCGTGCGTTCGTTATCACCTTGTCCGACGTTATGGTGTCGCTCTGCGCCCGTGACGCGGTGGCGTAGAGCAGTGCCGCCGCCGCGATAAACACTCTACATGTCGTCATCGCCGAAGAGATTAAGCTGTCCCGTCATCTCGTCTATCACCTGCTGCCTGCTTTTGCCTGCGTCCGGATCGAGGTTCTCCGGCTCCTCCTCCGGCTCTTCGCCGCCGTCGGGCTCGTCTTCCGGTTCAGGCTCCGGCATTCTCAGAGGCTCCAGCTCCTCTATGTCCTCAACCTCCCATGTGCATATGCGCTTGCCTTTAGCCTTGAATCCCTTCACTCCAACAAACTGTTCCATGTCTATTTCCATGGGCGGGCGTTGTGTGGAGTTGCCGTCTCTGCCCTCCACCGGCTTGAATGTCACGCGTATGCGCGGATATACCGTATCGGTGAGAAGCACGAGCCTGCTCTGCGGGTTTTCACCGAGGAAGTTCTGATGGCGTTTTGTCGCCTCCATGCAGAAGCGTTTTATGTAAGGATAGTTGTCGTTGTCGGCGTCGTAGAGCACTGCTGTCCACACCTTGCCGGGGTTCCATTTCTCTATTATGCGGATGTTGTCCTCATAGTGGTTGTTGGCGTCGAAGTCGGTGATATAGAACTCGTTGTCGTCGAGCACTACAAGTATGGAGTCGCCGTCGTTGAATTCTCCGAGCAGCTTTCCGCGTCCGTCGTAGTTCAGTCTGTTCACGTCGGCGTCGAACCACACCTTCCTTCCTCCGAGTGTGGAGCGTCCGTGGCTCTTCAGTCCTATCCTGTTGACGGCATGTTTGGTAAGAATGTTGCCTTTGGCGGTGCGTGCCTTTATGGCGATGTCGGAGAAGTCCTTCTCCAGGAAAATCTTCTTCATCTTGGCGGTCACCTCCAGCGTCACCTTTATCACCTCCGCCTCACCGTTCGGGTTGGCAGTGAAGTATAGCACGCGCGAGCCCGGTGTGCCTTGCGTGAGGTCGTACTCGCGGTCGCGTGTCATAGACGTCACGTTGAAGCGTTTGATGTATGACGGTCCGTTTCTGCCGTCGCGGTATACCGCGTTGTATGTGGTGCGCCTGTCGTTGCGCTTGAACACCTGCACGTGCATCACGTTCTTGCCTACGAATATCTTGTCAGCCACGCGCATCACCTTATATTTTCCGTCCTTGAAGAACACGATGATGTCGTCAATGTCGGAGCAGTTGCACACGAACTCGTCCTTCTTCAGCCCTGTGCCGATGAATCCCTCCTGCCTGTTGATGTAGAGTTTCTCGTTCGCCTCCACCACTTTCGCCGCCTCGATGGTGTCGAAGCTGCGTATCTCCGTGCGTCTGGGATGGTCCTTGCCGTACTTTTCCTTTATGAATTCGAACCACCGTATGGTGACGTCGGTCATGTGGGCGAGGTCGTGGTCTATCGACTTTATCTCCTCTTTCGTCCTGAGTATGAGTTCGTCAGCCTTGTCCTTGTTGAACTTCAGTATGCGTTGCATCTTTATCTCCATGAGCCGCAGTATGTCGTCGCGGGTAACCTCGCGCACCAGCTGTTTCTTGAACGGTTCAAGGCGGCTGTCCACGTGAGCCACGGCGGCGTCCATGTCGGGCGCGTTCTCGAACCCCTTGTCCTTGTATATGCGTTCCTCTATGAATATGCGTTCGAGCGAGGCGAAGAACAGTTGTTCGAAAAGCTCGCCGCGCCTTATCTCGAGTTCCTTGCGCAGAAGCCCCATGGTGCTGTCCACCGAGTGGCGCAGCACGTCGCTGACGGTAAGGAAGCACGGTTTGTTGTCCTCAATGACGCAGCAGTTGGGAGACAGGTTTATCTCGCAGTCGGAGAAGGCGTAGAGCGCGTCGATGGTCTTGTCGGACGATATGCCCGGCGTGAGGTGCACCAGAATCTCCACCTCCGCCGCCGTGTTGTCGTCCACCTTGCGCGCCTTTATCTTTCCCTTGTCAATGGCTTTGAGTATGGAGTCGATGAGCGTCGATGTGGTCTTGCTGTAAGGTATCTCCTTTATGGCGATGGTCTTGCTGTCTATCTTCTCTATCCTGGCGCGCACCTTGAGCTGTCCTCCGCGCTGTCCGTCGTTGTATTTGCTCACGTCTATGGAGCCGCCTGTGGGGAAGTCGGGATAGAGGGTGAACTCCTCTCCGCGCAGATAGCTTATCGCCGCGTCGCATATCTCCACAAGGTTGTGCGGCAGAATCTTCGAGCTCAGACCCACGGCTATGCCCTCCGCTCCCTGCGCGAGCAGCAGCGGAAACTTCGCCGGCAGCGTGATGGGCTCGCGGTTGCGTCCGTCGTAGCTCAGCTGCCAGTCGGTTGTCTTGGGGTTGAACACCACGTCGAGCGCGAACTTCGACAGCCTCGCCTCTATGTAACGTGGTGCGGCAGCCCGGTCACCGGTAAGTATGTTGCCCCAGTTTCCCTGACAGTCGATGAGCAAATCCTTCTGTCCCATCTGCACGAGGGCGTCTCCTATGGATGCGTCGCCGTGCGGATGGAACTGCATGGTGTGTCCCACGATGTTCGCCACCTTGTTGTACCGTCCGTCGTCCATGCGCTTCATGGAGTGCAGTATGCGTCTCTGCACGGGCTTCAGTCCGTCCTCTATGTGTGGCACGGCGCGTTCGAGTATCACGTATGAGGCGTAGTCGAGAAACCACGTCTGGTACATGCCGCTGAGATGGTGCACCGCCGAGGCGTCAAACCGGTTCACCGGCTTGTAGTCTGACCGCGCCTCCGGCACATTGACGGCATCGTCCGCGCTTTCGTTGTTTATCTCTTCATCAAAACTCTCGTTGTCTTTTATTTCGTCACTCATATTTTTCTGTGGTCACAAATTTTGCTTCAAAGTTAATGAAAAAAATCCTATCTGAGAAAGATTTGAACGCAAAAGGGAAGAGAGGGGGGAAGGTGAGGAAGGGAGAGAGTGGGAAGGTGAGGAGGGGAGAGGGTGGGGAGGGGAGAGAATGAGAGGGTGGGAGGATGCATAAATATACGGAAGGGAAAGTAAAATATTTTGACAACTGAAAATCGGGAAAGAGAAAACGGAGATGTCATAAAATATATTTCTCACGGCATCAGGAATGGCGTTGTGGAATGGCTACCCCTGTTTCTCACCCCTTTTCTGCCCGTCCGGAGGGGTGGCGGAGTACTTCCGCTGTTGCAGGAATGCCGTTTCGGTGTGGCGGAACGGTGCCTTCAGTGTGGCGGAAGAGGCTTTTCTGAGGCGCGGAAGAGCCCGTTTGGCATGACGGAAGAGGCTCTTCCGCATGGCTGCGATGGGACTGTCGTGATGCATGACAGCGCAAATGGTTGATTGACAGACCTTTATGTAAACTTCAAAATACTCGCTTATTTGCAGCCGAAGGCGCATCGTTCCGTCTCTGCGGCGTTCTCGCGGAGTTGACATTGCATAAATATGCATTGCCGTGACGGTTGTGAATATTTATTCATCCGGCATGTGGCGGTTTGCCGCCCTGTGCTTCATGTATGGTGCATCGGAATGTGTGCGTGTGTCACAATGGCGCGCCCGTAAGTATAATGTGTGTGAAAATGTTTTGCGCTTTGGGCAAATTACATTACCTTTGCATATGATATAGCTGCACTCGGGAAATAAAGAGCAAGCTCTCTTTCCGCTCGTTTGCAATATCATTGCATATGATAAGCTTCGGCTCGGCAGTGTCAAAGTTGTAAAAACTTTGTTTTTCCACTTTGCCGTTGCACTCGCCTTGCAATATCATTGCACACAAAAATGTGCGCGGAGATGACATTCTGTATGTCTGTGACGTACGCTTTTATGAATCCGAAATATAAGAAAACAATTATACAATGGCACAGGAAGACGTTTTTAAGAAAATAGTATCGCACTGCAAGGAATACGGTTTTGTGTTTCCCAGCAGCGACATCTACGACGGTCTGGCAGCCGTATACGACTACGGACAGAACGGTGTTGAACTGAAAAACAATATCAAGGAATACTGGTGGAAGAGCATGGTGCTCCTGCACGAGAACATCGTGGGCATCGACTCCGCCATATTCATGCACCCGACAATATGGAAGGCGTCGGGACATGTCGACGCTTTCAATGACCCGCTCATAGACAACCGCGACTCGAAGAAACGCTACCGCGCCGACGTGCTCATAGAGGATCAGATAGCAAAATACGAGGAGAAGATAAACAAAGAGGTGGAGAAGGCGCGCAAACGCTTCGGTGAGGCGTTCGACGAGGCTAAGTTCCGCGAGACAAACCCGCGCGTGCTGGAGAACCAGAAGAAACGCGACGAGCTGCACGAGCGTTACAGCGTGGCTATGAACGCCATGAATCTGGAGGAGCTCAAGCAGATAATACTCGATGAGGGGATAGTCGATCCGATAAGCGGAACGAAGAACTGGACCGACGTAAGACAGTTCAATCTGATGTTCTCTACGGAGATGGGCTCCACCGCAGACTCTACAAGCAAGATATATCTGCGCCCGGAGACGGCACAGGGAATATTCGTAAACTATCTCAACGTGCAGAAGACCGGACGCATGAAGGTGCCGTTCGGCATCGCGCAGATAGGCAAGGCGTTCCGCAACGAGATTGTGGCACGGCAGTTCATATTCCGTATGCGCGAGTTCGAACAGATGGAGATGCAGTTCTTCGTGAAGCCCGGCACGGAGCTGGAGTGGTTCAACACATGGAAGCAGACGCGCATGAAGTGGCATCAGGCGTTGGGCTTCGGTGCGGAGAACTACCGTTTCCACGACCACGAGAAGCTCGCCCACTACGCCAACGCCGCAACCGACATAGAGTTCCACATGCCGTTCGGATTCAAGGAGGTGGAGGGCATACACAGCCGCACCGACTTCGACCTGTCGCAGCATGAGAAGTTCTCGGGACGCTCAATAAAATACTTCGACCCGCAGACCAACGAGAGCTACACGCCGTATGTCATTGAGACGTCAATAGGAGTGGACCGTATGTTCCTCTCTGTGATGTGTCACTCCTTCTGCGAGGAGAAACTCGAGAACGGCGAGACGCGCACCGTGCTACGCCTGCCCGCCGCTCTGGCTCCGGTGAAGCTGTGCGTGATGCCGCTCGTGAAGAAGGACGGACTGCCCGAGATGGCGCGCAAGATAATAGACGACCTGAAGTTCCACTTCAACTGTCAGTACGACGAGAAGGACACGGTGGGCAAACGCTACCGCCGTCAGGACGCCATCGGCACGCCTTACTGCGTGACTGTGGACTACGACACTCTCAAGGACAACACCGTGACACTGCGCTTCCGCGACACCATGGAGCAGGAACGTGTGGGCATAGACCAGCTGCGCGGCATCATAGAAGACAAGGTAAGCATATACAGCCTGCTGAAAAAACTGCAATAATATATGAACAGACACCTTATTATATATCTGTTTGCACTGCTCGCACCGATGGCTCTGCTCACGTCGTGCAGTGAGAGTGACGGTGATCCGGAGGAGTTCGCCAACTGGAAGAAGACCAATGACGATTATTTCAACAACCTGTATGCCACGGCGAAGTCGAGTGCGTCGCTGGGCGACAAGAGCTGGAAGGTGATACGCCAGTGGTCGCTCGAGGAGTCGGCGGCGAAGGACCCCTACGACCACATCGTGGTGAATGTGCTGGAGAACGGCACCGGCTCGGGCTGCCCTCTGTACACAGACTCTGTGAAGGTGCACTATGAGGGACGGCTGCTCCCGTCGACATCTTATCCCGAGGGATATGTTTTCGACAAGTCGTTCACTGGAGAATACAGTCCGGCAACGTCCACACCGGCAAAGTTCGGAGTGTCGGGAGTGGTGGACGGACTGTCTACCGCACTGCAGCACATGCACATAGGCGACCGCTGGAAGGTGTACATCCCGTATCAGCTTGCCTATGGCACAACCAACAACGGTACCATTCCGGCTTATTCCACGCTGGTGTTCGACGTGACACTCGTGAGCTATTACAGGGCTGGTGTGGACGTGCCCGACTCCAAGGCGCGTAAGGCTGCGGGATGGGTGGAGGAATGACACATCATCAACGGTGCCTCTGCGCATCAGTATACAGTATAAAGGCGGATTCAGTAGAGTCCGCCTTTTTCCGTGTTTTTTTCATCATGTGCCCCCACCATGACGCTTGTCCATGCATTCCATCGCTGCCTGTAAAAGTAGAGACGCAAAATCTTGCGTCTCACAAGCGAGTGTTCCGCAATATATCCGCATGTTTCTATGGCTGTGAAAATTTGCTTTCATTGCTCGTGAGACGCAATATTTTGCGTCTCTACAGGCTGCCGCCATTGTTATGATATGACGTTTTCAGGTGTATTTTATCGCTGCCTATAAAAGTAGAGACGCAAAATCTTGCGTCTCCCGAGCGGGCGTTCCGCAATATATCCACATGTTTCTATGGCTGTGAAAATTTGCTTTCATTGCTCGTGAGACGCAAGATTTTGCGTCTCTACAGGCTTGCGCCATTGTTATGATATTATGTTACCGATGCTTGGAACGACATATTATACATTATTATATATAATATATGTTGTATCGATTTCACCACCTTCACGGTGTTATACCGATGCCCGATATCCCTCGCTTCCGTTGTTTTCAAATACACCAGCCTTCTTTCGCCATCCATACGACAACCTTTCATATCCCTCGCTCGTACATTTCTTTAATAAAAACATTCCGCGTCCGGCAATAATATAGCAGTCTTTCATTGCCCCGACTTGTACATGTTTTTTCTATAAAACAGGCTGCATTCGGCAATTTGAAAGCAAGCTTTCATTGCCCTCACTGGCACTGTTTTTTCATGAAAAAGCCACTGTGTGCGCACACAGTAGTTGATTTAGGTCAAAAATAAGGCATTTTTCTGGAACAAGTAATACAAAAGTGTTGCGTGGAATGTCATCCGGTTGTAACTTTGCATCGTCAAAAGAAATCTACCGCGAGGTACAAAAAGAAAGACGTCAGATAAGATTAATTTGAGAGAGATAAATCTTCATAGGTAACAGAAAAGATCTTCATAGGTAATAAAAAAGAGAGAGATAAAGTAAATAAGGTAAAGATTGAGAACGGATAAAAATAAAAAGGATTAGTAAATAAGAACAGGGTATTGGTCAAAGGTATAAGATTGAGGATAACGACAAAAGGTATAAGATTGAGGATAACACTTAAAGAAAAGGTATTGGCAGGTAAAGATTGAAGGATAACAGATTTGGGTATTAGTTGTTAAGGTTGATAAGAAAGGTTGTTCAGGAGGTTCAATAGGTAAAGGTCAGGAAGTGTAGAAAGATGGTAGAAGGATTTTGATGCATGAAGATGACCCTATTTGCAGCGTTAGCTGCAATAGGTATGGCGGTGAGGAAAAATGAGAAATAAGCCGCCGCTCATCATGGGAAAGCATAGGAAAAAAGAAATAGGTTTAATTATAAGGAAACAGAAATCAGGAAAGTTATATGAGGATGAGGTCATGCGCATGACTTCATCTTTTTGTTTTCCGGGGGATTGTCCGTTACATTCTCTGCATTACCAGACGTGGCTCTGTATGACATCAGCACGCGGTGAGGCTTGGTTCTGATGTCATGTTTTGGGAGAATGTTGTGCCGTATATATATAATATGGTGTCGTTTTATTCGTTTTACACATTTTTTTGAGCTAACTTTGCAGCCGCTTTGGGACGTATTTTTTCATTGAAAAGCAGTGACGAGCTTCTTGCCGGCATACGCGAGGGAAAGCCGGTGAGCACAAGCGAGAAACTCAGTCTTATCATAGGACTGAGTATTCCGTCCATTCTCGCGCAGGTTACATCCGTACTCATGTTCTTCATCGACGCCTCCATGGTGGGTCACATCGGCGCGGAGGCATCGGCGTCGATAGGTCTGGTGGAGACCACCACGTGGCTTCTCGGCAGCATAACCAATGCCGCGTCGCTCGGATTCTCCGTACAGGCGGCACATTTCATAGGCTCCGGTGATTTCGGCAAAGCCCGTCAGGTGTTCCGTCACGGTCTTGTCTGTACCACGATAATAAGTATGGTGGTGCTGCTTTTGGCGGTGGCTGTGCATTCGCGGCTGCCCTACTGGCTTGGCGGAGGCGAGGACATAGCTCGCGACGCATCGCTCTACTTCCTCATATTCTCGCTCGCCGTGCCCTCGTTCCAGCTGTCCAACCTTTGCGGGGCGATGCTGAAGTGTTCGGGCAACATGCGCATCCCGAGTATAGTGAGCGTGCTCATGTGTGTGCTCGACGTCATTTTCAACTACATATTCATATTCGTCATGGGACTGGGTGTTGTAGGAGCGGCTATAGGAACGGCTCTTGCGGTGACGGTGGCAGCCTCCTTGCAGGCATATTTTGCCATCTTCCGGAGCAAGATGCTGGCTTTACGGCAGGACAGCGAGCGTTTCCGCTGGGTTACATCCTATGTCCGCAACGCGCTGAAGATAGGCACACCCATCGCCCTGCAGTCGGTCCTGATGAGCGGCGCGCAGATAGTGAGCACCATGATTGTGGCTCCGCTGGGCAACTTCGCCATTGCCGCCAACACCTTCGCCATCACGGTTGAAAGTCTGTGCTACATGCCCGGATACGGCATCGGTGACGCTGCCACGACACTTGTGGGGCAGACCAAGGGTGCCCAGAGACTCGGTCTGTGCCGCAGTTTCGCACACATGACGGTGGGCTTGGGCATGGCTGTGATGGCTGTGATGGGTGCCGTGATGTATATTTTCGCTCCTGACATGATGAGCATCCTCACTCCTGTAGAGGAGATACGTGCTCTCGGCATACAGAGTCTTCGCATAGAGGCTTTTGCTGAACCGATGTTCGCCGCCTCTATAGTTGTATATTGCGTGTGTGTGGGAGCCGGAGACACGCTCAAACCGGCACTCATCAATCTGTTCAGCATGTGGTGCGTGCGTCTGTCGCTTGCGGCTTTGCTCGCTCCGGAGTACGGACTGAAGGGTGTATGGACGGCTATGGCTCTGGAGCTGACGTTCCGAGGCATCCTTTTCCTTGTGCGTCTTTTCCGGGGCAAATGGCTGCATCACAAGATTTGACGCGATTAGGTCGTCATTCCGCCAAATCGCTTTTTTGCCTTTCATTGAAGCGTATCCGCCGGCAACACACCTTGGTATTATAGTAGAGACGCAAAATCTTGCGTCTCCCAAGCAAGTCTTTCGCAATATATATGCATGTTTATATGTCGGTGGAAACATGCTTCCGTTGCTCGTGAGACGCAAATATGCGCAATGTGTAGGGATGGTGGTATGTCGTCGTTAATATCCTGTCATTGCACGGGAAACGCAAAATTTTGCGTCTCTACAGGCTGGCGCGGTAATTATGTGAGGACGGTCTGTGCGCATTATTTCTGTTCATCACCTTATTATATATATTATCTCACTTTATTATATATATTATCTCACCTTATTATATATATGATTCCTCGCACGTCGTCCGTCCCTTTCCATATTTTGTCACGTCATCATCCGTCGCTTATTTTTGCAATACCGTAAGCCGGTGTGTCAGACATCAGCGCGAAATATGGATGAGGTCAGGTTGCCGGTTCTGCCTGAAACCGCTTCCGCAGGTATTTTTCACCGGTGAAGGGGTGATTTTCCCGCTATATGACCCGGTTTTTCGTAAACAAACGTTAAATCTAAGCCAAAATCCGGTTTTTATATAATAAAAGTCCCGAAAAGCTTGCATCGTATTGTAAAATAGCGTACATTTGCAGTGTACTATTAAAGTAATACACTACAACAGTGATAAAACAACAAAACAAACAATAACACATTAAAAACTATACGACTATGGACGCAATCATCACAGCAGCAACAGTAATGGCAATGTATTTCAATTCACTCGGTTCGGAAAGCAGCCGTTATCTCTACAACGCCGACATACAGGACGGCAAGGTTGCCTCAATCAATGTATATGACAATTCGGAAAAATATCTCTCTCAGAAACTTCAGTACCGCTTCCTTTACGACTCAGACAACCGTCTGGTGTCGAAGGAAGCCCTGGAGTGGAACTCCTCGACACGCAGGTGGCAGCCGTCATACAGACTGAACTACACATATGACGCTGCGGGATACACGCTCGAACTGCAGAGATGGGACTCCAAGGCATCTGCTTACGCCAAGGCTGAGGAGAAGACGGAGTACAGGATGGTGATGGGCAACGTCGCCGCGGTGAACACTTACAGATGGTGTGACAAGGCGAAAGGCTACGAGCTTGCCGACAACATGCTCGTGATGCAGCCACACTCCGACTGGTATATCGCACAGGATGTGACGGTAAAATGACACGGAAACAAGAAAGGAACGGCAGTGCGACAGTCATACATCAACAAAGGAATAAAGGTTTCAGATAAACATTAACAGACAACATAAAAACAGATAAGGTCATGATAACAGTAGACAACATAACATTCAGTTATCCGGGAACAAAAAGAAACGTGTTCGAAGACTTCAGTCTTAAATTCGAGGAAAACCGCATTTACGGTCTGCTCGGCAAGAACGGCATGGGAAAGAGCACTATGCTCTATCTGATAAGCGGACTTCTCCAGCCGTCGGGCGGGACGGTGAATGTGGACGGAATGGAGGCGCGCCTCCGTCAGGCGGAGATGCTTCAGGAAATATTCCTTGTGCCCGAGGAGTTTGAACTGCCGCGTACGACCCTCGATGAGTATGTCCGCATGAACGAGCCTTTCTATCCACGGTTCAGCCGCGAGGTGCTTCAGAACTGTCTGAACGAGTTTGAGCTGCCCCTCACACTCAGGCTCAACGCCCTTTCCATGGGTCAGAAGAAGAAGGTGTACATGAGTTTCGCCCTTGCCGCAGGGACACGCCTGCTGCTCATGGACGAGCCTACGAACGGACTCGACATACCGTCGAAGAGCCAGTTCCGCAAGGTTGTGGCAAACAACATGACCGAGGAGCGCACACTGATAATATCCACCCATCAGGTGCACGACGTGGAGTCGCTGCTCGACCACATTGTGATATTCGACGGAAACGGTGTTGCTCTCGACGAGTCTGTGGGTGACGTGTGCGACAAGTATGTCTTTGAGACCCGCCGTCCGGGCGAGCCCATCGACGACGTGATATACTCGGAGTTCTCCATTCAGGGCAATGCCGTCATGGCGCGCCGTGGCAGTCGTGAGGAGACACCTGTGAATCTGGAACTCCTTTTCAACGCTGTGACAAAAGGAATGCTCAAATGACGGGAATGAAACATAAGGAAGAAAGGAGAATGGAAAGATGAGACAGTTTGACTGGAAACGTTTCCGCATGATGCTTTTGTGGACATACGGGAACAATAAAGGAAACCTCCTGCGTATGGGAATTGTAATGACGATAGCCTTCTTCTTGTGCGAGGAGTTCATGGCAGGGGTGATGTTCGTCAATAGTGGGTACGGTGATTTTGACTTCGTCGGCGGAATAATGCTCTCGTTCTGTGTGATGATGGGACTCACATGCTTTAATTTCGGGGCGAGCACCATGTTTGCCTGCACCCGTCACAGGCGTCAGGCGACGGCTTTCCTGATGCATCCGGCGTCGAACATGGAGAAATATCTCTCGCGGTGGATTTATGTTACGGTGGGCTGGGGAGTAGTAATAACACTGGCTTTTTTCGCCGCCGACTGTATCAGGATGATGTTCAACACCGTTATGGGGTGGTCGCCCACAAGCAGCATCTTAAGTATGCTGGCTGCCGGTCCTATGTTTCATGACCCGGGTCTCATGTGGTTCATAAGCTCGCTCCCGGCAGATACCGTCGCAAACATTGTCCTCATGGTGACTGCAATGATGTGGACTCACAGCTTCTACATACTCGGAAGCGCGTTCTTCCGCCGTCACGCGTTCCTCCTCACAACGATTGTGCTGATGTTCATACAGATGGCTTTGGCAATGACAGCGGCGACGGTGGATTACGAGGATCCGAGTATCGCAATGGTGGTTACCGCCAGATACACCGCCGCAGTGTTTATCCTGGTACTCACAATATTCAACTACTGGGCGTCGTACAGACTCTTCATACGCACCAACGTGATAAACAACAAATGGATAAACATCTGATCCGCCATTCGGACAGGCAAATAAAAACATGTAAAATATGAGCAATTTCAATATATCGAGAACGGCGCGGCTCGCAAGATGGAGCCTTGTGGAAGAACGCGGATTCGCCATCCGCACCACGATAATAATAACTTTGCTGATGACATTCCTCATGACATTCCTGTCGATTGGCGGTGAGGCGACATTCATGGCGTATGGCGGAGATGCCCGTATGCAGGTCCTCATGATGGAAAAACTGTCTAAAGGCTTGTCTTTCATCTTCATATCCATCTACTGGCTTGTGATGATGGTGGGCGTAAGTATGGTGTTCCGCAACATGAGAACAAAGCAACAGCGCATAGCATACATGATGCTTCCCGCGTCCAACATGGAGAAATATGTCACCCGTGTGGTGATGGTTGCCCTCGGCGGACTGCTTATGTCGGTGGTGTCCTTCGTGCTGGCAGACCAGCTTCAGATGGTTTTCATAAAGCTTATATTCGGTGATACGCACATAGGCTCGTATGTCATGGCGTCCGCATCCATGCTGTCCGACATTGCCTCTAAAGGCGTCGGAGCGTTAAAGTCAATGGGAATAGATATTGAGACGTCTTTCCCCAACTCGTCGTTATACACATCTTTTGCAGCCACGGGCATGCAGTCGGGAAACTTTCTGGGTGTATGGTTTGTCCTGCAATATCTGTTCGACATGTCTGCCTTTCTCCTTATGGGCTCGCTGTTCCGCCGCCATTCGTGGTTGTTCGCATGCCTTATATACTCTTTGGTTACAGCGTTGACACATCTCATTGTCCCGGCTGTGAACATCTGGATACCGGTTACGCTGATGCTCGTGTGCATTGTGGTGTTCGTGTGGCTTTCCTTCCGTGTGTTCACAAGGATGCAGGTAATAAACAATAAACTCTTGAACATATGACATTCAGCAACGATAAAGCGATATACATACAGATGGCTGACCGTCTGTGCGACGACATCCTCGCAGGTGTCTACACCGATGACGAGCGCATACCAAGCGTGAGGGAGTATGCCGTGAAACTCGAAGTGAACACCAACACCGCCGTGAAGGCTTACGACTATCTGGCGCGCGACGGTATAATATACAACAAACGTGGGTTGGGATATTTCGTCACCGCCGGTGCGCGAGAACGCATCATGGATGCCCGCCGCAAGGATTTCATGGAGAACATCCTGCCCGACATGTTCCGCAACATGCGGCTCCTCGATGTCGGCATTGAGGATGTGGAGGCGGAATGGAGACGTTATGGTGAAAGCTTATAATATGTTATTTTTGTCAGATAAATAGTGATGACATGAGCAATATTATTAATTTTGCATAAGATAAGCTGCACTCGGCAATGTAAGAGCAAGCTCTCATTGCTCTCGTTGGCATTATCTTTGCATAAGATAAGCTGCGGTTCGGCAGTGTCAAGCTTGGTAAGACTTTGTCTCACCACCTTGCCGTTGCACTCACCTTGCATTATCTTTGCATAAGATAAGCTGCACTCGGGAGATAAAGAGCAAGCTCTCTCTCCTCTCGTTGGCATTATCTTTGCAAAATATATTAAGCTATCTCACATAAATAAAGACACATATTAATATATAGTGAATATGAATACGAAAACATTACTGATGTCGTTCTCGATGATTGCCTCGGCAGCGTGTGCCCAGAATCTCACGTCGGGTATCGACAAAACCAACATGAATCTTAACGTCAAACCCGGTGACGACTTCTACGAATATGCCGCCGGAGGTTGGTTGAAAGCGCATCCCCTCGACGCCGAACACCCTTCAAACGGTGCTTTCGTCGACCTTGAGGAACAGAACCAGAAGCGCATCCGCGGATTGATAGAGGAGTACTCTTCCACCAGCCAGCCCAAAGGTACGCTCGGACAGAAGATAGGCGACCTGTACAACATGCTGATGGACAGCGTGCGTCTCAACCGTGAGGGAGCGGCTCCGCTTATGCCTGTGCTCGAGAAGATAAGGGCTATAAAGAACAAGAAAGAGTATCAGCTCGTCACGGCACGGCTCGACCGCCAGGGCGTGGGAGCCATGATGTTCGGCATCGGTGTGGGTGCCGACCAGCGCAACGCCTCGCAGAACATCGTGGGAATATCGCAGGGCGGCATAGGTCTGGGCGACCGCGACTACTATCTCAACGACGACGAGCAGACCGTTAAGGTGCGCGAGGCATACAAGGAATACATCGCCACACTCTTCCGCCTTGCCGGTGACGACGCGCAGACGGCTCAGAAGAAAACCGATGTGCTCCTCGCCATAGAGACACGCATAGCGAAAGCCAGCTACGACAAGGTGAAGCTGCGCGACATCAACGCCAACTATCACAAGATGAGCTACGCCTCTCTCATCGCCGACTATCCTGGAATAGACTGGGGCAACATTTTCCTCGCACAGGGATTCCCGCCGTTCGATGAGGTGGATCTCGGACAACCGGAGCCTGTGAAGGAGGTGGAGCGCATACTGGAGGACACGTCTCTCGACGACCTGAAGACTTATGCGGAGGCAAAGACGTTGGGAGGAGCGATAAGCCTGCTGGGCGATGACTTCAGGAACGCTTACTTCAAGTTCAGTCAGGTGCTCACAGGCGTCAAGGAAGACCGTCCCCGCTGGAAGCGTGCGGTGAGCATCGTGAGCGACGTGATGGGCGAGGCGATAGGCAAGCTCTATGTGGAGAAGTACTTCCCCGAGAGCAGCAAGCAGCGCATGCTGTCCCTTGTGCACAACCTGCAGACAGCCCTTGCCGAGCGCATCGACGAGGCGTCGTGGATGGAGCAAGCCACAAAGAATCAGGCAAAGGACAAACTCAACAACTTCATCATCAAGATAGGCTATCCCGACAAGTGGCGTGACTACTCCGGATTGCAGATAGATCCGTCGCTCTCTCTGTATGAGAACATATGCCGTGTGTCGGAGTTCATGACAAAGGACTATATCGAGCGTAAGGTGAACAAGCCTGTTGACAAGAGCGAGTGGCACATGACACCGCAGACGGTCAACGCTTACTACAATCCCACAACCAACGAGATATGTTTCCCTGCGGCAATCCTTCAGCCGCCGTTCTTCGACCCTGACGCCGACGACGCGGTGAACTACGGAGCCATAGGAGGCGTGATAGGCCACGAGATGAGCCACGGTTTCGACGACCAGGGATGCCAGTTCGACAAGGACGGCAACCAGAACAACTGGTGGACCGCTGCCGACAAGGCTAACTACGACCGTCGCACGAAGGTGCTCGAAGACTATTTCGGCAACTACGAGATGGCTCCCGGAAAGAAGATAAACGGCAAGCTGACCCTCGGAGAGAACATCGGCGACAACGGAGGACTTAACATCGCCTTCCGCGCCATGAGCAATCTGATGAAGTCAAAGAAGCTGCCCGTCATCGACGGTTTTACGCCTGAGCAGCGTTTCTTCCTTGCCTGGGGACGTGTGTGGGCTTCTAACACGAGCCCGGAGATGGCAGACTATCTGCTGAAGGTAGACCCGCACTCTCCCAACAAAGCACGTGTGAACGCCGCGCTGCCTCACATCGACGCTTGGTATGACGCTTTCAAGGTGAAGAAGGGCGACAGGATGTATGTGCCGAAATCAAAGCGCGCCCACATCTGGTGACATTAACAACAGTACAAACCAAACCGCTTATATTATGATTAAAAGATTTATCGCGGCGGCACTCGTTGCCGCATTCACGGTGACCGGAGCCAACGCACAGCTTCTCTACAAAATTTCCGGTAAGGACCTGAAGGCTCCTTCTTATATCATAGGCACTCACCATCTTGCCAATGTGGGCTTCGTCGACAAGATACCGGGCGTGAAGGATGCCCTCACAAACACTGAGCAGGTGTACGGTGAGGTGAAGTGGGACGTCATGACCAATACCGACAGTCTTAAGGTGATGCAGGAGGCGATGATGCTTCCCGACGGAAAGACGCTGAAGACGGTGCTCTCTGCCGAACAGTATAAGAAGCTCGACGCCTTCATCAAGCAGATGATGAGTGTCGGACTGGACAACCCGCAGGTCAACGCACAGATGGGACGGCTCTCCCCGGCGGCTCTCAACACGCAGCTCACGGTGCTTCTCTATCTGCAGAAACACATGGGCGAGTATGACCCCTCAAGTTCTTTCGACCAGTATTTCCAGGCTCAGGCAAAGAACAACAACGAGCCTGTGGGCGGTCTGGAGACCATGGCGTTCCAGACACAGCTGCTCTACAAGAGCGTGCCTCTGAAGCGTCAGGTGGAGCTTCTCATGTGTTTCCTCGACAATCTGGAGTTCAACGAGGAGATGATGGAGAAGATCACGGAAGCCTTCTATGCCCAGAATCTTGACGCGATGAAGGCGGCGATGGACATGAAACTCGGCAACACGTGTGACGCGACACCCGAGGAGATGGCACAGCTCATCGACAACCGCAACGCCGACTGGGCTGCGAAGATGCCGGCAATAATGGCTGCCAAACCCACGTTCTTCGCTGTGGGGGCTGGTCATCTGGCTGGTCCGAAGGGTGTGCTTCAGCTTCTGAAGGACGCCGGATACACAGTTGAGGCTGTGAAGTGACGTTGCCTGTCGCACTGATATTTTTTTCATACCTGCCGCGAAGCCTGTCTTTGCGGCAGGTTTTTTATATCCCTGACCCTTCATCCGCCTTTATCCGTATTTGCCGCTGATGTCATCCATGTTGTTTTTATGTTTTTATTGAGATAGTAGCGGGCTGCACCGGGGAAATGCGGAAGCCATTGTGATGACTGTATTGTGTAGGATGAATGAAGAGCATACAGTCAAATTATTGCGCAGTAAATTGCTGTCGGCTAAAGTAGAGACGCAAAATCTTGCGTCTCCCGAGGAGGAAATGCGCTTTTTATCGGTGTGTTATTAAATGCGTGTTTGTGCTATGGGTTGCTCGTGAGACGCAAGATTTTGCGTCTCTACTGGCTGGCGCGGTGTTGTAATGAGGGGTGGTCGGGATGGGGTTATATGTCATGCGGTATATAACAACAAATTCATGGTCTTTATGCATGAATTCATCAGTACAATAAAATCGCCTTATATTGAGCATTTTGGACCAAATGCGGGAATTCGGAACGGTACGTTTGGAGGGTATTACCTTTTCTTTTGAACGTATCTCCGAAGTCTCGAAAATAGCGTCATAAAGGCATTGTCGGTTTGTCTTTTTTTGTATACATTTGCACAAATTATGTTTTTTGAAATCATTTCAAAATTGTTTTACAACGGCTGTAAAACCGATGCAGACCAATTATTTTATAAACAAAAATAGATATAATGAACAAAAAGAATTATCAACGACCTGAGATTACAGTGTTGGAAGCGGTAGGTATGCCTGCCATTCTCGCCGGTTCGGGACCGGAGAATCCCATAAACGGTAGTGAGAATGTTCCCGGAGGTGATGCCGTGGGAGGCATTGGAGCCGGACTGGGAAGCCAGGAGGGAAGTTCTAACCCCATCGATCTGGAGAACGGAGGAGGAGATACCGGCTACGAGTATGGCTGGTGAGCCGGCACGACTTGGGTGCAAGCCGTAAGCTTTTCAGTTTTTTAAAATAAAACAGGCTGCGCTCGGCAATTTGATAGCAAGCTCTCATTGCGCTCGCTGGCACTGTTTTTATCAAAAATGAATTATTAAACAATAAACTACAATGAGGAAACACCTATTATTTGTTGTGCTCGCAGGAGTGATGTCAACCGCGTGCACAGACGATCTCGAACCGGAAGTAACACCTGTCGGTCCGAGCACTTTCAATGACGATATTCCCACCACGGGGATAGCCGTAGACTTCTCCGCAAGCAGCAGCCAGCCTGAGGTTGTGGACGAGGCTTCGGCAAAGATATTCAGCGCATGGACCAAGACAGCGAACGCCGGAGGCTCCAACGGAGCCATGCGTGTGCATTATGGCATAAACGACGACATGCAGCGCGCCCTCTCTCTGTACTGGGACGCAGGCGACAAGATGAGTATCATACAGGTGGCACGCGACAAGAACACCGGCAAAGTGCTCACAAACAGTGACGGAACGCTCGCAAAATACAACTACGTGATAGGCGACAACCCCGGCAACGTGCAGCTGCAGGGCATCACTGTGGCGTCTGGCGACAATCCTGCGATGAAGTGGTATGCCAACGCAGACGAATACCGCTTCTACGCCACCTATCCCGCAATAGGTGAGGAAAGCGGCATCAAGGCTCTCAACCCGGTGATGCCGGGCGGCACATTCGACAAGCAGAAAAAGGCGCGCGTCACTGTCACCGTGCCAAAGAAGCAGGTGTGCAAGCTCACCGGAAACAAAAATGACGGATGGTGGACATCGACACCCGACATGAAAAACTGCTACATGGTGGGCGAGAGCGATGTATACACAACCACCGAAGGAACGCATACCATCAATTTCAAGCCCATCATGACGACGCTCAACATCGGTGTGAGAGGCACGGGCGACGCCAACTCTGTCACAGTGAGCGGCGTGCGCATCTATCTGAAGGATGCCAGCGGCAAGCGAATAGCGTTCCCGGACGAGATAACGCTCAACTATCAGACTCTGAACTATAAGCAGAACGGAGTGCAGAAGAGCATGGTGAACTGCAACTACATCGACCATGCCTACGACCACAGCACCGTAGCCGGAAATGAGGACATCGACATGGGCTCGCTTGACGAAAACTCCAATATCGACCCGTCGAAGGACAACACCACTCCGTATATAGAGGTGCGTTTTTCCAAAACACAGGAACTGGAATCGGGACAGGGCGCCATTCTCACCGCCTTCATCCCTCCATACATCTTCGCGCGCGGACATTACGGTCTGGACATCGTGCCGATTTACGACCAGCTCATCGACGAGTCGGTCACAGACAATGTGATTTCCTACGGTGCGGGCTCACCCAACCCTGACACGAGAATCATCATCCCGAGCACAAAGATTGCGCTGGAAAGCAAGAGGGTGAAGTTAATCAGTCCGTTAGACTGGATGGGCAGACTGAACGACAACGTGCTGCTGAAAGACCTCAACATACCTGGCGCGCACAGCTCAGGTCAGGTTGACTTCAGAGTATATGACAATAAAGAAGGTACTAACTGGGCTGAGGCACAGCGACATGCCAAGCAGGTGGCAAGCATCTATGAGATGCTGAATGCCGGCGTGAGGGCTTTGGACATACGTCCGAGCGTGTATGGCACATTGCCTGGAAACGTAGACCACTATGGAAGTTCTGAAAAGACTTTCTATCTTATCAATGATGGAGACCGCAATCGTATGGGTATACTTCAGCAAGTGGTGGCTTGGCTCGACCAGCATCCTACTGAGACTGTCATCATTATGACGGGAAGACAGGTGGCTTATGGAAGTGCTGAGAATTCGGAGGCTGCATTGAACGAGCTGAGAGACTATCTTATGGACCCGAAGCGGAACATTGGATCGGATAAGACTACCAAAGTGGGAATAGACGACGAGAGAAGCCGACTGGCATGGTTCCGCGACGGTCTGGACATGAAACATGCCAGAGGAAAGGTCGTGCTCATAGTTCGCCGCAACGGAGACGACAGAAAAGGCTACTGGTTCTCTGATGACCCGTCGTATACTTATAGGGTAAATGACAGAAGCATTGAGGGTATCGGATATATGAACTCTTACATGCCGAACTATAACTACACCTATTACCAGGCGATGGAAGCAGGCATGAAGAACTATGACGAGAAGGGAGGACTGACCTCCGGAGCCGTGTATAACAGCTATGCGTTCCTGAAGGACAATCCTGACGCGAAGGTGGCGTTCGACAAGATCACCGTGAAGCCGAACGAGACGTCCACCGCCGACTTCGCCACATTCTATTTCCTCGACCGTGAGATCATAGGTAAGCGCGGTACATATGAGGACAATCAGACCTATAAGGAGGGACCCACATGGGGAACAAACGTATACTTCAAGGTGCCTGACGCATTCAAGGAAGATTTCGCTCCGGCAAATGCTGTGTCTAATTATTACGGTGGCGCGCTCTACGAACTGAAGTCTTTCCTGACGAACGACTTCCTGAAGATGGCTGGCGACCCGCAATATAGGGACAGCTGGTTCGTAACTGCCGTTCCGTCGTTCGCTTATGTAGACCATTTCCAGAAGAAGAATCAGGGCTACACTGCAAACTGGAACGCATGGGGAAGCGTGATATTCGAACTCACCCACGAGCCTGTGAGGGACTTCATCCAGGCTCACCAGAACCAGCGTTTCGGCATCGTGTACTTCGACTTTGTGCCTGGAAAGGATTACGAGGGTAATCCGAGCTTCACGTTTGACGTAAGTACTACGTATTCACGGTACATCGGATTCAACAGCGCACGGCAGGAGATATCCACCGAGATAAACAACGCCATCATCGAGAGTAACTTCAAACGCACACTGCGTACCTCATCCGGAAACTGATAACCGGAGCTGCCGGACTGCCGGGATATGTGTCATCCCGGCACCGGCGGTACGCTTCATGCGTGACAACATAGCAACCGCCGCACGGCATGGTTTCATTGCGAAGCCGCCGTGCGGCGGTTGTCTGTATGTGGAATCCGTCATCGCGTTGCGCGGGGAGGGTGTGGGGATGGGGTGACGGGTGCAGATTAATATCCGCTGTTTGCTAAAGTAGAGACGCAAAATCTTGCGTCTCCCGATTTGAAAGTGTAATTAAATAAGTGGTTATGGAATGTATATGGGTTGCGACGGGTTGCTCGTGAGACGCAAGATTTTGCGTCTCTACAGGCTGGCGCGTTGCGGTTTAAGGGTGAGGAGTGTTGGTTGGAATTTGTGTCGGAGGGAAAGTAGAGACGCAAAATCTTGCGTCTCCCGAGGAGGTAAGTGCAATGTGTATGAATGATAATGTGCTATCGGTAGTATGCAGTCATTGCACGGGAGACGCAAGATTTTGCGTCTCTACTGGCTGGCGCGTTGCGGTTTAAGGGTGAGGAATGTTGGTTGGAATTTGTGTCGGAGGAAAAGTAGAGACGCAAAATCTTGCGTCTCACGATATGAAAGTGTAATTAAATAAGTGGTTATGGAATGTATATGGGTTGCGATGGGTTGCTCGTGAGACGCAAGATTTTGCGTCTCTACTGGCTGGCACCGGTGTGAGTGAAAGGGAATACTGTAGTATGCGGTAGGGCGTTCGGATGTTTCTGTTTTTTGAGTGTATAATTATCAATATGTGGAATATTCTTTATCTTTGTATAAGATAAGCTTCGGCTCGGCAGTGTCAAAGTTGTGAAAACACAGTTTTCCCACTTTGCCATTGCACTCGCCTTGCATTATCTTTGTACTCATCTGACTGTGCGGTGCACATATGTCCTTACTGACATGCCTCTGTTTTGCCGCAGTCAGTCCGGACATGTGGGAGGTTTATGATATCAATCGGTTTTGAACAGCTATTTATAACATATATACATTATGGAAGAAAAGAAAATATACATAAAGAATATGGTGTGCAGACGGTGCATAATGACCGTCTCTGACATCTTCGTGAACAACGGCGTGACGCCTGTGAGTGTTAATCTGGGTACGGTGGTGGTGCCCGGTGCTTTGGCGGAGGAGACGAAAAGGAAGATAAGGCATGAGCTTGAGGAGTACGGGTTTGAGGTGATTGACGACAAGCGCATGCGTGTCATCGAGCAGATACGTGTAGGAGTGATAGAGTATGTGCGCCATCCCGAATATCAGGAAAAGGCAAAGCTGTCGGCTTACTTGCAGGATGTGTGCCACAAGGAATACAGTGCGCTGAGCAAGCTGTTCACCGAGATGAGGGGCATAAGCATCGAGAAGTATTATCTCGCACAGCGGATAGAGCTGGTGAAGGAACTGCTGGCGTATGATGAGATGACGGTAAGCGAGATAGCCGACAAGCTCCGCTATTCGAGCGTGGCGCACCTCAGCGCGCAGTTCAAGGCGCAGACCGGACTGTCACCCACGCAGTTTAAGGAGATGAAGGAACACCGGCTCAGACCGCTCGACGAAATATAAACCATATCCATAATATTGTAACGGCATAAGGGGGGATTGTCTGTAACTTTGCATAAGATAAGCTTCGGCTCGGCAGTTAGAGGGCAAGTAGAATCGCAGTCGGCAAAAGTAGAGACGCAAAATCTTGCGTCTCACAAGGAGGTCAGCGCAATGTGTATGAGTAATAATGTGCCGTCGGTGGTATGCATTCATTGCTCGTGAGACGCAAGATATTGCGTCTCTACAGGCTGGCGCATTATGATTTAAGGATGAGGAATATGGATTAGAATTTGTGTTGGAGGAAAAGTAGAGACGCAAAATCTTGCGTCTCACAAGGAGGTAAGCGCAATGTGTATGAATAATAATGTGCCGATGGTTGTATGCAGTCATTGCACGTGAGACGCAAGATATTGCGTCTCTACTGTGAGGAATGGAGTGTGTATGGGTTGCGATGGGTTGCTCGTGAGACGCAAAATCTTGCGTCTCTACAGGCTGGAGCCGTTATATGTGAATGTATTATGGGAGATAATGATATGAGAAAAGACATATTCCCTGTATCTGGGATGAGCTGCGCTTCGTGCGCGGCACGTGTAAACAAGGTTCTTAACAAGCAGGACGGGGTGTACGAGGCTAATGTCAACTATGCGTCAGCCACTGCACGGGTGGTCTACGACCCCTCGAGGTGTACGCCGTCCGCACTGCGTGCTGCCGTCCGCGACGCCGGGTATGACCTGATGACAGACGCGGAGGCGGGCACGGAACGTGTGGAGGTGGAGCGCGGAAAGGAATATGCGCTGCTTCGACGGCAGACAGTCGCCGCCATAGTGCTGGCTGTTCCCGTCGTCGTCATGAGCGCGTTTTTCATGGATTACGCATATGTGGAATATGCGGTGTGGCTGTTGTCTACAATGGTGGTGTTCGGTTTCGGACGCCGTTTCTACATCAATGCGTGGCGGCAGCTCAGACATCTGTCCGCCAATATGGACACGCTGGTGGCAGGCAGCACGGGTGTGGCATATCTCTTCAGCGTGTTCAATCTGCTTGCCCCCGACTTCTGGCTTTCAAGAGGCATACAGCCGCACGTCTATTTCGAGTCGGCGAGCGTCATCATAGCGTTCATCCTGCTGGGCAGGCTGCTGGAGTCGCGTGCCAGAGAGAAGACCTCCACGGCGATAAGGAAGCTCATGGGACTCCAGCCCAAGACGGTGACGAGGGTGACGGATGAGGGAGAGAGCGTCATACCGGTGGAGAGTGTAAGGGAAGGCGACGTGATAGTCGTAAGACCGGGTGAGCGCATCGCCGCTGACGGAACGGTGTGCCGGGGAGAGTCTTACGTCGACGAGAGCATGCTCACGGGTGAGCCTCTGCCTGCTTTCAAGAAGCAAGGAGACGGCGTGTTCGCCGGAACGATAAACCAGAGGGGGGTGTTGCGCTTCACAGCCGTGAAGACCGGACAGGACACAATGCTGTCTGGCATCATCCGCATGGTGCAGGACGCCCAGGGCAGCAAGCCGCCCGTGCAGCAGACGGTGGACAGGATAGCGGGCGTGTTTGTGCCTGTGATATTGCTGCTGTCGGTCGTCGTGTTCGCCATATGGTGGGCGTTCGCCCCTACGGCAGGGTTCGAGCATGGCATACTGTCGATGGTGACGGTGCTCATCATAGCCTGTCCGTGCGCGCTGGGACTTGCCACTCCCACCGCACTTATAGTGGGAATAGGCAAGGGAGCGGTGAACGGCATACTGATAAAAGACGCCTCCGCGCTGGAGACGGCACGCAGGACGGACGCCATTGTCCTCGACAAGACGGGTACGTTGACCGAGGGCAGACCCGTGGTGACGGACATGCATTGGGCGGACGGAGCCGGGACAGGCAGGGCGATATTCCTCAGTCTGGAGAAAAACTCGGAGCATCCTCTTGCCGAGGCGGTCGTCGCCGCGCTGGAGGACTCGCATACCGTGCCTGTGACAGATTTCGCCAATATCCCCGGAAGAGGGGTGAAGGGCACCGTAGACGGAGTGACATATTACGCCGGAAACGAGGAGCTGCTCCGCGAGAACGGCATACAGGCAGACCGTGACATGGCTGGGAAAGCCGCTGAATGGACGGAGGATGCCAAGACCGTGGTGTGGTTTGGCGGAGCGGGACGTGTGTTGGCTGTCGCAGGCATAGCCGACAGGATAAAGGAGACATCGGCACAGGCTGTGGCAATGCTGCACAGTATGAACATCGGGGTGTATATGCTCACAGGCGACAATGAGGCGTCTGCCGGATACGTGGCGCGCAAGACAGGCATCAGGCATTACAAAGCAAAGGTGATGCCGGATGACAAGGCGGCGTTCGTGAGACAGTTGCAGGCTGACGGACATGTGGTGGCGATGGCTGGCGACGGCATAAACGACAGTGCGGCTCTGGCGCAGGCAGACCTTAGCATAGCGATGGGGAAGGGCAGCGACATAGCCATGGAGACGTCGATGATGACCATCCTGTCGTCAGACCTTTCCAAGACGGCGGAGGCGATACGCCTGTCGCAGCTCACAATGCGCACGATACGGCAGAACCTTTTCTGGGCGTTTGTCTACAACATCATAGCTGTGCCGATAGCCGCCGGTGTGCTCTATCCGCTTAACGGTTTTCTGCTGAACCCTATGATAGGCGGCGCGGCAATGGCGCTCAGCAGTGTGAGTGTGGTGACAAACAGTCTGCGGCTGAAGCGTAAGAGCATTCTTCCTGTGGCGCGGCGTGGTGACGGTGCGGCAGGAGAGGTCGCCGGAGGCGGTGAGGATGCCGTGACGAGGCGTGAGTACAGGATAGAGGGCATGATGTGCGACCACTGCCGCGCACATGTCGAGGATGCCCTGAACAGCATAGATGGTGTGAGCGCGACGGTGACGCTGGACCCTCCGTTAGCTCGGATAGAGTCGTCGCGTGAGCTGAGTGTGGAATATCTGCAACAGATAGTCTCGGACAAGGCTGGAGACTATACTGTAGTTGAAAAGTAATGACGCATGCGGAGGCATGTGGCTGCGGAGGGAGTGTGTGCCGGTGCGGCGGGTGACACTCAATGTCTCCGGTAAAAATGACAGGCAATATGACTGACACCGGTGTGAAATGTGTATGAGGCATGATGGCGGTAAGGGTAGGAAGAGGACTGAGTAAGCGCATGACGGGCAGTAAAAAATTTTGACATTATCCTTTGTGAAAATAGAGACGGCGAGTCCGTTGACAGCTTGCTGTCAGATAGCCGGGTGCAGTCTGTTTTATGGAAAAACAGATGTTTCACAGGCGGGGATATATTCAAATGCAGCCAATTCGTGTTTGGTATGTATCGGAATAGCCTGCATGTTATATCCAAGTGTATACGCCTGTGCCCTTGTTTCTATCGTTTTAAGATGTCAGAAAGGCATGCCGGGACTCTTCTCCGTTTTGTTCTGTGATGCGGAAGAGCCTCTTCCGAGTGCCGGAACAGGCTCTTCCGCAAGCTCATACGGGCTTTCCTGCGTGGCGGGAAAGCCTTTTTCGTGAAGCCGGATTTCCTCTTTCGGACGCCTTTTCGCGCATTTCGCTGATATACAGGATGTTATGCATATGCGCTGAAATCCGCGTATACAGAAGTGAAATATATGCTGTCAGGCTATACGCGGTTCTCAGTGAGTTTACGGTGTGTGGTATGTCGCTTTTCCTCCACTATAATACATGTTGCAAAAAAACGGTGACAACAAGGCTGGCGCGTTGCGATGTAAGGGTTAGGAATGTTGATTTGAATTTGTGTTGTAGGAAAAGTAGAGACGCAAAATCTTGCGTCTCCCGATTGATTTGCATGCTTTATATTGGTATTTTATGGTGAATGGGGGTTGCGATGGTTTGCTCGTGAGACGCAAAATTTTGCGTCTCTACAAGTAATGCATGCCAATATGCATACACCAAGATATGCTGTCAGCAGGCGCATTCCCTCCTTGTAGAGACGCAAAATCTTGCGTCTCCCGATTTATTTGCATGCTTTATATAGGTATTTTATGGTGAATTGGGTTTGCGATGGGTTGCTCGTGAGACGCAAAATTTTGCGTCTCTACAAGTAATCCATACCAATATGCATACACCAAGAAATGCTGTCAGCAGGCGCATACTTTCACTGTGATACGCAAAATCTTGCGTCTCTACTTTAGCCGACAGCGGTTTTAAGGAGGAGGCAGGTGTGCCTGACATAAGCGCGAAACATGCGGATGAAGGCTGACTGCCGTTTGTTGTTTAACCTGATAAGCCGGAAGGTGCTTATGGCTCCGGATCTTCTATCCATTCGTAACCTGTGTCTTCGCCTTCCCCTTTTGGCTCTTCAGAACCCGGCTGTTGGCCTATTCCGGCATTAATACCCCCTTCCGAGCCTGCTAAAATGGTTGTTCCAGATAACATCACTGTTTTTGATTCCGGTTTTTTGTAGTCTTTTTTAGTCATGATGTGTGTTTTTTTATATATATGAATAAATGGTGTGTCAGTTGTGATATTGTCGTACTGACTGTCTAAACACATTGCAAATGTACACAGAAAATGCGAAACAGCATGCTTTTTGTGTAACTATTTGACATTCATCGGAGTTATGTTATAAAGACGAGGAAATATATACAACATGCAGGACGGTATGGGGTGCCAATCACTGCCGTTTTAGTTGTATGTCGGGAGCGCGGGATGATGGGGAAAAGTAGTGTTGGTTGAAATTTGTGCTGTAAAAAAGTAGAGACGCAAAATCTTGCGTCTCCCGATTTTATTTGCGTGTTTGATATTGGTGTTTTTAGGGTGGATTGGGTTTGCAATGGGTTGCTCGTGAGACGCAAGATTTTGCGTCTCTACAAGGCTGGCGCATTGTGATTTAAGGATGAGGAATGTTGATTGAAATTGTTGGTGGAAAAAAGTAGAGACGCAAAATCTTGCGTCTCACGGTTTATTGGTGTGTTTGATATTATCGCTTTTTATGTTCATATCCAAATATAGAAATCGATTCGGGTTTAAGTAAACCCTTTATCCATGTTGCTGCCGCCTCTGTACGACCATGTTGAAATGCCGCAACGGTAATTCGGGTAAATATACTGGAAAAAGGGAAAAGAATTGCGTAATGACTTTACTATATTCCATTTTATGATTATCTTTGTATAAGATAAGCTTCGGCTCGGCAGTGTCAAGTGCGGTAAAACTGCGTTTTCCCTCCTTGCCGTTGCACTCGCCTTGCATTATCTTTGTATAAGATAAGCTTTACCTAAGCAAACAGTATGCAATTCAAACGTTTCTGAAGAATGGAATTACAGGTATGGTGAGCCGTCCGTGTGTCTGAATGTCAACGATGAGACGAGGGCATATACCGCGTTTTTTCTGCCGTGATGAGAGAGAGAATATGATTAATGTCTGAAGAAGAGTAACTGAAGGAATGTCTGTCTGGAGCAAGATAAAGGAAATGATGGGTGCCGACAGTGCGGATGATATTGTCGGCAGAAGCGGTAAGACGCATACCGGTGAGGATGTGCGTTATGTGTTCGTGGATGTGGAGACGGGGCTTAATGACCGTAAAATACACGATATAGGAGCCTTGCGCCATGACGGTGCGACGTTTCACAAGGCGTCGAAGAAGGAACTGTATGAATTCATCTACGGCACAGACTATATATGCGGGCACAACATAATAAACCATGACGCCAGATACCTGTTCGGTGATGACGAGCCGCGTCAGGCTCTTGTGGACACGCTTTACATGTCGCCTTTGATGTTTCCCGAACGTCCTTATCACCGGCTTGTGAAGAACGACAAGCTGCTGAGCGACCAGATGAACAATCCGGTGAACGACTGTAAGAAGGCGCGCGACCTGATGTTTGACGAGATGGCACGGTGGAACGCGCTCCCTGAAGAGAAACGCCTGATGTACGCCACGTTGCTGATGGGAAGACGGGAGTTTGAGGGTTTTCTCAGAATTGTCGGTGCGCATGCGCGCCATGCAGATGTGACGGGACTTATAAGAAGACTTTATAAGGGGAAGATATGCGCACATGCCGATCTGGAAACGCTCGTAAGGCAGTATCCGTGCGAACTGGCGTATGCGCTGGCTCTGACAGACACGACAGACCACCGCTCGGTGACACCGGGATGGGTGACATGCAACTGGCCGGAGGTGGAGCATGTGGTGAGGCTCTTGCGTCACACGCGCTGTGAGGAAGGGTGCGGATATTGCCGCACGCAGCTGGACGCATCATATAACCTGAAGAGATTTTTCGGCTATGACCGTTTCCGTACCTACGGAGGCGAACCTTTGCAGGAGAAAGCCGTGAGGGCTGCTGTGGATGGAAAGTCGCTGCTCGCCATCTTCCCCACAGGCGGCGGCAAGTCGCTCACATTCCAGTTGCCCGCACTTATGGAGGGACACTCTGTGCACGGACTGACGGTGGTGATATCACCTTTGCAGTCGCTTATGAAAGACCAGGTGGACAATCTTGACGAGCGTGGCATAACCGACGCGGTCACCATAAACGGCATGCTGGACCCGATAACACGCGCCACGTCCATACAGCGGGTGCAGGACGGAGACGCCTCGTTGCTGTATATATCACCGGAAATGCTGCGTTCGAAGACGGTGGAGCGTATCCTCATGTCGCGCCATGTGGTGAGGTTTGTCATAGACGAGGCACACTGCTTCTCGTCATGGGGGCAGGATTTCAGAGTAGACTATCTGTATATAGGCAAGTTCATACGTGAGTATCAGAAGAAGAAAAGGCTGAAGGAGCCTGTTCCGGTGTCGTGTTTCACGGCTACGGCGAAGCAGAAGGTGGTGCAGGACATATGCGACTACTTCAGGAATACGCTCGGTCTGAATATGGAACTGTTCGCCTCCACGGCATCGCGTACGAACCTGCGCTATTCCGTAATACACACGGAGACCGACGAAGAGAAATACTCCATGCTCAGGGAACTGGTGGCGGAGGGCGGCTGTCCGACGATAGTGTATGTGTCGCGGACAAGACGCACATGGGACATTGCAGCCAGACTGACGCGCGACGGATACAGGGCGTTGCCGTTCAACGGTAAGATGGACGCGGAGGCGAAGACCG
>ERZ779851.56-NODE-56-length-106925-cov-4.801450_pt1 | contig 106925 bp, 93 predicted proteins | sample MGYA00511094_ERZ779851 | MGnify/ENA primary metagenome ERZ779851 (study PRJEB29588, sample SAMEA2155512) | human gut metagenome | biome: human gut; feature: human-associated habitat; material: faeces | place: Denmark | collected 2008/2010 ...
TATGTCGGACATATTTTTTCTTTGCTCCCATGTGAGTAAAACACGCTGAAAATCAGTTTTCACTTTTCGGCACGAAAAATGTCTGTTTCGAGGTGTTTATTGCGCCGTCACGCAATGTCTGTTTTCTGACCTTTTGCACAACCATGAATACTGGCAAAATAATGCGCACATATATTATTCATGCAGGCAATACCGGATATGTACCTACCTGCCGCCTTGAACCAATTCTGAATCGAAGTCCAAATAGGGATTGTCGCCATTGTCATAATCTGGTTTTGTCTCCTCTTGTTCTTCGTCGCACCAAGTGTAGTCCTGCAAATCATATACGCCGTAAGTGCGGAAATAGCTCTTTATCGTTCCCGAAACCAATATCAGCCGTCCTTTGTTTGCGGGATTGTCCTCCAGGTTAAGTTCTGCGCGAAAGGGTGTATCTTTCACCAGTCTCACAGGCATACATCTTTCGGGTTGCGTTTCGGAAATATCGTCTGCTATAAGGATGTTGGAGTTTGAATTATACGGAGGCCCGAACACGGCGTTAGATAGTGATGTGCCGGGAATGGCGCCGACTATGTATCCTATTATCCCCACTGCATTTATGGCTGAAAGGTCTTCGTCGGAACCATACTCGGCCAAATACAAGGCTTGCGCCACACTAAGCGTATCGCTGAGTTCTTCTTCGGGCAAATCGGTTTCGGGTTCGCCTTCGGTCTCGTTGAAATCCACTTTTTCGCAGCCAACAAAAAACAGTAGCGAAAAAATAAAAGATATAAGTAAAAATTTTCGGCACATCGTTACAATACACCTTTTGACGAAGGCAGGTAATAATGCTGCAAGTCGCGATGCACGGCCATTTTTACCGCGCGGGCAAAGGCCTTGAAGATACCTTCTATCTTATGGTGCTCGTTTTCTCCTGTGGCTGAGATGTTAAGGTTAATCAGTGCGTTATCCGACAAACTCTTGAAGAAATGATAAAAGAGTTCTGTGGGAACGTCCCCTATCCTCTCCCTTTTGAATTCAGCATTCCATACGAACCAGGGACGACCGGAAAAATCTATTGCCACATCACACAGGCAATCATCCATAGGCAACTGGAAACCATAGCGCTGAATACCTTTCTTGTCGTCCAAAGCCTGTTTAAGGCATTGGCCAAGTACGATTGCGGTGTCTTCCACTGTGTGATGTTCATCTACATGCAAATCACCTTTGGCTGAGATTTTCAAATCGATGTTGCCATGGCGGGAAATTTGCTCGAGCATGTGGTCGAAAAAGCCGAGGCCCGTAGATATGTCGCTTTTGCCTTCGCCGTCGAGGTTTATTTCCATATAAATATCAGTCTCGCCGGTAATGCGGTGTGCGGCAGCTTTTCGACAACCGGCAACAACGATGTCGGCGATTTTATCCCAATTCATGGTTTCCGTCAGCTTCAGCGCTTGACAAGAAAGATTTTCCGCAAGTTTTACATCCGTATCGCGGTCGCCTATAACATAGCTGGCAGCCAAGTCATAATCGCCGTTCATATATTCTTTAAGCATTGCCGTACCCGGCTTGCGCGTCGGCGCGTTGTCTTCGGGGAACGTGCGATCGATAAATATCTTGCTGAACTTTACACCTTCATCTTCCAAGGCGCGTATAACGAAGTTCTGTACCGGCCAAAAGGTTTCCTCCGGAAAGGAAACTGTTCCCAGCCCGTCCTGGTTCGTTACCATTACGAGTTCATAATCGGTAAGATTCGTTATCTTGCGTAAGGCGTTGAATACACCGGGAATGAACCTCAGTTTTTCAAAAGAATCTATCTGTTCGTCTTCCGGCTCGAATATGAGCGTTCCGTCACGGTCAATGAACAATGCTTTCTTCATCGTTGCTAATAATTAAAAACGGTTATGAGCGGTATTTTCGCATTGCCGCCAAGAGTTTCGTATTGTCTGCAGGTGAGCCTACTGTAATGCGAAGGCAATCTTTACATAGCACAACGTTGGAGCGGTTGCGCACGATAACTCCGCAGCTTACCAGATAATCGTACACAGACTGGGCGTTTTCAAAGCGTGCAAGGAAGAAATTGGCGTCTGTGGGGAAAACCTTTGTACAGTAAGGCAGGATAGACACGGAATCCATAAGCCGTACACGCTCACCGAGAATTATGTTCACCCATTTGTCGACATCGAAGCTCTTCGCTATAATTGCCATGGCCTCACGCTGCGACAGTTCGTTGATATTATACGGATATTTTACGTTTGTGAAAATATCGATAATCTGCTTTGAAGCGTAGGCCATTCCTATACGTATACCGGCGCACCCCCATGCCTTGGAAAAAGTATTCAACACAATCATGTTGGGATACTTTGTGAGTTCGCTTCGGAATGTTTTCTTTTTTGAGAAATCAGAATAAGCTTCGTCGATTACAACTATACCTTCGAAAGATTCAAGCACTTTTACAACTTCGTCGTAAGGGAGTAAGTTCCCTGTGGGATTATTAGGAGTGCACAAGAATATCAGTTTCGTATTTTCGTCTGTTGCATTCAGGAGCTTTTCGGCCTTGAAACTGAAGTCGCTTTCAAGTTCAACAGGCCTGTATTCTACATTGTTAATATCTGCCGAAACCTGGTACATTCCATACGTAGGTTCTATTGCGACAACATTGTCCTTTCCCGGCTCACAAAATACCCGGAAAGCCAAATCTATGGCCTCATCGCTGCCATTACCTAAAAAGATGCATTCCTCGGGTACATGCTTTACCGCAGAAACGGCCTTTTTCAGGTCACGCTGCAAAGGATCCGGATAACGGTTGTATGGCTCGTTGTAAGGATTTTCGTTTGCGTCGAGCAATACTTCAGCGTGACCGGTAAACTCGTTCCTGGCACACCTGTAAGGTTTTAATTTCAAAATATTGGGACGTACAAGTTTATCTAACGGTTTCATCTTTGGTATACATTTTTATACTATTCAATCGTAAGGTCATGGCGTTTTTATGTGCGTCCAGACCTTCTGCTCCGGCCATAAGTTCAACGGCGTGCCCAATAGATTTGATTCCTTGAGGAGTTAACTCCTGCAAAGTCATTTTTCGCATAAAACTGTCCAAACATAATCCGCTGTATGCTTTTGCATAAGCTTTTGTAGGAAGAGTATGGTTCGTACCCGAAGCATAGTCGCCGGCGCTTTCACAAGCATACTGCCCAAGAAAAACAGAACCGGCATTCGTGATTTTTGAAGCTATGTCATTGTAATTTTTTACTGACAATATCAAATGCTCTGGCGCGTATTCGTTAGTTATGGATATGGCGGTTTCCATATTGTCAACATAGATAGCCTTGCTGTGCGAGATTGATTTTGCTGCTATTTCTTTTCTTGGAAGTTCTTCTAATTGTTTTTCCAATTCAACCACGACCTTATCAATCATGTTTCTTTCTGTCGAAACCAATAATACCTGGCTATCCGCCCCATGCTCTGCCTGGCTTAAAAGGTCGGCCGCAACAAAAGAAGGATTTGAACTTTCATCAGTCAGCACTTCTACTTCACTGGGGCCGGCAGGCATGTCAATTGCGACGTCGGAAAGCGAAACAAGTTGCTTGGCAGCAACCACATATTGGTTCCCCGGCCCAAAAATCTTATCTACCTTAGGAACGCTCTCGGTTCCATAAGCCATAGCCGCTACTGCTTGCGCGCCTCCGACCTTATAAGCATTTGTTACGCCAGCAATGCGTGCTGCATATAGGATATATGGATTTATCTTTCCATTTCTGTCAGGAGGAGAACATAGCACAATTTCACTGCAACCGGCAATCTTAGCCGGAATAGCAAGCATTAAAACAGTAGAGAATAAAGGTGCTGTACCTCCTGGAATATACAAACCCACTTTTGAAATGGGGACGGAGCGCTGAATGCAGGTGACTCCGGGCGAAGTCTCTACCTTTATCTCTTCAAAACGCTGGGCGGAATGAAATTTATGAATATTAGAATATGCTACATCAATAGCTTTCTTTAAATCCTCGGGAATGTAATTAACCGCTTCGTAGAACTCACCGTCTTCAACGTTTAATTTCTCAAGGCTTACGTGGTCGAATTCCAATTCATATCGGCGCAAGGCTTCATCACCGTTGAGGCGAACATCATCCAACACTTTGCTTACCGTGCCGAACAAAGCACCGGTTTCTATAGCCGGTCTTTGTAAAATTTCTTTCCACGTATCGATTCGAGGGTTTTCTATTATTTTCATAATTCTCCCTTTCTACAATATCATTTTTTCGATAGGTAACACTAATATTCCTTGTGCACCGGCTGATTTCAGTTGTCCTATTATTTCCCAGAAACGTTTTTCATCCAAAACGGTGTGAATGCTGCACCACTCACTGTCTGCAAGCGGCATGATAGTAGGACTTTTTATACCGGGAAGCACCGCTACTATATCATTAACCTTGGCACGGGGAGCATTCATTAGAACATACTTTTTATCCTCGGCTATACGCACCGATTTTATGCGGAATAACAATTCTTCAAGTATTTTACGCTTATCTTCGCTGAGTGCTCGGTTGGCTATCAGTATGGCTTCGCTTTTCATGACGGTTTCAACCTCTCGCAAGTTGTTGCTTACTAAAGTAGAACCGGAACTTACTATATCGAATATTGCGTCTGCAAGACCTATTGCCGGAGAAATCTCAACACTTCCGGTTATTACTTGTATTTTTGCCGAAATGCCTTTCTCGCAAAGGAACTTTTTCAGTATGTTAGGATAAGAAGTTGCTATTTTACGCCCTTCAAACCAAGTCAAGTCCTTATAATCGGAATCTTTGGGTACGGCAAGTGAAAGACGGCAACGACTAAAGCCCAAACGTTCTATAATCTCTGCGTCTTCTCCCCTCTCTAAGAATTCGTTTTCTCCAACTATTCCTATATCAGCTACACCGTTTGCAACGGTCTCGGGTATATCATCATCACGCATGTATAGCGCCTGCAACGGAAAAGTTGTCGAGTCAGAAAGCAGCGAGCGCTTAGAAACACTTAGCTTTACATCTGCTTCTGCAAGTAAAGCCATCGATTCTTCATTCAATCGTCCTTTTGATTGTATAGCTATTCTAATCATATTTTTTACGAGTGATATATAATTCTTGATTTTCTTAAGTGCTTTTATATTTATTCCTGTCCTTTGTTAGTGTCATTTGATGCGGAACGTTTCATGCCAAGAGATTTTATTTTCATATTGCTGCCGACAATAACATTAACGGCATACTTTTCTACCATTTGGTTATCGCTATTAATACCATTCACACTAAACGTTACGTTATATGACAAATCTCCGCTACTTTCATACGATTTGTGAATATTGAAATCATTGTTCACAATGAATGTTTTCGGATTAGAACTACTACTTTCGGCCAATTTTTCAGAAAGAGCTTTGATGTCGCTGTGAGTAGCGTTTTTCTTATTCAAGAAATTATCCATTACATTATCTACGGTAGACAAAAGTATTTCTTCGTTTTTCGTAGCAAGCGAGGAGAAGAACGTTTCGCATAGCTTTTCTATTTGTATTTCTTCTTCCGGTTTTACGGTCAGTTCGTCTATTTTTTCCTGTGCTTGCAATGCCTGGTCCGTATATAACCCTTTTGGATGATTGTCGAGATACAATTTATATGCCTCTACGGTATTGGCAGATAATGCCGCGACAAAATCCAAAGAATCGATTTTGTCGTTACAAGCCTGCTCGTATCCGCTATCGGGATGATTGTTAAGAAAGCGTATAAATCCGTTGCGAGTGCCGTTAATACATGCATCATTCCAATCCTTTGCTTCCGACACCAATTTCAGATACAGTTCTTTAACTTCATTATAATGTATCCCTTCGGGGTATCTTTCCATATAATTATTACATAATGCCGTATCGCGCACTGTTATTACACTCTCGTATGCTTCTTGTTCATCCCGCTGTTTATTATTAATATTTACATAATAATATAATGCAGCCGTAATGGCTATTGCTAAAATTGCAAGCAACAATATTATATATATGGGCGAACGCTTTTTCCTCTTGTTTTCAACGCGAAGATTATCTGTACCTATTACAGGAGTGTTGAGCAGAGAAGCTCCGCACGATTTGCACGACGGCTCCTCCTTAAGCGCCACGGCACCGCAGTCCGGACACATTTTAATATTTCCGGAAATCCTAACGCCGCAATGCGGGCACACTTCAGCCGAAGTCGATACCTCATTGTTGCATTCCGGACATCTGATTATTGCCATAACTAAATTATTTTGTGCCTGCGGCCGCACTAACGACGGCAGCAACTCGCAAATTCGCTAAAAACACATTTCTATTTGCAAAAGTAACATATCCTAATGAAAAGCATGTGTTTTATCAATCGGTTTTTGGCAAAAGACATAAAAAGTTCTATCTTTGTTGCAAAAAGCATGAAAGTATGGCTACATACAGTATAAAGTCTGTGTTATATAAAGTACAACATCGCTTATTTAAGAATGCGCTAATGTATAAAACATCTATGTTCTGTGTAATTAGCGGGATACTTTCGTACTCATGCTCATCAACATATACGGCAACATACCAAAACGGGCATATATTCGATAAAAGCGGACATGTTGTAGGATATTATAACAACGGTCGCATTTTCAATAAAGACAAAGCCATAGCAGGATACTATGCGAATGGCTATATTACCGACATCAACAACGGAATAACCGCCACGTATTCCAACGGCTATATTAAAGACAAATAATTGGCTGTTTTTACTCGTTCTTAATTCTCTCACGTGAAAACTGTATTTCAAGCGAGTAATGACCATTAAGAGTTGAAGAAAAATATGTCTGACCTATTTTAAAATATGTCAGACATATTTTAAATTATCTCAGAGATATTTTTTGCAGCCTAGAAACCGGAACGAAAATTATCGGTAAAACAGCGACAAATCCGGCAGAAAGATTCCGTGTTCTGTTATTCACGCGTAAAACAACCTCCGCTAACGACTTTTTGTTAAGAATATATCAAGAATATGATACATTCAGCTTTTTTAACAACAAAAACACTTTCTCATATTATCATTAATGCTTAAATTTGACAAGGTATAATTTTATACAAAAACAAATCACGTTAAATTAACAAAGTAAAGCTTATGAAGAAGAATTACATTCCAATCTTGCTTGCCTTTGCGGCTTATTGCGGAAATTCTGCCGCCGCACAGGATGTGTACGTGTACAAGTGGGAAGGATTAGATCCTGTAAGCACTCTTAAAAACGTACAGAGAATTACTTTTGCCGACGCACAAATCGAGTTCCTGCTCGACAACGGCGAGAGTACGAACTTTTCATTGGACCAATTGGACTATTTTACATTCTTTGACCGCAAAGATGCGTCTGTAGGAATCGCGGATGTTACTACTGACAAAAACGTAAATGTTTCTTGCGACGGCGATATTGTAACGGTTGAAAGCGCCGGTAAGATTTCAGGTGTTGAGATTTTCTCGGTCGAAGGTATTAAAATGGCCGATGTCAAACCGGATGGAAACTACGCTAAATACTCGTTGGCACCATACGCAAACGGTATTTATCTGGTAAGAGTAATAGTTGACGGTAAAGCAGTTACCCAAAAAATTATTAAAAAGTAAAGCCGTATGAAACAAATTATAAGTAAATTCTGGATTCTTGTGGGCCTGCTGATACTCGGTATAGGCGCGAACGCACAAACCAATAAGAAGAACATATATGTTTATATGGGCGACAGCGTTGTTTTCAAAGCAAAAGCAAGCGAAGTTGACAGCGTTGCCCTTGAAGAAGAAAAGACCGTAGTAAGTCTTTACAACCGCGCAGGAACAAAACTTTACAGCGCAGCATATGCGGATGTCGACAGCATTTCGTATTTCATGAAAACTCCTGTAGCCGACCTGCTCGACATTAAGTTTACTGCCGACGGACAGGCTTCAGACGTATCAGACGCGCAACAAAATGTTATTATCGAAGATCCCGACGGAGCGCTTGACGTACAATGGAGCGACCTTTACCAGACTTATGAGGCACGTTTCGCCAACACTTGGGCCGGTAACGCCGAGTCATACATTAAAATCGATTATTTTAACAACAACTGGTATAAGGAAAGACTTGCCGACGGACACACAATGGAGACCCTGTTCAAGGCTCACTACACTCCTCCTATCCAAAACGCAGAAGCAAAGTGGTTCTCGGCAATGGAAGCCGGAGGTACAGGATTCCTTATTACTACTATAAGCGGTGAGCGCCAAAACGAAATCACGTTCCTTCCCAACGTTTCGCCGCAACCGGCAAACAACTGGATTTGGACAACATCCGGCGTTGTGCCCGAACCTGAGGTTTACTACCACGTTGTAGGTGTTTGGAACAAGGAAGAAGGCAAATCTTACATCTATGTTAACGGCGAACTCAAGAACGTTGTTGACGCAGTGGGCAATTTCAACTTCCCGACCAATGAGGCAGCACAGTGGATTGGTATAGGTTGCGACGCAAGTGCCGGTGGCGGCGCGTCGAGTGGCGACTGGACTATCGTTACTTCCCGTATCTATTCCAAGGCTCTCAACCAATACGAAGCTGAAGCTCTTTGGGACGCTGTTGCACCGAGCGTTGAAACCCCGCAAGCTGACGTTCTTGACATAGTATTCCACAAAGACGGAACAGCAGAGGACGTTTCCAAGATGAAAAATAAGGTAGAATTGGTATCTGCCGACAATCCTGTTACTACATATTATAATGGTAACTATGGAAACTATGCAGCCAAAATGGATAACGCATGGGGACAGGGAAGCACTTTGGGCGATAAACCTAACGCATACAAGGTAAACTATGCCGACAACCAGGCATTCAAAGACGCACTTGCCGACGGACACTCCCTTGAAACAATTTTCAAAGCCACATATACCGGAACTATTCCAAACGCTGAAGCAAAATGGTTCGCTTCGCACCAGGGCGGTGGTACCGGTTTCCTGATTTCAACTATCGACAACAATTCGGGACGCCAGAACGAAATAACTTTCCTTCCCAACGTTTCCACAACAGGTGGCAGCAATTGGATTTGGGCTACCAGTGGTGTCGTGCCCGAACCTGAGACATACTACCATGTAGTCGGTGTTTGGAACAAAGAAGAAGGCAAAGCTTACGTTTACGTAAACGGCGAACTAAAGAACACTGTTGACGCACAAGGCGAACTGGTATTCCCGAGCGACGGAGCTAACTGGTTCGGTATCGGTTGCGACGCAAATTCCAACGGTATAGGTGAACAAGGCGGTAACTGGGAAGTTGTAAGAACTCGTATTTATGACAACCCGTTAACCACTCAAAATGTGGCAGCTCTCTGGAACGATGTAAGTCCTCAGTTGAAAGCGGCGAACGACTCTGTAGCTGACGCTATTGCAGAAGAGCAGATTCCTGTTGTTGACGCGCCTGTTGCAGACGTGCTCGACGTAGTGTTCAATGCTGACGGAACAGCGGAAGATGTTTCCCCAATGCACAACGAAGTAGGCACCCATGCCGGTGACGGACTTGTTACTTATTACAACAACACTTATGGCAAATACGTTGCACGTTTCGATAACACGTGGGCAGGCGCTGCAACCGGTTGGTACAGCATAGACTTCCGCAACAACGAGGAATTCTGGAACAAACTTGCAGACGGACACACGCTCGAAACAGTGTTTATGGGCGATTACGAAGGCGACGCGCCTGCTTCGGCAGAAGCAAAATGGTTCGCTTGCCACCAAGGCGGCGGTACCGGGTTCCTGGTGAGCACGGGTACGCAACTGAACTTCCTCCCCCACACCGATGGTGCTTATCGCTGGGCTAATACAAACGTAACCCCCAAATCAAAGGTATATTACCACCTTGTAGGTGTATGGAACAAAGAAGAAGGCAAGGCTTATGTTTACCTGAACGGCGATTTGCTCGGAACCGTTGACGCCCCGGGCGAGTTATCAAAAGGTGCAGGCTGGTTCGCAATCGGTGGCGACGCACAGAATGAAGTTGCCGAACAGGCTTGGATTGGCGATGTTGTAACGGCGCGTATATATGACGCTCCGCTTGACATAGCACATGTAAGAGCACTTTGGAGGCAGGTAGAAGAACAGCAGGCATCAGCTGCCGAACTTGTAACCAATGTAAGCTATCTCAACAACCTCAGTGTTCTTGTTGGTGGGAACTATTCCATAAAAGGTGAAGGTTTCCAAGCTGGCGACCAGATTGTATTTACTGCATTAAGTGCAGAACTTACTTCAGCTACATTAGACGCTCAGCTTACAGAAGATGGAGTAACCGTAACATTACCCACAGACTTCCTGAGCGGCCGTTACCTGCTTTCCATTAAGCGTGGCGAACAGGTTCAGGATGTTACTCCTATAACACTCAATGTTGTAGAAACTATGCCTGAAGGATCAAAAGTTATTGCGCACCGTGGTTATTGGAATACCGATGGAGCTGCACAGAACTCAATTGCTTCTGTTCAGAACGCTATCGACAATAAGTTCTACGGAGCAGAAATAGACGTTTACATCACTCAGGACGACCACCTCGTTGTAAACCACGACCCGACAATCAACGGTATCAATATCGAAAACTCCAACTTCGACGATATTAAGGACCAGGTCCTTTCAAACGGCGAGAAGATTTCGGAACTGAAAGATATCCTCGAACTGTTCAAGGATCCGGCGGTGACAACAAAACTGATTATCGAAATCAAACAGCACAGCACCTCAGAGCGTGGAATAGCCGCAGCCGAAGCTGCTATGAATGAGGTCGCATTTATTGAGACTTCAGAAGAAGTGTACATGCCCGACAGAGTAGAATACATTTCATTCGGTCTTGACATTTGCCAGGCAATCGCTGATTTCGACGATGCAGCTAAGGTTGCATACCTTAATGGCGACAAATCACCGCAGGAATTGTACGACCTCGGCATAAAAGGCTTGGATTACACCCTTGACCGCTACACCAGCAACCCCACCTGGATTCAAGAGGCAAAGGATCTTGGCCTGACTACCAACGTTTGGACAATAAATGACACGAACGACATGATCAAATGCAACAACTTGGGTATAGACTTCATAACGACCGATAATCCTGTTGAAGCAGAAAGGATAAGGAATCTTTACGCCAACCCGGGCGAATAAAGAAAACCTATGATAAAGCAAATACCCCGGACAATAAAACGTCCGGGGTATTTTTATGTATCATACTCGATTACAAAATCCTTATGGGAACGTATATTTCTAATCTACAGGACAGACCAAAAATGAATGTCCGTATTTGTCTGCTACCTAAACCCTATAAAAATCAGCACTTAAAACCCTGCAAAAAATATGTCTGACCTATTTTAAAATATGTGCCTTGTATTTTGAATTATGTCCGACCTATTTTTTTTCTTCTCCTAATACACTTCCAAAATATCAAAAAATACTTATCGCATTTTTTGTCCTTAGAACAATTTGTACCTCCCATAAGCATTGAAGTTGTTAAGATATATACGAACACAAAACCCGTTTGCACAAATTACATTTACGACGTGCAAAACATACGCGTTTTGTTAAAACATGCTAATAAATATAGTTGCAAATAGAACAAATATAATGTATATATCAACAATTTTATTTACAGAGGTTTATACTTATTTGATATACTAATGTTTGTAAATATTAAGCAAACTTGCTGTTAAAAATTCTCTCGAATTTAAATAAACACCCATAAGATGTAATTTTGTTCTCGAAAAAACTCGGAATCCAACTATGATAGATTTTGACAAGATACAAAAAGACATCGAACAAAATAAAATCGATACAGCCATAGAGCAGTTGGAAGGACTCATAAAAGAGAATCCGAGTAACGACAAGCTATATTATCTATTAGGCAATGCCTACCGTAAATCCGGGAATTGGCAAATGGCTATAAATAATTACCTCGAGGCTTTGGATATTAATCCCGCCAGCCCTGCCGGTGAAGCAAAAGACATGCTTGTCGACATTCTGGAATTTTACAACAAAGATATGTATAATCAATAAATCAGTAGCAAAATGAGTAAAATGAAAGGAGCTATTGTCATAGACACCAACATGTGCAAAGGTTGCGGCCTTTGTGTAGTTGCCTGCCCGATGAAAATTCTGGAATTAGCTCCTAAAAAAGTAAACCACAGAGGCTACCCATACATACACGTCGTTGACGAAGAAAAATGTACAGGTTGCGCCTCATGTGCTATAGTATGCCCCGACAGTTGCATATCTGTTTACCGAAAAAAAGAGGAGGTTTAAACATGGATGATTCAAAAGTAGTATTATTAAAAGGAAACGAAGCCATAGCACATGCCGCTATAAGGTGCGGTGCCGATGCTTTCTTCGGTTACCCTATAACGCCGCAATCGGAAGTGCTGGAAACATTGGCCGACCTGAAACCTTGGGAAACGACCGGAATGGTAGTGCTCCAGGCTGAGAGCGAGGTAGCTTCCATCAACATGCTATACGGAGCCGGAGGCACAGGGAAAAGAGCCTTGACCTCATCTTCAAGTCCAGGTGTGGCACTTATGCAGGAAGGAATAAGCTATATGGCCGGAGCCGAAATACCCGGATTGATAGTAAACGTACAACGTGGCGGTCCCGGGCTTGGAACAATACAACCCAGCCAAAGCGATTATAACCAAGCTACACGCGGAGGGGGTAACGGCGATTACAATGTAGTTGTTCTAGCACCGGCTTCTGTGCAGGAAATGGCAGACTTCGTAGACCTTTCATTCGAGATAGCTTTCAAATACCGCAATCCGGTAATGATACTGTCCGACGGTGTAATCGGCCAAATGATGGAAAAAGTAGTTTTACCACCCATCAAACCTCGCCTAACCGAAGAAGAAATTGCAGAAAAATATCCATGGGCAGCAAACGGGCATGGACTGAAAAAACGTAAGCCCAATATCCTTACTTCCCTCGAAATGGATCCGGCCGTAATGGAGCAGCGCAATATCCACCTGCAGAAAAAATACGAAGAGATAAAGAAAAATGAAGTGCGCTACGAAACAATACAATGTGACGACGCCGACTATATAATAGTTGCTTTTGGCTCGGCAGCCCGTGTCTCTCAGAAAGCAATCGAAATAGCCCGCAGCGAAGGAATCAAACTCGGCTTGTTCCGTCCTATAACATTGTGGCCGTTCCCCTACAAGGAAATAGAGCTGCTTTCAGCCCGTATAAAAGGTATATTAGTAGCCGAAATTAATGGCGGACAAATGGTATATGATGTACGTCTCGCTACAGGCAAAGGTATTCCGGTAGAATATTTCGGTCGCCAAGGCGGTATCGTACCGGCTCCCGACGAAATAGTAAACGCCCTGAAGAGCAAAATAATCAATTCAGCCAAATCCTGACCTCTGTAGGAACGTAATTAAACGTCAAAAGCCAACAGATCGAATAGTAAATACAAACAATCAAAAAGACATGACTACGGAAAACAACAATGAAACACAAAGACCAAGGCACACGCAAAGAAAAGAAGAAAGTGCCTCGCGGCTATTGATACGCAACATAATGAATTTATATTTCATTATAGCAGTAGTTGTTCTTATTGTGCTTTATTTCGTTCGTCCCGGCATACAACAAACAACCGGTTATCTGGTTTTTGCGATGTTTACAGTTTCCGTAAAAATTGCTGAAATGGTTATCCGTTTTCTTCCCAAATAAGCCTTAGGTTGATTTAAACGTATAGCCGTAAAAATGCAATATAAAATATCTTAGCCGATAAAATAAAAGAATCATGACAAGAGAAGAAATAATACAACCACAAAACTTCGTTTACGGCAAGTCCCCACTCGTAAACGATACCCCCATGCACTACTGTCCCGGTTGTTCTCACGGAGTGGTACACAAACTCATAGCCGAGGTAATTGAAGAGATGAACCTTGCCGAAAAAACCATAGGCGTATGCCCTGTAGGATGTGCGGTATTTGCATACCGTTACCTCGATATAGACTGGCAGGAAGCTGCACACGGGCGTGCACCTGCTGTTGCTACGGCATGCAAACGTTTGTGGCCGGACCGTTTGGTATTTACCTACCAGGGCGACGGCGACTTGGCCTGCATAGGTACGGCCGAAACAATCCATGCCTTGAACCGCGGCGAAAAGTTCACAATAATATTTATAAACAATGCTATTTACGGAATGACAGGCGGGCAAATGGCACCGACTACGCTCGTGGGAATGAAGACATCTACGTGTCCTTACGGCCGCGACGTTAATTTGCACGGCTATCCGTTAAAGATAACGGAAATAGCCGCACAGCTCGAAGGAACAGCCTACGTAACACGCCAAAGCGTTGAAACAGTAGGTGCCATTCGTAGAGCCAAAAGAGCTATACGCCACGCTTTCGAAAATTCCATGAACGGAATAGGCTCCAACCTGGTAGAAATTGTTTCAACCTGTTCTTCGGGCTGGAAGATGTCACCGACAATGGCAAATAAATGGATGGAAGAGAACATGTTCCCGTATTATCCAATAGGCGATTTAAAAGACGTACAACCATGACAAATGAACTAATAATCTCCGGTTTTGGAGGACAAGGTGTCCTCTCGATGGGAAAGATTCTTGCATACGCAGGACTTATGGAAGGGAAAGAAGTTACATGGATGCCGGCATACGGCCCGGAACAACGCGGCGGCACGGCAAATGTAACAGTAATTGTAAGCGATGAAAAAATATCGTCTCCCATACTCAGCACTTTCGATACGGCTATTCTTCTCAACCAACCTTCGCTCGAGAAGTTCGAAAACAAAATAAAGCCGGGAGGTACACTGATTTACGATGCGTTCGGAATAAGCGAGCCCCCCACCCGCACCGACATCTCGATATACCGCATTAACGCAATGGACGTAGCGGCAGAGTTGAAAATGATGAAAGCGTTCAATATGGTAGTATTAGGTTCTTTCCTTAAAGTACATCCTATAGTAACTATAGAAAACGTTATAAAAGCATTAAAAAAAACGTTGCCCTTGCGTCATCACAACCTGATTCCGCTTAACGAGCAAGCCATAAAGAAAGGCATGGAAATAATCTCCGATTAAAGCGGAGCGCTTTTGTCTGTGTTCAAGCCAACAGGTTTTGGACCTCTCAAAAATACGTGCCTTGTATTTTAAAATATGTCTGACCTATTTCAAAATATGTCAGACATATTTTTTCTTTCCTCAAAGGTATGTTTAAATCATTGAAAATGAAATATCGTTTCTAAGTAAGAATAAGGCACTTTTTTAAATCACTGTTTTCGTGCCGGAATTGTCTGCTTCACTCATCCCTGAACCGGCATTTAAGATTTAAGGGTTACGTAAATATTTATAAGAATTTTGATAAGCAATGTCGCCGAATATCATCGCAAGCTTTCTTGTTTGATGTTCTTTTTATCACTAATTTTGCAGCCAAGATGAGACGATTGCTGCTTTTATTAATCTTTCTGTTCACTGCCTCCGGTTATATCAGTGCCCAAGACCTGTTTGATTCGGAAGGCAACCGGATTGACGGATACGAAGGGACACGGTCGCATTTTGTTCAGGAAGAAGACTCCGTAGAAGAGGAAGAAATGCCCAAAGGCATGTATGTATGGCGTGTTGACGAACGATGGGGAGATACGATAAAAACAGAAATCGACACTATGTCCTATCAGTTCCAGAATGCGAACCTAACCGAAGGTATAACAGGAAGGTATAACATGCTGGGTAATATGGGCTCACCGCGAATATCGCGCTTGTTCATGGCTCGCCCTGTTATGAACGATTTTATCTTTGCCGACCCGTTCGACTTCTTTATAAAGCAACCCGGTGAATTCCATTTTACCAATACACTATCGCCTATTACCAATGTTACATACGACGAATGCGGTGACAAAACCGACGGTGAAGACAGGATAAAAGCATTCTTTGCGGTAAATGCCGGAAAGAATATAGGTTTAGGATTCAAAATCGATTACCTATACGGTCGCGGATACTATGCGAATCAGTCTACTTCTGAGTTCAACGGAACATTGTACGGCTCTTACAAAAGCGACAAATACAAAGCCCACTTGCTTTTTAGTGCAAACCACCTAAAAATGGGAGAAAACGGCGGTATTGAAAGCGATATGTACATAACTGATCCCGAAAGCCTGCCGAACAAATACAGTTCTACTGACATACCTACCATGTTGAGCAAAGCGTGGAACCGTGTGTATGTAAACACCCTGTTCTTTACCCACCGGTACAGTTTGGGATTCTACCGTACAAAAGACAAAGACGGCAATATAGTGGAAAATCCCAACGACACCATAAGTTTAGACTCGCTTACGCTTTCAAAATTTGATTCCCTGCAAGTCGATTCACTTCATAAACTTGCAGAAGAAAGGAAACACTACACTACCGAATACGTTCCGGTAACGAGCATAAACCACTCGCTGCGCATTGACGACAACACACGCCGATTCGTAAACAACACCGTAAGAGAAGGATACTACCTGAACCAGTATTTCGACGGCGATTCAGTAAACGACAAGACAAAACTGCTTAAAGTATCGAACACTCTTGCGCTAAAACTTCACGAAGGATTCAACTGCTGGGCACAAGCCGGAATAAGTCTTTTCGGGCAACATGAGTTTATGCACTATACCATACCCCAAACACGTTTTACCACAAAATCGTATAATGAAAACCGATTTACGTTAGGTGGAAAAATAGAACGCACACAAGGGAAAATATTGCATTATTCGGCTGTAGGTACGACATCGTCTACAGGAAAAAACTTCGGGCAATTCGACCTCGACGGCAAGGTAGATCTTATGATTCCTATAAAAAAAGACACGATACACCTTAACCTTCATGCAAGGATAAACCGCACGTTACCCTCTTTCTATTACCGTCATTACCACTCCCAACATGCATGGTGGGACAACGACAACTTAAACGATGAGTTCCGGACTCGATTTGAAGGTGAGCTTTCATACAACCGCACGCGCACACGCCTGCGGGTAAGTGTTGAAAACATTAAGAATTACACCTACTTTGCAACAACACAGCAGCTTTACTCTGGAACAGGGAACGAAGCATTCTACTCGAATGCCGTAAGCGCAAGGCAGTACACAGGAAGCATCCAAGTGTTGGAAGCAATGCTGAATCAGAATTTCAAATTGGGCATATTAAATTGGGAAAACGAATTGGCGTATACCACAAGCAGCAACAAGGAAGTTCTCCCATTACCCACTTTCTCGGCATATTCAAATCTATATCTGCATTTCAAGATAGCGAAAGTGCTTACAGTGCGCTTCGGCGGTGACGTAAGGTTTTTCACTAAATACTATGCCCCGACGTACTCTCCTATAATAGGCCAGTTTGCCTTGCAAGACAAAAGCACGCAAACAGAAATAGGAGCATATCCTATTGTAAACGTTTACGCTAACATGCACCTTAAACACACTCGCTTTTATATAATGGCGACACACGTAAACAAGAGCAGTAATGGCGGGAACTATTTCTTAGTTCCTCATTACCCTATCAATCCGCTGACAATAAAATTCGGTTTGTCCTGGAATTTCTTCAACTAATGACCTTTCAAAAACGAGCCATTAGCTCTATTACAAACTTGTCCTTTTCAGACACGTCGGGAATGCTGTTCTTACGATAAAAATAATTCTCGTAATTTAACCGTATATCTGTAGCAAATGGCTTTAATATCGTTAATGTAACTCCCGCAGTTATGCGCGAGCGTTCGTAGTCTGTAAGTTTAAAACGACTTTTGCTCTCATCTGTAAAATCTTCGCCGTCGCTATTATCTGTCATGTAGTCAAAACGAACAAGAGGAGATATTCTCGAGAAAAAGCAACGATTTAAAGGGAAGCCATAAGAAACAAATACATCAAGGGCGTGCGCGTTTGTGAACGCATTTTTTGAGTAATGTTTGTACATGTACTCTACTTCGGCGTGGATACGCTTGTTTTCAAAATATGCGCCAGCGTCGTACATCATTACAGAAACAGAGTTCGGTCTCCTTTTCTGTGTACTCAAAGTAAGATTGTATAGATTACTACCACTTTTATAAGCCAAAATGGCTTTCGCTGAAAAACAAAAAGTGTTTGTCCAGCCTAATTTTTGGTCTGTAATGCCCAAACCATTAAACAACCCGGCTTCTACCGATATAGGGAAACGTTCATTTCCGAGACTATATGCAAGAGTAGCGCCTACATCGCGTACACTACCCATCTCCTTTGCTATAAAAGAACGATTGGCAAAGTATTGCATATGCGGAGAACGGTGAGCGTCAATAGTAAATGGCACACGAAACTGTCCGGCTGTAAACTTCAAATTATCCACTATGGCCAAACGTGCATATGCGTCCAGCATTTTTATTTCTCCTTCGTCTGATAAATCTATTTCAGCCTTGTATGACACATTACGTGCGACATTCCCGTCAACACTAACCCTGGCATTACGAACTTCAAAGCGCCCTTTGTTATCTTCAGGCTGATATTCATATTTAGCACGTATGGTACCATGTATGTTAGGTTTATAATCCACACTGTTTTGTTCCGAGACCTGCGCCGGACATACTACTCCTATACATATTGATAGGCTAAACAAGATTACGGTTTTCTTTGTCATACTCTAAAAATGTCGGACAAAAGTAACCTTTCCTTTTATAGACATAATTAAGATTCTGTTAAGAAAAGCACAACCAAATGGAAATACAAGTCAATGCTATAAAAAAGAATGTAGAACATGCAAACAAAGCTTGTTCTACATCTTCTACTAATGTCGGGGTGAAAGGATTCGAACCTTCGACCCCCTGCTCCCAAAGCAGGTGCGCTAACCGGACTGCGCTACACCCCGAGCAAAATCGAATGCAAAAGTAAATAAAAAAAACGAGTAATGCAACATGTGTTATTAGTATTTTCACAATGCATGGCTTCGACCAGACATTATTCAAATCTCAAGACTTTTGAGGGATGTATTCTTGCAACTAAATAGCTTGGCAACACCAACGCTAAAGTTGACACTATAAAAGTTACTATGTTGATTAATATTATTGCCGTCAAATCGAATTCAACAGGAACACTGTCTATATAATATGATTCCGGGTTCAAGTGAACTATATTAAATTCCTTCTGCAGGAAAGCAAGTAGTAATCCTAACACGTTGCCTGCGACCATTCCTTTCAACAGAATAATTACTGCGAGATTTATGAAAACTTTACGTACTAAGGTATTAGTTGCTCCTAATGTTTTCAGTAATGCTATCGTACTTGTTCTTTCAAGAATAAGAATCAGCAAGCCACTTACAATGGTTACACCCGCCACGGCAAGCATGAGAATCAGAATAACCCAAATATTTATATTCAACAAGTTCAGCCAATCGAATATTTGAGGGAATAGCTCCTTTACAGTAAATGAGACATACGAAGTGTTATGCTCTATATTATATTTAGAAATAAATTTTGCAATATGAAAACTCGTCTCGTTCAGCTTAGAAAAATCTTTTACGGTTATTTCTACACCGTATGCATGCTTGTCGTCCCACTTGCATAAGTTTCTTACGGTTTTATCATTAGCAAAGACCAGAACTTTATCAAACTGAGACAAGTCCGTCCTATAAATTGCTGCTACTTTAAATCGACGGGCACGCAAACCATTTTCAAAAAAATAAGCGAATAGCTTATCTCCAACTTTCAGTTTCAAATCGTTTGCGATACTTTTACTAATAACTATTTCATTTTCCGTTCCTTTTTTACTATAATCGGGAAGTTGTCCTTCTATTATATGCGAAGATACAAAGTCCGTACTATAAGTAGAGTTTATACCTTTTAGAGTAATTCCAACAAATTGGTCTGTTGTCTTTAATATTCCCGATTTCATCGAGTAATATTGCACATGCTCCACGTCGGGTATCTTTTCTATACCTTTAACCAATTCGTCATCTACTATAATCGGGCGACTTTCTCCTATCTCAGCAGGAGCAGTATTATATATCGTTAAATGAGAGCCGAAACCTATAACTTTGGAGCTTATTTCATCCTTAAACCCAAATACTACGGCTACCGATAAAATCATTACAGCCAGTCCCACCGCTACTCCAAATATGGCAATACGTATAGCCGGCAAGGACGCACGCTTTTTACCGTTCTCGCTTGAATATAATTTTTTTGCTATATAGAGCGAAAAATTCATCTTGACAAAGTTCTTCCCGGGTACTTTTCTAATGCTTTTCTCAACAAGAACAATGCCCGTATTAAATCTTCCTTTTTCAAGACATACGCAATTCTCACTTGGTCTATCCCTGCTCCCGGAGTAGTGTAGAACCCGGCAGCAGGAGCCATCATGACAGTTTCATTTTCGTAAGAAAAATCGGTAAGACACCATGCACAAAATTTTTCAGCATCGTCAACGGGCAACTGTACTGTTGTATAAAAAGCCCCCATTGGCACTGGAGAATAAACCCCGGGTATACGATTTAAACCATCTATCAGGCATTTGCGCCGTTCTACGTATTCATCATAAACGTCTCTGTTATAATTTTCTCCTGCTTCAATAGACGCTTCTGCTGCTATTTGGCCGAGCAATGGAGGACTCAGCCGCGCTTGACAAAACTTCATTACCGCCTTTCGTACTTCTGCGTTCTTCGTAATCAAAGCTCCAACACGTATTCCGCATTCACTATAACGTTTTGAGACCGAATCAATGAGTATTACGTTTTGCTCTATATCTTTTAAGTGACAAGCAGAAATGTATGGTGACCCCGTATATATAAACTCGCGATACACCTCGTCGCTAAACAAATACAAATCATACTTTTTCACCAAATCCCTTATTTGGTTCATTTCCCGCCGCGTATACAGGTATCCTGTCGGGTTATTGGGATTACATATCAAAATAGCTCGAGTCCTGTCATTAATAAGTTCTTCAAACTTCTCTACTTTAGGAAGTGAAAAACCTTCTTCTATTGTTGTTGCAATTGTGCGAATTACTGCTCCTGCAGCCACTGCAAAAGCCATATAGTTTGCATAAGCAGGCTCGGGTACAATTATCTCATCGCCGGGATTAAGACATGACAGAAAAGCGAACAATACGGCTTCTGAGCCACCACTCGTTATTATAATGTCATCGGCATTTACATTGATTTTGTATTTGGCATAATACTTTACCAACTTCTCTCGATAGCTTAAAAAGCCTTGGCTCGGACTATATTCTAGCACAGTTCTGTCAATATTCTTTATAGCGTCAAGCGCTACCTGTGGCGTAGGAAGATCAGGCTGGCCGATATTCAAATGATATACGTGAATTCCACGCTTCTTGGCCGCATTTGCCAAAGGCGTCAATTTACGTATTGGAGATTGCGGCATACGCTCCCCGCGTTCCGATATTGTTGGCATTTGTATTTCCCTTTTTTTGAAATTGCGACAAATTTACAATTTTCGCATTAAATACCGTTCTTTGAGTTTAAAAACCTTACAACAACTTCACTGCATTAAGACGGCATGATAATAGTTAAACATAATATTTTTGTTTTCGCCACATACGCTCTTCTCTAAAGTAAGAGAAAAAACATGTCAGACCTATTTTAAAATATGTCAGACATATTTTAAAATATCTCAGAGATAATTTAAAATACATGCCTTGTATTTTTTACGCCATACAACTACTATTCTACTTTATATAATAATCGATAGTCGGAAGAAAATTCGATAGAAAAACGTAACTTTGCCAAACAACTTATAAACAACAAAGAGATGTATAATTGGTTCGAATGTAAAGTAAAATACGAGAAAGATTTAGGAGAAGGCAAAACAAAAAAGGTTATAGAACCATACTTGGTAGACGCATTAAGTTTTACGGAAGCAGAGCATAGGATAATATCAGAAATTCAGCCCTTTATGAGCGGTGAATTTCAAGTTTCGGATATTAAACGTGTAAATATAGCCGAATTGTTTGAAACAAACGAGGAAAGTGCAGATAAGTGGTATCAATGCAAGTTGGCTTTTATTACTTTGGATGAAAAAAACGGCACTGAAAAACGCACTACCCAATCTGTAATGGTTCAAGCCGTCGGCCTACGCGAAGCAGTAAAGCGTTTAGATGAAGGCATGAAATCCTCCATAATAGATTATAGCATAACTGCTGTAACCGAAACAAAACTCATGGGAGTATATCATTATCAAGAAGCTGCCCCAGAAGGATATACAAAAGTAAACAAAGACAATGCCTAAAGTTGGTGAAGAAATAAAAAAGGTTCTCAATGAGCTTCCTATTGGAGTGGAATTAGTTGCTGTGTCTAAATTCCACTCATCCGAGGACATATTGGATGCATACAATGCCGGTCAGCGAATCTTTGGAGAAAACCGTCCTCAAGAAATGACGGAGAAGTACAAAATTTTGCCCAAAGATATAAAATGGCACATGATAGGGCATTTGCAGACCAACAAAGTAAAGATGATAGCACCGTATGTTTCTATGATTGAATCTGTTGACTCAATAAAACTATTGCAAGAGATTAACAAGCAAGCAGCGAACTGCAATCGAATCATACGGTGTCTTTTGGAAATACACGTTGCAAAAGAAGAAACAAAATCAGGCTTTACACCCGATGAATGCCGCACTTTTTTAGACAAAGGCGAATGGAAAAGCTTTAACAATATTCAAATATCAGGCCTCATGTGCATGGCGTCGAATACGACGGACGAAAAAAGAGTATTTAATGACTTTGAAACAGCTCAAAACCTATTTAATGAGTTTAAGGAATCACATTTTGCTCATTGTGACTCATTCTGTTATCGTTCTTGGGGAATGAGTAACGATTATAAAATCGCTATAGAAAACGGGGCCAATATAGTTAGAATAGGAACACGCATATTCGGTGAACGCAATTATTAAAAAATATCGGTATGCTAAAAGCTTACCCTCGGTAGTATAAATATTAAGAAATGACAGATATAATCGAAAAATACTTCCCTGAAATCACTACACTTCAACGCGAACAATTCAAGAGCTTGCCGAATCTATATAAAGAATGGAACTCGAGAATCAACGTTATATCTCGTCGTGATATAGATAATGTCATGATTCACCATGTACTGCATTCTCTTTCCATTGCAAAAGTAATAGCATTTTCACCTAATACACATATATTGGACGTTGGAACAGGCGGCGGCTTCCCCGGTATTCCTCTAGCAATAATGTTTCCTCAGACTAATTTTAGTTTAATTGATAGCATTGGAAAAAAAATACTTGTTGCAAGTGAAATATCTAAAGCTATTGGACTAAATAATGTCGATTTTGCTCAACGTAATGCCATTGACGAAAAAGGAATGTATGATTATGTTATTACCAGAGCCGTAATGCCCGCTGCGGATTTGGTAAAAATGACATACAAAAATATATCAAGCGAAAGTCGAAACTCTTTAACGAATGGCATAATAACTTTAAAAGGAGGAAATTTAAAAGAGGAACTGGAAAGCTGTAATATAAAACGCCTTGACAGAAAAGCCAATATCACTATAGGTAATATAAAGAAATGGGAAATACAAGACTTTTTTTCAGAAGACTATTTTGAGGAAAAGTATGTTATACATATACCTCTCATTAAAAACAAAACAACATGTTAAAAATTGAGACTTTTGTAGTCAACATGATACAGGAGAACTGTTATATAGTCTCCGATGAAACACATGAAACCGTAATCATTGATTGTGGTGCATTTTACGATAATGACAAGGAACGTATTAAAGCATACATAGAAAAAAACAAACTCGTTCCTGTGCACTCTATTTTCACGCATGGTCATTTTGACCATATTATAGGAAGCAAATTCTTATTTGACACATATGGGATAAAGCCCGAAATTTCCGCAAAAGACACAGATCTATATTATGATTGCGAAAAACAACTTAATGATTTTGTAGGCTTAAATATAAACTTACAATTACCGAACATAAATAAAATCATAGACGATAAGTACAAAATCAAATTCGGCACACATACGCTTTCAGTAATCAGTACACCAGGTCATACTCCTGGCGGAGTATCCTTTTACTGCAAAGAAGAAAATGTGCTGTTCAGTGGCGACAGCTTGTTTTATTGCAGCGTAGGAAGAACCGACCTACCCGGAGGCGACGGAAACGTTTTAATAGAAATGCTGAAGCAAAACATTTTAACTCTTCCGGAAGAAACAACCGTATTCCCGGGGCACGGTTGTGCTACATCTATTGGTTTCGAGAAAGAAAACAATCCATACATAACGACACTTTAACGAACAGAGCCTTATTAGACAAATAAAGAAAATAATACATATAGTATTAGTCGCCCTGTTAGGCGGCTACGTTACTCTATTGCTTTCTACTAAGTTGCCATTCTTTCAAAAGCAGTTATCAAGGTCCTTGTCATCTGAAATATCAAAAAAGGTAGGTTCTGAGGTTAAAATAGAAAAAATAGAAATAGGTCTTTTTAATCGTGTTATACTTTATGATATAAAGATTAAAGATAAAAAAGGAACAAATATAATATCGGCAAAGCGGCTTTCTGCAAAAATAAAACTACGCTCATTAGTAAACTCTCCACTTACTATCAGAACAATAGAATTATATGGCGCGAAAATCAATATTTACAAAGAGAAAGAGACCTTACCTTATAATTTTAATTTTATACTGAACTCTTTTTCTTCCAATAAAAGCCAGACAGACTCACCTCTTGATTTACGCATAAAGTCTATAATTCTAAGCAGAGCCTCTGTTGACTACAATATAAAAGACAAGCCCAAGCGTAACGGATTTGATATAAATCATGTCCAAATCAATGAGATGGACGCAAGCATTAAACTGCAAATAATAAAGAGTGACAGTTTTAAAATTCGCGTAAGAAACTTGGCGTTTAAAGAAAAAAGCGGATTTCGTTTGCGCCGCAGTTACATCATAGCAGACATATACAAATCTAATTTCAACATACCTATATTGGAATTAGAGACAAACCGTAGTAGAATTAACCTAAAAGACATTGCGTTATTTTTTTCCGATAAAAACAAACTGTCAGGGCAAGGGAATATAAATAATACAGATATAAATTTGAGTGAAGCTAACGCATTCTTTCCTAAATTGAATTTACCTGATAAAAAGTATTCAATAGAATCCAAGTTCTATATTAAAAATAATGTCATATACTCACCCAACCTAAATATCTATAATGGCCATGACGCAAATATTGTATTGTCGGCACAATATGAGAATCAAAAAAAATTTAGAGTAAATATAAAGAATCTATACCTCACAGAAAAAGAGCTGACCTCTATAGCTAAACTTGTAACAAAAGACACTGTATATAACAGATTCATAAAAAGTACTAAAGACGTTAGAATACGCGGTGTGGTGGAAAGTAATTATAACGGCTTAAAACTTCAAGGGAGTTTAGACACGCAAATAGGAAATTTAAAATATTCGGGACACATATCTAACAAAGGCCTATTTATAATAAAAACTTCGACGAACGATTTCCAATTAGGTAGTCTGATTTCTAAGTCTGATATCATCGGAAATACAGCATTCGATTTAAAATGCAAAGGAACAAAAAAAGCATTTACTGTTAAAGCCGATATTCACAAATTAGAAGCGAACAAGTATAATTACACAAATATTGCATTAAACCTTATTAAGCAGAACAAGACTTTACTATGTGACCTAAAAACCGAAGATCCCAATATAAAATCCGTAATAAGCGCAAAACTTAACAATGCCAAAAATAAAAAGCACATAGAAGTAGACGGGAACATTATTAACATGAACCCTAACACACTCAAACTTACTTCTAAATATGGCGATTCCCAAATAAGTTTCAAGACGAACATTAATATATTGGCCAAGAATTTCGACGACGCGTGTGGTTCCATCTCGGTGAACAACCTGATTTTTAAAACGCAAGACAGTACTTTCAACATAAAAGAAATCCGTTTAAAAGCCACTCCTGTTACTACTGGGAGAAAGATAAATATAGATGGTGATTTTGGGAATGCAGAGATTGCCGGTTACTTTAATTTCGATACACTGCCAGATGAAGTAATGAGCATTATTCGTTCAAAGAGCAATGATAATTTGAAATACTCTCTATTAAAGTCAAACAACACAAGCAGAAGAACTGCAAAGTACAATAATTTTAACTTCCACGCTAAGATTGTAAAGCCGGAATTAATTAATTTATTTTCCGGGCTCAACATAAAATTAGGAAACGACAATTATATAAACGGTTATATTGATTCTAAAAATAAAAAACTTCTAATTGAAGGAAGTCTTTCCAGATTGAGCTGGAAAGAACAAGAACTTTCCGACTTAAGCATATATTGCAAGGGAAATGACAACACCATGCGCTCAAATATACATTTTGCCAAAATATTAAAAGAGGGGAAAACAAATGTAGAGATAGAAGCGCACAAAGGAGAAAACGGCATAGATTGTAATATAATGTGGAAAAACAAAAATAAGAAAGAATACTCCGGAAACATTATACAAACCATTACATTCCCTAACAAGGATGCCAGTATAATTAATTTCAATATCGCACAATCTACCGTTGTTATAGAAGATACTATTTGGAACATCTCCCCTGCTTTAATTTCATACTCAAACGGGAATTTTAAAATTTCAGATTTCAATTTATCACATGCGCAAAAGCATTTAAGCCTAAACGGCAACATTTCCAAACAAAAATCCGATTCGTTGAAGTTAAACCTTTCGGGTATACGCATTCGTGATATTATGGATATGGTTGCATTTGACGATGTTGAGTTTGACGGTATCGCTACAGGAACTGTAACGGTCTCAGACTTCTTTGGGACTCCCGCTGTAAATACATCATTAAAAGTAACGGATTTCAAATTCAACAATGCACCTATGGGGTACATGAACCTTATAGGAACTTGGAACAATGAATTAAAGCAAATCGATTTGGAAGCAAACATAAACGAGAATGAAGGAAATACAGGCATCAAAGGCTTTATAAACACTGCACAAAATACAATCGACTTGCATTTCAACGCGGAAAAAACAAATGCTATGTTCCTAAATAAATTTTTGCCCGAAGCTGTGCAATTTAAACAAGGGCGAACAACCGGAAAACTTCAATTGCACGGTAAACTAAATGCCATGAACCTTAAAGGTACACAAACCTTATCGAATGCGACCATCTATATTGACCCATTGGGGACAACCTACACCATGGATGGCAATATTATAGAACTATACACTGATACGATAAATTTTAAAAGTTTCAAACTCATAGACAAATATGGCAATCAAGCAAATATGACAGGCAATGTCACGCACAAAGCGCTTCATGATTTCAGATATGACCTAAATATTTCTGCAGAAAAGTTTTTAGCTTACGACCGCCAACGAAACAACGAATATTCGTTCTGGGGAACAGCATTTACAACGGGAGACATCCACATACACGGCCTGCCCGGATTATTTTATACAGAAGCAACCGTTCAACCAACGGAGAATACCGTTTTTACATATAACGCAGATAAACCGGACAGTCCCGAAAACGCCCAATTATTGACATATCACAATGCTGATGAAAATCAAGAAATAGACGAGGATTCTATTTCCCCAAATGAGCCAAACGAAAAAGTAAATGAAAAAACTACCGACATTCGTTTGAATTTTACTCTTAACCTCACACCGGAAGCTGAAGTTAAAGTTATTATGAACGAGGAAGCAGACAACACTGTTTCTACACGAGGGACCGGTACCGTACACGCTCTATTTTACAATAAAGGCAATTTTGAAATGTTCGGTAATTATGTTATCCAAAGCGGGACTTACAAAATGACATTGCAAGATTTCATACATAAGGATTTCCATTTCCGCAATGGAGGAACGGTTACATTCAACGGTGACCCATTTGCCGGTGATTTAAATCTGCAAGCGGTATATACAGTTCCATCTGTTTCACTAAGCGACCTTATGGCGGACGGTAATTTGCGTGACAATTCCGTAAAAGTGGACTGCGTTATGAATTTTTCCGGAAGTTTAGGACAGCCTATTGTTAAATTCGACCTCGACATGCCTTCTGTTAGTACAGACGAGCAACAAATGGTTCGTTCGCTCATTGCTACTCCAGAAGACATGAACATGCAAATTGTATATCTACTATCATTTGGCAGATTTTACACTTATAATTATGCTTCCCAAAACATGTCTGCGTCACAAAGCCAGTCTGCTCTTGCAATGAACTCATTTTTGTCGAACACACTTTCGTCAAACCTGAATTCATTTCTATCCAACTTTACGGAAGAGAGCAAATGGACATTCGGCACAAACCTTGCCACTGGTAACGACGGATGGAACGACATGGATGTAGAAGGCATGTTTACGGGGCATTTGTTAAACAACAGGCTTATACTGAACGGGAATTTAGGATATAGGGACAGAGCTGCTTACAATTCAAATTTTGTTGGAGACTTTTCCGTAATATACCTGCTGAATCCACGTGGCACAATACAATTAAAAGCATATAGCGAAAGTAACGACAGATATTTCACGAAATCAACTCTTACTACGCAAGGAGGTGGAATCATTTTCAAACGCGATTTCACCAAGCTAAAAGACATATTCAAAAGAAGCAAGAAAAAGCAAAAGAAATAAACAAAATTCATCATGCTTTTTACCGATACAACAAGTAGAAAAAAATATGTCTGAGATATTTTAAAATATCTCAGACATATTTTGAATTATCTCAGAGAAAAGTTTTCTTAACTCTTTACCCTATCTAAAGCCTTGTAATGCGGCAGTATAAAATAGCACCACCATTGCCACTAAAAGCTATAGATAAAATTGAGTCAGAATTTCATAAGACGCGCTAAGTATTTTCCTAATATATCGAACTCTATATTCACTCGCGTTCCTACTTTTATAGAATGAAAATTCGTATTATCATAAGTATATGGTATAATTGAAACTTGGAATGAATTATCTGTTGTATTGAAAGCTGTTAAGCTAACCCCATTTACCGCAACAGAGCCCTTTTCCACAGTCATATATCCTTGCTTTGCAGCTTCCGCGTCCTTTTTGTATTCAAAGGTGTATATTTTGCTCCCTTTAGCATCTTCAACCGACACACATATTGCGGTCTCATCCACATGTCCTTGAACTATATGTCCGTCCAAGCGTCCGTTCATCAGCATTGAACGTTCCAGGTTTACTTCATCGCCTATTTTTAAATCACCCAAATTGGTACGTTGCATAGTCTCACGCATGGCTGTCACGGTATATTCGCTGTCATTGACTCTAACAACCGTAAGACAAACTCCGTTATGTGCAACACTTTGGTCTATTTTTAATTCGGAAGTAAAAGGGCAAGAAAAAGTAAAGTCATAATTCTCTTGTTTTTTTTCTACAGAAACAAGACGGCCCATAGATTCTACAATGCCTGAAAACATACTGCAAATTTTAATATTCAACTTAATAAAATCACATAGGCAAAAATACAAATTTTGGTAGATGAAAATATGCTATTCGTCGGTTTTTAAAGAGAATCTCGGTTTTAGACCCGATTTCTGACAATTACGAATTATAATTTTACGCTCGAAAAAATAGCAAAACATTCACTCATTATGAATAAAAAGGTGCTTACACTAATTCTGGTTATTGTGACTGCAACGTCAACAAATGCCATGGCACAAAACATTAAGAAATGGAGTTTACGCCAATGTATAGACTATGCCATGGATAATAACATACAGCTGCAAAAAAGCAAAATAAGTGAAAACGTGGCCGAGACAGAATTAAAACAAGCTAAAGCCGGCATTCTGCCAAATCTATCAGGCAGCATGACTCAAAGCCTAAGCTATAGGCCATTCCAAAAAAGCAGCAGCAATTTCGTTAACGGTTCTATTACCTCAAACAGCAGCAATAAAACCATACAAAACGGAAGCTACGGCATAAATGCCAACTGGACGGTTTGGAACGGCGGAATCAATACCAATAGCATAAAAAGCAAGCAAAAAGACCTTGAAATAACTCGTCTTGAAAGCATGCAGCAAGCAAACTCCATACAGGAACAGATAACACAACTATACGTTCAGATTCTCTACTCGTCAGACGCTGTAAAAGTAAATAAAGAAATAAATAAGAAAGACTCGATTGCATACGTACAAGGGCAGGAAATGCTCAAGGCCGGAAAATTAAGCCGCAGCGATTTACAGCAACTGAAAGCAGCAGTAAGCGAATCCGGATATGCCGTTGTTAACTCCATAACGCAAGTACGCAATTATAAATTACAATTGAAACAGTTACTTGAGTTACAGCCCGGAGAAGAGTTTGACATAACACCCATAAGCACAGATGAAAGGCTGGTTACATCCACTATTCCTGACAAAATGGACGTATACAGCACAGCGCTTGCTTCACGCCCTGAAATCATAAGTGGCAAATACAACATCGAATCCTCGGAATTACAACTAAAAATAGCAAAGGCCGGATATATGCCAACAGTTAGTCTGACGGGAGGCATAGGAGACAACCACATGACTGGCACTAACGAAAATTTCGGAAACCAAATGAAATACAACTTGTCTGGCAGTGTAGGTTTAACATTAAGTATCCCGATATTCGACAACCGCCAAACGAAAAGTGCCATTGAAAAAGCTAAATATAATTACGCCAACGCGCAGTTAGATCTGACCGACAAGGAAAAAGACCTTTACAGCGCTATTGAAACATATTGGCTTAATGCCACAAGTAACCAGCAACGTTTTATTGCCGCTAAAAGCAATGTAGAAAGCCAGCAGGAAAACAACGACCTTATAAGCGAGCAATTCCGATTGGGATTAAAGGACATTGTAGAGTTGACTACAAGCAGAAGCAGCCTGTTGCAAGCAAAACAAGAAATGTTGGAAAGCAAATACATGACTTTACTCAACGTACAATTACTTAAATTTTATTCTGGCGAAGAAATAAAACTATAAAGTAAAACAATCATAAACCATACAAGCATGACTAACAAAAAGAAAAAGCTAATAATCTGTATATCCGTTGCCATAGCAATTATAGCAGCTGTAACGATTTTTATGCGGTCAAACAAAAGACAGCCTATAACAATCATATATGAAACCGCAAAGGTAGAACGCGCCACAATAAGCAACAGTGTTACCGCTACAGGAACCATCGAACCTGTAAACAAAGTAGAAGTGGGAACCCAAGTAAGCGGAATAATCAGCAAAATATATGTAGACTACAATAGTATTGTAAAAAAAGGACAGGTAATCGCAGAATTAGACAAAATAAATCTTGAAAGCGAGTTGGCAAGCGCAAAAGCAAATTTAGCCAGTTCAAAAAGTGAATTAGATTACCAGGAAACTAATTACAAGCGTATGAAGGCGCTGCATGACAAAGGCTTTATAAGCGATGACGACTTTGACATAGCCGACTTAAGCTATAAAAAAGCAAAGGAAGCATACCTTGTACAATTACAAACCGTGCAAAAAGCGCAGACCAATTTGGGATATGCAACCATAACATCGCCTATCGACGGAGTTGTGCTTTCTAAAGATGTTGAAGAGGGGCAAACCGTTGCCGCAAGTTTCAGCACACCTACCCTGTTTACGATAGCGCGCGATCTTACCGACATGCAAGTCGTTGCAAACGTTGACGAAGCTGACATAGGCAACGTGCGCGACGGTCAAAGAGTTACGTTTACAGTTGATGCCTTTCCGGACGACACGTTCGAAGGAAGAGTAAAGCAAGTTCGCCAGCAAGGAGAAGAAGAAAGTAATGTTGTGACCTACGAAGTCGTAATCTCTGCGCCAAACAACGACTTGAAGTTAAAGCCGCAACTTACGGCAAACGTAAACATCTACACAGAAGAAATCGAAAATGTCGTGAGTGTTCCAGCCAAAGCACTGCGTTTCTCTCCGTCAAAGGAAATGATGAATGATGGTGAGAAAATAAAAGATTGTAATGCGACAAATAAATTATGGATCAAAGAGACCAATATACTCAAAGCATATCCAGTAAAGACGGGAATAACAAACGGCATACGAACCCAAATATTAGAAGGAGTAAAAGAAGGTACGGCTGTAATAACAAATGCCAAGGCAAAAGGCGGCACGGATGAAGATAATATTAGCGAACAAAATAGCCAGGAACGCAGTCCGTTTTCGCCCGGACCACCGGAGAGAGATAAAAAACAAAAAAAGTAAATTACCATTTAGCTAAAATCATAGCCTGTATAATCTATTAATCTCTTATACACAAAATGGATTACTCACAAAACAGGGTTGTAATTGAACTTAAAGACGTGAAAAGAGACTTCATTGTTGGAGATGAAAAGGTTCATGCTTTACGTGGGGTGTCATTCAAAATACACGAAGGAGAATTCGTAACAATTATGGGAACTTCCGGCTCAGGGAAGTCCACGTTGCTCAACCAGCTGGGCTGCCTCGACACTCCTACGAGCGGAGAATATCTGTTGGACGGCGTTTCAGTAAGGACAATGAGCAGGCGCGAGCGTGCCGTTCTCCGGAACAGAAAGATCGGCTTTGTATTCCAAAGTTATAACTTGCTACCAAAGACAACAGCTGTAGAGAACGTAGAGCTTCCACTCATGTATAACTCCCGTATAAGTGCAAAAGAAAGGCAAAAACGTTCAATAGAGGCGTTGGAAACGGTAGGACTTGGCGACAGACTTTACCATAAATCCAATCAAATGTCGGGAGGGCAAATGCAACGCGTCGCAATTGCCAGGGCATTGGTAAACAATCCCGCTGTGTTGTTGGCCGATGAAGCAACGGGCAATCTTGACACGCGCACATCGTTCGAAATCCTGGTTCTGTTCCAGGAACTGTACGCTCAAGGACGCACTATCATATTCGTTACACATAATCCTGAAATAGCCCAATACAGCAGCAGGAACATAACCCTGCGCGACGGGCAAATAAAATCCGACACCCTAAACAGCAATATTCTGTCGGCAAAGGAAGCACTAAGCAAGATTCCATTGCCGATTGACAACTAATCATGCAATCATGAATATCCATAATCTATTTCAAATAGCATTTCGCGCCATAGCTGCAAACAAGCTCAGGTCTTTCCTCACCATGCTCGGCATAATAATTGGCGTAGCTTCGGTAATAACCATGTTGGCAATTGGACAGGGTTCTAAAAAAAGCATACAGAACCAAATTGCAGAAATGGGGTCAAACATGATTATGATACGCCCCGGGCAGGACCGCGGTCCGGGAGGAGCCCGAATGGACGCGAGCGAAATGCAATCCTTGAAATTAAAAGACTATGAAACGCTTGTTGAAAATGCAAAATACTTGGCTGCAATAAGTCCCAGTGTCAACAGCTCCGGCCAATTCATAAACGGCAACAACAATACCCCCTCCTCACTTTACGGCATAAGTAATGACTATCTGACAATACGACAGTTGAAGATAGAAGAAGGCGAGGCTTTTTCCGAGCAGGACATTAAGACAAGCGCAAAAGTTTGCCTGATAGGCAAGACGGTAAAGGACAATCTTTTTACTAACGGAGAAGACCCCGTGGGGTACGTTATCAGATTCAACACTATACCCTTGAAGGTAGTGGGTGTACTTAAATCAAAAGGATACAATTCGTTCGGAATGGACCAGGACGATGTTGTCCTTGCACCCTACACTACTGTGATGAAACGCGTTCTCGCAGTAACATATCTGCAAGGAATAAACGCCTCGGCCATTACCGAGGACATTACCGACCTTGCCATAGACGACGTGGCAAACATCTTGAGGGAAAGCCATAAAATAAAGCTGAACGAATTCGGTGAATACGATGACGACTTTACCATACGCAGCCAAAAGGAACTTTCGTCGATGATGAATTCCACGTCCGACCTCATGACAACGCTTCTGCTTGTCGTTGCCTGCATTTCTTTGGTTGTTGGCGGAATAGGTATTATGAACATCATGTATGTGTCGGTAACCGAACGTACACGTGAGATAGGACTGCGCATGTCTGTAGGTGCACGTGGAATAGACATATTGAATCAATTCCTTATCGAAGCCGTGCTTTTAAGCGTAACCGGCGGCATAATAGGAATAATGTTAGGCATAGGAGCTTCTATCGGGGTGAATGTGTTTGCCAAATGGCCTATAGTAATACAGCCTTGGAGCGTGTTTGTAAGTTTCCTTGTATGTACGGCCACAGGAGTGTTTTTCGGGTGGTACCCGGCAAAGAAGGCGGCATGTCTCGACCCGATAGAAGCTATTAGATACGAATAAACATAAAAACTCGCACATGTACGATTAACCTTTTCTTTTCTATGAAAAACGCGACAAGGCATGTAATAAAAAATATGTCTGAGATATTTTAAAATAGGTCTGACATATTTTAAAATACATGCCTTGTATTTTTTCAGTACTCCTTCATGCGTGTGACAACCAAAGTTGGACTCATGAATATATCACTTAAACGAACTATTCTTGCGCGATGTTTATGATTAAAAACTTATCTTAGCTGTAAAATTCATAAAATGAAAAAAATATCCTTGTCGGCTTTCGCTGAAATAGCCACACACGTACTTGTCTGGCTTTTCATCTTTACGTCTCCCCTGTTTTTCAACCACGACCTGGGCGGAATAGACATATACGCCTACTTGCGCGGGTCGCTTTTCCCGATGACACTTTTTATTGTTTTCTATACAAATTACTTCATACTCGTTCCCAAAATGTTCATGTACGGAAGCAAAAGGAATTTCTTCATAGCCGACGTATTGCTCATAGTAGCCGTTTCATTCGTATTGCAGGAAGCTTTGTCGTGCTTTCCCCCAGCCCCTCACCACATAAAAGGCCCACATTTTTACATGCCGCCCCGTTGGCTCTTTATTGCTCGCGATACAGCCACCATGCTGCTGGCCGCCGGGTTTGCCCTTACAATACGCCTCAGCAACCAGTGGCGTAAAGCCGAAAGCGCCCGCAAAGAAGCTGAGATAGGGAAACGGGAAGCCGAGCTGAAAAACCTCCGCAACCAAATCAACCCACACTTTCTATTGAACACACTCAATAATATATATGCGCTTACTACATTCGACTCCAAGCGTGCACAGTCTACAATTCAAGAACTTTCGCGTTTACTCCGAAGCATATTATACGAAAACCAGGAAGAGTTTACCACGCTTTCCAAGGAAGCCGACTTTTTAAAGTCTTACGTTAACCTAATGCGCATTCGAATACCTAAGACTGTAGACCTGAAGATAGATTTCACCGACGCAGAGCACTGCTCCATGCCTATTGCACCCTTAATTTTTATATCTATAGTGGAAAATGCTTTCAAGCATGGAATAAGCGCAACCGAGAACAGCTTTATACATATATCGTTGAAAGTTTGCAGAGAGAGCGGCACAATCGACTTTTTCTGCGAAAACTCAAACTTTCCCAAAAAGAAGAACGACCTTAGCGGGAATGGCGTCGGGCTGAAAGGCGTAGACTCCCGACTTAAACTTATCTACCCTGGCAGATACACTTGGGAAAAAGGAACAAACAAGGAGAACACTGTTTATACCTCTCACTTAATTATAAACATAAACGACAAATGACAATAACCTGTGCAATAATAGACGACGAACCTCTCGCCCTCGATTTGCTTGAGAGCTATGTGCGGCGTACACCTTTCCTCGAATTGAAAGGCAAATACTCCAGCGCAATCGAGGCATTGGAAAAAACAAGTGACAGTAATGTGGATTTGCTTTTCCTCGACATACAAATGCCGGGACTAAGCGGCATTGAATTTTCACGCATGGTAGCCCCGCAGACACGCATTATCTTTACCACAGCATTCGAACAATACGCTTTGGAAGGTTTCAAAGTAAACGCAATCGACTATTTGATGAAACCCATAAGCTATGCCGACTTCTTAAGCGCCGTGAATAAGGTAATCAAATGGTTTGATTTGTCGCATAAAAGCAACAACGCTTCCAGCGACAACGCAGAAAATCCCAATGATGAAGAAAACATATTCGTCAGGAGCGAACATCATCTTATAGGAATAAAATTGTCTGACATACAATACCTGGAATCGCTAAAAGATTACGTACTCATTCACATACAAGGGAGAACCAAGCCCGTATATACGCTTGCCAGCCTCTCGTCGATGGAAAAAAGCCTGCCCAAGAACAAGTTTATGAGAGTGCACCGTTCGTATATCATTCCACTTCAAAAAATAACAATGCTCGAAAACGACTGCGTCATCGTGGCAAACAAACATATACCTGTTTCCAAGCTATATCGTACTGCTTTGCAGGATTACATAGCAAACCGCACACTATAACGCAATTCTTTTTAGGGTATCTTAAATTATATTAGCCGGTACAGAAACCGCGAGTCTTGCTTTTTTAAGAAATATATCGGGTTTATTGTCGGAAATTCTACTTAAATTTGCTCTCAATTGATAAGAAAATATATGTACTATGAAAAAAATAACTTTATTATTTGCAATCATTTTGCCTTTGGCGCTTAATGCCCAGAAGTCCGGCATTCCGGAAAAGTATGCAGCAGGAGCAGTGCCTGTAGTTGACGGTGCGGTTGTTTTCTCTAAGGACTATACGCTGAAAAACAAGACAAGCGAGCAGATTTTTGACTCACTGCTTGCGTACGCAAACGCGCTTATACATAGCGAAAACTCGTTGCCGCAGTGCAAAATCTCCACTAACGACAAGGCAAACAACCTTATTGCCGTAAACATGGAGGAAACCATGTATTTTAAACGCAAAGCGTGGGTAACTGACTATACGCGCTGCTACTACCAGTTGCTGTATCAAATAAAGGACGGCGGTTTTACTGTTACAATGAGGAATATCCGTTACTTGTACGAAGAGGAGCGCAACGGAGGTTTCCAATACGACGCAGAGTCATGGATTACCGACGAAGCTGCATTGGTAAAAAAAGGAAAGAAGTTGTCACGCCTGAGCGGAAAGTTCCGTACAAAAACCATAGACAGGAAAGACCAGCTGTTTGAAGAATCATATCTTGCAGCGGGAGGAAAGAAAAAAGTTCGCAAGGTAATTTACGAAGAAGTGGAAGAGTAACATTACCCATAACACAAGAGCAAGCGCAGCCGCACAAGGTTGCGCTTTTTTATTGCTATTGCATTAAAGACAAACTTTGCACTGTAGCCTGCTGAGGCTAATAAAATTTGCCTGCCATGCACTTTGTGACTAAATGGCACTCATTCAGCCTTGTAAGTATTTATTCATACAATTGTAAATAGCTATTTTTGCACAAAAATCTATATAAAAACAGAAATATGGCTACAAACACGACCAAAATGAAGTATACAACGCCTTCCGTAAAGGTGGTTGACTGGGATTTCAACGAAGACATATGCGTACAACCCGTTTGCAACAGTTTCAATAGTTGTTTACGTGTCGAGAAGGATTCTCCTGTTAATGCCGTTGAAAACAGGCATGATACAACCGGTGATTGGGAATGGGTACGTAACGGTTCCAGGTAAAATTTATTACTAATTAATTGATTAAAATGAAACGATATTTTTCTTTAATAGCAGGTTTATTATGCCTTGCTGCCACGATTTCATCATGTTCCAACGATGAAGATTTCGAAAAAAAACAATATAAAGGTAGCGACATAATTGAAATGAAGATTAAGGCCGAAAAAGAAAAGCCTTTGACCCAAACGAAAGGTATTTTGGAAACGAATCTTGATTTTGATTCAAATTACGATCCTGATTCAATATACCTTCACAAAAAAGGAAGCGACGATGTTCTGGCTATTCCTGTTTACAAATATGACTGTGATGACATAGAATGCAATAAAGGTTTCCGCTATCATATAGATGTAAAAGAAGACGGAAGTACTACAATAATACCATTTAACGCGGATGGTGAATTATTGGATACAAAATTGGAACTTGCATATACAGATAGCTGCTATTTTTCTTCATTGGTGAGCCGTACTTGGAAATTACAAGATAATCAAGTTACAATAGAAGGAAATGACACTTTATATAATAGGATAAAAAATGTAAATAAAGAAATCTATCGTAGTACGTCTGATTTTTCTATAGAAGACCTTACAAAGAACAATTATGGATTAACTGTTAAAAGAGCATGTTCCGCTTTCAGTGTTGTCGCAAGATTTTATGATGGTGAGGCACTTGATGCGGTAGCTGCAGAAATGGAAGATGATCCTGAAGCAAGTGGATATGTAAGTTTTACATCCACAACGTTTGAAAACATTATGGATTCTGACAATAAGACTTGGTATGTAAAAATAATGATAGGTGGTTCTGAGTTTACAAATGAATACGATTTAGATACTCAATCTCCTACTGGAGATATGCCAGGTGGATTTTACACAGCGGGTGACTCAACACAATTTGTATCAGGGAGTCCTGACGAAGCAAAATTTTTACCTTTCAATAGACGCGATTATGGCTACGGTGATTTTACACTAAGTAGTTTTGGATATTCAACATTGCGTGGTAATCAATTGTTTACTCCTGTTATTACAGGTAAAAATATTGATGTATATATTCTAATTAAACATTGGACAGGAGGAGAAGAAGGTCCTGATGAAGAATGGTTAAGAAGCAATAACGGTGCTTTACGCACAAAAGTGCGCATTACAAATGATTTTTCTTTAAATAATAATAGATTTTACACGTTAGGGTTATTAATGGATATCAGACAATTTAAAGCCGCTTGGGATGCCGCTGGGGGTGACAAGGCATCAGAAGAAGCAGCAGGTGCAGCTTCAATTGCCTCTAAAGGATTAAGCACTGCTGGTGTACGCGACTTTACTCTGCCCGACGCAAAAGTGGTATTCGAAGCTTATTAAAACAGATATATCAAAAAAAGCAGAAGAAAGGCTGTAGATAAAACTACAGCCTTTCTCGTTTAAACCATAAAGAATGAAAGCAACGATAAAGAAAGATTTCCTTGTTCGCGAAATTGCGGGCGAGAAGGTGCTTATAGGTAACGGCGAACAGATTAACTTCTCGAAAATGCTTGTGCTCAACGACACGGCGGCTTACCTTATTGAAGAGCTGCAAAAACGCGGCTCGGCTGTAGAGTTTGAAACGTTGGCAAATTGCCTGGCCGGGAAATACGACGTAGAGTATGCCCGGGCTTTGGCCGATGTTAAGGCTTTGATTAAAATGTTGGAAGAGCAAGGAGTGGTTACTGTAGAATAAAGACCGACAGACATAAAAGAATATGCACCTGTCTCGTGGGATACTCTCCCATGGCAGGTGCATATTGCGTTATGAAAAAGTTGAATTATATTCTAAAGCCGGCACAAAAAGCTGCTACAGTCAAGCATGTACAACAGCAAACGGCGCGTCACATTATTTTTCACATAAATTGCGGTCGTTTTTGTCTGCAATTTTTCTCCCGGTTTTCACGGGGGCAAAATTATGTCCGAGAAATTTCAAAATTCAAGGCACATATTTTAAAATTTCTCAGACCTTTTTTTTCTTTTCTCCCAGCTGAGTATAACAAGCTGAATTTCAGTTATCATTTTCGGGCATAAAAACGTGCCGTAAATTTACCCTGAAATTCGTGTTCCGTTTGTCTGTATTGGGATGATAAAGCCGGTTAATCAATTTGTATTACAAAGTCGCACCTAGCGGAAACGGCCGTATGATGTGTAATGAAAACAAACGTTTTTCCGGCATACTCCTGTTCGAGATTCGCAACCAGGCCGCGCTCTGTATCTTCGTCGAGTGCCGACGTGGCCTCGTCGAGCAGGATGATATGGCTGTTTCGAAGCAATGCGCGTGCAATGGCTATGCGCTGCGCCTGCCCTTCGCTCAAGCCTCCGCCCTGCTCTCCCACGAGTGTGTCCAATTGGTCGGGATATGAGAACACGAAATCGGCCATTGCCGTATGCAGGGCCTGCCGCATGTCCTTATCGGTTGCAGAAGGATTGCCCATAAGCAGGTTCTCGCGTATGGTGCCGCTAAACAGGGTGTTGCCTTGCGGTACATACGTAAAATTGCAACGCGTCTGCGGCGACACGGCAACGGTGAGCCCACCGCCACTGAGACTTATACTTCCCTGTTCGGGCGAAACAAGAGCCAACAGCAGTCTTACGAGCGTTGTTTTGCCCTTTCCCGTTTGCCCGACTATTGCAACGCGGCTGCCGGCGGCAAAACGGCAGGAGAAATCACGAAACACCGGGCGGTCGCCTTGCGCATAACGGAACGTTAAGTTTTTTATCACGACATCGGGCGTACTGTCGAAACATACCGCCTTTTCCTTGCTTTCAGCGGGCATTGTCTCCAACTCACGCAAGCGGTCGATAGAGGTTATAGCTTCGGTAAGCGAGGGTATCATGCGCGCCAGGTCGAGCAAAGGGCGCTGTATCTTTCCCACCAGTTGCAGGAATGCAGCCATTGTGCCGAATGTTATTATCCCTTTGCTTAATCCGTCTATTCCCCACAAAAAAGCGATTAGATAACCGCACGCAAAAGCTGCGGAGACGCATGTGCGCGACGAAATGGAAAAATATGTGCGGCGCATGAACTGTTTTTTCAGTAACGTTTGCTGCTCGTCGAGCTTTCCTATGTGCTGCTCGTCCTGTTCAAGGGCTTTTATTACGGTACGCTGTTGCAAGCTCTCCTGTATAATCGACTGTATGCGGCTGTCGGTATTCCTTATCTTATGGGTATAACGATACATGCGCCGCATGTAAAAGCGACTTCCTATTAAAAGGAACGGGAACACACCGATTATTATCAACGGAAGCCATGTATCCAAATAACAGAAGAACACCATTGCCGCCATTAACTGTATACCCATAATTACGAAATTTGGCAGCGAAACCGTAAGCAAGTTCACAACCGATGAAGTGTCGCGCTCTATACGGTTTACCATGTCTCCGGTGTGGAAACGTGCCGGCCCGCTCCATTCGCTTTGAAGGATACGTGTAAAAAGGCGATGACGCAATGCGTTTCCTGCTCCTATTTGGACGCGCACGCCGTTCCAACTGTCTATGGCGTCGCAAAGCAACTGAAGTACTACTATCAGTATAAGCAGCAGGGCGCACGTTTGCAGCGGCGCACTTTGTGCATGTCCGGTGGCAGTATCTATCAGCAGTTTCGACAGGTATATGAACAACAAGGAGAGAGCTACGGATATTATTCCTATAAGGCAGCTCAGGAATATTCCTTTTCTGTGTCCGCATGTAGTTTGTCCCATGAACGCCGTGCGCCAATGCAGTTTCCTTGCAAAACGCCTGAGACGGGCGGAGCTCATCCAAAATGAGGAAAAGGCACGCCACGGCAAACTGTCGGCTTCATACGTTTTACCCTTACGCACAAACGACACGGCTATGCCGACAACATCCTTTACATTCGCCTTTTCGGTAATGAGAGGATTCCCGTCCCCTTGCAAGGTAAGCCACTCTCCTTCCCTTGCTATAATGCGGTGCAGCACAACAGTATCTTGATTTCCCGCGAGTGCCATTACTACATCCCCGGGCTTCAGCTCGTCGGCATTGCTACGGGACAAGGTAACAGAGTCGCGCCCGTCAATCAAAAACGGAGCCATGCTATTCCCCTTTACGGGAATAGTAACCGAATGCCCGTCTTTAATTAGAGAAGCTATTTCGGTGGCCATTAACGCGTTGTCGAAACTTTGCCTTGCCATTTCTAAAATGCAAACAGGAGAAGCATACCGTGCGGCACACTTCTCCTGTAAAATTACTGCATATTTGTTGATTTAAATATATACCGACCTACTTATTTGTCGATTACGAAATGAATCCTGACTTTTACGCAACGTCCGAGTTTTGAATTAAGTCCTTGAACGCTCTTGTCGTCCACTTTGACAATAGGATTAACCAATGCATTTACAGCAAATACGTTATTCGAAACATTCCTGAACTTTTCGTTGCCTTTAAGCCAGTTAACAACAGTGTAAGCACGGTTGTAAGCAAGCGTCTTGTTGCGTTCCAAGCCTACGTTCTCGGAACCTTCGCCTATATAATTGTCCTGGCTGGTGGCAAGTCCTTCAGCCATTACATAGATTATGCGTCCTTTCGTAAAGATTTCGTTCAACCGGTTAACAGCTTCGGTATTTGCAGCATTGGCTATGTTTCCGTCGTTGCCTTCTATCGCACTGTAAATATCGGCGAAGCTGTACAGCTCTGCGTCTGCGTCGGGTTTAAGATTGTTCTTGACAAGTTCGAGGCCATTGTGCGCATTCAAAGAGAACGACTTGCTTTCGTTATAGCAAAACGAAATAAAACCGTTCTCGATAGATGGCACCGCAAATTGCGACACTATGTCATCGGTGCAGTAGCTTTGGCCGGTCTGTTTTAATTTTTTAGCAATACTTTCCAAACTTGTCATATCCTTTTTTATTCGGATTGCAATAGACATAAGATAAGTATGTCGCTTATCGTCAATTGACGGTTGAAATATTATACGCGAATCATCCTTATTCCATTCGGAAGGGAAGATTTTATATCCGGTACATATTTGCCGTGCCACCTGTTTGTGAATCACTTGATAATACAATGTGCCTTCCTTGTCTTTTGATAAAGAAGCACGAAACGTTAATTTGATTGTTGCCATATCTTAAAATTTTGTTGCACCATACATTCGATACATTAAAATTTAGCTTACCCGATATGACCTCGGAAAAAATATCTCAGAGATAATTCAAAATATGTCTGACATATTTTAAAATATGTCAGACATATTTTTTCCAGGCTCATAATGGTGTGAAAAACCGTGCCTGTTCAAACTTTTAAGGACTCTTAAAAAGCGGGTGTCCGCTCCGACTACATCTTCAACTCTCTTTCGAATTTGTCGGCTTCCGCTAATGTCTCTATTTTCCCAACATCCAAAAGTTTAAGCGATGTTGAAACCTCTGCACGTATATTAAAATCCACACACTTGTCGAGGTAAAAATCTATAATCGAAAACTCTTCGGGCCACGAACACATTTCCTTTAACAACTGCGGAGAAATAACATGTATCCCCGAAAAAGAGTAGCTTTTACAAGAACGAACATCAAGGTCTTTAAACGGCGTAAGCACTTCGCCCGTTTTCAGGTTCGTCCACCCTACCAATCTGAGTGTTGCTGGTTCAAAAAGCAGACGTCGTGAACTGTTCCGGTCGCTTACCAATAATTTGGCGTCATAAGGAAGTGAATTTACATAAAACTCTTTAAGATTTACGTTGCTCAATATATCTACATTATGAACCAAAATGTTATTGTTGTAACCGTCGGAAAGCAAATATTCTGTAGCCTTACGTAATGCTCCGCCTGTGTTCAACAGTTTTTCTTTTTCAAACGACACCTTGATTTTAACGCCATCCGGAGTATTGCACCTTATGTATTCGTACAACATATCCGCAAAATGATGTGCATTAACAGTTATATCCTCAAAGCCGAAAGATTTCAACTTTTCAATTTGCTTCCTTATCAGAGGAACCCCGTTTACCTGCACCAAAGCCTTAGGCATGCTATCGGTCAACGGGCGTAACCTCGTGCCCTTACCAGCCGCCAAAATCATTGCTCTTGGTTTATCTGGGATATTTTCTTTCATCTCATTACTTTTGTACGAACAATCGCTATTTATTATTTGATATTGCAGTGTCCCTTTTTGCCTTGGCCGGAAGAACACTGTTTATGCCTTGTTCACGATGACACACGCGTACTTCGATTCCGAACTTCTTGTTTATATGTTCAGCCAAATGCTGTGCCGAATAAACACTCCGGTGTTGTCCGCCCGTGCAACCGAATGAAAACATCAAATCTGTAAAACCACGTTGCATGTAACGAGTAACATGAGCGTCTGCCAACTTATACACACTGTCGAGGAATGTTATTATCTCGCCGTCATCTTCAAGAAAACGAATTACCGGCTCATCCAATCCCGTTAGCTTTTTATACGGCTCATATCTACCGGGGTTGTGCGTACTGCGGCAATCGAAAACATAACCACCTCCATTACCGCTTTCATCATCGGGAATGCCTTTGTGGAAAGAAAAACTGAACACGCGCACAACCAATGTACCGCGGTTTTCATATTTTGAGAAAGTAGGCGGTCCGTCCTCCTCATGCGCTTTATATATATTGGTGGTTGCTATACGGTACCCGTCTTCGCGCTTTATTTCTACTTTCTTTGGTTCTTCGAATTGGGGCAGCTCTGCCAAGCGCGTAAGTACATCGTTCAAATAGGGATACGGGCAAGCATTCGCGGACAATAATTTTTTAAGGTTAGTAATTGCCGGTGGAATGCTGCTTATAAAGTGCTGCTTTCTTTCGTAGTAACCTCTGAAGCCATACGTTCCCAATACCTGCATTAATCGGAAAAGTACGAACAAAGGCAACCGTTTGCGGAAGTGGGCCTCATTTATTTCCGTGTACTTTTTAGACGATTCAATATACTTGTCTATTAATTCCTGCCTTAATGAATCGGAATATCGTGCTGAAGCCTGCCAGAGAAAAGAAGCCACGTCGTATTCACACGGGCCGCGTCGTCCTCCTTGATAGTCTATAAAAAATGGTTTTCCGTCGGATGACAACATTACGTTTCGCGCTTGAAAATCTCTATAAAGGAACGACTCGCAATGTTCAGCCGTCAATTCGTCGGCCATCAACTGGAAGGCTGCTTCCAATTTCAGTTCGTGAAAATCCAAATCAACTGCTTTTAAAAAGCAATATTTGAAATAATACAAATCAAAAAGCACTCCCGTTCTATCAAACTCAGACTGCGGATAACAGTGTGAAAAATCCAGACCGCGTGCTCCGCGGAATTGTAACTCGGGCAATGCTTCTATTGTCGATTGCAGCAACTTTCTCTCTGCCAAGGTATACCTGCCACCTACGGCCCGTCCTTTTGCCAAAGCGTCGAAAAGCGTGCGGTTGCCCAAGTCTGTTTGCAGGTATCTCATCTCATCTTCATCTACGGCTATGATTGAAGGCACCGGAAGTTTCCTTAAATTGAAATGCTCCGTCAGATAAATAAAAGCGTGATTCTCGTCGCGCGACTGTCCCACCACTCCGATAACGCTTTTTTCTGAGACATCCGGGTTTGACAGTCTGTAATATGCCCTATTGCTCCCTGACCCTTCGATTTTTTCTATCGCAGACGGAAACGCTCCATATACTTTTTTATATAGCTGCTTCAGTTTTTCCATTTATCACTTAACCACATTTTCGTGCAAAGACAGAAAAGACACCATTATACTATCTTTATTTACGCCTATGCCAAATATAATTTATTCTATTACGTATTGCTGTTATATTTATTATTGAAACTATCAAATACAATAAAAAACCTGTAACCAAAGCTGTTGTCATCTGCGTTCCACTAATTTGAGGATACATCAACGAAATCAACTTCAGATAATAATTTCTGACTATAAGAACCGCTACCAAAGAAACAACAAGCACACATGCATTCATCACCAAAGTCAAAAGTTGATAAGGGAAAGCGACTTTCGCCGTAGAATATCCTATGAGCAACAAGTTTTCCAACTTATCGGTATTCTTCTCTACGAGCAAGTAAATACTCAACATCAGAATGTAGAACGACAGTATGCTTATCAACAAGCCTGCAGCAAGAACCAATCCCGTGACTATCTTCAGGAAATAAGTCATTCTTCCTGCGTCCAGTTTATCTTCTTCCACTTCAAGGCCATGGGAGTCCATGTATTTTGCAATTCTTGCGTCGGTTATGTTGTCTACTTCCACTACAAGTCGCAACGGACCTTCTGTGACATTATTTCCGTACTTTTCATTGCTCCAGTCCATGAACGAGCGTGGCACTAACATTGTGTTGAGTTTGCCGCTGAATCCCACTATCTTTCCATTGAACACGTCATAACTGTTACCGCTGTTTATAATCAGCCTCATGTCTATCATTCCCGCCAAACCTTCCGACACACCGGGAAGTCCGTAATTCTTCGCAAAGCCAAAGTTATATAAGGTGAGGTATGTTCGAGGTAAAATAATCGGCACCGTTTTTTCTCCCGGAGTATATTGCCAAATATCCTTATCTGCGTCTACAAAGTAATCGTCTACGGCGTCGAAAAACAAATCGGTCGTAATCGACCTGTTGCCCGAAACGTTAACAGAAGCCGAAACCTTATATGAGGAGGATGTAAATGTACTTATTCTTTTTGCAAAAGGCTGCGCGGCCAGTTCGTCAATTTCTGATTGCGTAAACACATTGGTCTTTCCTGAGAACGCCCCGGCCGTACCTATATGTTTGGAAACAACTACATATTGCTTTTTGAAGAAATTGTCCTCGCCCGAGAACATAGGTATTACATCGCTATAGAACTGAACGGCGAGCAGCACTATAAACATGCCCAATATATTAGCAAAGAAATACCCAAGAAACTGTGGAATACTTATATGACGGTGTAAAAGTTTACGTACCAAATTCATAGATTGAATGTTTTATAGTAGTCCAACTCCATATGCCGCCCTATGCTTGTCACAATTATTGCAGCATTGCGCTGTTCGGCTTCTTCCAACACAAGTTGTGCCATAATATTTGAATTATCATCATCAAGGTGGCTGGTAGGCTCATCGAGCAATATAAACTCAAACGGACAAACCAACGCCCGTAACAGCGCAACGCGTTGCTGCTGTCCGAAACTCATCTTGGCTACGGGAGTATAAATCCTGTCGGCCAACCCTATGCGTTCGAACCATTCCTTTATTTGTGCGTTACTTTTATGTCGGGTAAGTGCATTTTTTATCTCAACGTTCTCAAATGCTGTCAACTCGGGGAACAAGCGAAGTTCCTGGAAAAGCATGGCCATTTCATTTTTTCTTAGATTAACCCAGTCCTTCTTTCCAAGGCTTCTTATGTTGTGCGAATCAAAAGTTATCGTTCCCGTGTAATCATGCCGGAAGCCCAACAAATAACTGCAAAGCGTAGACTTGCCTGTTCCGGAAGCGGCTTCTATCAGATATGCTTTGCCACGTTCAAAGCAAATGTCATTTTTCCAAACATCGCTGCGCAATTCTTTAAAATCGGCAAACACGTTAGGACAAACATTCTGTATTTCAATCTTATCCATGCTTTTTTTTATCTATGGCGCTTTTGCTGTGAACACAAATCAGACAAGCCGCGTTACAGACCCACAAAAGTACTCATTTAGATACAAACGGCAAATCCGATTAATCTATCATTTTGTTTAAACAGTTAGATTTTCAAATTGCCGTTCTCGCATTCGACCTTAAAAAGTTCACGTCTGAATTTGTCTGTCATTTTAAGACAAGTTTTCAAACCGTTTTGAGAGGCGAAAAAATATGTCCGACCTATTTCAAAATACAAGGCACATATTTTAAAATATCTCAGACATATTTTTTCTTTCCTCCAAGCAGGCCTTAATACATTGTTTTCCAGTTTTCAAATTTTGAGCATTGAAGGCGTCGATTTTGGCCATATATGCACCGAGAATTCTTCACCATTTTATCATGTGAAAACACCTGTAGGATACTTTATATTTCGTGTTCGAGCCATGCGTCTATGAGACGCCGGGCGAGGCTTACCTTTCCCGGAACGGGCGGTAGATTGTTTGCGCCGAACCATCCGCCCTTATTCAGCTCGGATGTCTGCAACTCCATTTCCCCGCCTTCATAGTCAGCGACGAATCCAACCATCAATCCACACGGATACGGCCATGGCTGGCTTCCGTAATAGCGGATATTTTTAATGCGGATGTTTGTCTCTTCCATTACTTCACGCGCAACGCATTGTTCAAGTGTTTCTCCTGTCTCTACAAAACCGGCCACAAGCCCCATGTAATCAGCGCGGAAGTTTTTGGATTGTACCATCAATATCTTGTCATCACGTTTTACAAGCACAATTATGGCAGTTTGCAGCTGCGGCCAAATCTCGTTCCCGCATTCAACGCAGCGTTTGCTTATATTAGTGCTGTATTTCATTGGTGAACCGCATACTCCGCAATATTTAGTTCTCGTATCCCAATATATCAGTTCCTCCATCTTTCCTGCCATTTCGTATATATCAGGCGGCAGATACTCATAACTGGTTCTTAAAGGCACGAAATCATAACCCTCGGGCGGCACCGTGCTGACAGAAACTTGGAACGCGCGCACCGGTAAGCCTTTGGCGGATTCAAATTCATGTACATGTTCCGTTGTCTCCGGTTTTATTGGCGGTACTTCGCTCTGCGGAATAAGAAATGCGCCGCTTTCGGATTTTTTCAAAAGTATGTCACGACCTCGGAATATATTCCAGATATAATTTTGTTTTAATTCTTTATTCATAATATAAAGCAAGAGTCATCAGTTACGCGAGTCTACAACGACATAATACAATAATATACAGGCATAAAAAAAAGATGTAGAATCCAAATATAAACGAATTCTACATCTTCATACTTCGCCTTTGGCTTATGTATTAAAATTATATACCTAACGACTTCTGTACAGCCACAAATTTCTCATTGGCTGCAGCTTTAGCGTTGTCGAAACACTTCGGGCAACCCATTTCGCCGCCCACTTCGATATAAAATTTTATTTTCGGCTCCGTTCCCGATGGGCGCACACTAACCTTTGTGCCGTCTGCCGTGAACCACTGCAATACATTGCTCGGCTCAGGCATTTGCAACTCGGTGGAGTTACCGTTGCCGTCTGTTTCTTTCAACGTCTTGAAGTCCTTTACTTTTACAACCGGCGAGCCGGCTATCTCACTAGGAGGATTGGCACGGAAATTATCCATCATTGCCTTGATTTCATCCGCCCCCGACTTTCCGGGTTTAACAACATTGATTGTTTTGTTCAATTTGAAACCATATTCAACGTATATATCCATCAGCACGTCAAACAAGGTTTTTCCACGATCCTTTGCCCACGCACATATTTCTGCCAATAATGAACAAGCAGAAACTGCGTCTTTATCGCGTACGAAATCTTCAGCCAGGAAGCCGTAACTTTCCTCGCCTCCGCCTATGTATTTCTTTTTCCCCTCGCTAAGTCTGATTTCGCGTGCTATCCACTTGAAACCAGTATAGACATCAAGCATTTCTATGTCGTTCTTGCGGGCTATTTCGCTTATGAGTTCCGTGGTAACAATAGTTTTAACAACAAACTCATTGCCTTTCATCTTATTCTGGGCAATCCTGTTGCTAATTATGTAATAAAGGAAAATCATACAAGTTTGATTTCCATCAACTAGCACCCATTCACCTTTGCTGTTCTTACAAGCCATGCCCACCCTGTCGGCATCAGGATCGCTCGCCATTACGATGTCAGCATCTATTTCCTTTGCCAACTTCAGTGCAAGAGTCAGAGCTTCTGCGTTTTCGGGATTAGGACTAACGACTGTAGGGAAATTGCCGTCTTTGACCATTTGTTCGGACACGCAATTAACATTTTCAAATCCCCATAATTTCAAAGAACGCGGAATCAAATTCATACCTGTTCCGTGAATAGGAGTATATACTATTTTCAAATCCTTTTGACGGGAAATAACTTCGGGATCAATCGAAAGTGTATGAATCTGATTGAGATATTCAGCGTCAATATCTTCACCTATTATTTGAATAATGTTATCGTTACCGGTAAACTTAATATCTTCGGGACGGACTTTATTCACTTCGTCGATAATACCTTGGTCATGCGGGAACAAAACTTGCGCACCGTCGTCCCAATATGCTTTGTACCCGTTATATTCTTTAGGATTATGGGATGCGGTTATTACTATTCCACTCTGACAATGTAAATGACGTATAGCAAAAGAAATTTCAGGCGTGGGACGCATATCGTCAAAAAGATATACTTTTATTCCGTTCGCACTGAAAATCTTTGCTGACGTTTCTGCAAACAAACGGCTATTGTTACGACAATCATGCCCTACAACGACAGATATTTCATCTTTTTCTGCAAAATTCTTCTTCAAATAATTTGCCAGCCCTTGGGTTGCCGCACCTACAGTATATATGTTCATCCTATTGCTACCAGGACCCATTATGCCTCTAAGACCTCCGGTGCCAAACGCCAGGTTTTGATAAAAAGAATCAATAAGGTCTGTCTTATCCTCTTTGTCCAACATTTCGCGCACAGCTTTTTTTGTAACATCGTCGTATACTGGCGAATCTAACCATTGCTGTGCCTTTAATTCACATTGCCTTATCAAATCATTTTGATTTTCCATAATGCTAAATATGTTTATATTAATTCTATCTTTTACTGTTTAGGAACGAGATATTTATCTTTTGTCTGCTCTATTATCGCTTTTTTATAATTGTCGGGGAAACCCGGGCGATAAACGGTCTTTCCCAATCCCGCTTTTGTGCGTGCAAAAGCGCCGTTTTCTTCAGGTTTTATTACCTGATCGTTATATTTTACAACTAGATGAATCCCTAAATTTTTCCATCTTTCGTGCATTTCATTTGCTACTTTGTTTGAATAATCGGTAAGATATTGTACTGCTTTAATAGGCGATTCATGATAAAGTCCTATTGCTTTATCTTCTATATCCTTCTGTTGTGAAAGGTACATCGAATCCAATTCATTACGCACCATTTCCAAATCACGGAACATCATGGAATAACGTGGATAAACCATGTTTGATATCCAATTACTTACCCAAAAAGCAGAATTCCACGAGAAAGTAACGGCGTCCGCCGTTTCGCGGGCAAAACACTGTGGCACTTGCGTTATACTGCAATACATAGGCGTAAAAGGAACCATGTTTGCATCATCATTTCCAAACCAAAGTATGCCACCTACTGCGTCAGGCATATCGGAGCGCATTTGAGCAACAAAAACAAATGCGCTTTGTTGTGTAGAAATAGGACGCTCGTTGAAGTATTCTTTGCCGTTATATTCCCATGTCAAAGGCGTAGGACGATAAGGAGAACAGTACATTCCGGCTCCTAAATCGTTGGTAATATCAAAAGGTGTTCCCTCATAATGGTCGCGCATACAGTTCATCAAATCGTGAACAGAAAGTTTGCGCTTTGGCTTTATATATAAAGGCATCGGTTCTGCTTTCAAATCTTTGCCTGAAGCATAGTCCAAATAGTTGTTCATGCCGTCACACCAGTGATTAAAAAAACTCCAAACGCGTGCTTCGCAAAAACGCAAGCCGCTGAAATCTGCAGGACAATATGTGTTTGCAAAATCAAAGTCTTCGTCTTTTCCGCTGAAATATCCTTTTTTTCGTGCGAACTTTATTACATCTTTAGAATACATTACATTCTTCTTGTCTTTGAGATCAAACTTATGTATTCTACTTTGATTGGCATGCGCACTTATGCAGTCATCAGGTATCCGTACAGCCACCCATACAGCACCTTTTTCATCGGGCCCTTTACCAATCATCTCTAAAATCCAGGCCTCGTTCTTATCAGCTATAGAAAAACTCTCGCCTTCGCTACAATAGCCATATTTCTCAACCAACGAAGTCATAACTTCAATGGCTTCACGGGCTGTACGAGAACGTTGCAAAGCTATGAAAATCAAACTTCCGTAATCTAAAAGTCCTTTTTCGTTTACTAATTCCTCTCTTCCGCCGAATGTAGTTTCTCCTATTGCGACCTGATGTTCATTTATATTTCCTACAACATTATATGTAATTGGTGCCTCCGGTATTTCGCCTAAATACTCATTTGTATCCCAGCAACGAACTTCGCGCATTTCATCTGCAGAATGTTTACCTGCAGAAAAATGCCACAACGAGCCATACATACCATAATCGTCAGCAGCATAAGTAATCATAACCGAGCCATCGGATGACGCGTCTTTACCAACTATAAAATTTGTACAACTGTACGAAACCGGTATAAACAAAAAAAAGGATAATATGGTAAGAATTATTTTTTTCTTATTGATATTTAAGTTCATACTTACGTGTTTAATTGCTTTATTCAGCATGCTTTAAATGAAATATCCAAGCTCTTTACAGAATGTGTCAGTGCACCAACAGATATATAATCAACTCCACATTCTGCATAACTTCTAATCGTATCCAAAGTTATACCGCCGCTAGACTCTATTTCGTATTTTCCACCTATCAAGTCAACAGCCATTCGTGTGTCTTCTACAGAAAAATTATCTAACATTATACGGTTGACACCACCATGTTCGAGAACTTGATTGAGTTCATCTATAGAACGAACCTCTATTTCTATTTTCAAATCTTTATTTTTGGCTTCTAAATACTCGTGGCAGCGATCAATCGCATTCGATATTCCGCCAGCAAAATCGACATGATTATCTTTTAATAAGATCATATCGAATAAGCCGATTCTGTGATTTTCGCCACCTCCTATTTTAACAGCCATCTTTTCAAGTATCCTCATTCCGGGAGTCGTCTTACGAGTGTCCAAAACTTTAGCCTTTGTTCCTTTCAACAATTCCATATATTTATGTGTTATTGTTGCTATCCCGCTCATTCGTTGAACTATATTTAGCATAAGACGTTCGGTTTGCAAAAGGCTTCTTACGCTGCCTTCAACAACCATTGCCACATCTCCAGGTTTGACTTTTGTTCCGTCGTTTATCAAAATTTCGACTTTCAATGTTGAATCAAATCTATTGAATACTTCTTCCGCAATCTTTACGCCGGCAAGTATTCCTTCTTCTTTTATAATCATACGGGACTTTCCACGAACTTCTTCTGGAATACAGCATAATGTTGTATGATCTCCATCACCAATATCTTCTGCAAAAGACAAGTCTATAAGTTTGTCCACTAATTCCTTTTCTGTATACATCCTCTTAAATTTTAATTGTTAGCAAAAATACAAAGAACTAATGAAAGAATAAGTTAATACGGATAGATATTGTTTTACACCTTGTCGTTCTTACTAATAGAACATCGTGCTACTGCCATTGTTTGAGACTACAACTTTGTTCTATTTCGCATTCAATATCATCAGGAAGCATATAGAAGAAATCCATTCCCGTTATTTTTTCAACCTTGTCAACACAAACAACCGCTTCATTCATGTTTTGCTTTGTCGATGTGTTTTTAAAAATAAAGGCTATAGCTTGATGTCCTTTTTTCCCTTTTGTATAAATACATTTGAAAAAAGAATCCGGTACCATTATAATGCGTTCGCGACCTATAGATTTACTTTTTCCACTAAATATTGGGCCACAAACTATATATACCTTCTTGTATTTTTCAGCCCACCGTCTGCATGCTCTTTCGACCTTTTCCCATCCGCCTGCATTAAGTTCATGGTTCTGCGGACAAATATTACTCATATAAAAGCATTCACGCATTGCACGTGCGCTGAATTTCATATCAGCAGCAGGAGCCATATGGCCACGGTCGTATCCACAACCTTTGTAATCTTCTGAAACAACGCGGTGCATTAATGGAAGATCAGGATCCTCGTAAAAGTCCTTACTACGGGACACCTTACCGGACAGTTCATCATCTGTAAGACACCATGCAACCCAGTTCGGCTGATTTGTCATCTTATTAAATGAAACAGTATATGCTTTACGCTTCAACAACAAACTTTGGGTATTCTTTGGTGCAAGTGGTATCTCTAAGCCTTTAATATTTTCATTTTCTTCGTTTGCAACATCCTCGGCATTTTCTTTAATCTTAGCAGACTGTTGCTCCGGAAATGGATTCAAATTTGTGTTTCGATTGGAAACAACGACTTCTTTTCTTGTAATGTTTTTATTATCTTCTTTATATTTGTCAGCTAAGACTATTATACTACAAACAAATACAATAACTATATATACAAACTTTTTCCGTAGCATGTTATAAACGAAAAGTAATTTCACTCACTTAAAACGAGTAATTAAAAGCAAGCGACCACAGTTCTTTGAATTGGAAAAATTCAGATTTCCCGTCTTTGTAATAAGTGTCATCAAAACGAGGATATAAATACAACTGTGTATTAAGATACTTGTTAAACGAAAATTTTGTTGTGTTCTCTATATCAACCTGAACACGTTCATAATTGGTGTAATAATATATACGACAGGTTTGCGATACATTTTTAAATATATTCCACGTATAATTAATCGTTATAGTAGAACCAAACTCCGTATCAGAACTATGAGGTGCTCTTATCCCATAATTTCCTCGCAAATTATTCCTGTCTACATACTTGAAATTATACGACAAAGCACCAATATTTGCCGACAAATTAAAATTCTTGACATTAAGCTTATACTCCATACCTATTGAAAAATTGGACGTGAGCGGAGATAAAAAGTCCGAATTTACATAATCACTGTTTGCGCTGTAATTCGGGTAAAATTGCGTCTGTGTCTGTAGTAAGAATGTATAATACCAATTTTTAAACGCTTGCAAGCCTAATTTGTTCGACATAAAAATCTTATCGTCGTTCGTGCGATACCTATGCTTCTTATCATCCTTGTATTCAAGGAATCCTAAGCGTAATTCGAGAGAGTTTTCAAAAATCAACTTTGACTTATTGTTATAATTAGCTCTTAAATTAGCCGTTGACAAGAAAGAATGGTTACTATTACCACCTTGATACCAATTGTCGGAAATATAGCTTTGCGAGAACTGTAAAGAGAAAGAACCGCCGAAAGACCAAAAATTCGGTTTACGAGTAACTACATTTATTGTAGCATCATCAAGCCCCAAATCTATTTTATTATCAGCAGGCGTTATCTTTATATTCTCCTTTACAGGAGGCGATTTTATATCCGCACGAATTCCTTCTGCGTTAGATATGTCCTGCTCCGTTATTGTTGTAAGCCAAGGCCGCTGTGTATACACCCACATTAAATTACGCGTAATAACAGATGACAAGCTGTCTTCTAAAGCAACCGGCATTTTTATTTTCAACGGATTGTCTGAATGTATACGCTTCGGAGTCCAGTTACAAGCCATAACATTTTTAACCGGGAAATAATAAAATGTCGGCGTCAGCACCAAAGGATAGTAATAAGGATTATTCAGAACGCTCTCAACTTCAGTTAGGGTATCCGCTTTAATTATAGTCTGTAAGGTATCAATATATTTTTTTACAACCAGTTCATTATATGAGGGCTGCTTTGATGTCTGCCGACGTTGTAAATGCGACTGTGCAGACGCACAGCAAAAATTTAAGAACAATACAATAACTAAAAAAGAAAGCCTCATTTCTGACACAGGGGATAATATCATATTGCAAAGGTAATTTATTTTATCGTTGTCACAACCACATAGACTAAAAATTTGTATTTTTGCAAGCAATTTGGTATTTATTACGCTAAATAGATAAAACCAAACAAATGAACGAAAAGTCTTAAATTAAAAATATTATCGACGTGGCTAAAACAAAGTATATATTCGTAACCGGCGGTGTTGCTTCTTCATTGGGAAAAGGTATTATTTCGTCTTCGATAGGAAAGCTATTACAAGCGAGAGGGTACAACATAACGATACAGAAATTCGACCCTTATATTAATATTGACCCGGGTACGCTGAATCCTTATGAACATGGAGAATGTTATGTAACAGCAGACGGACAAGAAACCGATTTGGATTTAGGACACTACGAACGTTTTACCGGAATAAAAACCACAAGGCAAAACAACATAACAACCGGACGTATATACCAGAGCGTTATCGAAAAGGAACGGCGCGGAGATTACTTAGGAAAGACTATACAAGTAGTTCCGCATATAACTGACGAAATAAAAAGAGACATCCTGTATTTAGGGAACAAGTACCATTTTGATTTTGTAATAACAGAAATCGGCGGAACGGTCGGCGATATTGAAGGCCTGCCTTTCCTCGAAGCCATTCGTCAATTAAAATGGGAATTAGGGCGTGACGCTATATGCGTGCACCTTACTTACGTTCCGTATCTTTCAGCTGCCAAAGAATTGAAAACCAAGCCCACGCAACACTCCGTGAAAGAGTTGCAGAGTTTAGGAATACAGCCTGACATCATAGTCTTGAGAGCAGAGCATGAACTTAATGAAGGTCTACGCAAGAAAGTTGCCAGTTTCTGCAATGTAGATTTCAATGCCGTTGTTCAAAGCATTGACCTACCTACAATATACGAAGTGCCATTAAGCATGCAAGCCCAAGGACTCGATTCTACCATTTTGCGTAAAATGGGAATAGAACCAGGAGAAACGCCGGGACTTGGCCCATGGAGAGCATTTTTGGAACGCCGCCATAAAGCAACCAAAGTTGTTAACATAGGGCTTGTTGGGAAATACGACTTACAGGACGCTTATAAGAGTATACTTGAATCATTGTCACAAGCCGGAACATATAACGACCGCAAGGTTGTTCCTTGCTTCATAAACAGCGAAAAGCTCTTCAATAACAATGTTGAAGAAAAGCTGAAAAACATGGATGGAATCGTTATCTGTCCGGGATTTGGACAAAGAGGTATCGAAGGAAAAATTGTAGCAGCAAAATATTGCAGAGAGCACAACATTCCAACATTCGGTATTTGCTTAGGAATGCAAATGATGGTCGTTGAATATGCACGCGATGTCTTGGGATACGAAGACGCAAATAGCGTAGAAATGGACGAAAAAACACAGCACAACGTCATCGACCTTATGGAAGAACAGAAAAACATAACGAATTTAGGCGGTACCATGCGTTTAGGAGCATACAAATGCGTACTTGACGAAAACAGTTTGGTTTACAATGCCTACAAGGTAAAAGAAATAGAGGAGCGCCACCGCCACAGGTATGAATTCAATAATACATACCGCAAAGAATTTGAACAGGCAGGAATGAAGTGCGTTGGTGTAAATCCTGAAACGAATCTGGTAGAAATAGTAGAAGTACCCTCACTATCCTGGTATGTAGGAACACAATTCCATCCAGAATACAGCAGTACTGTTTTGCACCCTCATCCACTATTCCTCAACTTTATCAAAGCTGTGATTGCCAACAAATCCGAAAAAAAGCAACCGGAATAAACATTCTCCTTTATACACAAGAATAATTTATTAATTGCAAAGACAAGATAAATAGCATAACAGATATTGTATAAATAACATCGAGATTTATCCCTCAATCATTATACACTTCCCGGGACGTAAGAAAAAATATGTCTGACCTATTTTAAAATATCTCAGACATATTTCAAAATACCTCAGAGATATTTTTACCGAAGTCCTTTTTAACAACAGAGCATTCCAGACAAGTGACAGAAAAACCACAATAAACATTATCACCAAAACCACAGTTAATTTTCAATACACACAAAATAATGGACAAGAATACTGTTATAGGATTTGTACTAATAATAGCAGTTTTAATAGGTTTTAGCTATTTCAACAGCCCAAGTAAAGAAGAAATAGAACAAATACAAAAGCAGGAAACTGCGGCTGCTGCCCAAGCTGACAAACAAAAGAAAGATGTTGCCGAACTGCAAGCTGAAAATCAAAAACATAATGCAGATACTACTTTCATTCGTAACAGTACAAAACCAACACTCACATATTTAAAAAATGAAGATATATCTATTGGTATAAGTTCAAAAGGTGGCGAAATAGGTGTTGCAGTTTTAAAAGATTACAAAGACCAGCAAAAAAATCCATTAGAGTTATACAACAACAAAGACGCAAGTTTGAATTTCATTTTTACTGGCAAAAACGACAACATACAAACATCGGATCTTGACTTTACACCCAGCAACGTTACGGACTCCACAGTAACAATGACAGCACAGTCTGTTGACGGTGGAAAAATAATTTTCGACTATAAACTCGACGAAAATTATTTGCTGCACCTAACGGTGAAAGCCGAATCAATGCAAAAATATTTACTGCCTACATCCAAGGTAATGGGAGTAGAATGGAACGAAAAACTAAAGCAGCAAGAACGTGGATACAAATTTGAGAACCAATATACTGCACTTACATATAAAATAAAAGATGAAGGAACAGACAGACTCAGTACCGCAGAAGAAGATGAGCAGTCGCTAAATGAAAAGCTCGATTGGATATCGTTCAAAGGGCAATTCTTCGGCGTTACTTTAATTGCCAAACAAGAGTTCAACAAAGCAGAACTACAAAGCAATCTGGAAGAAGAAGGCTCCGGATATTTGAAAAACTATAAAGCACAAACAGAAACGTTTTTCGACCCTACCGGAAAGCAACCTACCGAATTCATTTTTTATTTAGGTCCCAACAAATTCCGCACACTGCAAAAAGTTGACAAAATAGTGGGCGTAGACAAGGATTTAAAGTTGGAACAACTTGTTTATTTAGGTTGGCCGTTATTCAGGTATATCAACAGATATTTCACTATATACGTGTTCGACTGGCTTACCAACTTAGGATTATCAATGGGTATTGTTCTTCTTTTGATCACTATCCTACTGCGCATAATCGTATATGTTCCCACGAGAAAAAGCGTATTAAGTTCTGCAAAAATGCGGTTGCTAAAGCCCAAATTGGATGAAATAATCGCAAAATACCCTAATCCTGAAGACAATCTAAAAAAGCAACAGGAAATAATGGCCACATATAGCAAATATGGTGTTAGCCCAATGGGAGGCTGCCTGCCAATGCTTATTCAAATGCCTATTTGGATTGCCATGTTTAATTTCATTCCTAACGCAATTGAATTGCGTCAACAGAGTTTCCTATGGGTAGACGACCTTTCAACGTACGATCCCATTATAACTTTTGACAGTCCTATATGGCTTATCGGTGACCACATCAGTGCATTCTGCCTGCTGTTCTGTTGCACCAATATATTATATAGCGTAATGAGTATGAGAATGCAGAAAGACATGATGGTCGGACAGCAAGCAGACCAAATGAAAATAATGCGTTGGATGATGTACCTCATGCCTGTTATGTTCTTCTTTATATTTAACGATTACTCGGCAGGTCTTAACTACTACTATTTCATTTCACTGCTATTCAGTGCTCTTACCATGTGGGTTTTGAGAAAAACAATAAACGAAAAGAAACTCATGGAACAACTTGAGGCAAATTACAAAGCCAACAAGGAAAATCCCAAAAAAGTAAGTGGCATGGCTGCACGATTAGAGGCATTACAAAAGCGACAGGAAGAGTTATTAAAACAACAACATAGAAAATGAAACTGGCTAAATCATTTATAGTATCGATAGCTTTTATGTGTAGTTTTACGATAGCAACGAAAACCTACGCGAATAACAACAATCTGCCAACCGACAGATTAACACCCGAACTGCTTTGGTCAATGGGAAGAATAGGCAGCACAGTGCTATCGCCCGACAAAACAAACATACTTTATACCGTAACTACATATAATATTTCTGAGAACAGAGGATACTCAGCAATATATATACTAAACAGTGAAACAAAAGAAACGAAGAAACTCACTGTCAACACCTCAAAAAGCGAGTCTGACGCGAATTTCATAGAAAACGGTAGAAAAATTGTATTCCTCAGTGCTGATGACAATGGCACGAGCCAGCTTTGGATGATGAACACCGACGGTTCAAACCGCAAATGCATTTCAAGCGAGAAAACAGACGTTAATGGATATCTTTTTTCACCGGACGAGAAAAATGTTGTACTTATACACGATGTTCCCACCGAAACATCAATAATAAAGAATGACGACGACCTTCCAAAAGCAACAGGGATGGTTATCAATGAGCTCATGTACAAACATTGGGACAGATATGTACGTTCCGTACCTCATCCCTTTATTGCTAATTTTGATGGTTCGCAAGTAACCAATGCTCGTGACATATTGGACGGACAGCCATACGAAAGCCCTATGTGCCCATTTGGTGGAATAGAAGAATTTGCATGGAGTCCGGACTCCAAGTCACTGGCATACGTCATGCGAAAGAAAACCGGTCGCGATTATGCGATAAGTACTGACAGTGATATTTTCCTTTACAATTTGGAAACAGGCAAAACAAAAAACCTATGTAAACCTGAAAATTATAAATCACCAGTAGTTAATGCAACATCTTCGTTAAAACACCAAATACAATACAACGAAAATGAAGATTACAATTTAGGCTACGACGATAAACCTAAATTTTCTCCAAACGGGAAATACATAGCGTGGACGAGCATGAAACACGACGGTTACGAAAGCGACCGTACGCGTTTATGTGTGTTTGAGTTTTCTACCGGCAGCAAAACTTACGTTACCGAGACGTTCGACAGCGGGGTCAATGATTTCGTATGGGACGATAACTCTAAGGAACTTTATTTTTCTGGTGTCTGGCATGGAAAGACAAACCTTTACAAAACGAATTTAAAAGGTGAAGTAAGCAAAATAACGGACGAAGTATGCGATTACACCTTAGTTGATGTTGATTCCCGCCAAAACAAACTCCTGACTAAGAAGCAAAGCATGAGCATGGCGGACGATATATTTTTTGTTGATATCAAGAAAGGAACATCCTACCAGCTCACAAACATAAACGAATCCATATACAACAAACTTACTTTCGGCGAAGTAAAAGAACGCTGGGTTAAGACTGTTGACGGCAAACAGGAACTATGTTGGGTCATATACCCTCCTCATTTCGACAAGAACAAGAAATACCCCACTCTGCTCTTTTGTGAAGGTGGCCCTCAATCTCCAGTAAGCCAATTCTGGAGTTATCGCTGGAATTTCCAGATAATGGCAGCAAACGGTTACATCATCATAGCGCCTAACCGTAGAGGTTTGCCTGGTTTCGGCTATGAATGGCTTACACAAATTTCCGGAGACTACACAGGCTTGTGCATGAAAGATTATTTGTCGGCCATTGACGATATTTGCAAAGAGCCTTATGTCGATAAAGACCGTTTAGGTTGCGTTGGTGCCAGCTTTGGCGGCTATAGCGTGTATTGGTTGGCTGGTAACCACGACAAACGCTTCAAATGCTTTATCGCCCACGACGGTATATTCAACACGCAGCAGCAATACTTAGAAACCGAAGAGATGTGGTTCCCTAATTGGGATATGGGTTCTGCCCCGTGGGTAAAACCGGGTGGCGAAATGCAAAAGGTATACAGCGAATCGCCCCACATGTTCGTCGACAAATGGGACACACCAATCTTGTGTATACATGGGCAAAAGGACTTCCGCATTGAATACACTCAAGCAGAATCGGCATTCAACGCAGCACGCTTGCGTGGTATACCTGCGCAGTTGCTTTTGTTTCCTGACGAAAACCACTGGGTTTTGAAACCGCAGAATGCTATATTATGGCAACGAACATTCTTCAGGTGGTTGGATAAATGGCTGAAAAACTAAAACTACTTAATATTATTTTACCATGAACAAATTAAACGATAACATAGTTGCTCGCTGGGGTGCACTGTTCATTGTAGCATTTACAATGATGGCAGCATATTACGTAAACGATGTAATGGCCCCGCTTAAATCTATGCTTGAAGAGGATTTAAGGTGGTCCAGCAGCGACTTCGGAATTTTCACCGGGGCATACAGCTTCCTGAATGTGTTCCTTCTTATGCTGATATGGGGAGGCTTGATTCTCGACAGATTCGGCATACGTTTCACTGGCAAACTGGCTGTTGTGCTAATGGTTCTCGGAACAAGCATGGAATATTATGCCATTACTGTTTTAGGCGGCACACAGGACATTCTGTTTGGCTTTAAGAAAGACGTTTTAATAGCTTCGGCCGGATATTCCATATTCGGTGTCGGCGCTGAGGTAGCCGGCATTACGGTAACAAAAATCATAGCCAAATGGTTTCATGGCAAGGAAATGGCACTCGCTATGGGAATACAAGTAGCTTTGGCCCGAATTGGTTCACAGGCTGCATACGCAGTAGCCATACCGGTTGCTAATGCCTATAGCCTCCCCACTCCTCTTTTTATCGGACTGATTTTACTGTTCGGAGGCATGATTTCTTTCATTTGCTTTACTTTCATGGACAAGAAACTGGACAAGCAGGTAAAATTAGATGACAACAGTTCTGCCGAGGACAAATTTTCTTTCAAGGACGTGAAAGCCGTAATTTCAAACAAAGGTTTCTGGCTTATTGCCATACTCTGCGTTCTGTTCTACTCATGCGTGTTCCCATTCCAGAAGTTCGCCACCGAATTAATGACAACGAAATATGGTGTAAGCGAATCCATTGCAGGCACATTTGCAGGCCTGCCTGCCCTTGGAGCATTGATACTTACACCTATCTTCGGAGGATTTATCGACAAAAAAGGCAAGGCGGCTTCAATCATGATGTTCGGTGCAATGCTGCTGATTCTCGTACACGGCATTTACTCTATTCCGTTTATAAAAGCACAATGGGTTGCCATTGGACTTATGATTATATTAGGAATCGCATTCTCGCTCGTACCCTCGGCCATGTGGCCTTCGGTAGCCAAAATTTTCCCGGTTAAGCAGTTGGGAACGGCATACGCCCTTATATTTTTCATTCAGAATATCGGCTTATGGGGAGTGCCTGCATTGATAGGAGTCGTGCTCGACAATTATTGTGTAGTGCAAAGCAGCAACAAAGGTAATTTATACGACTACACCCTGCCCATGTGCATTTTCACTTTCATAGCAATTTTGTCATTCCTTGTAGCATTCCTTCTAAAACTTGCCGACAAGAAGTACAAATACGAACTTGAAAAACCAAGCATACACGAGTAAGACACGCCCGGCTACCGTCACAACAAAGTCTCCCGTCTGCTAATGTCTGCTTTTTTAAGACAAGTTTCAAAGCAGTTTTCATAAGGCAAAAAATATGTCTGACATAATTCAAAATATGTCAGACATATTTTAAAATTCCGGCCTTGTATTTTTTCTTTCCTCCTAAGGAGGTATAACCACCTGAAAATTAGTTTTCACTTTTTCCTCGATTAATTCGCGTTTTTAGTCGTCATTTCCCGATTATTTTAATTTATAATTGCCATAATGTTGGTAAAATAGGAATATAAACGTATCTTTGTTTAGATTTATCCTATAATATACGATATTTGTTTCTTTGTGCCATGAAAATAAGTTTGCTGCAAAATAACATTACGTGGGCCGCCCCCGTAAACAACCACAAACACATAGAACAGTTGCTATCTAAAGCAGATGTCGCAGATTTGTATGTCCTGCCTGAAATGTTCTCAACCGGATTTTGCACAAAACCGGAAAACATAGCAGAACCACTGCCATGCAAAACCGTCGAATGGATGTGCACAACAGCCAAAGAAAAAGGTTGCGCACTCGCAGGCAGCGTTGCGGTATTCGACGGTACGAATTATTTCAACCGCTTTTATTTCATCACACCCAATGGTATTGAAGCGTACTACGACAAGAAGCACTTGTTTACATACGGAGGTGAACATTTGCATTTTACCCCCGGAAAAAACCGTGTAATTGTCAACTACAAAGGCGTCAGGATACTGCTGCAAACATGCTACGACCTACGGTTTCCTGTATGGTCACGCAATCGTGGCGACTACGACATGATAATATACGTAGCCAGTTGGCCTACACCGAGAGTAAATGCCTGGAGCGCACTGTTAAGAGCGCGTGCCATAGAAAACCAATGTTACGTAGCCGGGGTAAACCGCGTTGGCACAGACCCTTCGTGCGAGTATTGCGGAGGTACAGCCTTGATTGACCCTTATGGAAATACCATGGCAGAATGTAAACGCAATATGGAAGACAACATAAGCGGAGAAATAGAACTGAGCATGTTAGAACAGTTCAGGAAAACATTCCCCGTACAAAACGACGCTGATCCATTTGAAATAAAACAAAACTAAAACATAATAAAATGAGGAAAACATTATTGCTGGGCGATGAAGCCATTGCATTAGGCGCACTGCACGCCGGCATAAAAGGCGTTTACGCATATCCGGGAACGCCCAGCACGGAAATTACCGAATATATCCAGAAATCTCCTTTAAGTGCAGAACGAAAAATACACTGCACTTGGTGCACAAACGAAAAAACCGCAATGGAAGCAGCCTTAGGAATGTCTTATGCAGGCATGCGCAGCATTGTTTGCATGAAACATGTAGGCCTCAATGTTGCAGCCGACGCGTTTGTAAACTCTGCGATAACCGGCGTTAACGGTGGACTTATAGTTATTGTGGCCGATGACCCGTCAATGCATTCTTCCCAGAACGAGCAAGACTCACGTTTTTATGGAAAATTTGCCTTAATTCCTATACTTGAGCCTTCTTCGCAACAAGAAGCCTACGAAATGATACAAAAGGCTTTTGAAACATCCGAAGAAGAAAAACTCCCTATACTATTAAGGATTACCACCCGCATGGCGCATTCGCGTGCCGTTGTTTCCGTAAAAGACGAAGCGGCTCCGCTGAACAGTCTTCCATGCGCCAACGACCCGGCTTCGTGGGTACTGCTACCTGCAAACGCACGACGCAGCTATGAAAAATTAACGTCAAAACAAAACCATTTAAAAGACCTGTCATTACAAAGTCCATTCAACCATCTGTACATCCAGGCGAACGGTAAAAGCGACACAGGAATCATAGCCTGCGGAATTGGATATAATTATGTAAAAGAATATGACAATAACGAGTCTTCCATATTGAAGATTTCACAATATCCTATTCCTGAAACAATGGTCTGCCAGCTTGCAGACAACTGCAAAAAAATATTAGTTGTAGAAGACGGACAACCATTCGTTGAAGAACAAATAAGAGGGCTGTTGGGAAAAGATTTTGAAATAAAAGGACGACTTACAGGCGACCTGCCACGCACCGGAGAACTTACTCCCGACAATGTTGCCGCTGCCATGAAAATAAAGTCCTCGCAGTTCTATGCTACCGCAAACAACGTAGTGTCCCGCCCACCTGCATTATGTCGCGGCTGTGGACACAGAGATGTGTATATCGCCTTAAACAAAGTTGCCAAAGAATATCCTAATGCCCGCATTTTTTCAGATATAGGTTGCTATACACTTGGAGCGTTGCCCCCATTTTGTGCAATAGATACATGTGTCGACATGGGCGCCTCTATAACGATGGCCAAGGGTGCTGCCGACACCGGTGTATTCCCCGCCATATCAGTTATTGGCGATTCTACTTTTACACACAGCGGTATGACGGGTTTGCTGGACGCAGTTAACGACAAGGCAAATATAACGGTAGTTATTTCCGATAACCTGACAACGGCAATGACGGGCGGGCAAGACTCTGCCGGAACATACAAATACGAAGCCATATGCAGAGGCTTAGGTGTATTACCGGAACATATACGGGTAGTAGTTCCGTTGCCACAAAACATGGAAGAAATAACCCGTATAATCCGTGAAGAAATTGAATACAACGGAGTTTCCGTTATCATTCCACGTCGTGAATGTATTCAGACATTAAACCGTAAGTTAAAACAAAAAAGTTCAAATAAGCAATGAAAAAGGACATAATACTTTCAGGTGTTGGAGGGCAAGGAATACTTACTATCGCAACCATCATAGGCGAAGCAGCAACCAATTCCGGATTAATGCTGAAACAAGCTGAAGTACACGGAATGAGCCAACGTGGCGGAGATGTTCAGTCCAACCTTCGTCTTTCAGATAAAGAAATAGCTTCAGATCTTATAGCTTTAGGGTGTGCAGACATGATTATTTCACTTGAACCGATGGAAGCATTACGCTATCTTCCTTACCTGAACAAAAACGGATGGATTATAACGTCTTCGTCTCCTATCAAAAACATACCTAATTATCCAGAAGAAGAAACCTTGCTGGCAGAACTGAAATCATTCGCAAACGTAATACTACTTGACGTTGAAAAAATCGCGAAAGAAAATAATATGCCTAAGTGCTCCAATGTAATACTTCTGGGCGCGGCAGCGCATGTTTTAAACATCATAACACCCGAACAACTACGCGAAGGCATAGGCAGAGTCTTTGCCGCAAAAGGAGGAACAATAGTAGAAATGAACAATAAAGCATTTGATATAGGATTTGAAGTCGCTGGTTCAAAAATAAAGGCATTTTAAATATGAAACATCAAGTATTTGATGATGAATTGGTGAAACGTGTTGTAAAAGAACTAAACATAGCCAATTTATCAAATGCAACAATTGGTGAAATATTATTGGTCGCTTCACGACTGGAAAGCATTACAGGAATACCTTTCATTCGAATGGACCAAGGCTCTCCTGGACTTCCTGCAAACAAAATAGGAATCGAGGCCGAAAAAGCTGCCTTAGACAAAGGCGTAGGCTCGCAGTATCCCGCAGCTGCAGGAGTGCAGGAGCTTAAGGAGCAAGCCTCCCGCTTTGTCAAAGCATTTATAGACATCGATATAAGTGCGCGGTCCTGTATTCCAACGGTTGGAAGCGTAGCTGCTTCTTTTGCTTCTTTTATTGCGTGCACGCAACGTAATAAAGGTCAAAACAAAGTATTGTTCATCGACCCTGGCTTCCCTATTCAAAAATCGCAGTTACGAATAATAGGTGTAGAATGGGAATCTTTCGACATTCATAACTATCGCGGTCAAGCACTGCGTGAACCATTAGAACGTTACATGCGTAACGGTGACATCGCGGCAATAGTTTATTCAAATCCCAACAATCCTGCATGGATCTGTTTAGAAGAAGAGGAGTTACAAATAATAGGTGAGTTTGCCACACGCTACAACGCTACAGTTTTAGAAGATATGGCATATTTCTGTATGGATTTCCGCCAGGATTTAGGTAAACCATATCAGCCGCCCTATCCTCCAACAGTGGCACGGTATACTGATAATTACATTATAATGCTTTCATCGTCTAAAATATTCAGCTATGCCGGCCAGAGAATGGCTTTGGCTTGTATATCCGACAAACTGTTTGACACCTATTACCCTGCGTTAGCCGAAAGATATGAAGACTCCGGTATATTCGGACAAACTTTTATTGCCTCAATATTGTACATGATAACAAGTGGCTGCACGGCTTCAACACAATACGGGTATGCAGAAATGTTACGTGCCGCATGCGACGGAGAGATTGATTTCGTTTCCGACACTCACGAATATGCAGTAAGGGCAAACCGCATGAAGAAAATATTTACCGATAATGGTTTTCATATAGTATACGATTACGATGTTACACGCCCTGTTGGAGATGGATTCTTCTTTACCATAGGTTATGGAAACATGAGCGGTGGCGAATTACTTTGCGAACTGCTTCATTACGGAGTAAGTTGTATAAACCTGTCTACAACAGGAAGCGAACAGCATGGCGTGCGTGCGTGCACTTCACGTATGCGAGAAGACCTGTATCCTATTATGGAAGAACGCATGAGAGCATTTCATGAAGACCACCCGATAAACAATTAAAAAAACTAATCATACAACTCATGATTTGGAATAAAAACAAAGAATGCATGAGTCGCGATGAGATGAGCGACTTGCAAGGCAAACGCTTGCATAAGTTAGTTGATCTGGTATATCACAATGTACCTTTCTACAGGAACAAAATGCAAGAAATGGATTTGTCGCCTGAAGACATACAAACAATCGAGGATATAGTGAAATTGCCATTTACCACTAAACAAGACCTGCGCGACAATTATCCTACAGGACTTCAATCGGCTTCACAATCTGAAATAGTAAGAATACATGCTTCTTCGGGTACTACAGGGAATCCCACGGTAGTAGGCTACACAAGGCGCGACATTGAAATCTGGAAAGAAAGCGCGGCGCGTTGCCTAACGGCCTACGGAGTAACACGTAACGATATATTCTCAGTAGGATACGGCTATGGTTTGTTTACCGGCGGCTTGGGAGCGCATTATGGCGTAGAACACATTGGCGCCACAGTTATACCTACTTCTACCGGTAACACAGAGAAACATCTCCGCCTGCTGCGAGACCTTGGCGTCACCGGCATTGCCTGCACCCCCTCGTATGCACTGTATCTGGCCGAAGCAATGGAAAAACACGGCATGACAAAAGACGACATCAAGCTTCGCATTGGAGCTTTCGGCGCAGAGCCGTGGACGGAAAACATGCGCCACGAGATAGAGGAACGTTTGGGGCTTAATGCATACAACCTTTACGGACTGAGCGAAATCATAGGTCCGGGAGTGGCATACGAATGTGAATGCAAAAACGGTTCTCACATTGCCGAAGACCATTTCTACCCCGAAATCATAAACCCCGATACGCTGGAAGTTCTGCCGCGCGGCCAAGTGGGCGAACTCGTTTTCACAACCCTGACCAAGACAGGTATGCCGCTACTCAGGTATCGAACCAAAGACCTCACCGAGCTGCTGGAAGGCGATTGCCCCTGCGGAAGGACATGCGTACGCATGAGCCGGATTTTGGGCAGAAGCGACGACATGCTTATTATCCGCGGAATAAACGTGTTCCCCTCGCAAGTTGAAAGCGTCATACTCGACCTGCCGGAATTTGAACCGCGATATATGCTGGTTGTCGACCGCAAAAACAACCTCGATACGTTGCAGGTGCAGGTTGAAGTGCGCAAAGATTATTTTTGCGACGAAATGGGCATGATGTTGCAGCTCAAAAAGAAGTTGTCCGACCGTCTGAAAAGCGTGCTCTCGATAAGTGCCGACGTCAAACTAATGGAGCCCAACAGCATACCGCGCAGTGAAGGCAAAAGCGTGCGAGTGATTGACAACCGAGTTTTGAAATAATAAAAATGCTACAGCTATGATAATAAAACAAATCTCCGTTTTCCTTGAAAACAAAAGCGGTCGGATAAACGATGTGGCAAAAGCTTTGGCAGCCAACAACATCAACATGCAGGCATTCAGCATGGCCGAGACTACAGACTTCGGAATACTACGTCTCATTGTTTCCGACGTTGACAAAGCGGTTGAAGTACTGAGAAACGCAAACTTTGCAGTCATACTTACCGACGTAGTATGTATCAGTTGCCCCAACGTGCCGGGAGCTTTATCGAAAATTCTCGAGAGCCTGGCTAAGAAAGATATTTTTATCGAATACATGTATGCTTTCTCCGAAGGCAAAACGGCAAACACGGTAATAAGGCCGAACGATTTGAACCGTTGCATAGAAGTGCTCCGCGCAGACCATTGCAACATCATATCGAACAGCGACTTTTAGCTTACCATACAGGCACAGGCTTTAACAAAATCCGCATTCTCCCGGCCCGACGAAACAAGCCCCAAGAAAATGGAAACCCCGACACGGAAATGTCTGTATTCGGGCAGGAAAAAGTGAAAACTGATTTTCAGTACGTTTACCCCACATGGGAGCTAAGAAAAAATATCTCAGAGATAATTCAAAATATGTCTGACATAATTCGAAATATGTCAGACATATTTTTTTGCCCGTGAAAACCCTTTTGAAAACCGCCCAAAAACGCGGACAAAAACGGCCGTTCCATTCCCTTCTGTACTTTCTATTTAATTCGCATTTTGTGTTTTGTGCCGAAAATCGTAATTTCGTACTCGGTATTTGAACTCACGCCACTCTGAACATGGGATTATTCTACAAAGCAAACAAAGGCCATTTAATTGACTTTACATTAGAACTTAAAGGCGAATGGTATAATGAGATACGCGAAGAAACACGTTCGCGTTTCCTTGCTCCCGAATGGTACGCGCAAAGCGGCGTGGAAATAGTGTGGCCTACCGAAGAAACCGACTGGGCATACATGCTTGACGAAGTGACGGAAGTGTACATACGCATGACTTACGAGATAGCTTCGCGCGAAAGACTCTTAATTGTAACGTCCGCTCCGGAAAAAATCGGCGTAATACTCAAACGCCACATGCCCGCCAAAGCTTTGGACAATATCACAATAGCCGAAAGTGAAATAAACGACACTTGGGCACGTGACACCGGTTTCCTTACCGTCCTCGGGCCAAACGGCGCCGAGCTCATGGATTTTAAATTCAACGGTTGGGGAAACAAATTCGAAGCCTCAAAGGACAACGCCATAAACCGCAACCTTTTCGGCAACAACTATTTCAAAGGCACTTACACTGACTGCAATAACTATGTGCTCGAAGGCGGCTCAATCGAAGTGGACGCGCAAGGCTCGTTGCTTACCACAGAAAGTTGCCTGCTTACACCGACAAGAAACCCGCAATTGAACAAGGCGGACATAGAAATAAAACTCAAGCGATTCTTCAACGTTTCCAACATACTATGGCTGAGCCATGGGCATTTGGAAGGGGACGACACCGACGGGCACATAGACACGCTGGCTCGCTTATGCCCGCAAGGGAAAATCGCATACGTAAAATGCTACGACAAGGGCGACAGCCATTACGAAAGCCTCAGCCTTATGGAAAAAGAATTGCAATCGTTCCGGCAACCCTCGGGTGAGCCTTACGAATTGGTTCCCCTACCCTTGCCCGAACCCGTCTATGCTCCGGCGGATGAAAACGAGAACAGCGAAAGGCTGCCGGCCACATACGCGAACTATCTTATCATTAACAACGCTGTCCTCCTGCCTGTTTACAACCAGCCGGAAAACGACGAAACAGCGGCAAAGGCCATACAGCGACTCTTTCCGCGCTATGAAGTTGTTCGCATACCTTGCCTTCCATTGCTTCGGCAGCACGGCTCGCTGCATTGCTCTACCATGCAGTTCCCGGCAAACGTATTAAACACAAAGGCAGAAAATAAAGCTGACAATTAAATAGACATCCATACTCCTGCACAAATGAAAGAGAACATATTAAAAGTAGGGCTTGTACAACAGTCCAACACTGAAAACATACAACACAACAAAGCAAAGTTGGAACACAACATCCGCGAACTTTCCGAAAAAGGAGCGCAGCTTGTGGTACTTCAAGAATTGCACAACTCATTGTATTTTTGTCAAACCGAGGATGTTGATAAATTCGACTTGGCAGAGCCTATACCCGGGCCTTCTACAGAATTCTATTCAAAAATAGCAGCCGAATGTAACATTGTTTTGGTTACATCGCTATTCGAGAGGCGCGCAGCCGGAGTATACCACAATACGGCCGTAGTCTTTGAAAAAGACGGAACTGTTGCAGGCTTGTATCGCAAAATGCACATTCCCGACGACCCGGGTTACTACGAAAAATTCTATTTCACACCCGGGGACATAGGCTTCAAACCAATCAATACTTCAGTAGGCAAGCTCGGCGTTCAAGTATGTTGGGACCAATGGTTCCCGGAAGGAGCACGTCTAATGGCGCTCCAAGGGGCAGACATATTAATATATCCCACAGCCATAGGCTACGAACCCGGCGACTTGAAAGAAGAACAGGAGCGGCAACGCGAAGCCTGGATAACTGTGCAGCGGGGACACGCAGTGGCCAACGGACTTCCTGTAATCTCTGTAAACAGGACGGGATATGAGAGCGCTCCCTCAGGAAACGGCAACGGAATCCAATTCTGGGGTTCCAGCTTTGTATGCGGCCCGCAAGGAGAGATATTGTCACAGGCTTCCCAAGACAAAGAAGAAAACCTGCTCGTAGAAATAAACCTTACACGTTCCGAGCATGTAAGACGCTGGTGGCCGTACTTGCGCGACAGACGAATAGATAAATTCGAAGGATTGTTAGAGCGTTTTATCGATACTAAACCATAAAACGGCAAGTAAGGTGCTATGAAAATAATACTCATACTTGTAGGAAAAACCGTTGATTCAAACTTAAAAGCCCTCCTTGAAAACTATGCTTCACGCATAACGCATTACGTGCCTTTCGAGATTAAGATTGTGCCCGAGCCTAAGAACACCTCAAGTCTTACAAACGAAAAGCTGTGTGCTGCTGAAGGAGACTCGATAAAGAAACTGCTGCAAAATGACGACTGGATAATTCTACTTGACGAGCGAGGAAAAGAATACCGTTCCGTTGAATTTGCAGAAAAGCTAAAACGCCAGTGGCATACTCTTTCCAAGCGTCTTGTATTTATAATAGGAGGCCCTTATGGATTCTCTCCTGAAATAAAAGCGATGGCAAACGAATTGATGTCGCTTTCTAAAATGACATTCTCACACCAGATGGTTCGTGTTATTTTTGCGGAACAATTTTATCGTGCCCTTACAATAATAAAAGGAGAACCTTATCACCACGAATAATTGAAGCGTACAACTACCGGCAAGTGGTCACTGAATCCACCAACGTATTTATAACCTTTGTATGTACGCAAAGGTTCGAATCGTCCGTCAATTTCCGTAAGCAGAAAGTCGGGCGCGAAAATACTGCATTGGCTGTATGAAGTATAAAATCTTGATTTATCATCTATCAAACGGCCGTTCACTATAAAATTGTCGAGAAGTTCCCATTCGCCCTTATAACAATACGTACCCTTTACACCATGATTGGCTGTTTTTCCAAACATTAAGTTGTATAAACCGTTTTTCTTTGGATTATCAATATTGCCATATATGTTTTCTGCCTTGAAGCCATGAAGCAAGACCTTGTCGTCAGGCGTGTCGTTAAAATCTCCCGTAACAATAACGTTTGCATTTTCTCTTACTGCCATTATTGAATCTATCTTAGCCCGTATTTGCAGAGCAATCCTCATTCTATATTCACGGCCTTCCTTTCTCCTATCAAGCTTACTTGGAAGATGACAAACAAAAACATCAACCGTATCACCGGTTAATACCATGCCGTTTACGTATAGCACATCGCGGGTCTTTTTATCCGGCAGTCCGCTAAAATCGGGCCGTATGTCTTCGTTCCATAGCACCTTGAACGTTTGGGGATTATATATAAAAGCCACATTCATGCCGCGTATGTCATCACCTTGCGTTATTAAATATTCATAACCAACCCTGCGCAAAGTGCTTATTTTTGTCAAGTATGTAAGAACAGTATCATTCTCTACTTCGCATAAAGCTATCACATCTGGCGGTGCAATATTACCAGCAGCTGCTATTACCTTTGTCAGATTATTTGTCTTTTTCCAGAATTTTTTCCAACTCCAAACCCTCGGAGCTCCCGGCAGGAAATCGTCATCACTTTTATCCTTGTCGTCTATAGGGTCAAAAAAATTTTCTGCGTTAAGTTCCATAAAACAAAACGATTCTTGCGCATGCACTCCTTTTGTCATGGAAATTGCCAACGCAATTAAAAACGAAACAAGCAACGTTTTATAACTCACACAACAATTTTTGCAGTTTTCAATGCTACAAAATTACTCATGATTCGATAATCACTGTTAATTTTGCATGTCAATTTAAGACAAGCTAAATACATGGATTTTCTATTTGCAAAATACTTTATACTACAATGAACAAACACGACTGTTTAATATGTTTGTCCGCAATAAGCTGGATAGTTTTCTTATCCGCTATTAGCAAGAAAAAATATGTCCGACCTATTTTAAATTATGTCAGACATATTTCAAAATATGTCTGACATAATTTTCGAGAACACCAATACCTCTATCCATAGGAATACACAGAGTTTTCATTTTCTTGTTTTGATTAATATCATACCATAACCTTGTAACACAAAAAAACATGAACATAAGAACCAAAGGATATATAATAGGCGCCATAGCAGCAGCAACATACGGAACTAACCCTATATTTGCAATTCCCCTCTACAAAAACGGTATGGATACAAACAGTGTTCTGTTTTTCAGATACCTGCTGGCCATTCCTATAATTATCGTAATGATGAAAATGCGTGGCCGCACCTTTTCGCTCAAAAAGAAAGAAATCTTGCCGGTAATATCCATGGGTATAGTAATGAGCGTGTCTTCTCTCGCGCTTTTTGAAAGTTATAATTACATAGGAGCAGGCATAGCGTCCACCATTTTATTTGTTTACCCTATTCTCGTAGCTATTATAATGGCACTTTTATTCCATGAACGATTAGGCTGGCTCGGCTCAATCTGTATTGCGCTCGCAATAGGCGGTATATTCATGTTATATCAAACCGAAGACGGCACTACATTAAATATCAAGGGAGTCTTGTTTGTATTATTATCTGCTTCTTCATACGCCATTTATCTTGTGTACGTAAACCATTCAATCCTAAAGGATATGGCGACATTGAAACTTACTCTATATGTCCTAATATTTGGTTTGTTGGTTTACTTTTCAATTTCTAACTTTGGCAGAGAACTTTCCACTCCGTCGCATTGGTACATGTGGTTTAACCTCTTAGGTTTGGCGGTGTTGCCGACGGCAATTTCATTTTATTGCACTACACAAGCCATAATGTACATTGGCAGCACTCCTACCGCCATACTTGGCGCATTGGAACCTCTAACAGCAGTGCTTCTCGGTATCGTACTGTTGCAAGAGCCTATAACGTTCCGTATCTTAACAGGAATGATAATGATAATAATGGGTGTTAGTATAATAATAACAGGTGGAAAATTATCTGCCATGCTGGTAAGGATACGCAAAATGTTTCCGGTAAAACTAAGAATAAAACGACATTAAACATATTTATTATTATGTACAGGTTAAAGTTGTTTGCTATTTTAATTATAACACAAGCATTTACGCAGGTATTTGCTACGGTAAACGTTATTTACAATCCCGAGGATTCCGTTGAAATAGAAAGGTGGCTTTCGGAAGCACCTTCGGGAAAAACACCCAACGAGCTTACCTTATATTTTGCAAACAAAATGATAGGCAGGCCTTATGTTGCCCATACATTGGAAAGGAGCGACAGCGAATGCCTCATAATTAACATGAAAGAACTCGATTGCACAACATTGGTTGAAAACTCCGCAGCAATGGCAATAACTGCCAAACAAGGGAAAAAACGTTTCTCTGACTACTGTGATGTGCTGCGCAGTTTGCGATACCGTAATGGCGAGATAACAGATTATTCGTCAAGGCTGCATTACTTCTCCGAATGGATTAAATACAATGAAGAAAAAGGACTTGTTGAAGACGTAGGGAAAAAAGGTGCTTATCCATTTATCGCAAAACAAATTATAAAGGCTGACTTCATGTCTACAAATCCGCAATATTACAAGCAGCTTAAAAACGACACCGCTATGGTTGCCAAAATAAAGGAAGCAGAAATGCGCATAAGCGGAACGGCTGTCAACTATATACCTAAAAGTCTGCTTAACAACGGGAAAGATTTATTGGGAGAAATAAAAAACGGTGACATAATTGCTCTGATTACAAATAAGAAAGGATTAGAAATAAGTCACGTTGGAATCGCTGTCTGGAAAAACGGGAAACTGCATTTGCTTAATGCCTCAAGTCTAAAAAACAAAGTTATTCTCGACACACAAACCTTATATGAATACCAGAAAACAAGAAAATCACAATTGGGAATCCGAGTAATCAGGGTATATTAACATGCTACTATAACGAATACGAATCTGTCTTATTTATCATCTGAATATAAAGGCAAAATCATTGGCTCTACATAAGACATTTGCCTTAGTATTGCTCTTTTGCGCTTTTTCAAATAATTTGATGGCTTTGAAGAATCGAAACGTAACGGATTAGGTAGCGACGCGGCAATCAAAGCACACTGTCCTTTAGTCAAATCGGCAGCAGTTGTATTAAAATGATTCTTGGCCACAGATTCCGCGCCATAGATGCCGTTACCCATTTCTATGCTGTTTAGATAAACCTCCATTATTCTGCGTTTGCCCCATACAAACTCTATAAGTACTGTAAAATAAACTTCGAACCCTTTTCTAAGCCAAGACGATTCAGGCCACAAGAAAACATTTTTAGCCGTTTGTTGGCTTATTGTGCTGCCGCCACGCTTCCTTACACCTTCCAGACGTTCTATTGCCGCATTTTTTATTTGCTTTAAGTCGAATCCATGATGTTCCATAAACAGCTGGTCTTCTGACGCGACAACTGCAACCGGCAAATTTTTGTTAATCTTATCAAGCGGAACCCATTTGTGCCTTAATTTCAGTTTTTCGCTTTTATTATGCTGCTGGGCCAAACGTATTATCATTAATGGAGTGACATACACAGGAACAAACTTATATAATAACACCATTCCGACGGATGAGGCAAAAAACACTATTACAATCCACAGTAATACGTGTTTTAAAATAACTTTCAACAAATACATAATTGCTTTATACATATAAACCGCCGATACAGCATGACTGAACCGGCGGTTTTTATTTTATATCTTACTTTATCAGTTAGCTGAAGCAGCCTGTGCTTCCTTAATCATCTGTTCGCTCGCATACATGTAGATTTCTACACGGCGGTTTTGCTGGCGACCAGCTTCTGTACTGTTGTCAGCTACAGGATTCTGTTCGCCGAATCCTGATGTTTTCTTTATTTGCTTGCCCGAAACACCGCATGATTTCAAATATGATTCTACTGCTTGTGCGCGTCTGCGTGAAAGGTCAAGATTTTTTTCAACACTTTCAGCTGCTGTACTGTTCTTCCAACCTTGATTATCAGTATAACCTTGTATGTCGACATCAACGTTCGTATTTACATTAAGTACGTTTTGAGCAAAATCATTCAAAGAACTTTTTGCTGCCGAACTTAACTCTGAAGAACTTGTAGCGAACAATATACCAGAGTCGAATGTACACTTAACAGCTTTAAAGCCATTGCTGTCGGTTATTTCTTCAACTTTGGCATTCTCAACGGTCTGAGCCTGCTTTTTCACTTTGTCCATATGGTTTCCTATAAGCACACCAGCACCGGCACCTACGGCTGTTCCAATTACAGCTCCTACAGCTGTATTTCCTGCTGCGTGGCCTATGAGCGCACCTAAAGCCGCACCGCCGGCGCCGCCTATAATTCCACCTTTAGCTTTGTTGTTCATGCTGGAACATCCGCCAAACACTAAAGCTAAACTTAATAACAATGATGTGATTTTCAGATTTTTCATTTCTTATAAGTTTAATGCATTAAACATTTTCTGATACATATATGCCATTATTCCGGCAACAGTTTATTAAAAAGGCAAATCGTCAACGTTATCCGGTGTCTGTCCTATCGGGTCGTTCGGCATAGTTTGCGGTGTCTGTGCTGGAGCAGCGGCAGCATATTGCGAAGCTTGATTCATTGCTGTATTAACTCCTGCTTGCACAGGTACAGCCCTCCATGCACGTATGTCGTTAAACCAACGGCCATTGAACTCGTGCGCGTCAATATCGAACGATACTGTATATTCTCCATTTACCTGTAGATTCATCTGCTCAAGCCGTTCTTTACCAAAAACGGTAAACACACATTTCTTGGGATATTGCTCATGCGTTTCAATAACAAAATCTTGTGTCATCCATGGGTTTCCTGTTGTTTTGGAAGTCCCTGTACGAGGTTCGGATGCAAAGATTATTTTTCCTGTAATGTCCATTTTTATGATTAGTTTGTTCTGTTTTCCGCGACAAAGTTACTAATTAATTTTCTGATTTATTATAAACGAGTTTTCAAGAATACATCTATCGTAATTTATAACATAAAAGACGGCATTTTATTACTAACTGTCATTTCGGATTATACTGTGTTTCTTACGTATTTATCAATCTTTCCATTCGGGTAAACGCCATGGCGAACGATAATCCGGACATACCAATTTGTCGGCCTCCTTGTTGTGAAAAGTGTGTTTGCCGTCATCATAAGTGAGCGATTCACCTATGCGCGCCGAGATATTTCCGAGGTGCGCATATTTCGCACACAGGGAACCGTTCTGTATCGTGCAAGCCGTATTGAAAGAACGCGACCTGACACATGCCAGGAAATTATCCACATGTTTCTTATGGTCGTTGAAATCGGCTTTTCCTGTAAAGGCTTCGATTTTCTTTCCGTTGGGAATAACTTCCCACCCTTCGCGGTTTATTACAAGCGCTCCGTTCGTACCTTGGAAAGCCAAACCGTAATTCCTGTTGTAAGGCCCCATCTCGGCACCGGCATGATTGCTCCAGCGTATCTGGAAATCATTGAATTCGTATATTACCGACAGCGTGTCGAACGTTTCAGGAGCGTTTTCCGGGAAAGCCCACTTTCCTCCTGCAGCTAACACACGTTTAGGCATGCCATCAACATTCATACCCCACAGAGCCATGTCCAACAAATGCACTCCCCAATCGGTCAGCAAACCACCGCCATAATCCCAGAACATTCTCCAAGAGCCGTGAAAGCGCTGCGGGTTGAACGTCCTTTCAGGTGCAGGACCAAGCCACATGTCAAAATCCACTCCTTCGGGAACAGGTGTATCTGCTACCGGTTTTCCTAACGCGGCATAAGCAAAATTACCCCAAACGTCCACGCAGGAAATCTTACCGAGTGTACCTCCGTCGATAAAACGCTTCATTTCAGCCCAATGTTCACCGCTGCGTTGTTGCTGTCCTACCTGAACAACTCTCCCGTAACGCTCTGCTGCTTTCACCATTGCGTCGCATTCGGCTATTGAATTGGCTATAGGCTTTTCCACGTACACATCTTTGCCGGCAGAACAAGCGTCCGTCATCTGCAGGCAGTGCCAATGGTCGGGAGTTCCGATTATAACAATATCTACATCTTGTCTATCCAACAGTTTCCTGTAATCGGTATATACTTCAGGTCGTTTGGAGCGTGATTTTTCTATCTCCGCCGCGCGGTTGCGCAAAATGTTTTGGTCTATATCGCACAAGGCCACGCAGTCAATCTCCGGATGTCGCATAAAATCAGACAAGTCAGACCAACCCATGTTACGGCAACCTATCAAAGCTACGCGGATTTTATCGTTTGCACCTACTTTTCGGGCTGCAGCTTCATACGGAGCAAACAGTGAATGCATTACTCCCGCTGCCAAAACAGCAGAAGACTTCTTCAAAAATGAACGTCTGGTCAACATATTCTTTATGGTATTAAGATTTAATTTTGTTTTTTCGCCTGCAAAATATCATATAATTATCAGACTAACAAATTTAAGAAGTTCTGAAAAATAATCAAATACATTTTCTACTAAATCTATAATATTGCACATATCCAGATTTACTAACTTGTACTAACTAATTATACATCCTTTGCAAGAGTTGTAGTGATGTAATAAGAGCTTATCTATAAATATTCTTTCACGTTGCAGAAATTATTCATTTTGAGCCTTACGAACAAAATTTTTGTCGACAAAATGCTTATTGATTTTCAATAGTTTACACAGACGTCTTTTGGGGCAAAAAATATGTCCGAGATATTTTAAAATAGGTCAGACATATTTTGAAATACATCGGACATATTTTCTGTTTTCTCACACCTTGTTCTGAATATTCATTCACGCACGGCATTTATGTTTTTTACAAGACAGGAATTTGGCTTACGGTTAACCGGAAAAAATGTATCTTTGCTACTAATTATTGCTACACGGAATATTTCGTAAAACCACGTATATGCATAAGCAGCAATACCCAAGTATCTACACAATAAAATCAATAAATAAAATGAAAACATTATTGGCCATTATTTTCCTCTCTGCATTGCCGACAATCGCGTTTGCACAAAACAAAAACAGCATTGTGTTTCAAGATAAAGGCAAGCCCGTCCCTGTGGCAGACCCATGTGTTTACGAGGATAACGGTGTTTATTACCTCACAGGAACAACAGGTACTACAGACGGAAAGCACGGTTTCGATTACTACTACTCTAAAGACTTGCGCACATGGACTTACGGCGGCCCCCTTTTCAGGGTTGGTGAAAACCATCCGGGCGTAGACTGCTTCTGGGCTCCCGAAGTAAGAAAATACAACGGCAAATTCTATATGACATACAGTTGCTACAGCAACGAGCATAAGGGATTGGTGACATGTATAGCCGTAAGCGATTATCCCGACAAAGGATTCAAGGACTTATACGTTCCATGGTTCGCGCCCAAATACACAGCTATCGATTGCGACATCTTCATTGACGACGACGGAACTCCTTATTTATATTATAGTAAGAACACCATGCTTTCCGATACTATCGGGGTGGGCGAAATATACGGCGTAAAGCTCAAAAAAGATTTGTCTGGTTTCGTGGGTGACCCGGTGCTTATATCCCAGGCTTCGCAAAAATGGGAAAAGGTTAATTGGAAAAAGAACCGCTGCAACGAAGGGCCTTGGGTTATAAAGCACAACGGCGAATACGTCATGACATACTCGGCCAACGACACAGGATTCGAATATTACGGCATAGGTGTACAGACAGCAAAATCGCCACTGGGAAAATGGAAAAAGTACAAAGACAATCCTTTGATGACTACAGATTTAAGCAAAGGAATCTCGTCACCCGGACATAATTCTATTGTAACATCAAAAGACGGCAAGATGTACATCGTTTACCACCGCCACGCAGACCCAAACTGTAAAAAGCCAAACTGGGACAGAGTTGTTTGCATTGACGAGATTTATTTTGACAAGAACGGGAAACTAAGGATAAAAGAATAATACTAATCAACAATGATTGACAGGGAAACAGTGCAGAGAATAATGGATTCGGCAAACATCGTCGATGTTGTGTCGGAATTCGTTACCTTAAAACGCGCCGGTGTAAACTACAGGGGACTATGCCCTTTTCACGACGAAAAAACCCCGTCGTTCTACGTGTCGCCGGCACGCGGCATTTGCAAATGTTTTTCCTGCGGAAAAGGGGGTAACGTGGTGCATTTCCTGATGGAACACGAGCAGTTCACTTACCCCGAAGCGTTAAGATGGCTGGCGAATAAATACAATATAGAAATTCGCGAAACAGAACAGACCGAAGAAGAACGACAGGCCGAAAACGTAAGAGAAAGCATGTTCGTCTTAAATGAATGGGCGGCAAAATATTTTCAGAACATACTTCACAACCATGCCGACGGCGTAGCCATAGGAATGACGTATTTCAGAAGCAGGGGCTTTCGCGACGACACGATAAGGACATTCGGCCTGGGGTTCTGCCCCAAAGAACGCACTGCTCTTTCAGAAGCTGCCCGTACTCAAGGGTTCAAGGATGAATACCTTGAAAAGACAGGACTATGTTACAAACGCGATGATGGAAAAATGATTGACCGTTTTTCCGGCCGCGTAATATTTCCCGTGCATACAGTAAGCGGCAAAACAGTAGCGTTTGGTGGTCGCGTGTTGAAAACCGATGAGAAGACTGCCAAATATGTCAACTCTCCCGAGTCTGAAATCTACAATAAACGTAACGAACTTTACGGATTATATATAGCAAAGCACTCTATCGTAAAAGAAGACCGTTGCTTTTTGGTTGAAGGTTACACAGATGTAATATCAATGCACCAAAGCGGAGTTAAAAATGTCGTCGCTTCATCAGGAACTTCGTTGACTCCGGGACAAATAAAACTAATACATAGGTTTACAAACAACATAACCGTATTGTATGATGGTGACGCCGCCGGAATAAAAGCCTCGCTAAGAGGTATCGACATGCTTTTAAGCGAAGGACTGAATGTAAAAGTCGTTTTGCTTCCCGATGGCGACGACCCGGACAGTTTTGCCCGCAAGCACAATGCAAAAGAATTTCAGGAATATATAAATTCTCACCAATCCGACTTCATATCATTCAAGACAGAATTGCTTATGAACGAGAGTTCCGACGACCCTGTCGGACGTGCTGCACTGGTTGACAATATTGTCAAAAGCATATCGGTAATTCCCGACAAAATCCTGTGCTCTATGTACGTAAAGGAATGCAGCCGGAAAATGAATGTTGATGAAAGTCTTCTAATTGATGCCGTTGCAAGATTGAAACGCGAACAAAAGGAAGCCCGTTTAAAAAATGAAGCACACACGAATAACGACGAAGAACAAAAGCCAAAAGCAGAAACACACAAAGACATAATAGAAGGAAACGTTCAAAGTGGAGAAATGCCTCTGACCGCGACAGAAAAGGCTGAACGGCAGCTAATACAAATGATAATCTTATATGGAGAGCGCGAGGTCGGAAATGTTGAGACAGAAAACGGGACCGTAAGTATGAACGTTATTGAGTACATAAACTACGAAACAAATTTAGACGGTCTGAGTTTTTCCAACCCTATATATAGAAACATACTCGAAGAAGCCTTGGAGCATTCACACGAAGAAAACTTTTCGGCTCATAAATATTTTCTGTATCACCCCAACTCCAACATAAGCCAGCTAACTGCAAAAATAGAAAGCGAAAAATACTACCTAAGCCGTGGGCAAAATGTTAATGACGATAGCATAGAAAACCGCATATCAGAAATAATACCGCAGATGATAATCGCTTACAAGTTAGCATGTGTTGAAAGAATCCTAAACGAACTGTTATCCAAGTTAGCAAACCCTGAAATTGCTAATAACGAAGAGTTATCGGCTGAACTTATGCAGAAATACAACGACATGAAAAAGGTAGAGTGCGCTTTAGCCATTCAAGCCGGCGATAGAGTTATATCATCATGACATTCAAACTATCCGTATCATGCCGTAGTAAAATTAAGCAATGACGTAATCTTTCACACAATAACTTAATCACTGTACCTGCTTTAAACGGTAAATATACATAATTACATCCGCTACACCTTAAGACCGCCTTATTATAACATAAACGGCACTTTTCGTCAAAAAAGTTACCGGTAAATAACAATATTCACAGAAAAGCCGCTAAATTATGACAAAAATGCAATTACGACTTTATGTTTTGGTAGATATTTGTATCTTTGCATAATTCTATATAAAAACAGGCAAAACTGTCTTACAAGATTATAATAATGACTGTTGCTATTTTAAAATATCCCGCCGGAAACATTTTTTCCGTACAAGCTGCTATAAAACGATTAGGAGGAGAAAGTATTGTTACTGACGACAAGGATACATTAAAAAAATCTGACAAGATAATTATTCCGGGGCAAGGAGAAGCCGCAAGCACAATGGCATATTTGCGCCGCTATGGAATGGATGAATTTATTCGTGAATTGCAGCAGCCTGTATTGGGAATTTGCATTGGCATGCAACTTATGTGTGCGACATCTGAGGAAGGCAACGCCAACTGCATGAGCATATTTCCGCAAATAAGGGTGAAGAAATTCATACCTGCAAACAAGGAAAAAATTCCTCAAATGGGATGGAATTCTATAACAAACCTACGAAGCCGTTTATTTAGGAATATCGATGAAAACAGCTATGTATATTTCGTACATAGCTATTACGTACCTGTATGTGAATACACAACGGCGGTATCCGACTACACCGGTTCGTTCAGTGCTGCCATGGAACTGAACAATTTCTATGCAGTCCAGTTCCATCCTGAAAAAAGCGGAAAAGTTGGTGAGCAGATACTACAGAACTTTTTAGACATGTAATGACGTTGCCTCTATTAAAAAAGATGAATATTGAACTATGATAAAGATTATACCTGCAATTGATATAATAAACGGACATTGTGTACGGCTGTCCCAAGGAGATTACCAAAGGATTACAGATTACAGCGAAAGTCCCGCCGCTATGGCAGAAAATTTCGAGGCATTGGGCTTCAAGCGGCTGCATGTAGTAGATTTAGACGGCGCACGTTCAGGAAAGGTAATAAACATAAAAGCACTAAAGGAAATAACAAGCCGCACAAATTTAATTGTCGATTTCGGCGGTGGAATTAAATCTGAAGAAGACCTAAAAAACGTATTTGAAGCGGGCGCAAGCGCAGTAAGTATTGGAAGTATAGCGGTAAGTGACCCGGATATAGTTTCGCTATGGGCAGATTCGTTCGGAGCTGAAAAATTCATAATATCGGCAGACGTTCGTGACAACATTGTTAGGACAAACGGTTGGACAAAAAATTCAGGCATTACTCTTAATCAACTTATATCAAGATACCGGAATAAAAATATACGCCGCGTGTTATGTACTGATATCTCGCGCGACGGAATGCTGTGCGGTTCAAATATTGAATTGTACCAAACCATTATGGAACAATTCCCCGATTGCAAACTAATTGCAAGCGGTGGTATAAGTTCGTTAGATGACATAAAAAAACTGGATGAAGCCAAAATTCCTGCAGTTGTCATAGGCAAAGCCATATACGAACAACAAATTAACCTTGAAGAATTAGCACAAACTTTTATTCAATAAATACACGACAAAAAGGAGGTTTCAACTTGTAAAAGCAAGACTTATAAAAGAGGAGAACACTACATGTTAGCAAAACGAATAATTCCATGCTTAGACGTAAAAGACGGACGCACCGTAAAAGGCATAAACTTCGTTGGTCTACGTGACGCAGGCGACCCAGTAGAAATGGGAAAAGCCTATAGTGAACAAATGGCCGACGAGCTCGTTTACCTTGATATTACAGCGAGTGCAGAAGGACGCAAGACATTTACTGAAATGGTAAGAAAAGTGGCAGCGGAATTATCCATACCTTTTACTGTTGGAGGTGGAGTAAGTGCTCTTTCCGATGTGGAGCGTTTGCTGGAAGCCGGAGCCGACAAAGTAGCTGTAAACTCTGCGGCATTACGTTGCCCTTCTTTAATAGACGATATTGTAAAGCACTTCGGTTCGCAAATATGCGTATTGGCTATAGACGCTAAATATGAAAACAACAAATGGCAATGTTATCTCAACGGAGGACGCGTGCCTACAGAGCGTGAACTATTCGAATGGGCAAAAGAAGGATACGAAAGAGGCGCAGGGGAAATACTTTTCACAAGCATGAACCATGACGGAACGAAAACAGGATTCGCAAACGACGCTTTATCTACACTAAATAATATTGTAGGCATTCCTATCATAGCTTCAGGAGGTGCAGGCGATAAAGAATCTTTCCGAGATGCTTTCAGCAAGGGACACGCCGACGCTGCTCTAGCGGCAAGTGTATTCCACTATGGTGAAATAAAAATACCCAAACTTAAAGAATATCTTCACGGAGAAGGGATAGAAGTAAGGCTATAGCAGCAAGGCAACATTTTTCACGACAGTAATATAAAAAATAGTACTATTTAAATAAGAAAAACACAAAGCGCCATGAACATAAATTTTGAAAAACAAAACGGTTTGGTTCCTGCTATAATCCAAGACAGTGTAACACTAAATGTGCTAATGCTTGGTTATATGAATGAGGAAGCTTACAAAAAAACCGTTTCCACAAAAAAAGTAACATTCTACAGTCGTTCCAGAAAATGTCTTTGGACAAAAGGTGAAACAAGTGGAAATTACCTTGAATTAGTCAGTATAAAAACCGATTGTGATAATGATACCTTGCTGATTCGTGCAATCCCGCACGGACCGACCTGTCATACCGGCACTGACACTTGCTGGGGTGAAGATAATAAAAAGAATCCCGTACTATTCCTAACCGAGCTGCAAGACTTCATTAACAAAAGGCATGAAGAAATGCCTGAGAATTCATACACCACAAGTCTTTTCAAAGACGGAACAGAACGCATGGCACAAAAGGTTGGTGAAGAAGCGCTTGAAGCTGTGATAGAAGCCGTAAAAGGCGATAACAAAAGGCTTATCTATGAAAGCTCCGACATGTTATACCACCTTATTGTATTGTTAACATCAAAAGGTTTGCGCATAGAACAAGTTATAAGTGAACTGGCAGAACGTCACCAGCCAGGTTGGCATAAACATTAATTAATTGCTGCAACATGGAAAATGAGAATCTTATTACCTATAACAATGTCTTGATAAGACAGGGGGAATACGATATTGTAAAGGACGTTACGTTCAGTGTAAACAAAGGTGATTTTGTTTATATCATTGGCCCTGTTGGTTCTGGAAAGAGTTCCATTCTCAGAACACTTTATGCAGACCTGAAAATTAGTGGTGGCGAGGCAACTGTTTTGGGATACGATATGTCAAAAATCAAAAGAAAGCACATTCCCAACTTGCGAAAAAAAGAAGGAATCATCTTTCAAGATTACAAGCTGTTAAGCGACATGAATATTCGCAAGAATCTTGAGTTTGTTCTACGCGCTACCGGAATAAAACAAAAAAACGAAATACGTGAAAGGATAAAAAAAGCATTGGACTGTGTAGGGCTGGAAGGAAAAGAGGATAAATTTCCCAACGAACTCTCAGGCGGCGAACAACAAAGAGCAGCTATTGCGCGTGCTATACTAAACGAACCACAAATAATATTGGCAGACGAGCCAACCGGTAACTTAGACAAAAATGCCGCCATGAATGTTACAAAACTTTTGGCAGAACTTAATGCCAAAGGTACCGCGATAATAATGAGCACTCACAACCTTGACCTGATTAATAAATTTGCAGGAAAGGTATACCGTTGCGGTGAAGGAACTTTTAAAGAAGTTACCGACGACTTTTGCGAACCAATTGAACTTAAAGACATAGAAACATCTGAAAAATAACAGATAAAACAAAAACGCACCTAACAACAGATTAAGAAAATGAAAGTAATGAAATTTGGTGGTACCTCGGTAGGTTCACCCCAACGTATAAAGAATGTCGCTTCACTTATATCTGACGAAAAGCAAAAATTCGTTGTACTGTCAGCAATGTCAGGAACTACGAATTCTCTCGTCGAAATATCCGATTACTTAAGCAAGAACAATCCCCTTGGAGCAAATAATATAATAAAAAAACTCGAAGGTATTTATTGCAAACACGTAGACGAACTGTATTCAACCGAAGAATACAAACAAATAACCAAACGTTTTATTATTGACGAATTCAAATATTTGCGTTCGCTTACAAAACAAGGATACAGCACAACTCGCGAAAAAGAGATACTTGCCCAAGGTGAAATAATAAGCACCAACATGATGACAAACTATCTTAAGGAATGCGGCAAAAATGTATGCTTGTTATCAGCGTTGGATTTCATGCGAATTACCGAAGACGACGAACCGGATTTGCTTTACACAGAGCAGCACTTGAAGAAAATCCTGGACGATAACCATGGATACAATATATATATCACCCAAGGCTTCATCTGCCGCAACTCTAAAGGCGAGGTCGATAACCTTAAACGAGGTGGTTCAGACTACACTGCGTCACTCATAGGTTCAGCCATCAATGCTGAAGAAATCCAAATCTGGACAGACATTGACGGTATGCACAACAATGACCCTCGTTTTGTTGACAACACAAAGCCTGTAAAGCAATTGAATTTCGACGAAGCTGCCGAATTAGCGTATTTCGGTGCCAAAATACTCCACCCCACCTGTATCCTTCCTGCTAAATTTGCCGGAATACCTGTTAGACTTCTGAACACGATGGACCCAAAGGCCCCCGGTACCATAATTAACAACAACATAGAAAAACGCAAAATAAAAGCTATCGCTGCAAAGGATGGCATTACCGTTATAAGGATTGTCTCCTCACGAATGCTGCTTGCCACAGGTTTCTTACGCAAGGTATTTGAGATTTTCGAAACCTACAAAACAAGCATTGACATGGTCACGACTTCGGAGGTAGGAGTTTCGATGAGCATTGACAACAAAACGCATTTAAACGAAATTATAAGCGAGCTGAAAAAATATGGAACTGTAGATATCGACAACGATATGTGCATAATTTGCGTTGTAGGAGACCTTGAATGGGGAAACGTAGGATACGAAAGTCTTATCACGAGCGCAATGAGCGATATTCCTGTCAGGATGGTATCATACGGAGGAAGCTATCACAACATCTCGTTCCTTATACGCTCTGACGACAAGGCAAAAGCATTGAAAGCATTAAGCGAAAAACTGTTCAACGACTGACACGCATAAAACGTTCCATATGAAAGGCATTACGTTAAATCAGATTTCAAGCCACCCTACCCCGTATTACCTTTACGACAAGACTATACTCAACAATACTATAAACGCTATAAAGGAAGCAACAAAAGCAGACCGTAATTTCCGCATTCATTACGCAATAAAAGCCAACGACAATCCCGCAATACTCGACATTATTGCAGCCGGCGGTTTCGGAGCGGATTGCGTAAGCGGCGGAGAAATTGCCAAAGCCGTAAAGGCCGGTTTCGCTCCTGAGAAAATCGTATTTGCCGGCGTAGGCAAAAAAGACGAAGAAATAGAATTTGCACTCAATACCGGTATAGAGGCATTCAACGTAGAAAGCACCCAGGAGCTCGAAGTAATAAACGAGATTGCCCGGAAGATGGGCAAAACCGCTCCCGTTGCCTTGCGTATCAACCCGAATGTAGACGCCCATACCCACGCCAATATAACAACAGGTATAGAGGAAAACAAATTCGGAATAGCTTTGGAAGACGTTATTCCTACCGTTAAACTTGCAGAATCTCTAAAAGGGATACATTTCTTAGGAGTTCACTTTCACATAGGTTCACAAGTAACAGAGTTTGATTGTTTTGCAAACCTTTGCAATGTAATAAACACATTACTTGACGAGTTTGACGGGCAGGGAATAAAATGCGAAATGGTAGACGTGGGCGGAGGGCTCGGAATAGATTACGACAATCCGGACGATAACCCAATACCTGATTTCAAAAACTATTTTGCCACATATAGGGACAATTTAAAGGTACGCCCATATCAGACCGTACACTTTGAATTGGGCAGAGCTGTAACAGCACAATGCGGAAGCCTCATAACCAAGGTCCTTTTTGAAAAATCCACAAGCAACAAGAAATTCGCAATTGTCGACGCAGGCTTTACGGATCTCATACGTCCGGCTCTCTATGGAGCATACCACTGTATAGAAAACCTTTCGAGCGACAAGGATCTGGAAAAATACGATGTAGTAGGCCCGATATGCGAAAGCAGCGATGTCTTTGCAAAAGATATTATGCTTCCGCAAACCCACCGCGGCGATTTTCTGGCTATCCGTTCCGCTGGCGCTTACGGTGAAGTCATGGCCTCAACCTACAATGCGCGCCCTTTGATAAAAGGATACCTTATAGAATAGAAATAACAACCGGAATATTTGCTGGACTAAACCTTTGGAAGTCCATGCTGTACATCCGGAATATTTGGCCCATAAGTATTCTTCACTGCAAGAAACCGCAAAAGCGGACATAAAACGACTAAAAACTTGTGACGGAAAACAGCCGTTTCTGCGCAAAAAAAGTGAAAACTAATTTTCAGCGTGTTATACCCTGCTGGGAGAAAAGAAAAAATACAAGGCACATAATCGAAAATATGTCTGAGAAATTTTAAAATATCTCAGACATATTTTTTGCCCCTTGAAAACCCGTTCGAAAAACATCTGAAAAAGGCAGACAAATATAGACGCACAAACTCCGTACTTAGGAATGGGATATTTTCATTTACATCCCAAGGGTCAATTTGCATATCATAAACCGACTTTCTTCTAATGTTTTTCCGAATTTTATTCTTACCTTTACCGCAACTGCTATCAAAAAAAGAATAAATGACCGGCACTTCTGATTTCATACGTGACTACCGTGAAGCTTTCGGCGAAAAAGCCCCGCTTCCGATATTGTTTTATTACAGTGATACTCCAGTTGCCTCGCCGGAGAATACCAACGGGTGCATGTTCAAGCTGTTGGTTAAAGCAAAACAAGGCCAAAACATCACACTAAGCAAAGACACAGTTACATGTGGTGGCGGGAGGCACTACGCCGGTTTTGCCCCGCTTCAAGAGCGAGTCTACACGTTTGTCTCCGAAAAAGAACGGTATAAAGCTACTCCAAAGGACGTAGCAGAGTATGTCGCTAAACTTGACGTTCAACTTACCGACAAAAAGTACCTTAACTTCGTGCGTATTGACCACGCTGTTTCATTTGACAATATGGAAGGCCTGCTGTTTTTCGCCAATCCAGACATACTTTCAGGACTGGCAACATGGGCTTACTTCGACAACAACGCGGAAGACGCCGTATCGGCACCTTTCGGTGCCGGATGTGCCACTGTAATCAGCTATGCTGTACGCGAGAATCGGTTAGGCGGCAGGCGGACATTCGTAGGCCTGTTCGACCCGTCGGTTCGCCCTTATGTTGAAACAGACGAACTTAGTTTTGTAATTCCGGCTGTACGCTTCAAGGAAATGAGAAACACCATGAAAAAATGCTGTCTGTTTGATACGCAGGCTTGGAGTAAGATAAAACAAAGAATCTCTTTGTCTGACAATCTTTCCAAATAGCTAAGACAAAGGATATTTTGTTCTATATACTTTTTCGTACAACGATTTTACTATTTCGTCGTACATTTCTTCAATGTCATCTATGCCGGAGTACATGATTTTCAATTCCATTCCTTGTTTCCTTTCGTCATACGCCGGCTGGAAATACTTTTTATCGCACAATATGAACCCATGACGCTCATAAAAAGCAATTCTCCGTTTCTCTATATCACCAACAGGCGGTTCTACTTCCAATACGACAGGTTTTTCAACTTTCTTTAAAAGCATTTCTATAGCCAGCCCGCCTAATCCTTTTCCGCGTATGGAATTGTCTATTGCAAAATGTTCAACATATACGAAATCAGCGAAGCTCCAAAAAGTTATAAGCCCTACATTTTTAGAATCTTCCAATATAATATTGTTATGAAAAGCCGGTTCGTTATGTGTTAAGCGAATCCAATCCTCCACATCACGACGTTCGTTTTCGGGAAAGCTGTGCAAATACAACCGTTCTGCAAACCACAATTCAGATTCACTGTCAATTCTTTTTATTTCCATTTTTCTAAATTATTTATCAATAAATAATGTCTCAACCTTTTCAAGACTTGCTTGCAAGTCCTCAACTTTTGACTGGCGTACTTCTACTGTTATTTTGCAACCTTCATCGTAAGTATTTTCAATTATCTTAGATTCACTGTTCCGCAATATACGCATAACATTATTCATCTGTTCGTAACTGAAACGGAACGAAAATTTTACCGTAACGTAGCGTTCTACAATCTCGCAATTAGACAATGCACCCGCCGCTGCAGCACGATAGGCTTCGGCCAGCCTACTCGTACCGAGTTTTACTCCGCCAAAATATCTAACTACAGCTACCAGGACATTAGTTAATCCTGACGAGCGTATCTGTCCGAGAATAGGCCGCCCGGCCGTACCGGAGGGTTCGCCGTCATCATTGCAGCGAAACACATTACAATCAGCACCTATCATATAAGCATACGCTACGTGTCGGGCGTCATGATACTCGCGCTTCATTCCTGATATTATGTGCATTGCCTCGTCGGCGTTCTCTACAGGATAGGCAAACGCCAGGAACTTGCTCCTTAATTCAGAGTAAAATCCTTGGCCTGCACCTTTTATTGTACGATATTCGTCGATTAACATGTTACAAAGATACAAATACGAATCGGAATATTATCACACGGTAAAAACTTGGGCAATCCCTACCATAAACCTGAGAAAAATCATATTAGATTTTTTCAATATTTTCGCGTGCGATTAAAACTGTCAGAAAAAGACGAATACAGACGCTTTTACGAATCCCTTTTGTGACGGGCCTTAAACCACTGTCTGGAGGAAAACAAAAATACAAGGCACATAATTTAAAATATGTCTGACCTATTTTAAAATATGTCAGACATATTTTTTATGGCTTGATATGCGGAACAAAAAACGCCTAATCCAATGCGGACAAAAAAGCACGCACTATTTATGAAGCCATTACACACGCTGCAAGTTGAAACAAAGAGCCCGATTTCTTACATGATTTTATCATGACTATACTCTGTCCGCTCTTCGGGAATATACCCTACCATTATTACCGGATATACATAATAAATTCTTTCGTTTGTTAATTTTTTTGGCAAATAAATATTATTTCGTACATTTGTGACACTTTGAATTTTAACGAACATACATACCTTATGTCGAAAGTTATCAATCTGCGCAAAGGATTGGACCTGAACCTTGAAGGCACGGCTGAAAACATAGTAAGCAACATTGAAGGCAAGATTACAGACGTTGCTATATGCCCCGATGATTTCACCGGATGTGTGCCACGGGTCGTTGTCAAAGAAGGCGACAACGTTAAAATAGGAACACCCATATTTGTAGACAAACGCAACGAGGCGCAAATGATTACCGCAACAGTAAGCGGTAAAGTCTTAAGTGTTGAACGCGGAGAAAGACGCAAACTGCTATCAGTACGCATAGAAAACGACGGTGAATATAGTGCTATAGATTTCAGCAAGTTTGACATTGCGAAACTAACGTCTGAAAAGGTCGTGGATTTGCTAAACGCTTCAGGAATATCAGAATTCATAAGGCAACGCCCATACGATATAGTACCAGATACCCGCATAACACCGCGAGACATATTTGTATCTGCTTTCAGCAAAATGCCTTTGGCCTCGGATTTCGGAATCGTATCAAAAGGGCGTGAGGAATTTTTCTCTGCCGGTATCGAAGCATTTGCAAAAATAGCACCGGTGCACATCGGCATTTCACCTGAGCAGAATGATTCTTTTATTTCAAAAATAAGTTGTGCCGACATAAACATTTTCAAAGGTCCCAACCCTTCCGGAAACGTAGGAGTACAAATAAACAACACTTATCCCGTTAATAAAGGAGACATTGTATGGACAATTGGAGCTGAAGAAGTTATATTCTTCGGGAAGTTGCTTCTTACCGGTCGATTGGATTTCACTCGCAGGATAGCACTTGCAGGAGCGGAAGTAAAAGAGCCACAGTATTATAACATAGTAATAGGTTCAAGGTTGACACCGCTTCTTGAAGGTAAACTAAAGCATACCGAACACATAAGGGTAATAAACGGCAACCCGCTCGTTGGCAAAAAAGCTGCCATCGACGGCTACTTGTCGGCAAAGTCCACTGAAGTAACAGTTATACCCGAAGGTGACGATGTTAACGAACTTTTAGGGTGGATAAGTCCCCGACTTAACGAATTTTCTACCAGCCATTCGTATTTATCCTGGCTTTTTCCAAAAAAGAAATACAATCTTGACGCACGCATAAAAGGTGGCGAACGCCATATAATAATGAGTGGAGAATACGACAGGGTATTTCCCATGGACATTTACGCAGGCTATCTGGTAAAAGCCATAATCGCTAAAGATATAGACCGTATGGAAGAACTCGGCATATACGAAGTCGCTCCCGAAGATTTTGCCGTTGCAGAATTTGTGGATTCCTCAAAACTTGAGCTACAACGCATTGTTCGTGAAGGGCTCGACTATTTACGCAGCGAAATGTCATAAGCGAGTAATAATATTTTTTTGAATCAATAAAGCCAAATAAATCAAGCTCTAAAATAGCAATGAGTAAACTTAAAAAATATCTTGATAAGATAAAGCCACAATTTGAAGAAGGCGGAAAGCTGAAACCTTTCCGGTCTGTATTCGAAGGCTTTGAATCATTTCTTTTCGTACCGTCTGCGACATCGAAATCAGGAGTTTCAGTTCATGACGCTATTGACTCGAAACGTATAATGTCGTTTGTTGTAATAGCCCTAATGCCGGCTTTGCTTTTCGGCATGTACAACGTAGGTTTCCAAAATTACAAAGCAGCAGGCGTTGAAGGCACTTTTATTGAAATGTTTTCTTACGGATTCCTTGCCGTTTTACCTAAAATAATCGTGTCGTATATAGTGGGACTGGGCATTGAGTTTGCCGTAGCACAATGGAAACACGAAGAAATACAGGAAGGCTATTTGGTTACAGGTATAATAATCCCGATGATTTTACCTGTAAATTGTCCTTTATGGATAATGGCTATTGCCGTCGCATTTGCCGTAATTTTTGCAAAAGAAATATTTGGCGGCACCGGAATGAACATCTTTAACGTAGCGCTGATAGCACGCGCGTTCCTGTTTTTTTCATATCCGTCAAAGATGTCTGGCGACGCGGTTTGGATTGCCAACGACACGATTTTAGGACTCGGCAACAAATTACCGGACGCATACTCTGCAGCAACGCCATTGGCACAAGTAAGTTTAGGAAACACACCTACAGCTTCGCTTTCTGATTCTATTATAGGGCTCATTCCTGGAAGCATAGGAGAAACGAGCGTTATAGCAATAGCTATAGGCGCAATAATCCTATTGGTAACAAAAATTGCCAGTTGGAAAACAATGATTAGCGTATTCGCAGGAGGAATCATAACGGCTTCACTATTCAAATATGCCGGAATGACTCCTATTTCATGGTATGAACATATTATACTTGGCGGCTTCTGTTTCGGCGCAGTTTTCATGGCTACCGACCCTGTAACCAGCGCACGCACCGAAAAAGGTAAATACATCTATGGTTTCCTAATTGGAGTTATAGCTATTGTCATTCGCGTAATGAATCCAGGCTACCCGGAAGGCATGATGTTAGCTATCTTAATGATGAATATTTTTGCTCCCGCAATAGACTATTGCTTTGTTCAAAGCAATGTAAGACGCCGTATTCGCAGGATAAAACTAAAATAAATGTAACATGAAACTCAACACAAACAGCAATACATACATTATAGTATATTCGTCGATAGTAGTAATTATCGTTGCGTTTCTATTGGCGTTTGTTTCTAAAGCGTTAGAACCGGCTTCTCTTGCAAACGAACGCATAGACAAGAAAAAACAGATACTTGCCTCATTAAACATTCGGAACATAAACAATAACGAAGTCGAAGAACAATACAACAAATGCATTTCTTACGACAAAATCATCCGTTCCGACGGTTCTGTTGTAGACGAAGGGAACAATAAGGATGGAGCAGGCTTCAAAGTCAACATGAAAGACATCTCTGATGAAAATCTGCCTGTTTATTACTGCTATATTGACGGGCAGACTAAATACGTTATTCCTCTTAACGGTAAAGGATTATGGGGAAGTATTTGGGGATATATCGCGCTCAATGAAGACAAGAACACCGTTTTCGGAGCCTATTTCAGCCACGCAAGTGAAACAGCAGGACTTGGAGCCAGAATAACAGAGCAATCTTTTCAAGATCAATTTATAGGTAAAAAGCTCTTTAAGGAAGGCGATGAAAACATTTTACTTAGTGTCGTAAAAAAACGTGACGCAGGTCAGGAAGATTACCAATGCGACGGAATTTCAGGCGCGACTTTCACAAACGTTGGAGTCAGCGACATGATTCATGACTGCCTAACCAAATACAAAACTTTTTTATTGGATAAATAGAAAGTCCACGCATTACACAACATAATATTGGTGGCGTTTTTTTATTAAATCAGTATACAAGAAATATGGCCAAATTATTTTCTACAGAAAACAGAGAAGTCCTTACCGCACCGCTCGGAAAGGATAATCCGATAACGATACAAATTCTCGGTATTTGTTCTGCCCTTGCAGTTACTTCACAACTCAAGCCTGCCATAGTCATGGGGCTGTCGGTTACAATTATTACGGCATTCAGCAACCTTATTATATCACTTATTCGTAAAACTATCCCTAACAGAATAAGAATAATAGTACAGCTCGTTGTCGTAGCAGCTTTGGTAACAATAGTAAGCATGTTGCTCAAGGCGGTGGCATACGATGTAAGCGTGCAGCTGTCTGTGTACGTAGGATTAATAATTACTAACTGTATACTCATGGGGCGACTGGAAGCCTTTGCCATGAACCACGCGCCATGGGAAAGTTTTCTTGACGGCATAGGCAATGGACTTGGATACGCATACATTTTGGCTATAGTAGGGGCTGTAAGAGAGATATTAGGTTCCGGAAGCCTTTTTGGTTTCAAATTCATCCCCGACACCGCATACAATTTAGGGTACTTAGACAACAGCATGATGACAACGCCTGCAATGGCACTGATAATATTGGGCTGTATAATCTGGGTAAGCCGAATAATACAAAAAGACTAACATTATCAAACCACATTTACCAATAATAATACAATCCACACATAATATAATAAAATGGGACACGAAATAAGTTTGTTTATCCGCTCGATATTTGTGGACAATATGATATTCGCTTCGTTTTTGGGCATGTGCTCATACTTGGCGGTATCAAAAAACATAAAGACATCATTTGGTTTGGGTATAGCAGTTACTTTTGTCTTAGCTGTTACAGTTCCTATAAATTACCTGCTGCAAACAAAAGTGCTTAGTGCTGACGGCATATTCGGCATAGACCTTTCCTACCTTTCGTTTATTCTTTTTATTGCCGTTATAGCAGCAATAACGCAGTTGGTAGAAATGGTGGTAGAACGATTCTCGCCTTCGCTTTATGCTGCATTGGGTATTTTCCTACCCCTTATAGCCGTAAACTGCGCCATAATGGGTGCTTCGCTGTTCATGCAGCAGCGTATTGAAATGGACCCGCTCACCGACTCCAGAGCGATTACAAGCACGGGCGACGCATTCAATTACGCTGTAAGTTCCGGAATTGGCTGGCTGCTTGCAATTGTGGGATTAGCCGCTATTCGCGAGAAGATGGCATACTCTGATGTACCCAAACCGTTGCAAGGATTAGGAATCACATTTATCACCGTAGGTTTGATGGCCATTGCTTTCATGTGTTTCTCAGGATTGAAAATATAACGGTTGAAAATAGTCAAAATTATCCCCTACCCGATGTCTCCAAAACAAAATACCGTAGGTTAAGTAAAAACTTTTAAACATGGACATATCATTCATAATATCCAGCATTGAAGTATTCTGGTGTATTATCATATTAATGGTTATACTTCTTCTCATTGCTAAGAAGTATCTAACTCCAAGCGGAAACGTAACTATTACAATAAACGACGAAAAAAAGCTGTCCGTTCCACAGGGAGCCTCACTCTTATCTACACTTTCCGAAGAAGGTATTTACCTGTCGTCGGCATGCGGCGGTAAAGGATCATGCGGCCAATGCAAATGTCAGGTAACAAAAGGCGGCGGCGAACCTATCGACGTGGAGCGTGCGCACTTTTCTCGCCGCGAGCTGCTCGACCATTACCGTCTGGGATGTCAAGTTAAAGTAAAAGGAGATTTGGACATAATTGTACCTCAATCAGTATTAGGCGTTAAGAAATACGAGTGCACCGTTGTATCCAACAAAGCCGTAGCCTCTTTTATCAAGGAGTTCATAGTAGCCTTGCCAAAAGGAGAACATATGGACTTCATACCCGGCTCGTATGCACAAATCGAAATACCGGAGTACAGCATTGACTATGACAAAGATATTGACAAGGAATCTTTGGGAAGATATTTGCCGTCTTGGGAAAAATTCGGACTGTTCTCACTTAAATGTTCAAACACCGTTCCCACAACAAGAGCATACTCCATGGCAAACTATCCGGCCGAGGGCGACCGCTTCATGCTTACAGTAAGAATCGCCACTCCTCCGTTCCTGCCAAAACCGCAGAAAGGGTTCATGGACGTAATGCCCGGTATCGCCTCTTCATACATATTCAGCTTAAAACCAGGGGACAAAGTTATCATGTCAGGTCCTTACGGCGACTTCCATCCTCGTTTCAATTCAAAGCGTGAAATGATTTGGGTTGGCGGAGGAGCCGGAATGGCACCATTGCGCGCACAGATAATGCACATGACACGCACGCTCAATACAACAGACCGTAAAATGTCATATTTCTACGGAGCACGTTCGCTTTCCGAAGTATTCTATCTGAACGACTTCCTTCAACTTGAAAAGGACTTCCCCAACTTCAAATTCTACTTGGCTCTCGACCGTCCTGACCCTGAAGCCGACGCAGCTAACGTTGAATACACACCGGGGTTCGTACATCAGGTAATGTACGAAAAGTACTTGAAGAATCATCCCGAACCAGAGGATATAGAATACTATATGTGCGGACCCGGCCCAATGAGCAAAGCTGTTGTAGGACTATTAGATTCTTTGGGAGTATCGCCAAACGACATAATGTTCGACGACTTCGGCGGAAGTGAACCGACTAAGAAATAAGTAAAAAACATCATAAGCAAAAAAGCGGCTGCCCGGCATTTTACCGAGCAGCCGTTTATGTTAATTAAACCTGCGACAAAAATCAAGCCCCACCAATACACCTTAGTAAACCACACAATCCGAATTTGTCCGCTTTTTCAGCATTAGTTTTCGTCGACGTCTCAAGACGCTAAAAATATGTCTGACATATTTTGAAATAGGTCGGACTTATTTTAAAATATCCCAGAGATATTTTTTCTTTGCTACAACAGGTGTATAAAGAACTGTTTTCCAGTTTTCACTGTTTGGTACAAAATAAGCCCCTTTTTACATTGATTTTTACTCACGTGAAAGCACAAGATTTTGCATGAATTTCCGACGTTTTACCTTTTTCTAAATAAAGAAAGACACATTAACAAAAGCATTGCAAATAGGCTATATACAATAGCATTAATTAACCAACAAATCAAGACAAAAACTTTTTACGAGATTGAGTTTTTCGTAACTTTGCACCCGTGTATTTATAATCGGGCTATAATAAACAAAACTGAATATATCAACCAAACAACATTAATAAAACATGAAAAGTAAAATTGTCATAGCACTGACTATTTTTGCATTTGTAAGCTGCGGCAAGAAAACTGGCGGCAACACAGGTGCACCAGAGTACGTAGTAGAGACGGTTACGACGACAAGCACTGAGCAATCGACATCCTACCCCGCAACAATCAAAGGTAAGCAGGACATCGAAATCCGTCCAAAAGTTTCCGGATTCATAACAAAATTATGCGTTGACGAAGGTAGTATGGTACGCAAAGGACAAACATTGTTCCTTATCGACCGTGTTCAATATGAAGCCCAGGTTAAAAGCGCACGCGCTGCAGTTAATGTGGCAAAAGCAGCCTTAAACACACAAAAGCTGACAGTAGAAAATAAAACAGAACTTAATAAGAAACAAATAATCAGCGATTACGACTTGCAAATGGCGCGCAACACATTAGCGTCTTGCGAAGCACAGCTTGCCCAGGCTAAGGCAACGCTTCTAAACGCGCAAGAACAGCTGAGCTACTGCACAGTAGTAAGTCCCTCGGACGGTGTTGTCGGTGAAATACCCTACCGTGTAGGTAGCTTGGTAAGTTCATCAACGGCAACTCCCTTGACAACAGTTTCAAACATATCAGAAATGTACGTGTATTTCTCTATGACCGAGAAGCAGTTGCTGACGTACACACGTAAGAGCAACAACGTGCAAGCCGTGCTCGACAGCTTCCCGAGCGTACAATTGCAACTTTCCGACGGAACGATGTACAACGAATCCGGAAAAATCGAAACCGTAAGCGGTGTTATCGACCAGACAACAGGTTCGGCACAAATGCGCGCAACCTTCCCCAACCCGCAAAAAATGCTGCGCAGCGGTGGAACCGGCTCCATTCTTGTACCAACCGTATATAATGATATAATCATGATTCCGCAAAAGGCTACATACGAAATACAGGATAAAAAATTCGTATACGTTGTTGACAAAAACTCTAAGGTAGCTTCGCGCGAAGTAAAGGTAGCCCCCCAGGACGACGGCACCAACTATATCGTAACCTCGGGCCTGACCAAAGGAGAACGTATCGTTACAGAAGGTGTAACAACACTGGAAGAAGGCATGCAGATAAAACCGATAACAAAAGCCGAAGAAGCAAAGAAAAGGGCTGAAGCCACTACCAAAAAGGCTGAAACTGAAAAGAAATAAAGCTATTTACCGCTGAAAGCAATCGAAAAAAACAAACCTATAAGCGTAATAAAATCTTTGCGCTATGCTTTCAGTTAAAATTTAAAGCACAACAACAAACCAACAAATCGAAAACTCGATGAAATTAGATAGATTTATTAATCGCCCCGTGTTATCTACGGTGATTTCTATAATCATCGTAATCTTGGGTGTTATAGGCTTGGTTTCACTACCTATCACACAATACCCGGACATAGCACCTCCTACGGTTTCCGTTTCGGCAACATACACCGGTGCTAATGCCCAAACCGTGCTTAACAGTGTCGTTATCCCGCTTGAAGAAGCAATAAACGGTGTTGAAGGCATGGACTATATGACATCTTCTGCCGACAATACCGGCGGTGCACGTGTTTCTATTACCTTTAAGCAAGGTGTAGACCCTGACATGGCAGCCGTTAACGTACAGAACGCCGTTTCAACGGCACAAGGCTTGCTGCCTGCCGAAGTAACGAAAATCGGTGTCACAACCCGTAAGCGCCAGAACAGTATGCTTATGGTGTTCTCCGTATACGACGAAAGCGGCAAATACGACATGTCGTTCATTGAGAACTATGCAAAAATCAACATAATCCCGGAAGTACAGCGTGTACAAGGTGTAGGTGAAGCATTCGTTATGGGTGCTGACTATTCAATGCGTATATGGCTCGACCCCGAACGCATGGCACAGTATCATCTAATGCCCTCTGACGTTTCAACAGCCCTCGCACAACAAAACATCGAAGCTGCTCCCGGTACAATAGGTGAACGCGAAAACCAGACATTCCAATACACACTGCGTTATCGCGGACGTCTGCAAACTGAAACAGAGTTCGAAAACATAGTAATACGTGCTACACAAGACGGACAGGTTCTAAGACTCAAGGATATTGCACGTGTTGAATTAGGCCGACTAACATATGACTTTACCAACAAAGTCAATGGAAAGACGGGTGTATCCTGTATAGCATTCCAGATAGCCGGTACAAACGCAACCGAAATTATCGAGGATATAAGCAATGTACTTGCCGAAGCAGAAAAAGGCTTGCCCGAAGGCATGCATATAAATATTGCACAGAACGCCAACGACTTCTTGTATGCTTCTATCGATGAAGTAATAAAGACCCTTATAGAAGCGTTCATACTCGTATTTATCGTAGTGTACATCTTCCTGCAAGACCTGCGTTCAACACTCATTCCTGCCATAGCCATACCGGTTGCACTTATAGGAACGTTCTTCTTCATCTATGTAATAGGATTCAGTTTGAACCTTCTTACTCTTAGTGCGTTAGTCTTAGCCATAGCCATAGTCGTCGATGACGCGATAGTGGTGGTCGAAGGAGTCCATGCAAAGCTGGACCAAGGTTATACGTCAACCCGCAAAGCCTCCATCGACGCCATGAGCGAATTAGGCAGTGCTATCGTGTCGATTACGCTTGTCATGATGGCTGTGTTTATCCCTGTTAGTTTCCTTCCCGGTACGTCAGGTATATTCTACAGACAGTTCGGTATAACAATGGCTATAGCAATCGGTATATCAGCTGTAAACGCGTTGACATTGAGTCCTGCATTGTGCGCAATATTCCTTAAGCCGCACGACGAAAACCACAAGAACGAGAAGAACAACACATTTATAAAACGTTTCCACACTGCTTTCAACTCTACCTACAACACACTGTTGGGCAAATACAAAAAACGTGTTTTGGGCATAATACAACACCCATATATAACCATAGGAAGCGTTGTAATAGGCATTGCATTACTTGTGTTCCTTATGAAGGTAACACCTACCGGTTTTGTTCCCAATGAAGACACAGGAACAATTATGGGTACAGTCGATTTGGCTCCCGGTACCTCACAAGACCGCACAGAAGTCATATTGGCACAGGTCGACAGCCTTATAGGCTCGAACGACGCAATAGAAAGCCACACGCAGATTTCAGGCTACAACTTCATAAGCGGTCAGGGGTCGAACTACGGTTCGTTCATCTGCAAACTGAAACACTGGGATGAGCGCACTATAGCACAAGCCTCCAATTTTGTATCCGGTATGCTGTACTTAAAATCACGTGAACTGTTCAAAGACGCAAAAGTACTGTTCTTCGGACCTCCTATGATTCCCGGTTACAGTGTTACCAACGGTTTCTCGCTTAACTTACAGGACAAGACCGGTGGCTCGCTCGACAGATTCTACGAAGTAGCACAAGAATTCATTAAACAACTTCAAGCACGTCCGGAAATCTCATCGGCTCAAACGTCTTTCAACCCTGCTTTCCCGCAGTATATGATTGATATCGACGCAGCCGAATGCATGAAAGCCGGCTTGACACCTAATGACATTTTAACAACGCTTCAAGGATACATCGGTGGTCTTTATTCATCCAACTTCAACAGTTTCGGTAAGCTTTACCGCGTGATGATTCAGTCGGAACGTAGCGAACGAATCAACCTCGAATCGTTGAATAAGATTAAGGTACGCAACGGTGAAGAAATGGCACCGATTACCCAATTCATAAAAATATCCAAAGTTTACGGCCCTAATACTATAGAACGTTTCAACATGTACACGTCTATGGCTATTACTGGTAACCCGGCTGACGGATACTCCAGCGGCCAGGCAATTCAAGCCGTAGAAGAAGTCGCGGCAAAATATCTTCCCACAGGCTACGGCTATGAATACTCAGGTATGACACGCGAAGAGCAGTCAACGAGTGGAAGTGCAACGGCTATCATATTCGTGCTTTGCTTCGTATTTATTTACTTGTTGCTTAGCGCACAATACGAAAGTTACCTCTTGCCTTTGGCTGTAATACTTTCCATTCCTTTCGGTTTGGCAGGAAGTTTCATTTTCATTCAATTATTGGGAGCTGCAAGTAATATATTGCCATTCCTTGGTGCCGCGTCAAACGACATTTACATGCAGATTGCATTGATTATGCTTATCGGTCTGCTTGCCAAGAATGCAATCCTTATAACAGAATTTGCCTTAGACAGGCGAAAGATGGGTATGAGCATTACATGGGCGGCAGTACTTGGTGCCGGCGCCCGTCTGCGACCGATTATGATGACATCTTTGGCAATGATTGTGGGCTTGCTACCTCTATTATTCGCCATGGGTGCCGGTGCTAACGGCAACCGCTCACTCGGTGCTACTGCTGTCGGCGGTATGCTCATAGGTGTAATTTGCCAAATATTTGTTGTACCGTCCTTGTTCGTAATATTCCAATATCTCCAAGAAAAGATCAGACCAATGGTATGGGAAGACATTGACAATACGGACGCTAAGGAAGACATCGAACAATATTCAAAATAAAAGTTGAGAACAATGAATATGAAAAATAAAATAAACTTGTCCGGCACGTTACTTACACGCTTGGCGCTATTTTCAATAGCACTATTGGCGTTCAACAGTTGCCGCATATACAAAAGTTACGAGCGTCCTGAAAACATGCCTACTTCAGGCCTGTTCCGCGACACGCTAACCACGACCGGCGTGCTGACATCCGATACTATCAACTTCGGCAACACACCGTGGAGGCAAGTTTTCACCGACCCGGCATTGCAAAGTCTGATAGAACGTGCATTGGAACGCAACACCGACCTTTTGTCGGCAGAAGAAACGGTTAAGCAAGCGCAAGCTATGCTGACTGCGTCCAAACTTGCCTACCTTCCGTCATTGAGTCTCTCACCGCAAGGTACAATAAGTAGTTTTGACGGCGCGAAAGCCACAAAAACATACAGCGTACCTGTAACAGCCTCATGGCAGCTCGATATTTTCGGAAGCATACGCAATGCAAAAGAGCAGTCAAAATCCGTGCTGTTGCAAAGCAGTGCATACAAACAAAGTGTACAGACACAGCTTATTGCCAACATTGCAAGTTTGTATTATACAATGCTGATGTTGGATGAACAACTCCGCATTACACGTGAAACCTCTGAGATATGGAAAAAGAATGTAGACGCCATGGAAGCCATGCAAAAGGCTGCCATGACGGATGCAGCGGCTGTAGAACAAAGCCGTGCAAATTATCTGCAAGTACTGGCCACCATACCTACCCTTGAACAAAGTATAAGGGAAAGCGAAAACGCCTTGTCGGTAATACTTCGTGAACCACCCCATACTATCACGCGTTCAACTCTTGCAGAGCAGCACATGCCTGAGAACCTCTCGGCCGGAGTGCCACTGCAACTGCTGGCTAACCGTCCCGACGTGCGCGCTGCAGAATATAGCCTGCGCGAAGCATTCTACGTAACAAACGCTGCATATTCCGCATTCTATCCGCAACTCACAATAACCGGGTCAGCTGGTTGGACTAACAGCAATGGTATGATTGTTAACCCCGGGAAAGTATTAACAACGCTTATCGGACAATTAACCCAACCTTTGTTTGCACAAGGACGTTTAACGGCAAACCTAAAAGTAGCCAAATCGCAAGAACGCGTAGCCCAACTAAACTTTGAGCAGGCACTGTTAAATGCAGGGCAAGAAGTAAGCAATGCGCTGTACTCGTACAAATCCTCAATGGAAAAGGCAAACCTCGACAAAAAGCAGATTGAATCGCTTACTATTACCCGCGACAGGACAAATGAGCTTTTCAAATATGATGCCTCGACAACGTATCTTGAAAAACTTACGGCCGAAATGTCGCTGCTCAATGCCCAACTCACTCTCGTAAACGACGAATACTCCAAACTGCAGGCTGTTGTAGATCTATATGCAGCACTCGGCGGAGGGCGTAACTAAACCCTAATAATTTACTAATATCAAAACGAAAACATCATGATTAGCAACTTAGCACATGTTGACCCAAGCGCAAAAATCGGGAACAACGTAACGATTATGCCTTTTGCCTTCGTTGACAAAAACGTTGAAATCGGCGACGACTCCGTTATAATGCCGTATGCCGGTTTGTTCAACGGAACAATCATAGGCAAAAGAAACACGATATATTGCAACGCCATAATTGGAGTTGAGCCGCAGGACTTCCATTATAAAGGAGACGACAGCAAGGTTATCATCGGCGATGACAACAAGATACGTGAAAACGTAGTTATTGCACGTGGCACTTACACAGACGGAGCTACGAGGATTGGCGACGGAAATTTCATAATGGAAAAAGTACACATTTGCCACGACGTAGTTATCAACAACCGTTGCGTTATTGGTATCGGAACTATCATTGCAGGAAACTGCTTCATTGAAGACGAAGTAATCATGTCGAATTCTGTTGTTTTACACCAAAACAACAGAATAGGCACGCTTGCTTTAATACAAAGCGGTTGTCGTGTACAAAAGGATGTTCCGCCTTACATAATTACCAGCGGTAATCCTGTTACATACCACGGTGTGAACGCTGTTATACTTGAGCGCAAGCATGTTGGCGACCGTATAATGCGACATATAGCAAACGCCTACAGACTGATATTCAGCAGCGACACAAGTTTGCAGGACGCTGTTATAAAAATAGAAGAGCAGATTCCCAAAAGCGATGAGATAAGCAAGATTATCGATTTTGTAGGTAACTCCAAACACGGTATAATCCAGACAAAATTTTAATTTCTCATCCTGATATAAAAAGAAAATCCCGGAGGAACAGTCTTGCATGTTACCTTCGGGATTTTTTTGTTATACTATTAGCAAAGTACTCTTGTGCCATTTCTATAAATTGCACATAAAATAGCAACAAAAAACAGGTTTGAATTTTCCGGTATTATTTGTCTGCATTTCCGAAGAATTTCCCGGACGTGTTTTCACAGGGGGAAAAATATGTCTGACATAATTCAAAAAACAAGGCACATATTTTAAAATATGTGCCTTGTATTTTTTCTTTTCTCCCAGCAATGTATAACTATTTAAAAATGAGCACTCAATTTTCCTTGCCTAAAAGCGTCTGTTTCCTTACCCTATTTTCCGTCTCCTTTTGTCGTTTTATTCGACAAAATAATAGGATAAAACGCAGAATAAAGCAAATTTGAGCATTCTCGCTGACAGTCAGAGAGTTTGGCTTCGGATGGAACAAATTGGCATAAGGTCGGGAAAACGGATTTAGGCAGATTGGAAAAGCCACGCGAGGTCGTCGCGGAAACAATGTCCTGTCTTCATGCAGGCTCCACAGGCGATGCAGCCCGCTATGGGCTTCTTGCCTAAATACAGCAATTCCGTCTCAATACCGTTTGCCTGCAAGGTGGTTTCCACTTCGTGCAGGGCGGTATAGGTGCAGCCCGTTTGATTCGGGCTGCCATTAATCAACAATACCTTCATACGTTCAGAATTTATGCGCCAGTTCAGCCGCTTGCTTGCAGCCGTCCGTCTTGTTGATGTCACCTTCGTTCAATACTCCGGTAATAAGCACTTCGCCAGCCATCTCCCATTTCAGCAGAGCGGCAGAACGTTCCAGCGGCATACGGATGCCGTCCATTACCGTCACGTCGTTTTCTTCGCAGCAGGCTATCAGTCCGCATTTCTTTCCGGCGATATCCTTTCCGCCCACCACGAATGAAAACAGGCGGTCAATCACACCCTTTATCTGTGCCGGGATGGAATACCAGTAGGTTGGCATGGTGAATACAACAGCATCGGCTTCCATAATGGCAGGTGCGATAAGGTTGAAATCGTCGTCGAACGAACAAGCCTTGCCCGTCTTGAAGCAGGTCTGGCAGGCACGGCAACCGCCTATCTTCATCAGTGCGGCATCAAATCGTCGCACCGTGTGGCCGAGTGTCTCCGCTTCCCTGATAAATGCGTCCGTCATGGCAAAACTGTTGCCATGCTTGCGTGGACTTCCCGTAATAACTGTTATCTTCATGACGCTTCCTCCTTACTTTTGAATGGTATTCGAATTCTGATTGTACGCCTTCGCCACGCACCGCCACTCGCCGTCCATCTTCATCAGCAGCAGGTAGTCGGTGAAGTCGATACGGCCTCCCCATTTCTCTTCCAGCACGCGCACCACGGCGAGGGTCTCTTCTACGTCCACCACGTCGATGCGTGCCTTGAAGTCATCGCCTGCGCCTACGGTGTCCACATTGTGGTAGAACTGCTCGATGCTGCCGTGCTCCAGCTTCCCGTCCAAGTAGCCGAATAAGACGGCTTCGTCAATAAACAATTCGCGGGCATACTTGCTGTTGCCTTCTGCCACACTTTTCACAAACTTCATGGCAGCTTCTTCCACTGCCTTGTACTCTTCGATATTTGCTCTCATGATGCTAATGTTTAATTGATTATCTTGTTTTGATGCTGCAAAGGTAGGTGATTCCTCCAGTTTGCACAAGTACCGAAAAATTATTCATATACTGAAAAATTATTCGGTATATACCCGTTACGATATATTATCCTTACCTTTGCAGGCGTAACATTCAATAAAGATAAAACCATGTACGAAAGAAAGATACCCGTAGATTTGGACTGTCCCTTGCGGCTGACCATGAGCCTGATTGATTCCAAGTGGAAGTCATGCATCTTGGACGAACTGCGCCACCGTGCCCTGCGTCCCAGTGAATTGCACAAGATATTTCCCGAAGCCACGCCTCGTGTGCTCGACTTGCAACTGAAGGAACTGGTAGAGGACGGGCTCGTATCGAAGACCATCTACCCTGAACTGCCTCCTCGTTCGGAGTATGCTATCACTCCGTTGGGGATGACGCTTATTCCCATCATCGATGCTATGATTGCATGGGGAGAGAAGAATACAGAATTATTTGAAAAGAAATATGGGCTCAGTAGGAATTTAGTGGGGATATGCATATAGTTTTGCAATACGGAATAAGAAGAACTTCTTA
>ERZ779851.61-NODE-61-length-102489-cov-16.419617_pt1 | contig 102489 bp, 87 predicted proteins | sample MGYA00511094_ERZ779851 | MGnify/ENA primary metagenome ERZ779851 (study PRJEB29588, sample SAMEA2155512) | human gut metagenome | biome: human gut; feature: human-associated habitat; material: faeces | place: Denmark | collected 2008/2010 ...
CATGGGTGAAGAAGTCGCCAAACAGAGCCCGCGTATGTTCTCCCTGCCGGACAGCACGCCGCTGACTCTCGCCGAAGAAACGGAAAATTTTGACGTAGACCCGATGCACCGTCAGGAAACCATTGAACTGGTCAAAGCCTATTACAAAATTCCCAACCGCAAAGCGGCCAAACATTTGTATGATTTAATCATCGCCATGTCCAAAACAACATATAACAACAACGATGAAAACGAAGATTAATCAAAAATATCCGATAAAAATCAAAAAAAGCTGGTATTTGACCGGCTTTTTTTTTATGCTCCTCAAATAAGCTAATATTGAGGAAAACATGACATATCTATTCACCAGCGAATCGGTTTCCGAAGGACATCCGGACAAGGTCTGCGATGCCATTTCTGATGCCATCCTGGATGCCTGCATGGAAAAGGATCCGATGAGTCGTGTTGCATGCGAAACCGCAGTATGTACCGGATTTGCATTAGTAACCGGAGAAATTACCACAAATGCTTATGTCGATATTCAGAAGATTGTCCGTGAGACTATCAGAGAGATCGGATATGACAGAGCGAAGTATGGATTTGATTGCGATACATGTGGTGTCATCACTGCTATAGACGAGCAGTCATCAGATATCGCCATGGGCGTTGACAAGGCCCTTGAGGCAAAGGAACATCTCATGAGTGAGGACGACATCGAGGCTATAGGTGCTGGCGATCAGGGAATGATGTTCGGATTCGCAACAAATGAGACACCTGAGTACATGCCATACCCAATTGCTCTTGCCCACAAGCTTGCAAGAAAGCTTACAGAGGTCAGAAAGAACGGAACACTCCCATACCTTAGACCAGACGGCAAGACTCAGGTTACAGTTGAGTATGATGAGAATGACAAGCCTGTAAGACTTGATGCAGTCGTTCTCTCAACACAGCACGGAGAGGAAGTCAGCCAGGAGCAGATCCACGCTGACGTTAAGAAGTATATATTCGATGAGGTTCTTCCACAGGAGCTCATTGATGAGAATACGAAGTTCTTCATCAACCCTACAGGAAGATTCGTGATCGGCGGACCAAATGGAGACAGTGGTCTCACAGGACGTAAGATTATCGTAGACACATACGGTGGATATGCCCGTCACGGCGGTGGAGCTTTCTCAGGTAAGGATTGTACCAAGGTTGACCGTTCAGCGGCATATGCAGCCCGTTATGTTGCCAAGAACATAGTTGCTGCAGGCCTGGCAGATAAGTGTGAGATACAGCTCTCATACGCCATCGGTGTTGCAAGACCTACATCAATCATGGTCGACACATTTGGAACAGGAAAGCTTTCAGATGAGAAGCTTGTTGAGATCATCAGAGAGAACTTTGATTTAAGGCCAGCCGGAATCATCAAGATGCTCGATCTCAGAAGACCTATTTACAAGCAGACAGCTGCTTATGGTCATTTTGGAAGAACAGATATTGACCTTCCATGGGAGAAGCTTGACAAGGTTGATGTCCTTAAGACATACTTATAAAGCGGAATCACCAAATCAGATTTATAAATGCTGTGTAACCTGACATTAATAAGCAGGGCATGATACATCGGTAAAACAAAAAGCACATATTGCGATACACTTGATATAAGTATTACGTATCGCAATATGTGCTTTTTATTTTCTGCTATCAGTCTTTATATTTCTTTGCGGATTCCAGTGCTGCGTCTATAGCTTCCATGGAATTGCTGTCAAATGCTGTATCGTCATAGTCGTCAGTGTCATCAGCGTGGATGTGATCATACTCATCCGGAACTACCTGGTTGTCATAGTCGGAGTCGGCATAGCTTTCATGTACTGCCTCATCGTCAGGGAAGAGCGCTTTGTTGTTGATGGTAGGAACTTCACTGCTGTCATGTGAATGTATTCTGAGCTTTTCCTGGCCTGACTCTGAAGCCTTGTCATCTGAAGAACTGTTATCTGATGCTTTGTTTCCTGAAGATGTCTGTCTGGCGTCATTGTCTTTCTTCAAGCGGTCTATCTGCGTCTCATAGTCAGCAATAAGTCCCTTGAGTGATACGGCAAGAATAACTATGATGATCACCAGAATTACAAGCACGATGATAGCTATAAGCATGATAACAAATTTGTGCTCGCTCATAAATGATGACAATGAATCAGACTGGCCGATTATGTCGCTGGCATTCATGAAGGTTCCTTCATCTGTGTTGAAAAAATACCATCCCTGATTTCCGTTTTCATCTGCTGCATAGAGCAGAACTGTGGATGAGCCTGTGCCCTTCATGTACGCTTTTACATCTGTATCGTTGATCTTTATCTTGACTGGAAGATATGAGGATGGTGTGTCAACTGATGCAGGTTTATTCAGTATATAGTATGTGTTGTTGCTTGAATGCAGGCTTACCACATAATCAGACACGGTCTGGGTACTGTCCTCGAATCCTGAGTCTGAATTATTTGCAGCATCGACTGCTGGTGGTTCATCTGCGGTGTCCTGGGACAGTGTGAATGTCTCAATCTGCTCGGTATCTGAAGTGATGACAGTGGTGATATTGCCGGTTTCTGTCTTGTCTGTTTCGGTCTCACTCTCTGAGCTTGTATCAGCCTGGCTGGATGTACTCACTGCATCACTGATGTTGATGGAGTTGTAGGCTGGTGTCATGTCGATTGATTCTCCAGATGTTGATATCACCTCTACTGCACGGGTCTCTATGCTGGCAGTTCCGCTGGCAAGAGCAGTGAATGTGAACGTCGCAGTCATGGATTCCTCAGAGCCTGAGCTTCCACTGTAGCTGATGGAGCCTTCATCTTCCACGGTTCCACCGCTTACAGCCTCAAGGAGGGCTGGATCATAGCTTATGGTGTAACTGTAATCTGAGATGTTTTCTTTGCCCGGTGAAAGTTGTACGGTTATCTCCACCGTGTCACCGATACCAACGCTTGTAGATGGCACTGTCACACCGAAAGTTGCTGAAGATGCAGCGTATGCTGTGTGGCTTATCACAAATGCCATGAGCACAACGCTTAGTAATACAGTTACAAATGCTTTGCAGTCAAATCTTGTTCTTTTCATGTGCATATACGGCTTATAACCGGATCCTCCTTATCCTCTGTTGATTATGATTGTATATACTCTTGCCTTCTTGCTCTGCGAGCGGCATACCACCTTGAATGTATTCTTTCCTGTCTTAAGCGTTTTCTTGCCTGTGCCGCTCACCGTGGAGTATCCGCTTACAGGTGCCGCAGATATCGTAACACTCTTCACAGAGAGGCTTACGTTTACTGTGTAGGTCTTTGTGTTGTTTATCGCAAATGTCGGTGACATTTTGTATTTTCCGACTTTCAAAGTCTTGAGATAGTTGTTCTGGTTGCCTGGGTCGGCGGCCGGCATCTTTGCAGCTGCGGCCGGCATGTTCTTGTATACCGGTATCGCAAATGTTATTGACTTGTTTATTGCACCGGATGACTTGTATGCGTCATATACCTTGGATGCCTCGGTGACAGGTGCCTGGATGTTGCCCATGTACTGATGCCAGTACAGGCAATCCTTGTAGGTGACGTTGAACTTCTGCGTGTACAGAGTATTCTGTCCTTTGTTGATATATGATTCACCGATATACATGGCGCCACCGATGATGGATTTTGCCGGTGTGTTCCAAGGCCTGTTGTATGTGGTTCCTGACGACGCCCATCGGAGTCCGTTCGTGATGGCATCACCTGAAGCACTTTCAAATGCCCCTATGTTGTAGAAGTTGTATATTCCAGGAAATCTGCTGTTCTTACCATTGGTGGCTGTGGTTATGGAGCCGCCAACTTCCTGCTTTATTCTTGAAGCGATGTGGTAAGGGCTGACCCTGGATTTCTTTGCTGCGGTTATTATCATTGATGAATAAGTGGATGATGAACCACTTGGTCTTGCGTTATACATAAATGTTCCGGCTAGTATAGCCTCAACTCCTGATCTTGTCTGTGATGAGTCGTATGACAACTTTTCAAATGCAAACATGGTTCTAGGAGATGTCATATATATTCTCGGATCCAGATAGAATTTGACAAGATCATCGGATGCCGCAAACCATGTTGCGCCATCGTATGATGAATATGAATCATTCTTGTAGTTATAGCCAACTGTCTGAGATCTCCATCCGTAATTTGGATACAGCGATGTACAGTTTACAAGATTGTTCACTCTTCCTGCAACATTTACTTCATTCTTGACCACATCGTTCCAGTCAAGACCGGTGTGGACAGCTTTGAACACCCAGTTTGGATGCTGTTTGTGTATCTTGCGGAGAAGAACCTTGTAACTCTCTGGGAATTTCTGTGCAGTGAGCTGTTTTTCAAATGCTGCATCTGAAATAACTGGATTATTGTTGTTGCTGCTTGGCGATCCAATTGTTATGAGAGTTGATGACACATAACCTGTATAGGCTTTGTTTTTGTAAGTAAGCTTGACCTTATACCATGACTTATTAGATGTATCAAGTATGGTGAGTGTCTGATTCTTCATGAGCATGATTGCAGATCCGCCGTATGTGATAGGAGTTCCACCTGCTGTTTTCCTGAAGTATACATAGTTGTCGTTGATGTATCCTGACTTTTGTGTCTGAGCCTGTGTAGTAGCCTGCGTGGTAGCCTGTGTGGTGGCTTTTGTTGTTGTCTGTGTAGTAGAGCTGGATTTTATCACTATGAATGAAGCGTACACATAACCTGTATATAATTTGTTTTTATATGTAAGCCTTACCCTGTACCACGATTTGTTTGCGGTGCTCAGTATAGTCATCTTCTGACCGCCCATCAGCATGATAGGTGAACCTTTATAGGTTATAGGCGTTCCGTTTGGCGTTTTTCGGAAATATACATAATTCTCATTCTTTTTCAGATATCCGGTTTTGGCAACCGTGGTGGTAATCTTTATGAATGAAGCGTACACGTAACCGGTATAGCTCTTTTTCTTATATGTAAGCTTTACTTTTGTCCACGACTTGTTGGAGGTGCTGAGTATAGTCATCTTCTGACCTTTTCGAAGAAGAATATCTGTGCCGTTGTATTTTATAGGATTCCCGGATGGCGCATCCCTGAAATATACATAATCTGATGTAAGGGTTCCTGTAGATGCCGCCTCGGCCCTGTTGTCACCTACGTAAAATGCTGCTATGAGAATGCAGATGGCTGCCCATAGCAGAGTTATGAGTGAAATAATCTTCCTAGAATTCTGGTTGCTTTTGTCCATAAGTATTCCTCCAAATTTATGTTTATCTGTTAAAAAATATACCCTTTTTCAAAAAAACAAAAAATCATATCTAGTTTACCATAATTATTGAAAATGAGCATCATTTTTTGCAAAAAAGATATAAAAAACTAATAAAAATGTAACAAAAAAGAGACCGCTTATGCGGTCTCCTCATCACTGTCTGTATATCAGCTCACACGGAGCTTGAATTTCTGGATTTCTTTGTCTGTTTCAACTTTTTCTATGAGAGCTCCAAGTCCGCGAAGCTTCTCGTCAAACTTTTCATAACCACGCTGAATATACTTTATATCTGATATCACAGAGAAATCATCAGCGACCAGAGCTGCGATTACAAGTGCGGCACCTGCTCTGAGGTCAGGAGCTGCAACATTTGCTCCGGAAAAAGTCTCTACACCGTCAAGAATAGCGGTGTTGCCCTCTACACGTATGTGTGCACCCATTCTTGATAACTCTGCTACATACTTGAATCTGTTCTCAAATATGCTTTCGGTCACTATACTTGTTCCGTTTGACAGAGCAAGTGTCACCGCCATCTGAGGCTGCATATCCGTTGGGAAACCAGGATATGGAAGAGTTTTGATGTTGGTGGATTTCAGCCGTTTGTTGCACATAACTCTGACTGAATCGTCGTATTCAATGACAGTTGCCCCTATATCTGTAAGCTTTGAAGTGATAGCCTCCAGATGTTTTGGGATGACATTCTTGATGAGAACATTGCCCTTTGTTGCGGCAGCCGCAACCATGAATGTTCCTGCCTCAATCTGATCCGGAATGATGGAGTAGGTTGTTCCGTGAAGTGACTTAACACCACGTATCCTGATCACATCTGTGCCGGCACCCTTGATATTGGCGCCCATGCTGTTGAGAAAATTCGCTACATCAACAATGTGTGGTTCCTTCGCTGCGTTCTCTATAGTTGTCTTGCCATCAGCCATGACAGCAGCCATCATTACATTGATGGTGGCTCCGACAGATATCACGTCCATGTATATATGACTTCCAACCAGCGAATCGGCGTTCACTGATATCATACCATTGGCAATCTCGACCTGTGCACCGAGGGCTTCAAATCCTTTGATGTGAAGGTCGATAGGTCTGGCACCTATATCACATCCTCCCGGAAGCGCAACCTGTGAATGGTTATACTTTCCAAGCAGTGCTCCAAGAAGATAATATGATGCTCTTATCTTCCTTATGTATTCGTCATCTACACAGAGACTATTGTTTGGGTTTATAGTTCCTCCGCAGATGGCTACCGTGTGCTCATCTATATAACGGACTCTGGCACCGATACCTTGTATAGCCTGAAGAAGAACTCTTGTATCTCTTACATTCGGTACGTTTTCTATTGTAACTTCTTGGTCAGTCATGACTGCTGCGGCGAGGATACCAAGTGCTGCATTCTTAGCTCCAGCAATGGTGACTTCACCTTCCAGCGGACGACCGCCCTTGATAACATACTGTTCCATTTTTCACCTCTTAGATAATTCTCGGATTATCGCAACTTTATAGATTATAGCACATAAAACTGAAATGTAAACAGTTTTATGGCTTTAGTGCGCCTATCTTATGGTTTCCAATATTATCCTTTACTTGTCAGCGTCGCAGTATATGCATCTGTAGATTCGTTTTTCTCTGTCGGTGAGCTTGAAAATATGTGTTATTCCCTGCTCTGTTGTAGTGATACATCTTGGATTTGTACATTTCTTAATCCCGATGAGCTTTTCCGGTAGTTCAATCTTGCGTTTTTCGATGAGCTTGCCGTCTTTTATGATATTTACTGAGATGTCAGGATCTATATATCCGAGTACATCGAGATTGATGTCGATATCCTGATCAATCTTCAGTATATCCTTTCTGCCCATCTTTTCACTCTTCACATTCTTGATGATGGCAACTGAGCAGTCAAGCTTATCGAGATGAAGGTCATTGTATATCTGCAATGCTTTTCCTGCTGTTATATGGTCAAGTACAATTCCATTCTGAATACTGTCAATATTCATGATAGTTCCTCCTACTGTGCGTTAAAGTCTTTATCCAATCCCAACAGATCCATGATGAGAGCCATACGGACATATTTGCCGTTCAGAGCCTGACGGAAATAGCATGCTCTGGGATCATCGTCCACTTCAACAGATATCTCGTTTACACGTGGAAGCGGATGGAGTATAGAGAGATCAGGTTTTGCAAGTGCAAGCTTTGACTTGTCAAGTATATAAGTGTCCTTCAGTCTTATGTAGTCTGCCTCGTTGAAGAAACGTTCCTTCTGGACACGTGTCATGTAGAGAACGTCCAGGGATCCGATGGCATCCTCCAGAGAAGAGATCTCCTCATATGGTATATTATTCTTCACGATGACATCTGTTCTTATATATTCTGGCAATTTTAATTCGTCGGGTGATATAAGAACAAATTTGATGCCCTCATATCTGGACATGGCCTTGATGAGAGAGTGCACAGTACGTCCGAACATGAGATCTCCGCAAAGACCGATGGTCATGTTGCTGAGTCTGCCCTTCTCACGTTTGATGGTAAGAAGATCTGCGAGAGTCTGAGTAGGGTGGTTGTGACCGCCATCACCGGCATTAATAATAGGAACATCTGATTTCATGGATGCCAGCATAGGCGCACCCTCTTTGAAATGTCTCATGGCGATGATGTCTGCATAACAGCTTACTATCTTCACTGTATCGCCGACGCTCTCTCCCTTTGTGGACGATGATGAGCTTGCGGATGAGAATCCAAGTACGTTGCCGCCGAGTTCCATCATGGCAGCTTCAAAGCTGAGTCTTGTACGTGTGCTTGGTTCGAAGAAAAGTGTTGCAAGCTTCTTTCCCTTACATACTTCGCTGTACTTTTCTTTGTTGTTTATAATGTCCTGTGCCAGGTTCAGTATATGGTCAATTTCCTGCACGGACAAATCCATGGGATCTATTAAGTGTCTCATATGAAAAAATCCTCCTTAAAAAATAGGATGTTAATATACCGTATTATGAATTCAGCAGAGTGTACATAACGGCCTTTTCAGCGTGACGTCTGTTCTCAGCCTCGTCGAGGATGTGGTTGAGGTTCTTGTCGATAACGCCCTGGGAGATCTCAAATCCTACATGCATAGGCATGTCGTGGAATACGATGGCCTTGCTGCCTTCAGTGAACTCTTCGTTGAGCTGGTAAGGCATCATCTTTGCAAGAGTCTCTTCCTTCTGCTGCTTGTATGCAGGGTTGTTGAAGAACTCCATGTCAACCCATGTATCTGTGTAGAGAACATCCATATCCTTTGCGTATTTCTTTGCCTCCTCCATGCTCATGGCAGGATCGAGCTCAACATAGTGACCTGTAGCCTTTGCCTCTTCAAAGAAATCATCACCGCATACAGTGTTGTTTACAAGTGGTGTAAGTCCGTAGATAGTTCCTCTCTTCATCTTTGCAAAGAATTCTACAAGTGAATTGAATACATTGTTCTTGGCACCGATGTACATGAGCTTTACATCGAGACTTCCGAACTTCTCTATGATAGTGAGGGCATCTGCCAGAGTCTGGCATGGGTGATATGAACTGTCACATCCGTTGATGAAAGGAACTGTCACATTGTCGCCGAACAGCTCGACTGTCTCATTCTTGACAAGACGGGCCATGATGATATCGACATTCCTGCACACATACTTGATCTCTGATACAGGCTCTCCAAGGGTGAAGTTGGAATCCTTCCAGAGCTGATTGTAATATGTACCACCGAGTTCGGTGATTCCTGTTGTAAATGAAAGGAATGTTCTTGTGGATGTCTTCTCAAAGAGAGTGTAGAGCTTCTTGCCTTCCAGTGCATGAGCGTATTTCTCAGGATTCTTCTTCATATCCAGTGCAAGGTTTAAGATATCCATGAGCTCGTCTGCTGTGAAGTTTTTGAAGTTAAGCATGTTTTTCATATCAAATGTCCTCTTTTCTTTTTGTTATAGGTATGCATAATCGTTTTTGCTATGTAATAATATAGAAAAGACCACGATTCTGCTGTTGCTAAAGATTTATTATATAGCACATATATTTAAAAGTAAAATATCAAATGGTGATTGTTATGATAATTTATTAAGCTTAGAAGTTTTATAAATATAAAAAAAGTATAAAAAATTGTTGCGGGGTTATTGTAAGTTGTTGTATTATAATTGCAGATAGTCGAATAAGGGAGAATAAGGTGAGAATAAAGAAAGTGGTTTTTGTGGATTGTCTTATTATATTTGATATCTAATTAAAAAGATTTAGGAGGAGAAAGATGGACGATTTTAATAATCAGCAGGGTTATGACCCAAACGCATATCAGCAGCCACAGGGGGGTTATGACCCAAACGCATATCAGCAGCCACAGGGGGGCTATGATCCTAATATGTATCAGCAGTCACAGTATAATTCAAACATGTATCAGCAGCCTCAGCAGCCTCAGCAGAGCTCAGGTCTTGGAATTGCATCGATGGTATGTGGAATTGTCGCATTAGTAGGTAGTTGTTTTGGTTGGGTTGGAATTGTGCTTGCAATTATCGCTGTTATACTTGGCGCAATAGGAATTAAGAAGAAGGCAGGAAAAGGCATGGCTATAGCAGGACTTGTTTGTGGAATAATTGCTCTTATTCCATCAATCATTGTTTTGACAACTGCTGCTTCAATAATATCAGCGTTAGGATTCTAAAAACAAATATGATTATATAGGACGGTTTAGCCTAAGGCTGAACCGTTTTTTTTATAGTTTCGAAGTGAAGTTGAAAAACTCAAGCCTCATATTGACAATATGCACAAAAAAGGCATATAATTTTTGTTATCTGGCACATTGGATGCCGAGGAATAGCGCAGACATTTCATTTGTGTTTGTAGTTTTATCAAGGAGGGTTTTGAAATGGCAAAAAAACCGTATTATATTACAACCGCCATTGCATATGCATCAGGTAAACCTCATATAGGCAACACCTACGAGATCGTGTTGGCTGACAGCATTGCAAGGTATAAGAGATTCGCAGGTTATGACGTAAGATTCATGACCGGAACAGATGAGCATGGACAGAAGATTGAGAACAAGGCTTTTGAAAACATGCAGACACCTAAGGAATTTGTGGATGAGACAGCAGGTGAGATCAAGAGAATATGGGATCTCATGAATACTTCATACGATAAGTTTATCCGTACAACAGATGATTATCATGAGAAACAGGTACAGAAGATATTCAAGAAGCTGTACGATCAGGGAGATATATATAAGGGACATTATGTAGGAAAGTACTGCACACCTTGTGAGTCATTCTTTACAGACGGACAGCTCGTAGATGGCAAGTGTCCGGACTGTGGAAGACCTGTCCAGGAGGCAAAGGAGGAGGCGTACTTCTTCAAGATGAGCAAATATCAGGACAAGCTCATGAAGCATATCGAGCAGCATCCTGAGTTTATACAGCCTGAGTCAAGACGTAATGAGATGGTGAACAACTTCTTAAAGCCGGGACTTCAGGATCTGTGTGTATCAAGAACATCATTTAAGTGGGGAATACCTGTTGACTTTGATCCAAAGCACATTGTATATGTCTGGGTTGATGCCCTGACTAACTATATTACAGGCCTTGGTTATGATGTGGATGGTCAGAGTGATGAGAAGTTCTATAAGTACTGGCCTGCAGATCTTCATCTGATCGGCAAGGATATTCTTAGATTCCACACTATTTACTGGCCTATTATACTGATGGCACTTGGACTTCCGCTTCCAAAGCAGGTATTTGGCCATCCATGGCTGATCCAGAGTGACGGCAAGATGAGTAAGTCAAAGGGCAACGTAATGTATGCAGATGACATGGTCAATCTGTTTGGCGTTGATGCTGTAAGATTCTTCGTGCTTCACGAGATGCCATTTGAGAATGATGGTGTTATCTCATGGGAGCTCATGGTTGAGAGACTCAACTCAGAGCTTGCGAACACGCTTGGAAATCTTGTCAACAGAACAATCTCAATGTCCAACAAGTATTTTGGTGGTGTTGTGACCAACACAAATGTCACAGAGCCTGTTGATGAGGATCTGAAGAAGGTCGTTATGGACTGCAGATATAAGGTCGCAGAGTGTATGGACAAGCTGAAGGTTGCAGATGCGATCACAGAGATATTTGCACTGTTCAAGAGATGCAATAAGTATATAGATGAGACTATGCCTTGGGCACTTGCAAAGGAGGAGGACAAGAAGGACAGACTGAACACAGTTCTGTACAATCTTGTTGAGAGCATCGTTATAGGTGCAACACTCCTTGAGCCATATATGCCAGAGACAACTGAGAAGATCATGGCACAGCTCAACACCGAGAAGAGAAAGGTGACAGAGCTTGGCAGGTTTGGTCTTTATAAGTCAGGAAATAAAGTGACCGAGCAACCAGAGATACTCTTTGCGCGTCTCGATGTGAAGGAGGTTATGGCTAAGGTTGCTGAATTTGCTCCGGTGGAGAAGGAATCCATGTATGAGCAGGCAAAAAAGCAGAAGGAAGAGAAGGAGAATTCTGCTGAGACCAAGAAGATCAAGATTGCCGAGGCAAAGGTTCAGGCTCTCAAGGCCAATCCTGATGTAGTTGACAAGCAGGAGATAAGCATTGAGGAGTTCCAGAAGATGCAGCTCATGATCGGCGAGATTGTTGCATGTGAGGAGGTTCCTAATTCAAGAAAACTTCTCTGCTCACAGGTAAGCTTTGGCAAGAACAATGTAAAGCAGATAGTATCAGGAATCAAAGGTACATACTCAGCAGAGGATATGGTAGGTAAGAAGGTTGTGGCTATAGTAAATCTTAAGCCATGTAAGCTTGCCGGAGTTATCTCAGAGGGCATGCTTCTGTGTGCAGAGGATCCTGATGGCAATCTGTCACTGCTCACAACTGAGAAAGATTTCCCTGGCGGATGTTTTATCAGTTAAATCTATAGCCGGAATTATATATGAAAAACGCACGTGTATATGCGGTTTGAAAGAATAATAAATGAGGGGATCACTGCGGCTGGCTGTATCGGCTTAGACCTTGCTGGTGATTCCCTCACTTTTTACAAAGATTGGTGCGTAAAAGCCTTTGTGCATTGATTTATCAGGTGATTCATGATAGAATTTTGGCAGGTGTACAGATAGGAGGAGTGCGCCCTTGGAAAGATTTAGAAATCTTAGCGCCATGACCCCTGGGCTTTTGTTTTCAGGGATAACGAGGTTGAAGGTTATCGAATGTTCGGCGGATGCCTTCACGCAGTATCTGGATGCGCACATGATATCCAAATATGAGGGTAACTTCAAAACAAAGATTCATGACCAGATGAACCACTTAGTCCGTATTGCTCATATATAATATAAATGGATCAGGTGGTATAAGCCGAAAGGAGAATAATTTAATATGTGTGGAATCATAGGATATGTAGGAACAAAGCCAGCCAGAGATATTCTTATAGATGGTCTGGCAAGACTTGAGTACAGAGGATATGACAGTGCAGGAATTGCGCTGGCAGGAGATGATGATACACTCACGATCAGAAAGAAGGCCGGAAGAGTTGAAGATCTCAGGGCTATGTGCAGCGGAGATGACGCTGTATATAAGTCAACATGTGGAATCGGACATACGAGATGGGCTACTCACGGCGGCGTTACAGATGTGAACGCACACCCGCACAAGTGTGGCAATGTTGCTCTGATACATAACGGAATCATAGAGAACTATGGTGACATTATCAGAGAGTATGGATTGGCAGATAAGCTTGTGTCTGAGACCGATTCAGAAGTTGTAGCAGCGCTTCTTGATACGCTTTATGATGGCAATCCCATCGATGCTATAAGAAAGGCTGTAAAGGCGATTGCCGGATCATTTGCATTATGCATTATGTTTGCAGACAGACCTGGCAAGATATATGCAGTAAGAAATGTCAGCCCTATGGTTGCCTCCACTACTAGCGAAGGCTCTATCATAGCATCTGATCTTACAGCGATAATATCATTTTCACAGGATTACTTTGTAGTACCTGAGTACCACATACTCACTCTTTCAAGAGAGGGAATCAAAGTAGAAGATATGAAGGGGAACGTGGTTTTGCCAGATATGCTCAAGATCACATGGGATATAACAGCAGCTCAGAAAGGCGGATATCCGCACTTTATGCTGAAGGAGATCTACGAGCAGCCAGAGGCTCTCAGGAATACCATAACACCTAGAATTGTGAATTCACTTCCTGACTTCACGGAGGATGGAATTGATGATGAGGTGTTTAAGAATCTTGAGAACATCACAGTTGTGGCATGTGGAACAGCGATGCATGCAGGTATGGTTGGCAAGGCCATGATAGAGAAGGAACTGAAGATTCCTGTAAATGTTGAGATAGCATCAGAATTCAGATACAAGGAACCACTTATAAATGAAAAAACTCTCGTTATAGTTACATCACAGTCTGGTGAGACGATAGACACTCTTGAGGCCCTTAGATTGGCCAGAAGATGTGGATCAAAAGTTCTGTCTATAGTGAATGTGAAGGGATCGACCATAGCGCGTGAGAGCGATTATGTTCTGTACACTCATGCTGGCCCTGAGATTGCGGTTGCCAGCACCAAAGCATATTCGGTCCAGATGGCGGCTATGTACCTCATAGGATGTAGGATAGGTTATGTGAAGGGTATCTATTCAGAGGACAGGGCAAAGGAATTTATAAGACAGCTCCTGGGAGTTATTCCGGTTATTGAGGAGACATTGAAGCAGGCTGATGAAGTAAAGACAGTTGCTAATTATATAAAGATGGCTCCAGATGCATTCTTTATTGGAAGGGGACTTGACTACACACTTTCCCTTGAAGGAGCACTGAAGCTGAAGGAGATTTCGTATGTTCACGCTGAGGCATATGCTGCGGGAGAACTTAAGCACGGAACGATTGCACTCATAACCGAGAATGTTCCGGTCATAGCGTTGGCAACACAGGAATCTGTATACGGAAAGATGATTTCTAATATACGCGAGGTGAAGGCGAGAGGTGCCTATGTCATTCTTGTCAGCATGGATGGGAACTATGATGATAAGGATGTGTGTGATAAACACATTTCCATCCCGGAGCAGGATGGATTGTTCACGGCATTTTCTACTGCGGTTATTCTGCAGCTCATTGCGTATTACACATCTGACGCAAAAGGGTTGGATGTCGATAAGCCACGTAATCTGGCAAAGTCAGTTACTGTAGAATAATTGACTCCGGGGTTATACATGGGTATCGTGCGACAAAATTCGGAGGGTTTTTTATGAGTGATAAGATGTATTTGTGTGATGAGTACAAATTGTACTTTAAGATTGAGGATGATGTTGAGGTTCTTCATAATGAGGTAGAACTGTATAATGTTCCGTTTGTGGGCAACAATACTTTCTGCCATGAAGAATATATAGATGGGCAGAGGGCACTTACATATTCTATTCCGGCTATGACTACTATGAATCAGTTTCTTGAAAAGAAGATCCACAAGGATGAACTGACAGATCTGATATTTAGCATAGCGGATCAGCTGATGTATATGAAAGCGAACGACCTGTCTATCGGCAAGGTTATCCTCAACAGGGGATATATGTATATTGATTTCCAGAATATGGCTGTACAGTTGATATTTCTGCCGATAGATAAGCCTATGGACAGATGCAACATGGAGAAGTTCATAAGAGATTTGATATCTCATATGAAGTTTGCCAACAAGAAAGCATCTGATGCTGGCTACGAGCTTATCAAGTATTTTGATCACAATCAGACATTTTATTTATCCGAGTTTTATAAGTTTGTAACTGATCTGAAGAATGACAATATAGCACATCCGGAGGATGAACAGGAACTTATGAAGGCAGCAGGTGTCAGCGAGGTGAACATGGCCAAAGTAGAAGTGCCTGAGACACCGTATCAGGCTCAGACATCTGCGTTCAAACTTGCCAAAGAGGTGAAGGACTTCTCATCGAATGATATAGGATTTGACGATAATGATGATGATTCGACAACAGTGCTTACCGCCAATAATCGTAGCAAGAGCGGTCCTGTCATTATCAGAACCAGAACAGGTGAGAGGATAAAGATCAACAAGCCGATATTCTGTATAGGAAAGTCAACTCAAGGTGTTGATTATCAGGTTACTGACAACAACTCAGTCAGCCGCAGACATGCATATATTATCAATGTCAATGGTGTGTATTATCTGAGAGATAACAAGTCCACGAACCACACTTATCTCGGCGGTAAGATTATAAGCAGTGGAACAGATATGCTGCTCATAGACGGCATCAGATTTAAGCTTGCGAATGAGGAGTTTACTTTCAAAGAGAAATAGGAGAAAGTCTGGGATTTGTTGAGTGGATGCTTTTAAAAGATCATCTTACAGAAAAACAGATTTACGATCTTAACCGGGCGAAGAGTGAAATAAAAATGCGGTTGCTCAGCATTGCTGAACAGCCGCATTTTTTATTTTACTCCGAGTCACTTTCGTTGCTGTCATCTTCGCCTGCGGTGATGTCGGATTCACCGCTGTTGTCTGAACCGTCCTCATCGCTTCCGGAATCTGAGTCTGAATCTGAATCCGAAGAGCTGCTTCCTGATGATCCCTCTATGGCAAGCATGGATGCGTCAATCTGCGAGATTCCTGCGGCATCGGCACTGTAGTAGTCGCCGTCATCAACAATCTTTACAGATACAACTACAGGATTCAGGTAGTCCATGTTCGCTGATTTTTCCTGGAGTATGTCAGCGATGCCCTGTGCAAACTCCTTCTCATAATCTTCCTTAGCCGTATTGTTGAAATCACCGGCTGAGATCTTCTTGTTGTACTCATCGATGTATGAGAACACATCGTCAAAAGCCTGGTTCAATATGTTCATAGGGTAGACGGTGACATCTACATAGTAGTCGTCGCCGTTCTTGTATGCCTTGGACACTTCATATTTGGATTTGGAGTATATGACTTTGGCTGTTTCGTCAAATATAGCATTCACATCATCTGACTCTGCGTTGTTCAGTGAGTAGTGGTTTATGAGCTGGTCTGCAAGATAATCAATGGTATCACTATACATGACGGATGCATCTTCTTCTGTTCCGTCATTATCCTTTACATATCCGTCAAAATCTCCCTTGTAGTTCACGTCCAGTATGTTCTTCATGTAATCCTGATATGCTGTTTTCTTGCGGTGAAGACAGCCTGTGAGGGAAGCCATCATAAGTGTGGATACGAGTCCCAAAATCAATATTTTTGAGCTGAATTTCAAATGTCGTTTCATCTATAGGTAATCCTCCGTGGTATAACTTTTAAAGGTAAATTCCGCCCCGGATACATTATTATGAGATCCGATGACAGCATAAACAATATAGCATAAAAAAGTCTGTTTGTAATCATAAACGTTGAAATCGTTTAATTAAAATACATTAAGGGTAAAAATACTTTGCTTAGGGGGGGATGTGTGATATAATGTGAACACTTGGCGAGGTCTGACTAAGGGATAATTATGTGGTCAGATGGAGAGGGTATTATAAGACGAATATTTACACACGATCAGATTTTGGAGGTAAAGTCATGGCAAAGCAGGTAGAGGAAATAACAGATGATAGAGTAGAGTCATTGAAAACTGTAAAATTTGGAGGATATGACAAAGCATCCGTTGATTATTATATTGATGAATTGAAAGAAAAACATAACAAAGAAGTTGAGGAACTCAAGGCCAATGTCAACAAGCTCAGCGAGGCTGTCCTCAGTCTCAAGACTATGAGAGAGGTCAATATGACTGAGTCTTCCAAGACTATAGATACATTGAAGAAGACCAATTCAGAGCAGGAGAGCGAGCTCGAGTCGTTGAAGGAGCAGATCAATGCCTATAAGCAGAGAGAGCTTGAGAATGCAGGAAGATATGAGTCCATTTCCAGAACACTTCTCGAGGCACGTGAGAGCGCAGATGCGCTCATCGCCCAGACAGAGAAGGAGTGTACTGATAAGAAGAATACAGTTACTGCAGAGCTGGAAGCTTATGAGACGGAAGTGAGGGACAGATGTACAAAGCTTCAGACAGATACAGAGATCCAGTGTCAGCAGATGTACGATCAGACAGAGAACAAGTGCAACACCCTTAAGGATGAGGCATATGCTGAGGCTGAGAAGACAAGAAACAAGTCACATGCTGATGCTGAGGCACTTTCTGCCAAGACAGCTTATGAGTGCAAGGTGATGAGAGAAGAGGCTCAGAGAGATGCTGCAAACACAAGAAGCGCAGCTACAGATGACGCTACAAGACTCAGAGGCAATGTTAAAAAGGAGTGTGAGAGCGTCAGCAGATATATGTCAGATCTGCTGTCATCGCTTGACAGCGTTGTTGCTGCATGTGCTTCGACAAAGGAAGTTGCAGACAAGGCGTTCACAGGTCTTAAGAGTGAGGCTACAGCTATGGTAAGTGATCCGGAGGATTCAAAGCAGTAGGATATATGGACAACGCGGAGCATGAGATGTGAAGTCTGCGTTGCAGCATGAAACTTTTCTATGATTGCATAGAAAAGTTTTATGTGTATTAAGGGGGTTTATATACAAGGGGTATAATATTTAATAATAACAGCGATATGGAGAGATGTACATGGAGATAAATAAACTAAGCAGTTATTCAGATTTTCTGGGAATTGTAGAGTATCCGGCAGTTGTCTTCTGCGAGGACGGAGAAGTGCTTAGCATCAATAATGCAGCGGTTAAGATCATAGGTGATTCTGTCGAGTCACTCAGAATGGAACCGGACAAATTCATGGTTAGTGATGAGTTCTGGCCGACACTTGAGGAGAAGAAAGCTATCATATGGCACAGGCTGGGTCTTATCGTGAATGACAAAGACAGATATATAGTCAGTGGATTTGTGAATCAGTTTGAATATGGCGACAAGAAGGCGTATATGGTGCTGTTTGAGCTCAGATCCGATGTGAACATAGGAAGTGTGAGCCTTGAGAGAATAGTGAATCATATAGGTGTTATAGCTTTGTATCTTTACAGACCAGAGGGTGTGTGGAGAACAAGATATGTGTCAAAGAACATATCTGAGTATGGTTATACAGACGGTAATTTTTACAGTGGACTTGTAAGCCTGAGTGATCTCCTCCCTAAGAGTGATTATGACATGCTGATAGGACAGTTATATAAGGCGCAGAACACGGATATGGATGATTTTGAGATGGAGATACGTATAATATCCGCTCAAAGGGATATCAACAAGATGCGTCTGAAGTGCCATATAGTCAGGACATCAGATGGTGATGTGGACGGTATAGAGCTTCTGTTTATAAAGGACAGGGAGACAGGATATGATGAGGATCAGGCGGAGTTCATATTATCGGCCATGTCGAAGATTAAAAGTTTCGTCATGGTGCAGCAGTACGAAAACGGCCATCCAAAATTCAAATATATCACTCCGAATGCAAAGCAGATGGGGCTGAACGTGGATGCCATAAAGCTTGGTGACAGGCTTGTGGAGGATTATATACACCCGAAAGACAGAAGCAGGGTTTTTGCCAATGTGAAGAGCGCTATGAAACGCGATGACAGGGATTATGAAGAAGAGTTCAGAATTGTTAATGACCGAGGTGAAATTATCTGGGTTAAGTCTCAGAGCTCCATAACCCAGGCTGCGGAGAATACATATACAGTGGAATATTTTATCTCTGATATAACAGAGAAGAAGAAACTTGAGAACAGCGTGGAGAAGGCCAAGAAGGAGTTTGATGACAAGCTTTCTTATATCATGAAGGCTAATCTACAGTCTGTTGATGAGAAGGGACAGATAGATACACAGAAATGGTCTATGATAACCAAGGCTTTTTCGATGCTGACGAGTCTGTATACTACGATTATTGACCCTGTGGGCAAGAAGCTTGTTGAGCCTGCTGGTCCACAGAAGCATATGGGATATTTCTATGATATGTTTGAGAAGCCACAGTATAAGCAGATATATATGAAGCTTAACGAGGTCATACTCCGCAACAATGTGCCTGTTATGATGGAGATGGATGATGACATTGCAGGCAGTATGATATGTGGTGCTCCAATCATGATCGATGGTAAACATGTGGCAACATGGATATGTTGTTCATATGATGAGGAAGCAGGCAAGAAGATGGAAAGCGTGTATAAAATACAGTGGCAGCTTGGCCGGATATTTTCTGAGTATGCATTTAATTCCAATGTTCTTGCAAAGGAAGCGATAAGAGCAAAATCACTTGAGATAATGATGGAGACAAAGGTGCAGTGGCAGAAGCTTCTGGTTGATGTTCTGAACAATTCGGATAAGAGTCAGCAACAGGTCATAAATGATGCTATATCGCAGGTTGGAGAAGGTCTTAATGCGGATGTAGCAGCACTTTATGTGAGAGATGAATCTGGAGATCTGGATTGTGAGTATCTCTGGTCAAAGAATCAGAGTATGTCCGCTGAGGAGTATGTATCAGAATGGCAGCGTGCGAATATGAAGTTCAGGTCGTGGCAGAACTCCCAGGGATCAAGCCAGATGGCAGACAAGGGATTTCTTTTGATAGATGCAAAACATATAGATGATGCAGCGAGAAAGATCCTTTCTGGCAGTTCAGTCAAGAGTTTCCTTGCTGTGCCGGTTTATGTGAATGGCAGGAATGGCGCCGTATTTGTGCTTGCGAATACTGCCGCAGACAAAATATGGACCAGGGAAGAGATAGAGTTTTCAAAGCAGACTTCAGAGATCCTCAGGTGCTGTCTTGAAAAGATAGAAAGTGACGACAGCGTCAAGACGATAAACAACATACTCCTTGATACATATAACTATATGGAAGAGGGTATATTTATTAGGGAGGCTGACACCGGAAGAGTTCTGTTCTCCAATAAGGCGCTGAACGATATGCTGGGATATGATTTCACAGATAAGGACAGTAAGATGCTTATAGAAAATCTGAGGGATAAGTATAAGATCATGGCTGGACCTGACCAGCACATTGGCAAGGAACGTAAAGAAGTCAATTGGAGAAGTTACATCAGAAGTCTGGATAAGATAATGGATCTGACAGAAGTAAGCATGAAATGGCTTGACGGCAGCAAGGCATCTCTTGTAATATTAAGAGACGTGAAAGAATAGAAGGGAGACTTGTGATGGCAAGTGCAGATATTGGTATAGATTTAGGTACAGCCAGTATATTGGTGTATGTGAAAGGCAAGGGCGTTGTTCTCAAGGAGCCTTCGGTAGTGGCATATGACAGAGATACGAATAAGATAGTTGCAATAGGTGAAGAGGCACGGCTTATGCTTGGAAGAACGCCGGGCAATATAGTGGCCATCAGACCCTTAAGACAAGGCGTAATCTCTGATTATACAATAACAGAGAAGATGCTGAAGTATTTTATCCAGAAGGCGGTTGGAAGAAGTTATTTTGGAAGACGTCCTAGGATAAGTGTATGTGTTCCTTCTCAGGTGACTGAGGTGGAGAAGAAAGCGGTAGAGGATGCGACATATGCTGCCGGCGCAAGAGATGTTTCTATCATAGAGGAGCCTGTGGCTGCTGCGATAGGAGCTGGTATAGATATATACAGACCATGTGGCAACATGATTGTTGATATAGGTGGAGGTACAAGTGATATAGCGGTTATCTCCCTCGGCGGACCTGTTGTCAGTGCATCTATAAAGGTTGCCGGTGATGATTTTGATGAGGCGGTTGTCAGATTTATGAGAAAGAAGCACAACCTTCTCATAGGAGAGAGGACAGCCGAGGAGATCAAGATCAAGATAGGTACATGTTACAGACGCCCTGAGAATATAACTCTGGATATAAGAGGAAGAAACCTGGTAACGGGACTTCCAAAGACGGTTACAGTCACATCAGATGAGACTGAGGAAGCACTTAGAGAGCCGGCTGCACAGATTTGCGAAGCTGTTCATTCTGTTCTCGAGAGAACCCCACCTGAACTGGCAGCAGATATAGCAGACAGAGGAATAGTTCTGACAGGCGGTGGTGCTTTGCTCCATGGACTTGAGGAACTGCTTGAGGAGAAGACTGGAATCACGACCATGACAGCCGAGGATCCGCTTCGCGCAGTTGCTATAGGTACAGGTAAGTATATAGAGCTTCTGAGTGAGAAAAAGAATTAACATTGTCCATACAAAGGAGACAAAGTTTGGTTAGAGAAGGCTACGTAGAGAAAGTAATATATAAGAATGAAGACAATGGATACGCCGTCTTCGCCGTTGAGGGCGAGGACGGCGAAGATATTTTTGTGGGGAATCTTCACGGAGTTGCCGAGGGTATATATGTTTCGGCAGAAGGCGAATACGTGGAGCATCCTGCCTATGATCTTCAGTTTAAGTTTACATCCTGTGAGATTAAGATGCCGGAGGATATATTAAGTGTAGAGAAGTATCTGGGATCAGGAATCATAAAAGGTGTTGGCGAGGCTCTTGCTAAGAGGATAGTCAAAAAATTTAAGATGGACTCTTTAAGGATCATTGAGGAGGAACCGGAACGTCTTGCGGAGATTAAGGGCATATCTGAGCGGAAGGCAAGGGAGATAGCCATATCCTATAACGAAAAAAAGGACATGCAGGATGCTCTCATGTTTCTGACAGGGCTCAGCATACCGGTAAGTCTTGCTGTCAGGATATACAACGAGTATGGAGATGAGGTGTACGATATAGTCAGGACGAATCCTTACAGGCTAGCAGAGGATATAGCTGGTGTAGGATTCAGGACAGCGGATGAGATAGCAGACAGACTGGGGATAGGCCGTGATTCCGATTTCAGGATAAGGGCAGCTGTCATGTATGCACTTCTTGGGGCTAACAGATTGGGACACATGTATCTTCCGCAGAAGATGCTGGTGGACAAGACATATTCTCTTCTTATTAACGAGTATATGCCATATGATCCTGAACTTGAGATGTCTATATGTAACCAGATACTTGAACTCAGTGTTGCGGGAAAGATAATTATCAAAGAGATACGGGACAGAGGTAATACGAATTTTGTGGATACAGTATCTGGCGGAGTTTGTGAAGAAGATCCCGATGTGGAGAGTGGCGATGTCGTGGTGAACGCTGTATATGCGGCACCCAATTATTACACGGAACTGAATTCTGCAAGGCTTCTGAATGAGCTGAACATAGATTTTTCGAAAGCAAAGCTGAAGATAGACAAGGTTGTTCAGACTGTTGAGAAGAAAGAACACATGGAACTGGCAGATTCACAGAAAGCGGCCATAAGGAATGCGGTGGATCACGGCGTTGCGGTGATCACTGGAGGACCGGGTACAGGAAAGACTACCATCATCAATGTTCTGATCAAGATATATGAGAGCTTCAGTATGAAGATAGTTTTGGCTGCGCCGACAGGAAGGGCTGCAAAGAGAATCACTGAGGCAACGGGTTATGCTGCCCAGACTATACATAGAATGCTTGAACTTACTGGCGGCGTGGAAGGCGATGAGACGGCAGCTTATACATTTGCGAGGAATGAGGGGAATCCTCTCGAAGCAGATGTTATCATCATAGATGAGATGTCGATGGTCGACAGCGGGATTTTTTACAGCCTGCTGAAAGCTGTAGTTCCGGGAACCAGACTGGTATTGGTGGGCGATTCCAACCAGCTTCCGTCTGTTGGACCGGGAAATGTGCTCAAGGACATAATAGCTTCAGGAGTATTCAGTGTGTCGGTTCTTGACAGGATATACAGACAGGGAGAGGACAGCGACATAATAGGCAATGCTCACAAGATAAATGATGGAATCCATATCGAGATTAAGAATAAGAGCAATGATTTTTTCTTCGTTCCGAGGAATGGATACAATGACATTATAGCTGAACTTAAGGTTCTGTTGACCAGACAGCTTCCTGCATATTTTAAGGTCGCTTCGACAGATATACAGGTGCTGACACCTATGAGAAAATATGATCTGGGTGTTGAGAATCTGAACAGGCAGCTTCAGGAGGTGCTGAATCCGGGAAATGCTGGGAAACCTGAGCATGACAGAGGCGATGTGATATTCAGACAGGGCGATAAAGTCATGCAGGTCAAGAACAACTACAAGCAGGAATGGAAGATCATGGCTCCTTCAGGAAGATATGCGGCCGACGAAGGTGTCGGTGTGTTCAACGGTGATATAGGATTTGTGACAAGCGTGGATGATTATGATCAGAAACTGGTTGTGGAGTTTGACGACGGCAGAGTCACCGAATATCCGTACAGCCAGCTTGACGAGCTTGAGCATGCATTTGCGATAACTATACACAAGTCTCAGGGAAGTGAATATCCTGTAGTTGTCATACCGCTTCTCAAGTGTCCGCCGAAACTTCTGAACAGGAATCTGCTGTACACGGCTGTCACAAGGGCAAAGCTGAGTGTTGTAGTCGTCGGCAATATCGGTCTTGTAAACCATATGATAGATAACGAGGATGAGCAGAAGCGATATACTACTTTTGCGGACAGGCTGGTGGAGATAGCTGAGGCTTAGACTTTTTTGGGGGATATGATTTGATAAAGGATATATGTATGGATCTTCTGTATCCGAGAAGGTGCGCACTGTGTGATGCGGTGGTCCCGTTTGGCGGAGGGCTGATATGCGGCAAGCATAAGGCTCTCCCATATGTGACCGGCCCTTTGTGCATGAAATGCGGTAAAGAGGTGGATACGGAAGAGCAGGAACTATGTTATGACTGTGAGAGACACGTCAGAAATTTCGATAGGGGCTTCCCGGTGTTCAATTATGAGGAGCCTGTCAAAGCCAGCGTCCTGGCGATAAAATACCACAATAAAAGAGAATATTGCGATTTCTACGGAAGAGAGATGGCGGAGAAAGTGCGCCCGTATGTTGGAAGATACCGTATGGATGGGATTGCTTACGTGCCAGTCCACAGGAGAAAACTGAAATCCAGGGGATATAATCAGGCACAGATACTAGCTGATAAAGTTTCGAAGCTTCTGGGACTTCCGGTTCTTGATGACATTCTGATCAGGAAAGAATACACATCACCGCAGAAGACATTGGACAATATTCAGAGGGCAAATAACATAAAGGAATCAATGACAATTGGACGGCTGTATCCGGGGCATAACAACATATTGCTCATAGATGATATATATACAACCGGTGTCACTATAGACGTATGCGCCGGTCTTCTGAGAAAAGCCGGCGCACAACATGTGTATTATTCAACTGTATGTGTAGGAAAGGGAAGGTGATCTAGTCAGCTTTGGTTTCGTCTTCGCTGTCTGCTAAATGAAAATCTTCATCAGGTTTGTCCTCTTCCTCTGGCATATATTCCCTGAACAGATGTACTAATATGAGGGAGCAGAGATATGCGTGAAGTCCTGCTGCACATATAAGCATGATTCCGAGAAAAGCTGAGCTGAAATAGCAGGCTACAATTATGGCTGCTGTTATGGCGGCCATCAGCAGTGTCCACGGAAGGTTCTTTATCGATAGGAGAAATGCATTTTTTATAGTTGCTTTTATTGTATTCTCAAACTGTGCCTGAAGTGGAAATACATATAGTACTGTGAACAGATATATGATTGACATAATAGTGAATATGATCAGCATACCTCTCTGGTTCATTCGCACTGCGTAGTATATATCAAAACTACATATAAAACCAGCGACCAGCACTAGTATTCCTATACCCGTTGCCTGTTTGAAATTCTCTTTAAAGCTCTTGAAAAACATTTTAACGATCCCGCCATGACCGTTCCTGATACATTTCATGGTGGTATAGTAAAGTGCCGTGGTCGATGCACCTATAGTGAGAATTGGCAGTGAAGTGAGCAGCCATAAAAAATGTAGTATAACTATGTCGCATACGGTTGTGAGAAAATTCATAATAGGATTGTCTATTTGTGTTGACGTGTTCAAAATAAAATACCTCTCTTTATCTGATACAGGATAGTAATAACTACAGTCCTTTTTTTTATTATAATAGTTTAGTCTCTATAGATACAATAAAAATTGTATAAACAAATGTATTGATTTCAGGCTAAATGGCTAATCTTTGCATAATTATGAAATGAGGTCATCTTTTATAAGTGTCTCAAGAGTGGCAACGTCGATGTTCTCCATGGATACGATTCTTGTGGCCTGTCTTGATATAGCTGATTCCATAAAGTTACGAACCTCTCTTGCATTTGCAAATGTATTATCGTGGTGGGCTGCTTTATCTGTCCAATATTTCTTTGCGTAATCGCGGGCGGCATCATCTAGTTTGTATTCCTGCTTGCTGCACATGCTTTCAAATATCGACATGAGTTCATCGCCAGTGTAGTCATCAAATGTGATGAATTTGTTGAATCTGGATCTCAGCCCTGGATTGGAGCTCAGGAACTGTTCCATGAGATCCGGGTAGCCTGCAACGATCACTATGAGGTCGTCCCTGTGATCTTCCATGGCTTTGAGCAGGGTATCCACAGCCTCCTGACCAAAATCGTTTTCGCCTTTTCCGGCGGTTAAGGTGTATGCCTCATCAATAAAAAGTATTCCGCCCAGTGCCGACTCTATGACTTCGTTAGTCTTAACTGCAGTCTGGCCAATGTATCCAACTACAAGTCCGCCTCGGTCGACCTCGACCAGCTGTCCTTTTGACAGGACGCCGAGTCCTTTGTATATGTTTGCCAGCAGTCTTGCAACTGTAGTCTTTCCTGTTCCAGGATTGCCTGAAAATACAAGGTGCAGCGAGACTGAAGGCTGCTTCATTCCATTTTCCTCACGGAGTTTTTTAATCTTCAGGAGGTTCACAAGGTTTGTTATATCTTTTTTTACGCTCTCAAGGCCTGTCATTGAGTTTAGCTCCTCAAGCAGTGCGTCTACATCCTTGATCTGCTCGGATGCAGTGCTTTGTGCAGAGGCTTTGCTGGACGCCTTGTCCGCAGCCGCAGTTTTAGGAAGTGCATTGTATTTGTCCAGAAGCGGACTTGGATCATTGGCATACAGGTTCATAGACTTGAGATATTTGTCAAGCATCAGGCAGTAGCCTGTAAGATGTGCTATCTCGTCATCATTTGTGATATTGTTGCAGGCTATGAATTCCTGCCCCATAAGCTTGAACATGCGTATGTAATCCCTTGAACGGTATACGGTCTGGGGGTTGGATTTGGCGCGGAGCAGATCTCCTTGTACAAAGTATGTCAGAGATCTTGGCGGCTTATTGGCAAAGTCCCCCATGGTTCTTTCGTATTTGAAATTTCTAAAACGTTCTGTGGTAAAATGCTGGTTCAGATATTCTCTTACAAATCTTATCTGAAGTGAGAGCTCCGATGTATCTGAACTTGATAAATATGCAAGAAACTGAAGCAGGTCAAACTGGAGCATCTCCCTTGTCTTTATGCCAGCCTTCTGGCGTGCGCCGTATCCGTCGTTGTCAAGTGAATCGGCAAATGAGTAACAGTTGTCCAGTTCTGCTTTTAGTGAATAATTCATGGTTGTCCCCATCCTTTCGCAATATATATCCATTGTAAAGCCTTATGGGACTGTAATCAAATAAAGATTTGCGTGGTTAATCTATTTATTGTGTCATAATCGCAATTTGTATGGTAGAATAGCTGTTATATGGGCAAATGAAGCACAAATATAGAAAAGCCGATGGGAGATGGACGGATGAGATTCAGACCATGCATTGATATACACAATGGACAGGTGAAGCAGATAGTTGGAGGAAGCCTTCGTGATGAGGGAGATGTGGCCGAGGAGAATTTTGTGTCACAGAAAGAAGGAGATTTTTTTGCTGAGCTATACAAAAAGTATGGTTTGTCCGGCGGGCATATCATATTGCTAAATCCTGCGTCCAGCGAGTATTATGAGGCTGATTTAAGGCAGGCGAAGCTGGCGCTTTCGGCGTATCCGGGAGGATTGCAGATAGGCGGTGGCATAAATGCGGGGAATGCGGAGACATTCATAGATATGGGAGCATCTCATGTTATAGCCACATCGTTTGTGTTCAGAAATGGCGAGATCAATTACGACAACCTGAGAGATCTTGAACACGCTGTTGGCAGAGAGCATCTTGTTTTGGACCTGTCCTGCAGGAAGAAGGATGGTGAGTATTATATTGTCACTGACAGATGGCAGAAATTCACCAATGTCATAGTGAATCAGGAAACTCTGGATGAACTTGCAGATCATTGTGATGAGTATCTTATCCATGCGGTGGATGTTGAGGGTAAGGCGTCTGGTATAGAGACAAGTATAGCTGATCTGCTCGGAAGATGGGGAAAGCTGCCGATGACGTATGCGGGTGGTGTTGCCTCGTTTGATGATCTTGAGCAGCTCAGGACTCTCGGAAGAGACAAGATCGATGTGACGATAGGAAGTGCTCTGGATATATTTGGCGGACATTTGGCATTTCAGGAGATAATAAGGTATATGGAGGGTTAATATGGCGAGAATGAAGAAGATACTTGCGCTCACGATGGCTGCGATGATGGGGATGTCCATGCTTGCTGGTTGTGGCGACAAGAAGGATGAAGGTACATCTGAGACGACCGGTTCAACGGAAGCGACCGAGGCAGGCAGCTTGGATGAGACAGAAAGCACTGAGGCTGAGACAACTGAGAGTACTACAGAGGCTGAGAAAGAGGCGGTTAGTGTAAAAGCGGGCGACACTATATTTGAACTGAATTTCGATGACAATGAAGAGGATGAGTGTCATACATACACCAACGGAGGTACGTCAACCCTCTCTGCAGAGAACGGCGAGCTCTGCCTTGATGTGCAGGGAACAGGTACTCTTGATTACGCAAATCAGATATATTATGACGGATTTGAGCTGTATGAGGGCTGTGAGTATGAGCTGTCATTTGATGTACACAGTACGGTAGAACGTGGACTTCAGTACAGGATTCAGATAAATGGTGGTGATTATCATGCATATGTTATGGATGACATAACTATCGGAACAGAGACACAACACATATCCAATCAGTTTACCATGAGTGAGGCGTCCGATCCTGCGCCAAGACTGTGTATGAATCTGGGACATTTTGAGAATATAGGTGATGACAGTGAGCCGCACAAGGTATACTTTGACAACATAGTGCTCAAGGCTGTTGATGTGTCAAATGCACAGAGCGTAGAGGGACTTCCGGAATCTCCTGCTGTGAATATAAATCAGGTAGGTTACAAGACAGATGCAAAGAAGATCGCCACTGTCACAGACCAGGATGCTACAAAGTATCAGGTGATCGATGTGAGTACGGGCAAGTCGGTGAAGGAAGGCGACATTGGAAGCAGGGATTACGACAGTGCGATCCGTGAGAAATATGCACTTGTGGATTTCAGCGATGTGAAGACTGCTGGAACATATAAGATAGCTCTTGATACCGGTGCAGAGTCATTTGAATTTGCGATCGGGGATGACATATATTCAGATATGTATAAGGATGTGGTTCTCATGCTGTACAACCAGCGATGCGGAACAGATCTCGATGAGAGTGTATCAGCAGACTTTAGCCATAAGGCATGTCATACCGGATCAGCTGTTGTGTACGGAACAGATACTGCCCTTGATGTGACAGGAGGCTGGCATGATGCCGGAGATTATGGCCGTTATGTGGTTCCTGGTGCGAAGACTGTTCAGGATCTTCTTCTCTCATACCAGGATGTGCCGGAGGTAACAAAGGATGATTCTATAGGAATACCTGAGAGTGGAAACGGTGTTCCGGATATCCTTGACGAGGCGAGATATGAGCTTGACTGGATGCTCAAGATGCAGGATGCTGTATCGGGAGGTGTATACCACAAAGTTACATGTGAGGTGTTCCCTGAGACTGTTCTTGCAGTTGATGAGACAGCGCAGCTTTTTATATCACCTATATCGAACACAGCGACAGGCGATTTTGCTGCTGTTATGGCGAAGGCTTCCGTTGTATACAAGGATTTTGATGCTGACTTTGCTGCCAAGTGCCTTGCGGCTGCACAGAAAGCGTGGACATATCTAAAGGCACATGAAGGCGATGCCGGATTTAAAAATGTCGGAAATATCGTGACAGGAGAGTATCCTGATTCAAATGATGGAGATGAGTATTTCTGGGCTGCGGTTGAACTGTACATCGCAACAGGAGATGAGACATACAACGATTATGTAAAGAGTGCAGTAGATGGATCAAAAGTTAAGTATGGTCTTGGATGGGCTGATGTGGGCTACTATGGCGTATATGATTACTGTGTGAATGTAAAGGACTGCGATGCTGAGAAAGAGATACTTAAGAATGGTGTGGCAGATCTTGTGAAGAATTATGCAAAGAGCAGCAGCGGAGTGACAGTTGATGGCAATTACGTCTGGGGAAGCAATATGGTTGTTGCTGACAACGGAATGCTTCTTCTCATGGCGTCAAAGGTTCTCGGAGATGATTCGTATATAGATTATGCAGCGGATCAGCTCAACTATCTGCTTGGAAGAAATGCGGTCAGCTACTGTTATGTGACAGGTTACGGTACACGCTCACCACTTCATACGCACCACAGACCGTCGCAGGTTCTGGATAAGTCTATGCCGGGAATGCTGGTAGGCGGTGCTAATGCAAATCTTGAGGATGCATATGCAGCGGCAGTTTTGTCAGGACTCCCAGGTGAAAAGTGTTATGCGGACAACGCACAGAGCTATTCATGTAACGAAGTAACGATATATTGGAACTCACCACTTATATATCTTATAGCAAGCTTCAAATAGAGAAAATTTAAGAATATGTAACTATCATTGACAATATATATTTGTTATATATGATTGATAGTGGAATTAATGGCATAAGTCAGAGATATCGCCCCGAAAAACGGTGTCTCTGGCTTAATGCGTATCTAAGAACGAGGGTATATAAGGAAACAGGACGTAATTATGAATAAGTATATAAACAAGATCAAAGAACTTATGGAAAAAGAAATGGTCAGATACGTGATAGCGGGAGGGCTTACAACCGCTGTCAATTTTGTATCATTTTTTGTTCTCAGACTACTGACGAATCTGTCGAGGAGCGAGGCGAATGTGATAGCTATCATGCTCGCCATTGTATTTGCCTATTTTGCAAATGGATTTTATGTATTTATATCAGAAGACAGGAAAACAGTGGCGCAGATCATCAGGGAGTTTGTTTCCTTTGTCGGTATGCGTCTGTTTGCCATGCTCGTCGAGGTGGTTGGAACAAATCTCTTGTGTGATTCGTTCAGATACAATGAACTTGTATCAAAGGTGGTCATTCAGGTGGTTGTCCTTGTCATTAATTACATATTCAGCAAATGTTTTGTCTTCAGGAAGGATAAGAGGCCGATAAAGGACATCATGACTGACAACTATGTCATGGTAATATGTTTTGCCATCCCTGCTGTTTTTATGGCGGCAGTGTGGGTTGTGGGAGAGATAGGGCCATTTGGCGGTCACAGTCTGACCATGGTTGACAGCCTTCACCAGTATCTTCCATTCTTTTCAGACTATCAGGACAAACTGACAAATGAGGGAAGCCTGTTTTATACGTGGAATATAGGAATGGGAAGCAATCTTTTGGCGATCATTGCATATTACATGTCATGTCCGTTGAATTTTATCATTGTGCTTTTCAGCAAGGATCACATCTACATAGCTATGTGCCTTCTCATCAGTCTGAAGATTGCTGCTTCAGGAATGACTATGGCAAGCTACCTTGGATATAAATGCAAGGATAAGAATAATCTCTTCATCATACCATTTGCACTGGCATATGCACTCAGCAATTATGTCATAGGATATTCGTGGAATCTGATGTGGATGGACTGTATACTCATCTTCCCGCTCATCATGCAGGGATTTGAGCAGATGACAGAGGATGGCAGCAATTACAAGTTGTATACGATCAGCCTGTTCTATGGCCTGCTGTGCAACTATTACATATGTTTCATGATATGTCTGTTCCTCGTGATCCAGTTCGTCCTGACAAATCACAAGAATATATTTAAGATGGCAGAGGATACATTGAGATTTGCAGGCACATCCGTGCTCGCTGCGGCTATGGCTGCGTTCCTTCTTATCCCGGCATATCTCGGGATAAATACAACTGCGTCGGCGACAAGAGTTTTTCCTGAGTCTGAATGGTATGGCAGCATCTGGGATATGATAAAGCAGATGTTCATACTGACAGAACCGATAAAAAGCCAGAATTTTGACGGGGGACTGAATGTATACTGTGGCACATTTGCAGTACTGCTGGTTGGTGTATACATCTTCAATACAAAGATTAAATGGTATGAGAAACTCAAGAACCTCATAATACTTGCATTTCTTATGGTGAGTTTCAATAATACACTGCTAAATTATATATGGCATGGATTCCATGACCAGTACGGCATACCGAATAGATTTTCGTTCCTGTTTATATTTGTCATTCTGTCAATGGGATATGAGGCTCTGGTGAAAATTGACAGGTCACAGATTATCGGAACTGTGGTCGGGATTGCGGCTGCATTTGGCTTTCTTGTGTATGCAGACAAGAATATTCAGCTTGACAGAACGGTTCTCATATATACATGGGTTCTGTTTGGTGTTTACTCTGTGGCTGTGATGCTCCTGTCGCTCACAAAGGAGAAGGCCAGATTTGTGGTTTCTGTAGTTCTTGCCATTTTATGCATGACTGAGATAGTGTACAGCGGCGCAAAGGGCTATGAGAGCAATGGGACAGTGAATATTCCGGATTACTATAGCTGGGATAAGAGCATGCGTGCGGCGATAGATTCTGTGAAGACGGATCCGTTTGCCTACAGGACGGAGCTGATGGCGACAGAGGTTGTGGATGAATCAACATATTACAATATGCACGGTGTGAGCCTGTTTGGTTCAACGGTATCAAATGATCTGGTAAATGCCATGCATGGACTTGGGTTCTATACCGGTGCGAATGAGTTTCTGTATGACGGAGCCAATTCCGTGTCAAATGCTGTGTTGGGAATCAGATATGTGTTCAGGAGACCGGGAGAGTACATGTCCCACGATATGAATTATGTGGACACGGTTGATGGCGTTGACATATATCAGAATGAGAAGACATTGAAGCTTGGATTTATGGTAGATGACAGTCTTAAGAAGTGGACATCTGATGCCTCAAATATGTTTGAGAGCATAAATAATTTTGTGGAGAAATCCACAGGCGTGGCAGGAACGTTTAGCCAGCTCTACCCTGAGGTGAGTGGTTCGGAGAACGACATAACGATAACTAAGGATAACCCATTCAGTGAGTATTACGGTTTGTCAGATATAACTCCGGGTATACACAGTTTTGAGCTGAATTTTGAGATAACAGACGAGCAGAATGATCTGTATATCATAGCAAACTGCAACGGCATAACAAAGATAAGGATATATGTCGATGGTGTAGAGCAAAATTATGAGAGACTTCAGTATCAGACTTACCATGTAGGCCACCTCTCCAGAGGTGCCAAGGTTGGAGTTGAGTATTACTTCTCGGATGGGGTTCCTGAAAATACATCTGCAAGACTGACGATTGCAACTCTCAATTCTGACGCATTTTCCCAGGCGTATGCGAGATGGTCGAATGAGCAGTTGAATGTGAGCAGATTTGATGATGGATATGTGAAAGGGCATATCTCTGTTCAGGAAGACGGGCTTATGTTCACGTCGATACCTTATGATGCCGGTTGGACAGCATATGTTGATGGCGAAAAGACGGATATCCAGACTGTTGCCGGTGCATTCATAGCACTGGATCTGAAGGCGGGAGACCACACTGTAGAATTTAAATATTTTCCTGTTGGACTCAAGACCGGACTTATACTGACATTTGCTGCATGGCTGATATTTGCGTTGCTTCAGAGCAGAAGGGGAAAGGCCTCTAAGGTGAAGCAGCAAGAGAAAAATATGGAGTGTGATGATAGTACAAGTCTGGAGATTGATGAAGATAGAGCAAGCCAGGAGATTGATGAAGATAGAGCAAGCTTGGAGATGGATTCTGCAGAAGATCAAACAGAAGACGACGAATATGATTTTGAGAGTGACAGATCCAGGATGGAAGCGGCTATAGCATATGCGGAGAAGATCCGTAAAAATAAGCAGAATAACGAGAATGAAAAAATCATCCAATAAAAAGATAGTTCATTTTATACAAAATACAATAAAAAAATTGTCTATATTTTAGCATAAAAAACTGTGTGAGCGTTGACCTTGATAATTATTTATAATATAATGTATCTATGTGGTTTTGCATAGCTGGGCTATGCTATGAGACTCAATATTAATAGAAACAGAGGTGCATTAATGGACAAGATTAAGGAAATTGGGATTAAGCCACTTGCGGTAGCCATGGCTATTCTGGCTTTGCTTGCAGGTGTGCTCGGAATTGCAAAGATAGGTGTGGGAGCTATCATTTGCGGAATTCTTGCAGCGGTAGTAGCTGTGCTGGTTATGCTTTCGTTTGGAGGCGGAGGCTCTGGTTCTTCGGGAAAGTCAGACAAGTATAAGAAGCTGTTCATGAACCTTCCTATTGGATTTGCTCAGGCGAGGATCATCAACGATCCAGTGAATGGAACAAGTTATGAGATAGTAGATGCGAATGAGATATTCGGAGAATACTTCAAACTTGATGTGTCAGATTACACAGACAAGATATTGAAGGAGAGTAAGATAGAGGTGCTTCAGGATATCAATGCCTGGTTCACCGCATACAACAATTCAGGTACAAAAGAGGGAGACCTGATGGATGTTGAGATCACTATGGAGTCACTTCAGAAGGTTTTCAACACGGTTATGTACAAGTCGGAGGCTGATTACATCAACATGGTTGTCATTGATGTGACAAAGCAGAAAGAGACTGAGGAGAAACTCAGCAAGGCTATCGTTGATGCGAATGCGGCATACAAGACTCAGGCTGAGTTCCTTGCTAACATGAGCCATGAGATCAGAACGCCTATCAACGGCATTCTCGGAATGCTCCAGCTCACTCTTATGGCCGAGGACCTTCAGGCTGACTACAGAGATAACCTTATAACAGCTAAGAACTGCGCAGATACACTGCTCAGACTTATAAATGATATTCTTGACATAAGCAAACTTGAGGCTGGTAAGTACAAGATCAAGGAGGAGACATTTGATATAAGAACAGCTATCGAGGATACCGTTGCTGCACAGGTTCCTATTGCAACGAACAAGGGACTTCAGCTCGATTGTTCATTTGGCAGCAACATACCAAAGCTTGTACGAGGTGATGGACAGAGAATACAGCAGGTACTCAATTGCCTTTTGTCTAATGCAATCAAGTTCACATCTGAGGGAAGTGTCAGAGTTAAGATTGCTTCCATGGATGACGGGGAGAACAAGATCAAGATCAGAATGGCAGTCGCTGATACTGGTATAGGTATTTCAGAGGCAAACATGAGTAAGCTGTTTATAAGATTCAGTCAGGTTGATGCATCAGATACAAGAAAATATGGCGGATCGGGACTTGGACTTGTAATCACAAAGCAGATTGTAGAGCTTATGGGCGGTAACATAACTGTCCAGAGTAAGGAAGATATAGGATCAACATTCATTGTTGAGATACCACTTAAGGTTATCAAAGGGGCAGAGGCAGCAGATGAATTCCTTCAGGAGAAAGAAGAACCAGCTGTGTTCTCTATAAATGCACACAGCAAGGCAAGGATTCTTGTTGCAGAGGATGAGCCTGTAAACCAGCAGGTAATCGGAAAACTTCTGGGTATGGCAGGATTTTCATACGATATAGCTGAGAACGGTCAGAAGGCTGTGGAACTGTTCAAATCTAAAGTATATGATGCGGCTTTGTTTGATGTGCAGATGCCAGTCATGGATGGTATAGCAGCTACTCAGGAGATCAGAGAGATTGAGCGCAAGGAGAAGAGGAAGAGACTTCCGATCATCGCAGTTACAGCCAGAGCGATGTTTGGAGATAAGGAGAGGATCCTTGAGAACCAGCTTGATGATTACATTGCCAAGCCGTATAATCTCAACGATGTGGTTGATACACTTAACAAATACATAGAAGAATAAGTGTGAATGTATATAAAGATCGGGGGTGAATGCACAACGGCATAATCCCCGATTTTTTGTATATATAAATATAATATCAGTGCAGATAGTGAATAATAGGAGGTTTTATTTATGTCAGATTTTTTTCAGGATGTGTTTACTAAGACAAAGAAATTCGCAAATAATGCTGTGGATGAGACTAAGGATGCGGCACAGAAAGCAAAACTGAATAACAAGATCAATAATGAACAGCAGATGATCGATAAGAATATGGTGGAGATTGGAAGATATTTCTATGAGAAGTATAAGGATAATCCACCACAGGAACTTGAGAAAGCGTTTGGAGATATCAAGATTCTGCAGGAGAGCATAGCAATCAGCAGGGGTGAAATCCAGAATCTGGAGGCGTCTATGGCGGCTAGAAAGCAGTCATAATTATTAAATCTGACTATACATAGATTATAATTTGACTATACAAAATTGAGATGTTTTTTTGATAGTTATTTTGGAATGCAAGAAAATATGAAGTATAAAAGGGATGTACAGGATGCGTGACTGTATATCCTTTTTTCGTGTCTGTAAAACTTGATTATACAGGAATTATAATTTGCAATTTTATAAAAATTTGTTTATGAAATAGCCCCTTTACAAAGTCTTTGCCGGGGTGTATCGTGTGTCTTACCACTCAAGAGAGAAGGGAGGATAGAGAGAATTATTTATTTGATACCGTTGATCGCCACGGTGAGTGCGGCGGTCGTTCAGGATCTGCGGGATTGGCGGATTCCAAACAGGCTGATAGCCATAGGATTGATGCAGGGTATGATCATATCTGCATGGATGCATGGATTCGGTCAGGGATTGCTTGTCAGTGTTTCAGGAAGTGTTATTCCTGTTCTGATCCTGTATGTATTATTTCTTATGAGAGCCCTGGGTGCAGGCGATATAAAGTTGTTTGCCGTTGCCGGTACATTTGTTGGAACAGATGTTGTCAGGGTGATGATTTACTCCTTTTTGGCCGGGGGAGTTATATCTTTATTTTTTCTTTTAAAAGAATTTTTATTATCAATTACGAATCGTAAAGGTTTACCAGAAAAGAAGTTTGACAGAAGAGTTATGAAGAAAAGAGTACATTTTTCAGTCGCTATAATGTGCGGCGTAATGTGCTATGTGATGATATGTATATGGGGGTGATACGATAGAACAACATAAAGTTGGCATATATGACGAAGATGAGTCTTATATGATAAGCCTTATGAATCATATAAATTCAGACAGAGATAATCCGATGTTCGCATTGGCATTTTCTACGCTGGAGGAGCTTTGTGAGTATATGTCTGAAAGACACCTTGATATCCTGGTCGTGGATGAGAAGGTGGCAGAGCAGACTGTTTGTGCGTTGGCAGGCGGTGAAACAGCGGCTGCTTCCGAAACCGCAGATGGTGGACTGCCGCAGGTAAAGACGAAAGATGTGATGGAAAATAAGCTCACAGATGGACTTGGACTTTCTGTGAAGATGCTGATCTTGTCAAGGAGTAAGAGGGATGAGAATGATTGTGGAATGATATTCAAATATTCCAGAGTGTCCGAACTTATATCTTCTATTCTTGGATATATAGATGTTAAGGAAATTCAAAGCAGCAGAAATCTGTTTCGAACATATGGAGTTATCTCTCCTCTTGGAAGATGTGGCAAGACAACGCTGGCAGTGAGTCTTTGCATGAATGATGATGTCAGAGGCGGATTGTACATAGGTATGGAGGAGTATGGTTCTTATCAGGATGATGCCGATGCTCTGTCCAATATGATATATCTTGCAAAGCAGAGATCCTGTGAGTTTACAGATTATATGAGCAGACTGACAGTGGATCTTGGAAAATACAGTGTGGCGGGATATCTGAAGTCTTATATTGATGCAATGGAACTTGATACGGATGATGTCCGGTGGATGATCAGTCAGATGCGCGAATGGGGAAGGTATACCACGGTGGCATTTGACATTGGGCAGGCAGTTTTGAAAGACCTGACAATACTCACAGCATTTGATGAGGTGCTGGTTCCGGTGTTAGATGATGAGATTTCGTCAGCAAAAGTGAAAGCATTTGAGGAAACGCTCAGGCGGGCTGAACTTGGAAAGCTGCTTTGCCGCATGCGGAAAGTGTCGGTGCCTGCAGCGGCACCTGGAAGTGCTCAGATGATCAGATTTATAGAAAACGAGATAAATAGATGAATATGGATGGAGAGTGCAGACAGATAATAAGATCCCGGGTTATGCAGGATATTGACATGACTGGTGATATCAAGGACGAGAAGGTCGGTGAGATGATCGACAGATGTATTCTTGAATACGATGCAGCAGGAAAACTGAGCGTCAGAGATAAATTAGAAATCAAACGGGAGCTGTTCAATAGTCTCAGAAGACTTGATGTGTTGTCAGAACTTTTGGATGACGAGACTGTTACCGAGATTATGATAAATGGCTATGACAATATTTTTATAGAACGGGCTGGCAGGCTGTTCAGATATGATAAGGAATTTGAGAGCGAGGAAAGACTGAAATCGGTTATACAGCATATAGTTGCAGGATGTAACAGGCTGGTAAATGAAGCATCGCCGATAGTGGATGCCAGACTTGCCGATGGTTCCAGAGTGAATGTCGTGATGCCTCCAGTGAGCCTCTCTGGGAGCGTAATGACCATAAGAAAATTCCCGAAGGAGGGTATGACGGTTGAGAGACTGCTGGCACTTGGTTCCATAACACCGGAGGTTGCAGAGTTCTTATCCGGGCTTGTCCGGGCTGGATACAATATTATCATATCCGGAGGGACGGGAGCCGGTAAGACTACGTTTCTAAATGCCTTGTCTGAATTTATTCCGAAGGATGAGAGGATAGTGACCATAGAAGATTCTGCAGAATTGCAGATCAAAGGAATTGACAACCTGGTCAGGCTTGAGGCCAGAGAGGCAAATGTTGAAGGTGATAATGCGGTTACGATAAGAGATCTGATAAAGGCAAGCCTCAGAATGAGACCGAACAGGATTATCGTCGGAGAAGTAAGAGATGCAGCGGCGATCGATATGCTTTCGGCTATGAATACCGGGCATGATGGAAGTATATCAACAGGACATGCAAATTCCAGCCGGGATATGCTTACGAGACTGGAGACGATGGTTTTGATGGGCGCTGATATGCCGATTTCGGCGATACGTCAACAGATAGCTTCGGCGGTAGATATAATCATACAACTTGGACGTCTGCGGGATAAATCAAGAAGATGTATAGAGATAAGTGAGGTTGTTGGCTTACAGGGAGGTGAATATGTGATGAATAAATTGTATGAGTTTTATGAGACTGGTGTAAATAACGGAAGAATAGAGGGGACTCTAAGGAAGATTAATGATCTTAACAGTATTTCCAAGCTGCTCTCAGCCGGTCTTATACATGTGACCAGAGACAGTGTGGAGGGGAGTGATGGCCATTGAGAGAGTCCAGGGACTATAGCAGGTACAGTGTGAGTAAGAAAGAGATATTTATGCTGGTTGCGTTATATGCGGCAGCTGCAGCGATTTTATCTTTGCTATTTTATAACAGCATATATCCTGGTATATTGCTGATGCCGGGGATATTGGTGGCTTTCAGGAAATATTCATCGTTGAGATGCAGACAGATACAGAGGAAACTCAATAGGGAGTTTAAGGAGATGCTCCTGTCGCTGTCTGCCAATATGGCTGCCGGATATTCTATAGAAAGTGCATTTGTGCCAGTGTATCAGGAACTTTCGGGTATGTATCAGGGGAGTTCGTACATAGAGAAAGAATTGATGATTGTCCTGAAAGGTTTGGAGATAAACTCGGATGTTGATGTGCTGCTTGGAGATTTGGCGAAGAGATCACAGGTGAAGGATATAGAGGAATTTGCCAATATAGTGGTGGTGGCAAATCGTTCAGGAGGCAACCTTATACGTATGATGAAGAAGATGGTTCAGAATATGGAAGAACGGATTGAGGTGGAAGATGAGATAGATACTATGCTCACAGCAAAGAGGCTTGAACAAAATATCATGTCTGCCATGCCGTTTGTGATCATCCTGTATCTCAGGGTGTGTAATCCGGGATACATGGATGTGGTATATGGCAATATACCAGGAGCTGCTCTGATGACGGTATGTCTTGGACTTATAGTGGTGACGATTCTGTGGGGATGGAAGATCATAAATATTAATGTGTGAGAGGTGGACTTGTATGTTTGACAGACTAGCAGAAAAAATATACAGAGTTTTAGGAAAATTTTTTGACACAGAGAATATGAGCCGCAGGATTAAAAGACTTGAGGTGTGTACTGATGCTGCAGCAAGAGATGAGTGCAAGAAATTCTATTGCGGAATTATAAAGAGAGTGGTTATGACTGCGGGAGTTTTTCTTGTGATAGTGGCGATCATGCTGATAAGTCGTCTGATGGGTTCTGGAACTGTGGTTTTGAATAGACCTGGATATGGAGCAGATAGTGTGGTGATGGAGCTTGAGACAGAGATCGGGGAAGATTCTACAGCATTTAGTGTGGAAGTCATACCGGTAGAGTATCCTGAGAACGAGATTGAAAGTGTATTTGACAGAGCATTTGAAGAGATAGATGCCTGTTATCTGGGGGAAAACAGCAGTGCAGATGAGGTGCGGAGTAATCTGAATCTTATATCAAGGCTTGATGATCTGGGACTTGATGTTGACTGGAGCAGCAGTGACAGCGAGATAGTTGAGACTGATGGAACTGTTAAAAATGAAGATGAAGGGATGGACCTTATAGTTGAGCTTACAGCGTCATTGGAATGTGGTGGGAAGAGTGTGGAGAGAACATATCCGCTGCATGTTCTGGGGACTGAGCTCACAGTCACAGAAAGGGCTGTAAAGCTGATTTCTGAATACGTACTGAATACTCAGAAGGAAAACAGTTCCAGCAGAGAGATAGAATTGCCGAGGAAGATAGATGGCTATGCTGTAACGGAGAAAGGGGACGGTGGCCAGTGGACGGCGATACTTGTGCTTGGTGTGTTTGCCATGATATGTATATGTGTCCGCGGAAGAGTGCAGGTAAGAAATAGAGAGAAGTACAGGAGCGAACAACTTATGCTGGCGTACCCGGAGCTTGTGGATAAGCTTACGTTGTATCTCGGAGCGGGGATAACTGTAAAGAATGCATTTGAGAGGATAGCGCAGACATGCAGTAAAAGGGATTCTGTCAGTCCTGAGTTGGAAAAAACTCGAAAAAATAAACACGGCATTGCGGGAAAATTTCATAAAACTACATCTGGAGGTGGGGGAGATCCGCTTGTAAAAGAGGTGAGATATACACTCAATGAGATTAGATCCGGTGTGTCTGAAAGTGATGCTTATTGCAATATGGGACATAGAATAAATCTTCCGGTATACATAAAACTTATGTCTCTGCTTGCACAGAATATTAGAAAGGGTACAAAAGACATAATTGTGATGATGGCAGAGGAGGAACAGAGTGCTCTTTTGACAAAAAAAGAGATGGCTAAGAAGAAAGGGGAGGAAGCAGGCACAAAGCTGCTTTTCCCAATGATAGTGTTGCTTGGGATAGTGATGGTGATAGTTATATCGCCGGCAATAATGAATTTTTAGGAGGAATAATTTATGAAGAGATGGACAGATTTTATGGATGACGAGTCAGGAATGGGAGTTGTTGAGGTTATATTGATCATGGTGGTGCTTATCGCTATGTGCATAGTTTTCAAAAAGCAGATAACAAGTCTTGTGAACAATATATGGAACTCAATAAACAAGAGTGCAAAGAAGATATATTAGGAGGAAACATATGAGAGATAATGGACAGGTATCGGTTTTTCTGTGTGTTATTCTCACGTCTATGCTTCTGCTGGGACTCACGGTGGTGGAGATGACCCGTGTGAGTATGGGGCGCGCCAAGGCTGCGGAGGCAGCCGCCGGCGCGGCCGCAGAAGTAAAAGCAGCTTATCACAGAGAGCTTTTTGAGGAATATCACCTTCTTGCTGTGGACAGAGAATTTGGTGGACAGGGGGAAGGAAAGATGGAGCAGATGGCACAGGATTATCTGGAATATACTCTTGAGAATGGACAGGAAGATGAGATGAAGGTTGAACAGTCTGCCCTGTCAGATTGCAGGGGATTGCTTGACAATGATTGTGAGAATATGAAGGATCAGATCACGGAGTATATGAAGCTATATGCTCAGAAGGATGGCCTGACAAAACTAAAAGATCTGATAACGGGTGAGAAAAAAGCTGGGGAAGATTCGGTAAAGGCGGTGGAAGCAGGCAGAGGTGAGCAGAGTGATGGCAGTGACAGCTGGACAGGAACAGACCCCAGAAAGACTCTGAAAAAGACGACGGCAGGTGGGATTATGGGGCTGGTTGTTCCTGATGGAGAGGCTCCATCCAGGGATGTTTTCACTACACCGGAGCTGCCATCCCATGGAAAAACAGGCAGCGATGCTGAATGGGAGGATATAGAATTTGACGATATAGATGATTTTGAGAATCGCTTGAAACCTGACAGTGACGATATTGTAAGCCGGCTTTCGGACAATTTTTATGGTATATATTATGCTCTTGAAAACTTCGATATGTATACTGATAGCCACAGAAACAGACCGGTTAAGTGTGAGGCTGAGTATATAATCTGCGGCAAAGACAATGATTATGCAAATCTTAAAGGTGTTGTAAACAGGCTGATACTGCACAGACTGCCTGTGAATTTTGCTTATCTCATGAAAGATAAAAAGCGGCAGGCAGCGGTTGCTCCTATAGCAGCAGTTCTGGCGCTTATTCCAGGGGTTACATATCATGCGTCAAAATATCTGCTGCTCGGCTGCTGGGCGTATGCTGAGACTCTGGTGGATATAAAGGTGCTTCTTGCAGGGAAGAGCGTGCAGTTCTTCAAGACAAATGAGACATGGCATACAGATATTGCAGATCTTGGCAGACTGACAGATATGGACGCTGTGGACTATGATGGCGTGGATTCGATTGACTATAAAGGGTATCTGGCATTGCTTCTGGCGGAGAATACAGGAGATATGTATTACAGAATGGCAGATCTTATACAGATCAATCTTTCGCAGAAAGATGAGTCGTTTGAGATGGTGAATATGATATACAGATTTTCTCTTGATGTTGAGGTGGTTCAGGAGAAAAAATTTGCATCATTTGTCGAGAGCGGAAGCGGTGTGAAGATAGAAGATGGCTGGTACAGACATGGATTCAGGGTGTCTGCCGGGTATTGACAGAGCATGGTATCTGAAGGGAGGTGTTATATGTTCTTCTGTCATATGAAACAGTTAAATAGTGAAATAAAAACGCCTCTCCAAGCGCATATCCGAATATTATATAGATCTGATTCCTGTGGTGGGAGAATATATAAGACCGTTCCTTCGGATGAAAATGTCAGGTTTTCGGGCGCTGGTGATGAGGGTAGTGCAAGCGTGGAGGCATCTATCATACTGCCGCTTTTTTTGTTCGCATTCTGGGCGGTATTCTGCCTTGCAGGGTGTATCAGGGCAAAGGGAATAGTGTATGAAGGCCTGCATGAGACGGCCATGAGTATGGCTGAATATAGCTACATGGAGAGAAGGATAGAAGATGGTGAAGGCTTTTTACAGAATCAGAACGTGCTAAAGAATGGTCTGTCTATTCTGGAAGCAGAAACCAGACTTAAGAACTATATTGATGATGAGACACTTGTGAACAATTATATAAAAAAAGGTATGTCGGGACTACATGTGATTCAGGCGGAGCTCAGGGATGATCACATCTATCTGCGGGTTGTATACAGGCTTGGAGTGGATGTTCCTGTGCTGGGCCGGCTATATATGGACTGTGATGAAAAAATCAGACAGAGGGCCTATCTGGGGTATGATAAGGAATCAGATGGCGACAGTGATGGAACATATGTATATGTGGCTGAAAATGGCAGAGTATATCATTCCTCCAGAAGCTGCTACCACATAAAGCTTACGATAAAACAGATTTCACAGGCTGAACTAAACAGCCATTACAATAATCTCTCGGCATGTCATCTATGTGCCAGATATGGTAATCGTGGCAATATATATGTGACGGCGCAGGGCGACAGATATCATTATTCGCTTGAGTGTTCAGGACTTAAGAGAACTGTCCGAAGAGTCAGAAAGGAAGATTGTCCGGGACTTTCGGCCTGTTCAGAGTGCGGTAGATAAGGGGGTATAACATGGGTAATAAAGGTTCTATAGTTGTGGAAATGTGTCTTCTGACTCCGATATTGGTGTGTATGATGTTTGTGATTATAAACATGCTGATTCTGGCAATGAATTATTCGATGAGTACAGGAGAGGCATATACGATACTGTACAGCAGAAAAGAGTATATGCTGGATGGGGACAAGGACAGAGTGTCTGATGAAGTGGACTCGATAAATGGAGATATGAAGGCTGACATGCAGGAGATGCTGATATATTCAGAGAATATCTGTGCGGATTCAAAATTTACAGCTGATGGCACAGAAGGTTTCGGATTATTGACAGGGGCAGTTTCAGGAGAGTTTATGGCATCGGTCAGTTATGATCAGATGGTGCCGGGAATGTTTGTGTTTGATGGCGGTGGAAGACTGACAAAGAGTGCGGAGGCAAGACAGGAAGTGAGGAATGTTGGCAGTAATCTGAGGAGGTGGCAGATATATGGTGAGTTATTATCAGATAGAGGGAATTAATACATTTTTTGTGATCCAGGTGGATATGACAGCTGCGAATTCTTATGAGACAGATATGCTGTACAATAATTTTGTTGATGGCATCATCCAGCCAGAGTTTCGGGCGCTGAATGGTGAGATGCTTTTGTACAGCAAGATAAATGGAATGAGAAGCCTGCGGGATATAATGAATGTGGGCGTGCTGTCTTTGGAAAAAACATTGGGATTAATGAGCTCTCTATATAATGTAATAATAGAGACGGGAGAATATATGCTTTATCCGGATAATCTGGTAATAGCACCAGACAAAATATTTTATTCGCCTTTGACTGATGACTTTCATTACATTTATGTGCCGGGAACCGGTATAGATATCCGGGTACAAATGAAGAAGCTGGTTGAGGATGTAATAAGGCAGACAGATCATAGCAATTCCGTACTTGTGGATTTTATGTATGAGTTATATGGCATGGTGACGTCACCAAATTGTGATATATCGGCAATGCATGAATATGTCAATGAACAGAAATTGGAATTAACGGATGAAAAAAGGCCAGAAAATGATTACTGCAATAAGCACGAAGATATTGAGGAAAGAGACAGTATGCTTGACATAGTGTTTGGAGATGACAGTGTGGAGGGGGCGTGCGCGGCGGTTGCCCCGGTGGAAAATAGTGGATGGCAGCGCCGGGTCATTCTGAGTATAGGCATTACGGCGATAGGCGGGATATGTATGCTTATGTCACAGATAGTGATAGGCGGAGGTATCACGGACGTGAGATTCTTCATGGTCATACTTGCGATGCTGTCCTTGGAATTGCTGGTCTATATAGAACTTAGAAAGAAGGAGGTGCAGAGTCCGCCGGAGGCAGCGAAAGAAAATAATGTAGATGTAAGACGAGATATTATAAAAAATATAAATAGAAAGAACTGTGTGTATAGTGAGAATACAGAGGTAATAAAAAGTTCTGTTTGTCCGCAGGTGAAACTTATCTCATCCGCAGGAGAATTTGCTATGAACATTACACCAGAGGGGAAGATCATAGGCAGAGATGAGAGGGTATCTGATGTGGTTATAAATGATACAGGTATCAGCAGACAACATGTATATATGTACCCTGACGGCAAGAAAATATATGTGGAGGATATGGGTTCCACAAATGGAACAGTTATAAATGGAATAAGACTGCCAAAAGGAGAGGCCTGGCTTCTGGCTGACGGAGATATAATATGTATTGGTGAACAGGAATACCGTATTCAAATATTGCTTATCTAATTGATATAAAACAGAATTTCAGATATAATAGTCAGTGTGAGTTTTGTCTCAAAGTAGAATATGACTTTGGATGAAATTACATTTATATACAGAAGGTAGGTAGCAGCAATGTCATATATGGCTTTATATAGAAAATGGAGACCTGATACTTTTGATGAAGTGAAGGGGCAGGATCATATAGTTACCACTCTTAGGAATCAGATTAAGAATGATAGACTTGGTCATGCCTTTTTGTTTTGTGGAACAAGAGGAACAGGAAAAACTTCTATAGCCAAGATATTTGCAAAGGCCTGCAACTGTGAGCATCCTGTGGATGGAAGTCCGTGCAATGAATGTGCGAGCTGCAGGGCAATAGCTGATGGTTCATCTCTCAATGTCATAGAGATTGATGCTGCATCAAACAACGGTGTTGATAATATAAGGCAGATACGTGAAGAGGTGGCATATCCGCCGACAGAGGGAAAGTATAAAGTGTATATTATTGATGAGGTTCATATGCTTTCGCCGGGGGCATTTAATGCATTGCTTAAGACGCTGGAGGAGCCGCCATCATACGTAATATTTATTCTTGCAACGACTGAGGCACATAAGATACCTATAACAATATCGTCAAGATGTCAGAAGTATGATTTTAGACGTATACCGGTTGATGTCATATCTGACAGATTGCAGGAACTTATGGCCAGAGAGAAGCTTGATGCGGACAGAAAAGCTATAGATTATATTGCCAAGTCCGGAGATGGATCCATGAGAGATGCGCTCTCGATACTAGATCAGTGTGTTGCCTTCAATCTTGGACAGAAGCTCACGTATGATAATGTTCTTGAGACAATAGGAGCTGTGGATATTGACACATTTGCAAAGCTGCTTGGAAGTGTGCTGGCAAATGATGTCGAGGGTGCCATAGATGTGGTTGATGAAGTGGTGTGGCAGGGCCGTGAACTTGGAAGATTTGTGAATGAGTTTACGTGGTTCCTTAGAAATATACTTGTCACCAAACTGTCACAGGCAGAGGGCGAACGCCTTGACATGACTAAGGAGAACCTTGAGAAGATCCGTGACATATCGACACGTATGGATGAGAGCACCATCATCAGATTTATCAATGTATTCTCAGACACTGCGGCAAGGATAAAGTATTCGACCCAGAAGAGGATAGTCCTTGAGATGGCTGTGATAAAGCTTTGCAGACCTCAGATGGAGATTGATACAACAAGTCTGATAGAGCGTGTGAGGGTACTTGAGGATAAGTTGGAAGAACTTGCAAAGAATGGCATACAGGTGGTTGATAAGGCGGGCACAGATTCGGCTCAGGGCAGGAACTCATCCGGTGAGGAGGTCATAAGTGATGACAACATAAAGGCATATCAGGAGAAACTTGCAAATGATCTGCCAAAGGCCGATTATGAAGATCTTAAGAATGCCGTTGTCAATTGGGGCGAGATAGTGAACAGGCTGTCAGTTCCGGCAAAGCACTATATAGTCAGGAACGGAGACAATCAGGAGACAAGACCTAAACTCATACTGTCAGACGACCATAAAAAGCTTGTATTGATGATCCCTCTTGTGGAGGATGAGCTTCCGAAGCTTTATTTCAGCAAGCAGGAGAATGTGGACAGCATCAGGGATGTTATAGAGGAGTACATGGGAAAGAGCATAGATTTCGAGGTCGTGTGCACGAAGAACTCACGAAGTGATAACGGACGGCTGGAGGAAGAAAATACGCTTAACATGATAAATTTTTCTAATATTGAGATAAAATAGATATAATATTATATTAAGATAAAAGCAGAAATCAAGGAGGATATTGCAATGGCTAAGAGAGGTGGTTTTCCAGGAGGAATGATGCCTGGCAACATGAACAATCTTATGAAGCAGGCACAGAAGATGCAGAAGCAGATGGAAGAGGCTACAAAAAACCTGGAGGATAAGGTTTACGAATCGTCAGTTGGCGGCGGAGTTGTTACTGCAAAGGTATCAGGCAAGAAGGAATTGATGGAAATAAAACTTGACCCTGAGGTTGTGGATCCTGATGATATAGAGACGCTTGAGGATCTTATTATATCAGCGGTGAATGAGGCACTCAGAGCGCAGGAAGAGGATTATAACGACAATATGGGTAAGATCTCAGGTGGAATGGGACTTGGAGGCCTGCCTTTCTAATGGAAGTCTACGGTGGAGAAGTAAACAGGCTTATAGAGGAGCTGGGAAGACTGCCTGGAATAGGTTCCAAGACTGCACAGAGGCTTGCTTTTCATATAATCAGTATGCCTGAGGAGAGAGCGTTGGCACTTGCTGATTCCATAGTAGGTGCGAAGAAGAATATTAAGTATTGCAGCTGCTGTTATACCATAACAGATAGAGATGTATGTCCTATATGCAGCTCACCAGAGAGAGATCACAAACTGATAATGGTTGTTGAGACTCCCAGGGATCTGGCTGCATATGAGAGAACAGGACAGTTTCAAGGGGTGTATCATGTGCTTCACGGAGTGATAAATCCTGCGCTTGGAATTGGCCCTGCAGATATAAAGATATCAGAGCTCATGAGAAGACTTCAGTCTGAAGATGTGGAAGAACTCATAATAGCTACAGGATCTGGTCCTGAAGGTGAAGCTACGGCGATGTACATATCAAAGCTGGTCAAGCCAGCGGGAATAAAGGTCAGCCGTATTGCAAGTGGAGTTCCCGTGGGTGGAGATCTGGAGTGTATCGATGAGGTTACGCTGCTCAGGGCACTTGAGGGCAGGGTATATCTCTAGTAAAATAATAATCACAATAAAGAAGAAAGAGGTGCAGAGTATGTTAAGAGTAGGTTTTTTGACAAGTGGCGGTGACTGTCAGGCATTGAATGCAACTATGAGGGGCATAGCAAAGGGACTCTATGAGTTATTTGACGAGGTTGAGATTTATGGTTTCCTTGAGGGTTATAAGGGCCTTATGAGAGGCAATTATGTCAAGATGAAGCCGGCAGATTTCTCTGGCATTATCAACAAGGGCGGAACTATTCTTGGAAGTTCAAGACAGCCTTTCAAACTCATGGGACAGCCTACAGAGGATGGACTTGACAAAGTGAAGTCCATGAAAGAGACATATAAGAAGCTTAAGCTCGATTGCCTGTGCGTACTCGGCGGAAACGGTTCACAGAAGACAGCTAACCTGCTCAGCGAGGAGGGACTCAATGTTATTGGTCTTCCAAAGACAATCGACAATGATCTCTGGGGAACAGATATGACATTTGGTTTCCAGAGCGCGGTTGATATCGCAACACAGACTATAGACTGCATCCATACAACTGCTGCATCTCATAATAGAATATTCATAGTGGAGATCATGGGTCATAAGGTTGGCTGGATAACACTTCACGCTGGAATTGCAGGAGGGGCAGACGTGATACTGCTTCCTGAGATACCTTACGATATAGAGAAGGTTTACAAGGCAATAGATAAACGTACAAAGGACAATAAGGGATTTACGATAGTTGCAGTTGCAGAAGGAGCCATAACCAAGGAGGTAGCAGAGCTTCCTAAGAAGAAGAGAAAAGAGGTTTTAGCCAACAATCCATATCCTTCAGTTGCATATGAGCTCGCAGATAAATTGAAGGCGTATACGACTCAGGATATCAGAATTGCCATTCCAGGACATACTCAAAGAGGCGGAAGTCCGGATGCTTATGACAGAGTTATATCATCAAGGTTTGGAGCAAAGGCTGCAGAGCTTATAAAGGCAAAGGATTTTGGCAAGTTAGTTGTATTCCTTGACAATAAGGTGACCGCAATACCTCTTTCTGAGAGCGCTGGAAAACTTAAATATGTGTCGCCTGACGATGATATCGTGGCTGAGGCACGAACACTTGGAATATCATTTGGCGACAAATAATAACAGTTACATTCACATATAATTGTGATTGGATTCACATTTTCTCCCTATCGGCATACTTATGTAATAGACACACAATAATGCAGATAGGGAGATTTGTATGAGTGAAGAGTTTAAGTACATTCCATATAGTCCGTACGACGAGAATATCAGGGGACTTATAAAGGAGGGCAATATATATAATCTGAAAAACGCAGTCCCTCCAGAGATGAGAGATAATATTGAAAAATATAGTGCTGGTATATCTGGTATTTTTTTGCCGGATGGCACGGATTGTTCAGATGAATTGTTCAGGGATATTGAGTATATGAAGGAGATGTATCCGGAGGAGATACGGAAGATGAGTGTGGCCGTGGAAGACGAATGTGATAAGCTGGAATATGAAGGCAGTCCGATGCTGGTTATGTATCCTGACAAAGAAGAGATGAGGCGTGTTGCCAGAAAAGTGTTTGATGATCTGAGCGACAGTGGTATGATATCTGATGATTATAAGGCTGAGTCTGGGGAGGTGGCAGGAGGAGATGCACCGCAGGATCCACCTTATGTGCCATATGGTCCCGGCTGTGTGAATTGTGTAATGAGAAATATAATAGAGATGCTTGTATGCAATGAGTTTTGTGTGAGGCGTGACAGGCATAGAAGGCTGAGAAGAAGGTTTTATTAGTGAAGAAAACAGTAAATGTACTTGTGAGAATAGTTGTGATGGCGGTTGTGTTTGTTGTCACAGTATATTTTGTTAATATATTTCAGAATAGGAGTTATAAGAATCTGGCTTCAGAGATGAAAGGAGCGGAGCTGCCATTGGCTTATGTCGGTTATGGAGATTCGCTTCTAAATTGTATGCATGGATATACCAGTGATGTAGATCTGACATTGCTGAGGGACTCCATCACACCGATTGATGACAATAAGCATATAGATGTATGGGTTGAGAATGCTGGCAAATATGCTGACTCATACTCTTATGAGATCAGAAATATATCTGGCGATTCACTGGTTGAAAAAGGAGATATAGATGCGTTAGACAATGGCCAGGGTTATGATGTGCTTGGTATTGATGTGAGAATGGATCTCAAAGCAGATATGGAGTATATGCTTGTTGTGAAGGTAAAGGGCCGGGATGGTTCCAGTGCAGATTATTACACCAGAGTTGTGGTAAATGATGACTACCATGAGTCAGAACTGCTCCAGGCAGCAGCTGATTTTCATGATGCTACGTTTGATTTCAAAGCACTGGAGTCGGAGTCTGTCATAGGAACGTATAAACAGGAATATATGGGAAGCCAGCCGAGTGATTCAGCTGGACTGGGGCATGTCAATCTGGCAAGTGCCTATACGGATCTTATGTGGGATGGACTTGAACCGACAGTCATAAGTTCTGTAAATACGTTTATAAAAGAGATTGACGTGAACTATGCAGTTATTGAAAAGGAATACAAGATGTCATCCATAACAGACCAGGATGTGACAAGTGTGTATTCGGTTAAGGAATTTTATAAGCTGAGCTATAAAGAAATTCCGGTAAGTGATTCAGGTGATTCAGGTGATTCAGAGAGCGATTATGTGGATGAAGAGTATTTGGCAGATGACACAGATGAATCGTCGGATGGAGAGGCTGAAGCTGAAAGTGCTGAGATGGAGCCTAAGATCACTATGTTGAACTATGACCGTTATGTGGACGAGTATTTTGATAAGAATGGTATAGATGCCGTCAACAATGTATATGAGATAGGTATGGTGTCGTCGGATGATGTGGAGTATCGTTATACGGCGGACAACAAGAAGATTGCATTTGTCAGAAATGGACAGCTTTGGATGTACGATTATTCGGAGAGCGCGATCACCATGGTTTATAGTTTCTGGATGGACGACTATACAAACGACTCATATACCTATGACAATTACGATATAAATATTATTAACTTTGAGGCGGATGGCAATTTGACGTTTGCAGTGTATGGTTATATGAACAGAGGCGATCATGAGGGCAAGCTTGGTGTGGGACTTTATGCATTTGACTACGCTTCGTTTGAAGTTGATGAGCTGATGTTTGTGGAGTGCAATGTTCCTTATGAGGCGATGAAGAGTGAGACGTCCCGCCTGACGTATTATGATGGCAGTAATTTCTATTATATGATGGGTGGCAAGGTCAATGTTGTGGACGTTCAGAGCTGCAAACAGTCATATATAGCTGAAAATTTGTCATCGAGGGATGTGAAGGTTTCTGCGGATATGAGTGTCATGGCTTATGGTGAGAATGATGATCAGTCAAAGAATACGAAAATTACTCTGATGAATATGAAGGATGGTAAGAGCTACGATATAGCTGCAGATTCGGGAGAGTGCCTTGTATGTTATGGATTCAAGGATTCCGACATGGTGTATGGAGTGTCTGCTATAAACGATGCAGATGTAGATGTTGATTCGGCATCATTTGATGGAACCAGATACAGCGAGGAAGACAGAGATATAATACCCGCATCCAGATTGTATATTGTGAATAGTGATGGTCAGCAGATAAAGGAGTATGCGAAGCAGGGATGTTATCTGATGAAAGTGGATCTGGATACAAATCTTTTATACCTGACAAGAGGAGAGAAGACTGATTCTGGTTTTGCTGCGATAAAGGATGATTTTATAACATTTAAAGAGGATGATAACAATCCGACTGTTGGGACGACACACAATGCATCCATAACAGGATTCGACAGGTTATATTTTACGGTTCCTGCGAATATTTATCTCAGTTATATACCAACGTTGAATATAACCAGGCAGAAGGTTGACAGGGAAGCATCTGATATGATAATGACTGTTGTCAGGGACAAGGTCACTTATCATGTGTATGATAATCTTGGCCTTGCCAAGATATATGATGTGGCTGGAGATGCAATAAATTATGCTATATCGGTGTCTGGAATAGTGGTGTCCAGTGATGGCGAAGTTATATACAGGCAGACTGAAAGTCAGGAATATAATACAATAGCTGCTGGAATCTTCCATCGCAGCACTGGTACTGTAGATGCGTCACTGCAGGATTGCCTGTACATGGTTCTCAGATATCAGGGCGTACAGGTTGACGAAGATCAGCTTGGGACATATGATGATCCTGTGACGGCATTAAATGAGCTGGGCAAGAAGCAGGGAATAGATATTACTGGCCTTTCACTTGATATGGTACTTGGATATGTAAGTGCTGGTATTCCGGTAATTTCTATGATAGATGATGGCCGGTATGTACTGGTGGTAAGTTATAATGATGCGGATGTCAGGTACTATGATCCTGTAGAGAACAAAGAGATTGTTGTATCAAGAGAAGAGTATACAGATATGATGGTGAAATGCCACAATGTGCTTTATACTTATGTAGAAGAATAGAAAACAAAACAAGAGGGCTGCGAAAGCAGACCCTCTTGTTTATTAGTTGTAGTATAAAGTTATATCATAGATACCTCAGAGTATCCTGAATGGTATTGATTACTCCTCTGATATAGCACCAACTGGACATGATCCAGCGCAAGCACCACATGAGATACACTGTGAACCATCGATAACAAATACGCCGCCATTATCACTGATAGCGCCAACTGGACATGATCCAGCGCATGAACCACAACCGATACATGAATCGCCAATAACGAATGCCATAATTGTTTCCTCCTTATAAAGTAAAAATAATCACAGACTTATTGTAAAACAAAAGTCAATAATTAGCAAGTAATAATAATATTTATCAACAAGGTATATTTTTCAATAAGCATCAATAAGCGAAATAAATTTTATAAATATCAAAAGGGATAGACATTTAAAATAGGGTATAATATAATGTGAATGCTGAGAAGAGATGATTTATCAAGGAGGAATTATATAATGACAACTATCAGTAAGGATATGCTTATAAATGATATTATAGCAGTTGATGCAGGAATTGCAGCTATACTTATGGCAGCGGGAATGCATTGTATAGGCTGTCTTGCAGCAGCAGGTGAGACTTTGGAGGAGGCGGCAGCAGTTCATGGACTTGACGCTGCAGAGCTTGAACTTGAGATCAATGATTACCTTGCAAAAAAGGAGGCTGAGTAGTATACTTGCTGAATATCAGTATTGTGTACTATAAAGGATGGAGATAGATATGAAGACAGATGGAACTAATCCTCCCGGGCAGGACTCATTTGGGCTTATAGATATAAATTGTCATATTCTGCCAGGAGTAGAAGATGGACCGGATAATTTCCGGGAAGCAGTAGAAATGCTCCGGATAGCATATGATGAAGGCATAAGGACGATAGTGGCGACACCGCCATATAATAAGAAAAACCCTATACTTGACGGCGACAAGCTGGACCGTATAGTGGAGCAGCTTAACGTGGAGGCTGGTAGGATAGATCCGGACTACAGGGTGTACCTTGGAAGAGAGATTGAGTACAATGACGAGAATCACCGAAAGATCATATCCGGACAGCTTGACTCAATGGCCGACAGTAAGTATGTGATGATAAGGTTTGCATATGATATAGATTTTGAAACGATATCGGAGGCCATAAGAGATATCAATATGGATGGTTACATACCTATCGTTGCGAATGTTGAGCAATATGAATGTCTGGACGAGGATGAGGACAAGGTTGAGGAACTGATACAGTTTGGCGCTTATATTCAGATAAGTGCAGCAGCTGTTGTGGGTGATCTTGGACACGATATAAAGAGCTTTGCCAGAAAGCTTCTTAAGGAGGATCTTGTTCATTTTGTAGCATCGGATGCTCTGGATTCGGAAGACAAAGCACCATATCTCAGAGAATGTGCTGAGTATATAGAAAGAAAGTACGGCGAAGATTATATGGTTGAGTTGTTCTATACCAATCCAAAGGCTGTTATAGAAAATGATGACATAGATATATAAGACAGTAAAAAAGAAGGATTCGAATTGTTCGGATCCTTCTTTTGTTGATGGTTTGTTAAGAAACTTAAAGTGATGAACATTTATTGACTTACAGCGCTGAAAGCGTCTGTATGGCTTCGTCTGCCGTAATGCTGATAAAGTGTTCTTTGAAATGGGCTGGCATAGCATATGTCAATTTGCGACTTGTTCCGTACTCTGCAAGTATGTTGCATGTTCTGACAAACTCCTGAGTAGTGTTGCTGCTGTTTGTAAGGACAAGATAGTATCTGCTATCCGTTGGATTCTTGTACAACGTGTTGTTGCTGAAGTAAAATGATGCAACCTGCTTTGACGCGCTTATGAGTGTGTCAAGCGAATCAAATATATAGAGAGAAGTCATGTTCTCACTAGGAGATCCAACAGTATGTGTATTCTCAATATCTGACGATGAATTGCTGCTTTCTGGCTGGGAAACCTGCGTTGCAAAATCTCCGGCAGAGCCGGCAAGACCAGATATGGTGTTAAATATTCCCTCTATGGCATCACGAACGCTCTGTGGTACAGAACCGGATCCACTGATTTCAATGTGGGCAACAGCTCCGTTTTCATCGATGTCACTGTCGTCATCTATATCGTCGTCAAATTCTTCAGGTTCACTGTCGTCATCGTCATCTATTTCGTATTCACTGGTTTTGGTAAAACGTGAAAAACGAGTATCAAGTTCCTCTGGATCCTCTACCTTGGTCACAATGAGAATCAGGCAGTCGGGTGATACAGGAATAGCTTCGATCATAAGTGGAGTGTCGTCTGCTTCAAAGCCTAATTCTACAGATGCCTGCTGAAGCATATCTTTGAAAAGCTCCTTAGCTTTTTGAGAACCATATGCCAGCTCTGAGATCTTGAGTTGTTTCTCAGTCAGATCAGCTTTGTTGAGTGTGCATCTTATCTGATTTTCACTTAATCGTTCAATCTTCAATAGAATCGACCCCCTTTTTAATAAGTTGATTGTACTAAAATGTGTATTATAGTTTACCACATTTGTCAAGCAAGTAAATAGAATATAAAGAGAAATTATTGGAATTTTCACAATAATTTCATACATTTTTTAGCGATTGCAGCAGCCTCGGTATTCGGGTGCATTGCTTAATTATACAGTATGTTGATTTCTGTGAATATTTCGTTAAACATGCCAAAAAGGGGTTGGAAAAATGACAATATTGGGGTATTGTGAGGATGTGAGCGGAACATACTCAGAGATGATAACTGAGATGCCTGGGGTTACGGGCTCAATTCTTTATTTTTCAACAAATTCTATCTGATTCTTATCGTTTCAGATGCAATTCCCAGAGATAGTGAATGGATCGGTGCTCACATATTCCCATAATACAGTTTATTTATATGGAAGATACCAGAAGCAGAAGTGAATGGATTAATACATCACAACACACATTTCACATTGCACACCTGTATATGGGAAAATAGTTTATCAAGGGGGGATGCCTATAGGTTAAAAATTTAAATTAAATGTAGTGTATAGATTATGTTTTAATTATGCACAGAGTTACACACATATCAAAGATGCTTAACCTTGGGGCTCCGCCGGCTGTCACTGCGGAGCCCCTTTTAGGTGGGGAACTGACAGATTTGGTTATCTGCATGTGGTGGAATTTATCCATTCGGTTACTGCGTCGCAGATTGCGTTTGCAATATCGGTCTGGTATACGTCGGTTGTCAGTTTTGCACATTCATCGGTGTTGCTGAGAAAACCGCATTCCACAATGATTGCAGTGCAGTGATTTTCGGTGAGAACCATATATTCGGAGTTGCCTTTTGCACATCTGTGGTTGGAAGGATCTGCATCTGATATCAGATGTTCCTGAATGCATTCCGCAAGGATTTTGCCTTCTCTGGAGGTTGAATAATAAAATACCTGGGCTCCGTGCACATCTGGTGCAGAGTAGCTGTTTTGATGGATGCTGATGAACAGGTCTGCATTTTTTTTGTCTGCAATGCTTATTCTGGTTTTCAAATCAGAAGATTTGCGGTTGCTGCCGCTCTGCTGTCCCAGCGATGAGTCGTTGCTTCGTGTCATGTGTACACTGAACCCATTTGATGAAAGTGAGGTCTTCAGTTTCTCAGATATGGCAAGATTTATATCCTTCTCTGCAATGCCATCAGGACTCACCTTGCCCGGATCATATCCTCCATGTCCGGGATCTATGACTATGACAAAAGGGGTGCTTTCGTCTGAACTGTCTTGGGAAATTTCGTTTTCAGATTCATTTGAGTCGCTGGATTTCCTGTAATTTGATGATCCTGATTGGCTGCGGTTATCAGATAGCTGTGAACAGGATCCTTTGAAAGTCTGCTTTTCGTTTGGAATCACAATGAAGAGATAACATAAGACCGGTGGGGCAGCCACGGCAATGACAATGGCGGCGATCAATATGTACAGTTTGAGATCGTGCTTCATGGTTGTACCTGAACAGAATTTATTTGCTTTATTTATATGCGTAAGGAGTGGGGGGATATGCCAGAAGAAATGAGTATATTTAAATATTTGACAGGGTAACAGTGCTGGGCTAAAATATGGGCGTACAGTAAAGCTTTGTGGGAGGTTTACATATAATGGATACAATATTTGCAAAGGCTGGTGTGGACGACGATCATATGTATGAGGAGGCGTCCAGAATCCTGAAGAATGGAGGGCTGGTTGCATTTCCTACGGAGACAGTGTACGGACTTGGCGGAGATGCGCTGAATCCGGACGCGTCACACAAGATATATGCGGCGAAAGGCAGACCTTCGGATAATCCTTTAATAGTTCATATAGCTGATACAGCTAGCGTGTATGAACTTGCGAAAGAAGTTAATGATGATACTAAGAAACTTATGGAGGCATTCTGGCCGGGACCACTTACGATCATATTGAACAAAAAGGATATAGTTCCGCATACAACAACTGGCGGGTTGGAAACGGTTGCGATAAGAATGCCGTCACATCCTTCCGCTATGAGGCTGATAAAGGAATCTGGAGTTTTTATAGCAGCACCCAGCGCCAATCTGTCGGGAAGACCTTCTCCCACTACTGCGCAGCACGTGCAGCAGGATATGGATGGCAGGATAGATATGATCATAGACGGTGGTGCTGTGGGCATAGGAATAGAGTCGACGATAGTTGATATGACTGGTGACAGGCCTACTATATTGCGACCTGGTTATATCACCCCGGATATGATAAAAGATATAGTTGGAGATGTGACCATAGATCCGGCTATAACAGGTATGAACAATGCTTTGAGACCCAAAGCACCAGGAATGAAATACACACATTATGCACCTAAGGGCAAGCTCACAATAGTGGAGGGCAGCCGCGAAGATGTAGCTGCAAAGATCAGAAGTCTTGTGGCTGAGAAGAAGGCAGAGGGTTACAAAACTGCTGTTTTATGCGATACAGACAATGTGAAACTGTATGATGATGGTGTGTGTGAAAATGTATTTGACGCTGGAACGAAGAGGAATGAAATCACTGTGTCTGCCGGGTTATACAGTCTGCTGCGGACATGCGATGACATAGGTGCACAGTACATGTACAGTGAGTCGTTTGAGGAGGGGGATATGGGATATGCCATCATGAACCGTCTGATAAAAGCGGCAGGACACAGGATCATAAAGGTCTGAGTTGATCGGGTATATCAGGATCGATATTAATAATCAAAAAACATAGATAATCAGGAGGATTAAGAGATGATAGCACTTGGATGTGATCATGGCGGTTATGAGCTTATGCAGGAGGTTATAAAGCACCTCGAGGAACGTGGATTTGAGTACAAGAATTTTGGATGTTACAGCACCGAGTCTGTGGATTATCCTGTATATGGACAGGCTGCAGCAAAGGCTGTTGCATCAGGAGAATGCGACAGGGGAATTATTATATGTGGAACAGGAATAGGAATATCTATCTCTGCAAACAAGATTAAGGGAATAAGAGCTGCCCTGTGTCATGATTGTTTCTCAGCACAGGCGACAAGAGAGCATAACGATGCAAATATGCTGGCAATGGGAGCCAGAGTTATAGGACCGGGACTTGCCCTGAAGATAGTAGACATCTTCCTCGATACCCCATTCTCAAACGACGAGCGCCACATAAGAAGAATCGGAATGATAGAGTGATATCATGCGCATGCTCCATATAAAAAGAACCCATAACAGTTTGGTCAAGACTGCTATGGGTTCTTTTTTATATGGTATTCGTCATATTATTCAAATAATCTGGTCAAATACCAATTAAAAGGAAGAAAAATGATTAATGGATAAACATAAGTATTATCAACATAGTCACATTGTACATTAACAATAAAAAAATATCAAGGGGGTTGTACAAACTTTACAAAATGTTTATTTACATTACAGCATTATCATTATAAAATAATACTACATGAGTTTTGACATAATAAATATAAAGTGATGATTTGCTAAAGTGCCTGATATAACAGAAGCTTTTGGAAACATGATCTGAAGTTGAAGTTCATAGTAAATATAAGGGAGGAATAGTATGCTGCAGGAGACTATGAAAGCTATAACTGATGCGGAATCACAGGCTGATGAGATAGTGAGGAAAGCGAAGGAAGAAGCGGATTATAAGATAGCTGCTGCAAAGAAAGAGGCGGCGGGCATGATAGCAGCTGCCGGGGCAGATGCAAAGGACGGCATGAAGAATGCTGAGGCTGAGCAGAAAGCGGAAGAGGACAAGCTGACTGTAAAAGCCATTGATCTGGCGACTGCGGAGGCTGGACGCCTCAAGGAAAAAGCCGCGCAGCAGGAGAAAGCCGTCATTGATATGATAATTGCTGAGCTGACCAGGCAGGCGTGACTGCAAAACAATAATTAAAGTAGAAAGGGGGTAGACATATGGCGGTACTTCCTATGAAGAAGATCACGATCTGTGCCATGAAGCGTGAGAGAAAGGCGATACTCGAGAAGCTGCAGGCTCTGGGCATGGTGGAGATTGAGACAGGAAGTCAGGAGACAGATGACTTTAAGAAGATGAACACCAACACCCAACGCGCCAAGTACGAGAAACGTGCGCAGGACACAGATGGGGCATTGGAGATACTCGACAGGTATGTTCCAGAGAAGACGTCCCTGTTTTCCAGTCTCGAAGGAAGACGGGAAGTAGACAAGGATGACATCCGGCACATAATTGACAACAGACTGGAGTACAATCGCAAGGTAAAGAAGATACTGGAGATGAACAAAGATATCGCCAGCTGTGAAGCAGGCATAGTGAAATGTCAGATCGCCATAGAAGGACTTGCTCCATGGATGAACATGGACATTCCGATAAATACCACTGAGACGGAAAAGACGGAGGTTCTTATAGGAACCATGCCTCCGGGATATACAGAGACGTCGGTGGAGCTTCTCATACAGGAGAAGAATTCTGAACTAAAGGCATTTACGGTTAGTGTGATTGGTTCAGATAAAGATCAGACCTGTATGGTGGTCATTGCGTTAAAGACGATATCGGGGGAAGTGGAGGAGATATTGAGATCCCACGGATTTACGAAGATATCGTATTTTTCAAGAAGAACTCCGGCTGATAAGGCGGAGAAGTATAGGGAGGATATACGGGAATTTGAACAATGGGTAGAGGACAAAAAAAATGCCCTCACGGAATTGGCGGAAGACCGGGAAAAACTGAAAGAACTTGCCGATTATTACAGGATACGTGCTGACAAATATCAGGTTCTCGGAAGTCTGCTTCAGTCAAAGAGCACATTTGTCATATCGGGTTATGTGCTGGCGAGAGATGCAGATAAGGTTGTACAGATACTGAACGATGAATTCAGTGTCATGACAGATATAAGTGATGTACCGGATGATGAGACGGCACCTGTACAGTTACAGAATCCAAAGATGTTTGCATCCGCAGAGGGAGTTCTGGAATCGTTTGGACTTCCCGGCAAAGGAGAGATGGACCCGACCACGCCGATGGCGATATTTTATATATTCCTGTTCGGACTGATGCTGTCAGATGCGGCATATGGACTCATCATATTCCTGGCGTGCTTTATTCTGATAAAGAAATTCCCGAAGATGGACAGTGCACTTGCCAAATCGCTGAGGCTGTTCATGTACTGTGGTATATCAACACTTATATGGGGAATATTATTTGGCGGTTTCTTTGGAGACCTGATAACTATAGTGTCCAGGACATTCTTTCATCATGAGGTGACATTTGCACCGGTATGGTTTGCACCGCTTGACAATCCTATGAAGCTGTTGCTTTATTCGCTGTTGTTTGGATTGATACACCTGTTTGGAGGTCTGGCTTTAAAGGGATATATGTGTCTTAAGAAGAAAGATGTAAAAGCATTTATATGTGATGTGCTTTCGTGGTTCATGCTCATAACAGGGCTTGTGCTCATGCTCATGCCGACAGAGCTTTTTGCATCAATTGCGCAGATGCAGTTCAATTTCCCGGATTGGCTGAAGACTACAAGCTATGGTCTGGCGATAGCTGGAGCTGCGATCATAGTGCTCATGTCGGGAAGAGACCACAAGAATCCGGTGCTCAGACTTGCACTTGGACTGTATGACATTTACAACTTGACGGGATGGCTGTCGGATCTGCTGTCATACTCAAGACTTCTGGCACTTGGCCTTGCCACAGGAGTAATCGCACAGGTTATAAATCAGATGGGAAGCATGGCTGGCGACGGAGTATTTGGAGCGGTAGTGTTCATACTCGTATTCATAGTTGGACATCTGTTCAACCTGGCTATAAACATGCTCGGTGCATACGTGCATACATGCCGTCTGCAGTATGTAGAGTTCTTCGGCAAATTCTATGAAGGCGGTGGTAATCCATTCAAACCGTTCAGGGAGAACACAAAGTATGTGGACATTGTAAATGGCACTGAGGCACAGAAATAAAGATATTATTTAGGAGGAGAAAATATTATGACAATGGGAACAGTTTTGGCATTAGTGGGAGCTGCACTGGCAGTTATACTTGCAGGTATGGGATCTGCATATGGAGTAGGAGTTGCAGGACAGGCAGCAGCAGGAGTAGTAAGTGAAGATCCAAGCAAATTCGCAAAGGTTCTTATTATCCAGCTTCTTCCGGGTACACAGGGTATCTACGGACTTCTGGTTGGATTCATCGCACTTTCAAATATTGGAATCCTTTCAGGAACACCAAAGGAGCTCACAGTGGCTCAGGGACTTATGATGCTCGCAGCATGTCTGCCTATAGCAGTTGTAGGTCTTGTATCAGCAATGCATCAGGGAAAGACAGCAGTTGCAGCGGTTGGAATCGTAGTAAAGAAGCCGGATCAGTTTGGTAAGGCAATGCTTTTCCCAGCCATGGTTGAGACATACGCCATCCTTGCACTTCTGGTGTCAATACTCGCTGTAAATGGAATTAAACTTTAATTTTCGTAAGGAGGACCCGCGTAATATGTGGCAGGTTTTGGAAAAAACTGCCATGCAGCCCCAGCCATCGCCGGAGGCGATTATGAATGGCTGGGGTTCTAAGGCGGGAGATCCCTTGCGAATATGCATGCGCCGCGCGCTGCGCCTATTCATGCGCATGCTCAATTATTTTCGTAAGGAGGAGGATGTACTTTTATGACAGGATTGGAAACAATCGTAGAACAGATTCTCCAGGAAGCCAGACAGAATGCAGAAGAGATAAGTGCTAAGGCCGATAGAAATGTTGATTCCATCATTGCAAATGCAAAGAAGACTGTAGACAAGATGAATGCAGAGTCAGCGGAAAAACTTGCACAGGCGGAAAAGGCCGGGGTGTTCAGAGCAAAGTCGTCATCTGAGTTAAAAAAGAGACAGACAGTGCTCCGGGCAAAGCAGGCGATCATAACTGATATGCTTGATAAGGCTTATGCTCATATGCTTAGTCTTCCTGATGAAGAATATTTTGATATAATTTTGAAATGCCTTAATAATTCTGTTCAGAAGAAGAGTGGAACTATGATATTCTCGGCCAAGGACAGAAAGAGGCTTACCCCGGATGTGGAGACTGAGATTGGCAGGATAGCCACAGCGCATGGCGGTTTGCTTTCTATATCAGACGAATGTTGCGACATTGAGGGTGGATTTGTGCTTTCCTATGGCGGAATAGAAGAGAATTGTTCATTTAAGGCATTGTTTGATGCAAATAAGGAGAGCCTGGCAGATAAGGTGAATCATTTCTTATTTGCCGACAGCGAATAGTTGGAGGTAGGCAGATGGCAGACAAATATATATATGCGGTTGCCAGGGTCAGGGCTCTTGAGATGTCACTGTTTTCACAGGCGATCATAGAGCAGCTGATAGCCATGGACACCTACAAGAAGGCTGTTCAGTTTATCAGAGAAAAAGGCTGGGGCGACAGCGATTCATCCAAAATGGATGAGGATGAGATATTGAATGCTGAGGTGGAGAAGACCTGGGCGGCGGTGTCAGAGATGGTTGATGACATGGCTGTATTTGACGTGATAAGGATGCCGGATTTGTTCCACAATCTCAAAGCAGCCATAAAGACAGTGGTTGCAGGAGAGACACCGGCAAAACTTTTTTTCGACAATGCGCAGATAAATGGTGAGCAGATGCTGGCGATAGTCAGGGATAAGGCATGGGACAGACTGCCAGAATACATGAGAGAGTGTGCGGTATCTTCGTGGGAGACCATGGTACATGCCGGAGATGGACAGATGTGTGATGCCATTATAGACAGAGGAACGCTTAACGCCATCAAGGCGGCAGCAAAAAAGGCAAATGATCCTCTTCTTCGAGACTATGCGGAGACAACTGTGGCTGTGGCTGACATCAAGATCGCTGTCAGGGCAATGAAGACCAGAAAAAACATTGATTTCATGGAGCGTGCCATGGCAGAGTGCGACACAATTGATGTTGACAGACTTTCTGCTGCAGCGGTTGCCGGTATGGAGGAGATACAGAGATATCTTGCTGATACACAGTATGCTGAGGGGGCGGACGCACTGGCATCTTCTGCATCAGCATTTGAGAGATGGTGTGACAACAGGATCATAGAGACCATAAAGCCTCAGAAATATAACCCATTTACTGTGGGGCCTATAGTTGCGTATATTCTGGCAAGGCTTAACGAGATAAAGACAGTCAGGATCATATTGACGTGCAAACTGAATCAGCTTCCGGAGGATGCAATCAGGGAAAGGGTAAGGGAGATGTATGTATAAGATAGCTGTGATGGGTGATTATGACAGCATATACGGATTTGCAACCCTGGGTCTGGACACATTTCCTGTGAAGAATCCGGACTATGCGGCAGCACAGTTGAAGAGGCTGGCAGAGGAAGATTATGCAGTTATATATATGACAGAAGCTCTTGCAGAAGAGCTTTCAAAGGAGATAGATAAATACAGAGAGGTTATGAAGCCTGCAATCATTCTCATACCGGGAATATCGGGCAATACAGGAGCGGGTATAGCAGGAGTTAAGAAATCCGTTGAGCAGGCAGTAGGCTCAGATATTTTATTTAATGAAGAGTAGTGGAGTGATATAGATGAGCGAACGAAGACAATTTGGGAATATGATATATATATCTTAATTAAAGAGACATATAACTTCCCAATTGCCTGAGGAGCGTACAAATAGAAGGGAGCGTGAGCTGTTAAGTGGCTACAGGAAAGATTAAGAAGGTCGCCGGACCACTGGTCATCGCTGAGGGCATGCGTGATGCAAATATGTACGACGTGGTGCGTGTAAGTGAGAGCAGACTTATCGGCGAGATCATAGAGATGCACGGAGATCAGGCATCAGTTCAGGTATATGAGGAGACATCAGGACTTGCACCGGGAGCACCAGTCGAGTCAACGGGAATGCCTTTGTCAGTTGAGCTGGGACCGGGACTTATAAGCAGTATATACGATGGAATCCAGAGACCGCTGGATGATATCATGAAGATATGTGGTAACAACCTGAAGCGAGGAGTTGAAGTACCATCGCTGAAGAGAGATATCAAGTGGACATTTGTTCCGACTGCCAAGGTGGGCGATAAGGTGTCGGCAGGCGATGTGATAGGAACAGTTCAGGAGACTGTGGTCGTCACACAGAAGATTATGGTGCCTTATGGTGTGACAGGAACCATCAAAGAGATAAAGGCAGGAGAATTCACAGTTGAGGAGACTGTGTGTGTGGTTGAGACAGACAAGGGTGACAGGGAGCTGACACTCATGCAGAAGTGGCCGGTTCGTAAGGGCCGTCCATATCAGGAAAAGATACCACCGGTTATGCCACTTATCACAGGACAGAGAGTTGTGGATACATTCTTCCCTATCGCAAAGGGTGGTGTGGCTGCGGTTCCCGGACCTTTCGGAAGCGGCAAGACGGTCATCCAGCACCAGCTTGCAAAGTGGGCTGAGGCGGATATCGTTGTCTACATCGGATGCGGAGAGCGTGGAAATGAGATGACAGATGTTCTGAACGAGTTCCCAGAGCTGAAGGATCCGAAGACAGGACATTCACTCATGCAGAGAACAGTCCTCATAGCCAACACATCGGATATGCCGGTTGCGGCCAGAGAGGCATCTATATATACAGGTATAACTATAGCTGAGTATTTCCGTGATATGGGTTACTCGGTGGCACTCATGGCGGATTCCACATCGCGTTGGGCTGAGGCGCTCAGAGAGATGTCAGGACGTCTGCAGGAGATGCCTGGTGAGGAGGGTTATCCTGCTTACCTCGGTTCAAGACTTGCGCAGTTCTACGAGAGAGCCGGAATGGTCAAAACTCTCGGCAGTGAGGGAAGAACCGGTGCGCTGTCGGTTATCGGTGCGGTTTCTCCTCCGGGTGGAGATATCTCCGAGCCGGTTTCGCAGGCTACACTTCGAATCGTCAAGGTATTCTGGGGACTGGATTCATCGCTTGCGTACAAGAGACATTTCCCTGCCATCAACTGGCTGACCTCATACTCTCTGTATGTGGACAATATGGGCAAATGGTTCGAGGAAAATGTAAATGAAAAGTTCATGGTCGATAGACAGAAGATGATGACCCTGCTTCAGGAGGAAGCAGAGCTCGATGAGATCGTTAAGATGGTAGGTATGGATGCCCTTTCAGCGGGAGACCGACTGAAGATGGAGGCGGCGAGATCCATCAGAGAGGATTTTCTTCACCAGAACTCATTTCATGATGTGGACACATACACACCGCTTCACAAGCAGTTTTTGATGATGGAGCTCATCATGGCATTTTATGAGGAGTCGGCGCAGGCTCTTGCCGGTGGGGCAAGCATAAGAAATATTCTGAATATGCCGATCAGAGAAAAGATCGGACGATTCAAATATGTGCTTCCTGAGAATGTGGATGAAGAGTACGAGAAGATATCCAAGGAGCTTGACAAAGAGCTTCAGGAAGCTATAGAGAAGGAGGACTAAGACTATGCCAAAGGAATACAGAACGATACAGGAAGTTGCTGGTCCTCTGATGCTGGTGCACGGAGTTGAGAATGTAGCTTATGATGAGCTGGGTGAGATTGAGTTGGCGGACGGCGAGATCAGACGATGCAAGGTCCTTGAGATAAATGGCGAGGACGCCCTGGTACAGCTCTTTGAGAATTCGACAGGTATCAACCTTTCAAACAGCAAGGTAAGATTCCTTGGAAGGAGTATGGAGCTCGGCGTATCAGAAGATATGCTTGGCCGTGTATTTGACGGACTTGGAAGACCTATAGATGGCGGCCCTGAGATACTTCCTGATGAGAGAAGAGATATCAACGGTCTGCCGATGAATCCGGCTGCCAGGAACTATCCGTCTGAGTTTATTCAGACAGGTATATCAGCCATAGACGGACTGAACACGCTGGTAAGAGGCCAGAAGCTGCCTATATTCTCGGCTTCAGGACTTCCGCACAGCCAGCTTGCAGCACAGATAGCAAGACAGGCAAAGGTGCGCGGAACAGATGAGCCATTTGCCGTCGTATTTGCAGCCATGGGTATCACATTTGAGGAGGCAAACTTCTTCACAGAGAGCTTCAAGGAGACTGGTGCCATAGACAGAACAGTCCTCTTCATCAACCTGGCAAATGATCCTGCGGTTGAGCGTATCGCCACACCTAGAATGGCACTTACCGCCGCTGAGTATCTTGCATTTGAGAAGAACATGCACGTTCTGGTAATCCTCACGGATATCACGAACTATGCGGATGCACTTCGTGAGGTATCAGCCGCAAGAAAAGAGGTCCCGGGACGCCGTGGTTATCCTGGATACATGTACACTGACCTGGCAACTCTGTATGAGAGAGCCGGAAGACAGAAGGGTAAGAATGGAAGTATAACCATGATACCGATCCTGACCATGCCTGAGGATGACAAGACTCATCCTATACCAGACCTTACGGGATATATCACAGAGGGACAGATCATTCTCTCAAGAGAGCTGTACAGAAAGGGAGTCACACCGCCTATCGATGTACTTCCATCATTGTCCAGACTTAAGGATAAGGGAACAGGTGAGGGCAAGACCAGAGGAGATCATGCCAGCACCATGAACCAGTTATTTGCAGCTTATTCAAGAGGAAAGGATGCCAAGGAGCTCATGACTATCCTGGGTGAGTCGGCACTTTCGGATATAGATATCATATATGCAAAGTTTGCAGAGGCATTTGAGAAGGAGTATGTATCCCAGGGGTACGGCACCGACAGAAATATTGAGGAGACACTTGCCATAGGCTGGAAGCTTCTCTCTATTCTTCCTAGAGCCGAACTGAAGCGTATCGACGACAAGTGGCTTGACATGTATTACGGAAAGTAGTGGGTAGGCAATTTTGAAAGATGTAGGTTGTGTTCGTCCCCGTTGCGGCATATATTGCCAACCGGGGGTCGCTTCCGCTTGCCGCAATGGGGACGCAATTAAATGTACGACATTCAAAATTGCCATATACACGTTGTCTTTGTAATACATGTCAAGTAGCTTGAAAATATATTTGGAAGAAAGGAGAAGACAGATGGCTAATGTTGTGGTTAATCCAACCAGAATGGAGCTGACAAGGCTTAAGAAGAAGCTGGTCACGGCATCCAGAGGTCATAAGCTCCTGAAGGATAAAAGAGATGAGCTGATGAGGCAGTTCCTTGACATGGCAAGAGAGAATATGGAACTGAGAATGAAGGTTGAGGCTGGCATCAAAGCTGCCAACACAGGCTTTGTAATAGCGAAGGCTGGTATGAATGAGCAGACGTTGAGTACTGCGCTCATGGCTCCGAAGCAGGAGGTGCGGATCGCCCTTAGCGACAGGAATGTAATGAGTGTTGACATTCCGGTGTACGACTATAAGATGAAAAGCGCAAATTCAAATGACATATATTCGTATGGATTTGCATTTACATCTGGAGAGCTGGACGATGCAGTGAAGTCCCTCTCGGATATACTCCCTGATATGCTGAGGCTGGCGGAGGTTGAGAAGTCCTGCCAGATGCTCGCAGCGGAGATAGAGAAGACCAGAAGGCGTGTAAATGCTCTTGAGCATGTCATCATCCCAGAGACCCGAGAGGGAATAAAGTATATAAGCATGAAGCTTGATGAGAATGAGCGAAGTACTCAGGTCAGACTTATGAAGGTCAAGGACATGATGCTGGAGGAGGCTCATCACTACAAAGAGCATCAGTTTGAGCATGCGCAGTAGACAGAATTACATTCTATGTAAGGTAATAAAAAACGAAACTGGTTTCCGATATTTAAATTTATAGGACAAAAGTTTTGATAAAAAACGCCCACACCTCAGATAAATAAAGGGGTGTGGGCGGTTTGATTTTTTGTTGAATATTGAATTAGTCGTTTGTATCCCTTCGCAGAAGAACTGGCGTGATCTTCTTGTGGACGGGAAATGAAAATAATCTGTATTTCCAGTTTGCGGAAAGCAAGACTGTTGCAAGAGTATCAAAGTATGAGATAAGCCAGATAGGCGACATGGTTTCGTTCGTATTCATGCCACATAAGCTGCACTTCTTTGACAGCACAACTGAAAAAACAATATAATTAAGCAGAAGGAGGTCACAGTATGTATACATGCCAGAATGCAGATGAATATATAGAAAAGAACAGAGTAGACAGAGCAGACAAGCCGGAGTTCCATCTTACAACTCCGGTGGGCTGGTTAAACGATCCTAATGGATTTTCCATATATAAAGGAAAGGTGCATTTGTTTTATCAGTTCCATCCATACAGCACGGAGTGGGGACCTATGCACTGGGGACATTCCACCTCAGATGATTTTATAAGATGGGAGGAGCTTCCAACAGCACTGGCACCTGACTCGGATTATGATGCATTTGGCTGCTTTTCAGGAACTGCAATAGAGAATGACGGGAAGCATGTATTGTTATATACAGGAGTAGTTGAGGAAAAACTGGCTGATGGAACTAAGAATGTTATACAAAACCAGTGTATGGCTGTAGGCGATGGAATTAGTTATGAAAAAATATCCAGCAATCCTGTTGTTGATGGGAAGATCATGCCAGAGGACTGCAGCCGTGCTGATTTCAGAGATCCGAAGGTCTGGAAGGATGAGGACGGCAGATACTATATGCTGACTGGAAACCGGACATATGACGGAATCCCTCAGGTTGTACTGTTCTCTTCAGATGATATGTACAACTGGAAATTTGAATCAGTATTTGCAAAGGATGAAACAGGCAGATTTGGCGTAGTGTGGGAGTGTCCGGACTATTTTGAGATGGATGGACATAATGTGCTTATAGTATCCCCGCAGGACATGTCAGCAGATGGAGAGTTTCACAATGGAAATAACGTGGTATTCTTCATAGGCGATGTGGATGAAGAGAAACATATTTTCAAGTATGAAAAAGCAATATCTGTGGACAGTGGATTTGATTTTTATGCACCACAGACTATAAGAACACCTGATGGCCGAAGAGTGATGATTGGTTGGATGCAGTCTTGGGACAGCGTAAATACGCTGCCACGTGGACAGAAGTGGGCATGTATGATGTCAGTTCCAAGAGAACTAATGATCTCTGACGGCAAGCTGATCCAGACTCCGGTCAGAGAGCTTTGTGGATACAGGCAGAACAAGCTGGTAGTTAATGATACTTTGCGTGGTGAGAAGACATATGAAGGCATTAACGGCAGAGTTATCGATATGACAGTTGATATAAAGAAAGCTGACTGCGGACATTTTACAATGCACTTTGCAAAGGATGAGATTCATGAAACCAATGTCAGCTATACCCCGGGAACACAAATGCTTGAGATAGACAGAACATTTGCGGGATGGATACGTGATACAAACTGTGTGCGCAAGGTCAAAATCAAGAATGGCAATGGACTTTCAAAAATGAGAATAGTGATGGATTGGAATTCCATAGAGATATTTGTAAATGATGGAGAACAAGTGCTGTCTACAGTTATATATACACCGCGCAATGCTCAGGCTATTGTATTTGAAACTGACGGATGTGTGGAACTTGAGGTGGAGAAATACGATCTGAACATATAGGTCATATGCTCTGATTGATCAAATTTTGAAAGAAATAGAAGAGTTTGTTATACAATAAAAATTTGAAAAACTAAATATATGTGATAAGATACCAGCTTGCAAAGATTAGAAAAAACATCTGATTTTGCAGACTGGTATTTTGTTTATTTATCCAGCAAATATGCTGACTACATGTAAATGCGCAATGTCATCAAATTAAGCGTATTGAGAAAAGTTAAGCTCTGTTATTCAATGCAGTTATGTTATACTTATAGTGAAAACATTGTTGAAAAGTGTGGTAGTGCATCAGTGCGGGGCCTAAAAACTACTACTATACTTATTAGGACTAAAACATCAGTAAATCTTGTGAAAACAAAGGAGAAATTGCATGAAAGTTCATAATTATAAAATAAAAAATAACATTGAGCAGGCAGAGGATACAACTTGCAAAACGTGCAGAAAAATAACATTGAACGGTATAGGTCTGCTTTCCGGAGCACAGCTTAAGTATATAGCGTTCATTTCAATGCTTATAGATCATACGAATAAGACATTGCTGTATCCGTATCTGGATGGTGGAATAATATCGGCTGTAAGTGATGTATTTGATGTCCTGGGGCGGATAGCTTTCCCGATATTCATATATATGCTTGTGGAAGGATATTTTCATACGAGAAGCAAGTGGAAGTATCTTGGAATGCTGCTTATATTTGGCGTGATATCTGAGATCCCTTATGACATGTTCTCCAGTGGCGTATTCTTTGAATGGAATGCAAATAATATTATGTTCACATTGGCGATGGTGCTGGCAATGATATGGATCATAGATGTGCTGAGGAAAAAAATGGAGAAGCTTCCCAAGGCAGTATGGTTTATAGCAACAATACCGATAGTTGCCATAGTGTGCTTTATATCGATGAATCTTGCGGTTGATTATGACTACCACGCCATACTTATAGGATATTTCCTGTATATATTTCATGAAAAGTCCGCAATTGCAATACCGTTCTGCTACCTGGCGATGTTCAAGGAACCGTGGGCACTGTTGGGGTTTGGACTGACTTTGACATACAATGGCAAGCGCGGCAGGCAGAATAAGCTGGTGAATTACCTGTTCTATCCAGTGCATATGCTGATACTCGGTATTATAAGGATGTGTCTTGGGCTGTGATAGATGAGAAGGAGCACGGAGGCGTTATGGAAATTGACAAAGAGCTGATGATAAAGATATATGACCTCAGGCGCAGGCTTCACAGTATTCCTGAGGCTTCGATGCATGAGACGCAGACTAAGGCGGTGCTCATGTCATTTCTCAGGGAGAATACTGACCTTGAGATCGTGGATAGAGGCGCTTGGTTTTATGCGGTGCTGAAATCTTCTGATGACAGAATAGGGGATGAAGAAAGAACGCCGATCGCGTTCAGGGCAGACATGGATGCAGTGTGTGGGCAGGATGGAAAGCCGGGACATTACTGCGGGCATGATGGACATAGCAGTATATTATGTGGGGCTGCGGCATGGCTGTTCCGTGCAATGGAAAAATGTGGAAATACGCATGTGTGTGATATAAATGACAATTCTGGAGCGATTTGCCGGAATCAGATAATTAACAGGGACGTCTATTTCATTTTCCAGCCCGGCGAGGAGATCGGTGCCGGGGCAAGGCTGTGCAGAGATCTTATAATTGAGAAGAATATAGGTGAGATTTATGGACTTCATAACATACCGGGATATCCGAGAAATCATGTGCTGACGATAGATGGAACATTTGCATGCGCATCAACGGGGCTTGAGATACATATGATAGGGACAGCCAGCCATGCGGCATATCCTGAGGCGGGAAAGAATCCGGGGCCTGCGCTTGCCAGGCTGCTGCTGGAGATAGAGAAGCTTACGGAGGAGTACAACCGCAGCAGGGGATTTGTCAGGATGACGCTCATCGGAATGGATATTGGAAGTGCCAATTACGGTGTGGCTGCATCAGAAGGAACGCTGCGCATGACGGTGAGGGCTGAGAGAGAAAAGGTATTTGCCGGGTATGTGGACGAGATAAAGCAGATTGCACAAAATACTGCGGACGATGGGGGCTTCACCCTTGATATACAGGAGATAGAGCGGTTCCCGGCAACGGAAAATCATGCTGTGAATGTGGACAAACTGAGAAAATGTGCTGCTGACCAGAATATTGTGGTCACGGAACTCGCTGAGCCGATGAGGTGGTCGGAGGACTTCGGATACTATCTGCAGGAGACAAAGGGGGCATTCTTCGGCGTAGGCGATGGTGAGGATTATGCCCAGCTCCACACGGCGGGATTCGAGTTCCCGGATGAGATCATAGAGACTGCAGTTAAGATGTTTGTGGGGCTGGCGTTGATGTAGTGCATGTAAGAGATAGTAAGTTATTTGATGTTCAAAATGGGGTAAAGTCGTATGAAGATAAAATATGACAGGCGTGTAATGTGTATAATTCTGACCACCGCAGTGGTGGTATCTGTTCCTACACTTGCAGGAATGATCTGTGGTGTGTTTTTTGATGATATTGTCAGTACATTTTGCGATGTTATGATGGTGACCAGCGTTATTACATTTTGCCCCATGGCTGGTTTGTGGCTTGCCTGCCTGGACGCATGGCTGTACTTGAGAGAACTGGGCAAGGCCGGATATGAGGTTCCAGATGACAGAAGGAAATATAATTGTGTGCTGGAAAATCTGCCGAGAGAACGAGAAGATTATTGCATCGTTGATGGAAGGGACAGGGATAGCGTGATATCAGCATGTATCACGGCTGCATGTACACTCTGTTTTGCGGTGGTGGTCATAAAGTATTATGTAGGGTGGTGGCGCTGGATCCCCGGAGTGTCGATTCCTGGAATATGCCTGTGTATTGTTGCTGTATTCTGGGTGGCTGGGGCAGTTGTATATTATAGACAGTCTGACAATAGAAGATATAGAGGAAGACTTGAGCCGGTGGATGGCAGAAAGGTAAGAACCTATTTGTTTAAGAAGATAATGACTGTACTTTTGGCTGGCTTTGTATCCGTGATTTTTGATCTGGCTATGTTTTCTGCGGCTGGTTACATGGCCAAAGCGCAGGTGGAGGCGGATGTCGAGAAGGTTAGATACGAGGTCGCTGGTATCAGCGATGTATCTCGTGATGGTCAAGATGGAACATACCAGTCAGGAGAGATAGACACGGACAAGCTGGGCATAAATTTTCGGATGAAAGACGGACGCCTTGAATGGCAGTCAGAGCACGGGCAGATGAAGCTTACATATGTATATACATGGAAATATGGGAAAACGGAAAGAAGGATTATCAGATGATACTGTGGAAACTTCCGAACTCAGGCATAAAAATACTCTTATTGAACAAAATAAATATAGAATGTGTTGCAGAATATTCTTAGGTTTTGCATAGCATGTCCTGAAGAGTGATGGATTATTGTGTGTGGAGGTTCGACATGACAAAAGCGGCAAAGATATACCTGGTGGTTCTCATATGGCTGTCAGCACTGGTGCAGCTGGCGGTACTTCTGATCTAGAATTTATTAACTGTTATCTGAATAGTGATTAGGATTTGATGGATTCAGAAAAATGTGACTGCCTCTTGAATGTAAAACCCCAAAATGATATGATTAAAGAAGTTTTAGAGAATTATGATACAAAAACACCTCATAATTCTCTAAAATATGTATTTTATAAGGCGTTTTAGAGAATTATGAGGTAATATCATGATCGGAAGAAAAAAGGAAATAAAATTATTAGATGATTGTCTGTATTCTGGCAAAGCGGAGTTTTTGGTAGTATATGGCAGACGGCGTGTAGGAAAGACATACCTGATAAAAGAATACTTCAACAATAGTTTTTCGTTTTATGCAACCGGCTTATCCAAAGCCAAAACAAGGGAACAGCTTAGGGCTTTTGATGGAAGCCTTTTAGAATATGGGGGTGAGAATAATACAGTACCAAGAGATTGGTATGATGCATTTGTGAAACTGAAAAAATTGTTGCAGAGAGATGATGTAAGAAGGGATCCTGCGAGTGGGAAAAGGGTAGTTTTTCTTGATGAACTTCCGTGGATGGATACGGCTAGATCAGACTTTAAGAGCGCTCTTGAATATTTCTGGAACAGCTGGGCTTCTGCTGAGAAAGATATGCTATTGATAGTTTGCGGCTCTGCTACATCGTGGATTATTGATAATTTATTATCGGACAGAGGTGGTTTTTATAATAGAATCACGAGGCAAATGCATCTTATGCCATTTACACTTGAGGAGTGCAGGGAGTTATTTGAAGAAAATGGGATGTCGTTAACTTCACAGCAGGTGATTGAGAGCTACATGGTGTTTGGAGGAATTCCATATTATTTGAATTGCTTTGACAGGAGACTTAGTCTGGCACAGAATATTGAAGAACTTTTGTTTAAACAGACAGGTCAGTTGTACTATGAATACGACAGGCTTCTTGGCTCTTTGTTTAAGAAGTGTGAACGTCATGCGGCGATACTTACTGCCCTATCGACGAAAAAAGGTGGTATGCTGAGGACAGAACTTGCCAGAATATCACAGATAGGGGATGGAGCTCCGCTTACAAAAGCACTGAATGAGCTTGAACAGTGTGGCTTTATAAGAAAATACAAAAATTATATGAAAGAAAAGAATGGAGTATATTTTCAGCTTATAGATCCATTTATGATGTTCTGCTATAAGTTTATACAGAACAGAGAATATGATAGCTGGATGAGTTATATAAATACACCAGGATATTATTCATGGGCTGGAAATGCATTTGAGATGGTATGTCTTATACACGTGAATCAGATTAAGAAGACATTGGGAATTGCTGGTGTTGAGACAAATGAATACGCCTGGAGAAGTATGGCATCAAACCCTGGTGCTCAGATAGACTTGATAATAGATAGAAAAGATGGAGTAGTCAATGTATGTGAAATAAAGTATACTATGACAAAGTATGCCATAGATGCAGCATATGAGGATAATCTCAGAAACAAGATATATGCTTTTGTGAACGAGACTAAATGCAAAAAAGCAGTACATCTTACATTCTTGTCTGTAGCTGGATTGATAAAGAATAGTCATTCCGGCATTGTTCAGAATGAAATAACAGGTAACGATCTTTTTTGTTAAAGAATTAAATGAAAATATATATCATTACCAATGATTATATGTTAGAATAAATCGACTTTGTTTCAAATTGCAGGGATGCAGCCGCGAATATGCGGAATGTTTGGAGACAGGGTCGATTTTTCTGCATAAAATGCAGGATGATCTTCATGGATTTCGGGAAAAATAGGAAGTCTGTTAGCTATTTTACCCTGGATACCATGCCTTAAAATGTATCTCGACATGGAGAGGCAGGTGGATAGGGCTACTAACCGTTATTCATGCCATCACCCGGTTATAATAAAGGGGTTTTTTCTTAACATGTTTTTGATTCCCCGACAGTATGAGGGCAAGATAAAGTTGTGCTCATGCGAGGAGAGCTATCAGATAGGCTTTTCGTTATTTGCTCCCCGGGCTGGTGAGATATACAGCAGTGATACATGGAGCGTGGATTTGTTGTCCGCTGACGGCGGGGCGGTCGCTCTTGTCGTCCATTTGGAATGGCAGATGATAAATGCGCTTTGTTGGGGCACTGTAAGTAGGTGACGGAGTATGTCACGATACTTAAGGAGGAAATAAATGGAAAAAAACAACAATAATTCCAACAATATCATTGAATTGAAAAACATTGTCAAGACCTATGACAATGGATTCACAGCAACCCACGGCTTTAATCTCGAAGTGAAGAGAGGCGAGTTCGTCACGTTCTTAGGCCCTTCAGGCTGCGGAAAAACCACGACACTTAGAATGATAGCAGGATTCGAGATTCCTACTTCAGGAGAGATATTACTGAATGGACAGGATATCAGCAAACTTCCACCAAATAAGAGACCTATCAATACGGTCTTTCAGAGGTATGCGCTGTTCCCACATCTGAATATCTTTGACAACATAGCATTTGGCCTCAAGCTCAAGAAGCTTCCTAAGGCAGAGATTGTGAAGAAGGTCAAGAAGGTTCTTGAGATGGTTGACCTTGAGGGCTTTGAGGACAGAAAAGTCGCCACGCTTTCGGGTGGACAGCAGCAGAGAATAGCTATAGCGAGAGCTCTTGTCAATGAGCCGGAGATACTTCTTCTGGATGAGCCTCTTGGTGCGCTGGATCTCAAGATGAGAAAAGAGATGCAGATAGAGCTCAAGGGAATGCATGACAGGCTGGGAATCACTTTTATCTATGTAACACACGACCAGGAGGAAGCACTCACCATGTCAGACAAGATAGTTGTCATGAGCGAGGGTGAGATACAGCAGATAGGAACTCCTGAAGATATATATAATGAGCCAAAGAACGCATTTGTTGCGGATTTCATAGGCGAGAGTAACATCTTCAACGGAATCATGACGGGCAAGTTAAAGGTAAGATTCTGTGGTGCAGAATTTGTCTGTCTGGATGACGTGGAGATTGGAACGAAGGTGGATGCCGTAGTAAGGCCGGAGGATGTGATAATCACCACACCTGAACAGGGCGTTATAAAGGGCGTTGTGACCTCCGTAGTATTTAAGGGCGTTCACTATGAGATTACCGTTGAGTCCGGAAGGAATGAGATAGTTATTCAGACCACAAAGTCCGCCAAGGTTGGAGACAAGGTTGGCCTCAATGTTGAACCTGATGGAATACACATCATGATATCGGAGACTGCAATCAACAAGATTGAGAGCTCAGTCAATAGAAATTATGCCCTCGGCGTATTTGATGGTAAGGTATCATGCGACCTCACGGAGATCGTTCCGGGTTCAGCCATGAAGGATGGCGTGCTGGTGGATGCAAATGGTGAGGCGATAGACCGTGAGAAGATCAAGGTAATAGTATCTATACTTCCAGAGGATATCGACATGAGTGATGACGAGGAAGCTGGTATAATCTGCGGACATATCATCAATCTTATATATAAGGGAGACCACTACAGCTATGTGGTGAGAACTGACAATGAGGAGGACTTTATCGTGGATGACGAGTACCTGTGGAACATGGAGGACAGAGTCAGCCTGATAATTCCAGAGGACAAGATGAAGTTTTCACTTAAGAGATAGATGTGTCAAGTTTTCTCTGAAAACTTGACATGTAGCGTCAGCCCCTCGCCGAAGGCGACTTTTAATGGGCTGATGTTCAAGAAATGGAGGGATATACATGAACGGCTTACGTTTTTCAAGAAAACAGCTGGGCATCCCATACGCATTATTTCTCATATGCTTTGTAGTTGCACCACTGTTTGTAATTATTTATTATGCCTTCACCAACGGCGAGGGCAGGTTTACATTTGACAATCTGACGGGGTTCTTTACCAGCCCGAACACCATAGGTACTCTGGCATACAGCTTTCTGCTTGCCATAGTGACTACTTTGGTGTGTCTGCTGCTGGCATATCCGATCGCATATATACTTGCGAGAAGTGAGATGAAAAGAAAATCGGTAATTGTCATGATGTTCGTGCTCCCGATGTGGATCAACTTCACACTGAGGATCACAGCACTCAAGGAAGTACTCACGGTTATAGAGGGCAATCTGGCATTCCACCCGTTTCTCAATTCGGTTATAGGAATGACATATGATTTTCTGCCATTTATGATTCTTCCTATATACACAACCATATTGAAGCTTGACGGCAGCCTTATGGAGGCCGCTGTGGATCTTGGGGCAAATAGCTTCCAGACATTTGTCAAGGTCACACTTCCGCTCACCGTTCCGGGAATCGTCAGCGGAATAGTTATGGTATTTTTGCCATCTATGACCAACTATGTTGTGCTTGATATGCTTTACAACAGCACATACATCATGGGTAGTCTGATAGGAAGCTACTTCTCAGCATACAACTGGAACGGCGGTTCCATGATAGCACTCGTCCTTCTTGTGATAATACTTGTATTCACACTTGCGACAAACAAGTACACGGATGACGACGGCGGAAGCAGAGGAGGTGCGTTGTTATAATGAAGAAATGGTCTAAGATTATATTTATATGCATTATGCTTCTTCTCATATATATGCCTATATTGATACTGGCTGTGTACAGCTTTACAACATCGGCAAATATCGGAAGCATTCACGGATGGTCGCTTCACAATTATGTGACTTTGTTCACCAAGGACGAGCTGAGGTCAATGATTGTTGGAACTGTGCTTCTGGCTGCAGGTTCAGCACTGATAGCAACCATACTCGGAACACTCGGTGCCATAGGTGCCTTTTATTCAAAAAAATGGGCTATGGCATCGATAAATGCCATGAATGAGGTGCCTGTTGTAAATGCAGATGTTGTGACAGGTTTCTCTATATGTATACTGCTCATAGTTGCATTTGGCATGAGCAAGGAAAGCTATGTTCCGCTTGTCATCGGACATGTGGTGCTGTCTGCACCTTTCGTATATCTGTCGGTAGTGCCAAAGCTCAAGCAGATGGACAGCAGTCTGTATGAGGCTGCGTTGGATCTTGGAGCTACACCTTTCCAGGGACTCACAAAGGTAGTGATACCTCAGATACTTCCGGGTATTATCTCGGGATTTGCGCTGGCTGTTACACTGTCACTGGATGATTACTTCATCGCGACATATACCAAGCCTGCGACATTTGACACCATAAGTACTTACGTTGTAAATGCGACAAAGGGTTCACAGACGGAAGTTAAGACAGCCCTGTGGGCGCTCTCAACAGTCATTTTTGCACTGGTTGTCATAATCGTTGTGGCTATGAATGTGGCCGGAAGAAAGAAGGAGGTGGAGCGCTTATGAACGAAGTGAATAATTCTAATGCGCTCCACCGATCTGCCCCGCTCGCGAAGCAGAGAGGGGCGATACATTATAGAGAGGGTGGAGCGCTTATGAGACATAGATGTTTTGGACGTTCGATTTCCAGAAAGCTGGCGGCGGTAGTCATGGCGGTTTCATTGCTTGCCGGACAGATGCTGCCTGTAATGGCAGCGGAAGACACGGTAGATGTTGCAGATGACACTCAGGCAGTTGCAAGTTCAGCAAATGACAGCGCTGCAGATGATGCGGCATCTGGCAAGAACACTGGTGCGTCTGATACTGGAAAAGAGGTCACTCTCAGGGTGTGCAGCTGGGAAGAGTACATTGACGAGGGTGGCTGGGATGAAGACGAAGCCCTGGAACTGGACAATGGAACAACTATATTTGGTGAGAATTCCATGGTGGAGGATTTCGAGAACTGGTATTACGAGAATTATGGTGTGAAGGTGGATGTTCAGTATTCATGCTTCGGTACCAATGAGGATCTCTATAATATGCTGACTCTCGGCGATGTGTATGATCTTGTATGCCCTTCGGAGTACATGATCATGAAGCTTATGTCTGAGAACAAGCTTGAGCCTTTGTCCGATGACTTTTTCGATGAGAGCAATGACAAGAATTATTATATAAATGGTGTGTCGCCATACATCAGAGATACATTTGAAACGCACGAGATAAATGGTGAGGCCTGGAGTAAATATGCGGCTGGCTTCATGTTTGGAATTACGGGAATTCTGTACAATCCGGAGAAGATGACTGCTGACGAGGCGGGAACATGGACAGTCCTCAACAACCCTAAGTTTGCAAAACAGATCACCATAAAAGATAATGTCAGAGATTCCTATTTCGCTGCGGTTGGAGCACTGCAGAGGGATAAGTTGATGGATCCTGGTTTCAGGGCTCAGGATGATTACTCAGAGCAGCTCAAGGATATCATGAACGATGTCAGCCCTGAGACGATAGCAAAGTCGCAGGATCTGCTTCAGGATATAAAGGACAATGTGTATTCATTTGAGACCGACAGCGGCAAGGCAGACATGATAACCGGCAAGGTCATTGCGAATTATCAGTGGTCAGGAGATGCAGTTTATGCCATGGATCAGGCGGAAGAAGACGGTGTGCAGCTTGACTTTGCGGTCCCTGAAGAGTGTACAAATCTGTACTTTGACGGATGGGTTATGCTGAAAAATGGAATAGACGGTGACACTGACAGAAAGCAGGCGGCCGAGGCGTTTATCAACTTCGTGTCAAGACCAGACAATGCAGTCCGCAACATGTATTACATTGGTTATACCTCAGTCATAGCAGGTGGGGATGACGATACGGTATATTCTTATCTGGATTACACTTATGGTGCAGAGGATGACGAGGAGGACGTTGTTGATTATCCACTTGGATATTTCTTCACAGGGGACAACTCAGATCCTGACTACGTTCTCAGAGCTCCTGCGGAACAGGTCGACAGGCAGCTTGGGGCTCAGTATCCGTCACAGGACGCCATAGAGAGAAGTGCGGTCATGGAGTATTTCGATGAGGATGCCACCAAGGATATCAACCAGATGTGGATCAACATCAGATGCTACAATATCAAAGATGTGCCGACATGGGCATGGTTTATTGTGGCAGCGGTGATCGGTGCACTGGCCGGAGTGATCGTGTATCACAAGAGATCTAAGAAGTATTATCTTGGAAAATAGAATAGATAAGTAAAATCAAAGCCGCAGGGTTGCTGAAATGCAATCCTGCGGCTGTTGATTTACGCGAGCAACGAGCCAAAGTCCGTGCTTGCACGAGACCTTGGCGACTGCCACGATAACTTGAGAAACTCGCGAAGCGTGTTTCTCATAGTTTCATATGTTTGCTATGTAAGTTGTTTTAGCAATTAGAATTCCTATAATTGGGGTTAAAGAATTACAGCATTGAGTATCCGTAGCTGTTGACGATTGCTTCGATCTTCTTTCCAGCCTTGCACATAGGACATTCGCCAACGGAATATGACTCATAGTCGTCGATATCCTTTTTGCTGAACAGTGAGTGAACATCATGTCCTGCGACTGTATCTGTTGCTGAGAAGATAGCTGATATTCCTGAGATTGTACCTCCGTAATATTCGATACACTCAATACTCTGTTTGATAGTCTTGCCGGTCGTTGCTGATGCAAGGAGAAGAAGTATATTCTTGTTCTTTATCATAGGCTGAAGGTTATCACGGAATATGAGCTGGCCGGAAGAATGAACTTCAGGTGTCATGATATATATGGTCTGGTGCTGGTTCATGGACACGATTCCGTTCTCTGTGAGAGCGTTTGCCAGGTAAGCGCCGATGACTTCTGTTCCATCCATGCATACGATGGTGTCGACTATTGTGGTTGCGACATACTCTGTAGCCATTGACTTGGCAGCTGCCAGAGCCATCTTTCTTCTGCTCTTTAATGTTGTCATATCAATGTATCTGTTGATGTGTGAATGGTTGGTCGCAAAATGTCCTTCTACGACTTTGATGTCCAATGCGTTGTTGTAAGATGAAGTGATCTTTGTAGTCATGTTTTCCATAGTCAATCTCCTTTAATAATTTTTGTTTACGAAAGTATAGTTTGATATGTCTTTTTATATGTAGTCCAGTATCATACGATCTCAAGTATGGTGTTGACCAGAAGATCATCCTGTTTTGGATTCATAAAACAGAACCGGATGTATCTGTTGTCGAGCCCTCTTATGTCTGTACAGTTTCTGATATATAACCCTTTTATGAGACAGTGTTCAGCTACCTCTCCAGCAGAGACATTTTTGTTCAGCAGCTTCACTAGTATAAAGTTGGCAGAAGGCCGGTAAAGCTTGATGGATTTGTGTGTTGCAAGGGCTGAGTACACAAGATTGCGCTCTGTGTGAATGAGCTCCCTGGACTGCCTGATGTATTCCTCGTCAGTGAACATGGCAATACCGGCGGCTTCGGCTGGTTTGCTTATGGCGAAAGGAAGTCCTGTTATCTCGAGAGTTTTCTTCAGTACGGGATTAGATGTGATCATATACGCTAATCTGATTCCCGGGACTGAGAAGAACTTGGTGGTGTTCCTAAGAACAATAACATTCTCGTATTTGGATGTAAGTGGAATGGCAGAATTTTCATCTATATTCTGAACAAAATCCATATATTCCTCATCCACAACCATAGTTATATTATTTGCATCGCAGATCTTGGCGATGAATTCCAATGATTCGGTGTCCAGTATCTGTGAAGTTGTTCCGTTTGGATTGGATATGAATACGATGTCGGTATCCTCGGACAGTCCTGAAATAAAGTCTGCAACATCCATGTTGAAATCTTCATCTTCCGGTGCTGAATAGTAAGTTATGCTACAGCCGTTCAGCGCCAAAAGCTTCTCATAGTTCTGTGATCCCGGAGATACAAGGACTGCCTTTTTAGGGGAGGTAAATTCGCACAGAATCTTGACAAATTCATATGAACTGCTGCCTATAATAATATTGTCAACATCCGCCCCTGAGTAGGTTGAGACAGCTTCTTTTAATTTTTTAAACGTGTGATCTGGATATACTGACAACTGACTCGTGCTGTCAGTTACTGCTTTTACGACTGATCTGGGAATGCCTAGTGGATTCATGTTGAGATCTGCCCGAACAGTCTCAACCTGGCTGATGAGATTCTCGGTCGTAAGATTGATAACCCCTTTTTTCATAAAAAAACCTCTTTTTTGATTAAATGCAGTTGTTTTAAGTTATTTTTCTATATATATTGTTTAAAAAAGGACAATATTTTGTTATAATCTAAATATATGTCTTTCAGTCAATTATACTGATTGAAGGCAGAAATTACAACTGTTATGAGTGAAAATTGACAAAAACAACACAGTCACAGACAGTGGCTGTGATTTGGTGGCGGTCACAGAGGAAAGACCGATACAGCAGATACAGGAGACCATAGGATGAAGGGAATAGTTGAACAGTACGCACGTGGTGAGTTTAAGGTTGACAGACCATTAGTTGCCATATCAGTCAGCAAGATAGAATTGAATATAGAGGCAGGAACAGTGTATGATGGCGAATTTACAGTAAACTCGTCAAACGCCTGTCCGGTTAAGCTGATGGTATATGACAGCCGCTATATACTGGATTTCAAGAGTCATACCTTTGTCGGAAAAACGAATAAAGTAAGTTACTCATTTGATGCACGCGGGCTTGAACAGGGAAAGTCGTTCAAGGGCCATATCAATATAATCACAGACGGTGGGGAGTTTCTTATCCCATACCATATATCTATAGTGGCACCGTATATTCAGGTTGAAGACAGAAAATTGGAAGATTTGTTTCAGTTCGCTTCATATGCTGAGGAGAACTGGGATGATGCTATACGAATATTTGGCAGCGAGGATTTCGTGCGCACATTTATAGGACGGGATGAGACACTGCAGAGAGTGTATGATACCCTGGGTCTGTCACTGTCCATAGGACAGGCTATGGAAGAGTTTCTTGTGTATACCCACAAGAAAAGATCTCTTACATTGTCTGTGGCACAGAATGATCTTCTGGTTGAGATGCCGTCTGAGCTGGTCCGTGCTTCGGTAACCATAACAAAAAACACATGGGGATATACTAACACGAAGATAGCATCTGACTGCGATTTCCTTATACCAGAGACAAGTGTGCTCAAATGGGACAGCTTCGATGGCAACTCATTTGAACTTACTTTCCTGATCGATCCTCAGAAGATCCATGATGGAGAGTCAGCAGGATATATATATATATGGAATACATATCAGAATATGAGAATCAGGGTCAGCATCAGGAAACCTGAGGTAGTCAAGTTGACGCCGAAGAGCAGGCAGAACAGGTTTACTGTGAAGCGGGCCGAGGAGGCACTTGTAAGGACATATATTGATTTCCGAACAGACAAGATAGATCTGAACAAATATATAACGGAGACCAGAGCTGCACTTAACACATTGATAAAATACAGGCCGGAATATGGCATGTACAGGCTTGGACTGCTGCATATGCAGATACTTGAGGGACATACAGATTTTGTGGAGCAGGAGTTTCTCAGAATAGATGCGGATGCAAATTTCACAAGTATGGAGGATATTGAGAAGTGCTATCTCAGTTATCTCAAATCTCTTCTGCGCAGAGAGAAATTTCTTATAGATAAGACCGCAAGGATGGTCAGAGAGAAGTTCGAGACCAGCAAAAAAGACCGTTTGTTTTATTTCTGGATTCTTCTCTTTGTCGATGTGAATTATACAGAGGACAAATGGGTTCTATATGAAGATATACAGAAGCTTTTCAATGAGGGCGTGAACAGTCCGGTCATATATTTTGAGATATGTGACATGTTCAATAAGCAGCCTCTTATGATGAAGAAGATAGCTCCGCTGGAGATCGCAGCGCTCCGCTGGGGCATGAGGAATGAGTTCGTGTCGGAGGATGTGATCGTGGAGTTTGTCAAGACAGCTTCCAGACAGAGGACTTTCGATGAACATGCTTTCCGCATGCTGGAGCAGATATATGACAGACGCCATGACAAGACCACTCTGGATGCTATATGCGGTATTCTGATAAAGAATAAAATGTATGATCCGGAATATCACGTATACTACAGTGATGCCTCAGAGAAGGATCTCAAATACGTGGGACTTAATGAGTGTTTTATAAGGAGCATGGACAAGAGACATTATGATGTGATACCTGAGGCTATTCTCAGATATTTCAGTTACAAGAATGTGCTCACGGATGATGAGCTTGCGTATATATATGCAAATGTGATCATGAACAAAGACAGCCAGAAGTCTGTGTATATTGATTTTATGCCTGCCATAGAGAGATTTATGGAGAAGATGATCCTACAGGGACGTGTGAATGACGATCTTACGGTTATATATGACGAATTCCTTGATCCGGAGACTGTCAAACCGGAGTTTGCAGGCAAGCTGATAAATATTATTTTCAAGAGAAAATTTGTGTGCGACAACGAGAATATAACGCATATACTTGTGACTCACAGTGAGCTGGGTGGTGAAGTGAAAGTTCCGGTTGAGAACGGGGAGGCGTATGTGGAGATCCTTTCTCCTTCGGCTATAATCACCATGTTGGACGACAACGGTGGAAGATACGTGAGCACTGTTCCATACAGATTGGAACGTATAGTTGATGAGAGAAGTTATCTGGAGGTGTGCCATGAGTACAGTCCGAGAGACTACAGATATCTGCTTTTCCTGTACAATGATATAGATATATTTACACACAGGGATGCAAAGGAGATCAATCTTGCCAGAGATATAGTTATGTGTCCTGAGGTCAGCTACAAGGTCCGTCAGGAGGCACTCACCCACATGGTGGAGTATTATCATGAGAACTTTGACGCTGATATACTTGGCAGGTATCTTTCAAAGATAGATCTGGATTATGTAGATCCTTCATATGCATCCAGGATAAACACATACTATATCGTGCTTGATATGTATGATAGGGCATTTGAGGGAATGCGCAGATTTGGTTATGTTGATGTGGATATAGACGAGCTCATAAAGATAGCTGAATTTGGAATAGACGACAAGAGGTATGACGAGAGCAGACTTCTCATATCCATATGTGTGTATATATACAGAAGGGGATATGCTGGACAGAAGATACTCTCATATCTCATAAACAATTACAATGGTTCGCTCGATGAGATGGCAAATCTCTTCAAATCAGTGAATTCAAATTATAGAAATATCGACATGTTGTCTGAGAACATACTTGCCCAGATGATGTTTGCGGACGGTTACATAGAGTCGATCTACGATATATTTGAAGTGTACTATCGCGGAAGAAGCCGGGGAATGGTTGTAAAAGCTTTTCTCAGATACTGTGCACATCAGTATTTTATCAAAGACCAGAAGATACCTTCAAATATAATGGAGGATCTGTACAGAGAGATAGACAGAGGCAACATCAGGGATGAGATATCCCGCATGAGTCTGTTGTACTATTTCAGCAACAGAAGCGGTCGGTACAGCGAGGAGCAGAGGGAATGGATCAGGACGAATGTCAAGCAGTTCGTAGAGTTTGGCAAGATACTTCCGTTCTTCAGAAAGTTTGAGGCATTTGTCAAACTGCCTGGCGACATGAAGTTCAAGACCTACGTGATCTTCAAGGGCGAAAGAGGAAGGCAGGTATGGGTGAGCTACAGCTTTGGCCAGGAGAGCAGCAGTATGGCGAACTACAAGTCGGAGAGGATGACAGAGATCATACCTGGAGTCTACGTGAAGGAAGTAGTAGTGTTCCACGGAGAGTCACTGATATATTCAATCGATGGTGTCACTGGAACATCCGTTGTTGTAGAGAGCGATATATTGAAAAATGAGAATTTCCATAAAGAGGGAAGCAGCAGCTTTGAACTGATAAACAGTATGCTGGTAAGTCAGGAGAAGAGAAATGACCATGAGCTGATACAGGATATGGACACATACATGTATAACAGCCATTTCTTCGACGCAAATCTGATGTTATTATAACATTTCATAAGGAGGGAACAGATATGGCTGACACACAGTTGTATCTTGGTCTGGATCTTGGACCGGAATATACACAGCTTAGTTACTATAATGTCGATACACATGAGCCTGAATCGGTGTATCACAAGGAGGCAAAAGACACATATATGCTCCCTAACATTATGTTCTATAGTGCATATCACAAAAGAATAGGAGATGCACAGGATGAGTGCTATAAATTCATAGATCTGTCTGGATGGAGTGTTGGCGCCAAGGCTTCCGCTTACAGATTTGAGGACAACGGAACGGTGGTGGACCAGATATATGAGAAGACTCTCCGCAAGGAAAAGATTGATGTAGAGGGCAGAGAGTACAAGGCCAGTGATCTTCTGATCAAGATGATGGTGCTTCATATAAAACAGTTCACGGATCAGATAGGCGGATTTACGATCAAGAGGCTTACAGTAACTGTGGCAGATACAGATCCGCAGATAATACAGGCGGTCAGAGGACTCAGATCTGTCCTGAGACTGGGTCATGACCAGTTCAATATAGTCAGCCACTTAGACAGCGGTCTCTGCTATATATTTGCACAGCCTGAACCGCTCAGGAATAACAGCGTAGGACTTTTTGATTTTGGAAGAAATGGTCTTGATTTTTACAGGATAGATATGACGAGAAAATATCCACTCATCGTGACTGTTGAACACACAGATTATCATGAACGTATAAATCTGAAGAGATTTGGAAGATATCGGGAGGATATGGATGAGGCATTTGCCGATGTGGTGCGTGAGAGCATGGCGCAGGTGTTCGTATCATCGGTATATCTGACAGGTATCGGCTTTGCAGAGAACTGGATGAAACAGTCTGCCGCTGTTCTGTGTCAGGGCAGAAGAGTGTTTGTAGGGCAGAATATATATACGAAGGGTGCCTGCTACAGGGCACTGGGCGGCATATACACGGAATCCCTCAGCAGATATTTCATAGATACTGAGGAGACAGTTAAGACCAATATCGGAATCAATCTGATGGACGAGAAAAAAACCTTCTGGCCGATAGTTTATGGTGGCCTTGAGTGGTTCAACACAAGGGGAAAGATAGAAGTATTTTTGGATGATACCCGCAGGATACAGATTGTATATCAGGATATACTTACTGAGGAGGAGCTGCGTGAGACTGTAGAGATTTATGGTTTGCCGGCGAGACCGAACAAGACCACAAAGCTCTCGATAGAGGTAGAGTACTATGGTTCGGATAAGGGAGCCATAGTTATACGTGATCTGGGATTTGGAAGTCTGTATCCAAGCACAAATAAGATATATAGAAAAGAATTTGATATAGATGCCATAAAGAGGAAGCGCGCGCAGAAGCTTGAGGCAGAGAGGCAGGCCGAGATAGTGAGAGCGGCCGAGGGCGATACGGATGAGCTGAGAAGTGATGATCCGGGGGCGCCAAAGGCAGCACACAGACCTGATCTTGAGCAACATGATGTGGACTCAGTGAATGATGATGACCTGGTGATGGACACAGCAGAGCCTGAGAAAGAGCCGCTTGTTTTCTATGGAACGGCTTCACCGGTTCAGCCGCTTGCGGATGATGTTCCTGCGGCAAATGTGATAAGTGCCGGATCGGCAGACAAAGCAGACCCGGATACAAATGGTGCTGGTGAACCGGTCTCAGAAGAAAATACAGGCTCAGATGGCGAGTCAGATGTTTCTGCGGATGCTGGAAATGCCGTGTCAGAAGATACGGATGATCTAGAAGCAGAATACAGATATTCAGGCAGTGCAGATTTAAAAGATGATCTGAACATATTAAAATCAGGTGCTGAAGATATTGAAAATTCAGATGAATCTGATCAAGAAGATTATGATGAAGGACAATCCCACTACGATGATTTTGCTGCGAGCAAACCTGACGAAGAAGATTCAGACGAGGAAGATTCCGATGAAGAGAATTCCGATGACGAGGATTCCGACGAAGAGAATTCCGATGAAAGTCCTGCATTTACCATACCGTCATATCTGAGGAGACAGCATTTGGATCCGGGTGAATGATGCAGAATTGGAGTTTTGCGGAACCGATAAAATTTGCAGATGTCTTCAGTTGATATATATAAAAAGGTGATACACATATGAGTGGAATTATAATTTGTAAAACTAAAACGGCGGATAATCCGTATACATTTCTCAATACAAAGATAAGCGTGTACTCCTACGAAGAATTGTGTTACTACATTTTTAATAACATGGTTCTGGTGGGGAAAGATGACCTGGGAGACAGGCTTACAGCGTGGCTGAGAGATGCTATAGACATGGGTGAGCTGGCAGATAAAGTAGATATGCTGAACCAGAAGAATGTGTATATACAGGATCTGATGGTAGAGATACTTACATATGGTGAATTCTACAGCAAGGACGAGGTCAAGGAGTTCATGAATGAGTGCAAGAGGATCCGCACACTCAAACCGTATGAACTTGACAAAAAGAGAGCTGACAGCTATATGATGTACAAACATTACATCAAGGCTGATGCAATATACGACGATATCATAGAGTATAAGGAATCACATGATGAATATGATGAGTTCCTGGGAAATATATACCACAACAAGGGTGTGGCTATGGCGGGTAATCTTCAGCTTGAGGAAGCGAAGAATTGTTTTATAAGGGCATTTGCGCTCAACAAGAACAATGAATCCCTCATAGAATATTTCTGCGTCATGGCGGTGACTGTGGATACGGCGACTCTTCAGCGCGAGATAAGAAAGAGGGGGATGCCGGCAGGTTTTTTGGATGACCTGATGAATGAGGTGGCAGACTCCAGAGAGGATGTCCATGAGATGTCCATATACAACAAAGTGCAGAAGGCTGTGTACAACAGAATGCATGGAGACATAGAGGATTATGACAGGAGGATGGATTCAATCCTGAGCGCGCTTAAGGATGAATTCAGAAACCAGATAGGATGATATAGTGCTTGACGGAAAGAGGGTCTATGTTGTACTATCACAAATATAATAAAAGCAAATGCTGTGACGAAGAGGAGTAGCATGGGGAGTCAGACAGAGAGAAGGGTTTGTGGCTGTGAGACCTTTCCTGACAGATACATGTGAAGGTAGCTTCTGAGCTGTGTGGCTGAAATAATAGTAGGTCATGCCGGGGCGTTCCCGTTATAGGATAAGATGAGATACAAAACAAGGTGGTAACGCGGATATTATACCCGCCCTTCTGGCCAGGTGCCCGGAGGGCGTTTTTTTGTGTAGTGCAGAATGAATGTGATAGCTTCAGCAAAAACATGCCGGTTCAGGTTTATAAGACAGTAAGAAATCAGCAACAATAGAAAGGAAGAATGAGATGAAAGAGTTAGAGAAGACATATGATCCTTCCCAGATAGAGGACAGACTCTACAGAAAGTGGGAGGAGAAGAAGTATTTTCATGCAGAGGTAGACAGGAGCAAGAAGCCATTTACGATAGTTATGCCGCCTCCAAATGTAACAGGCCAGCTCCACATGGGACATGCCCTGGACAATACAATGCAGGATATACTTATCAGATTCAAGAGAATGCAGGGCTATTCAGCACTGTGGCAGCCTGGTACAGACCACGCAGCCATCGCAACCGAGGTCAAGGTTACAGAGAAGCTGAAGGAGCAGGGAATAGATAAGAAGGAGATCGGCCGTGAGGAGTTCCTCAAGCATGCATGGGCATGGAAGGAGGAGTACGGCAACCGTATCGTGAGCCAGCTCAAGAAGATGGGTTCATCTGCTGATTGGGACAGAGAGAGATTCACCATGGACGAGGGATGCTCCAAGGCGGTAAAGGAAGTATTTGTAAGACTGTATGAGAAGGGATACATATACAAGGGTTCAAGGATCATCAACTGGTGTCCTGTATGTAAGACTTCCATATCAGATGCAGAGGTTATCCACGAGGAGCAGGACGGCTATTTCTGGCACATCAACTATCCTGTAGTTGGGGAGCCTGGAAGATTTGTCGAGATAGCAACAACAAGACCTGAGACACTTCTCGGAGATACAGCCGTTGCCGTAAATCCTGACGATGAGAGATATACAGATATAGTGGGAAAGATGCTGGAGCTGCCGCTCACAGACAGACAGATCCCGGTCATCGCAGATCCATACGTTGACAAAGAGTTTGGAACAGGCTGTGTAAAGATCACACCTGCCCATGACCCTAATGATTTCGAGGTTGGAAAGCGCCATGACCTTGAGGAGATCAATATACTGAACGATGACGCAACCATCAACGAGCTTGGCGGCAAGTACGCAGGTATGGACCGTTACGAGGCAAGAAAGCAGATGGTGGCAGACCTTGACGCACTGGGTCTTCTCGTAAAGGTCGTTCCACACAGCCACAACGTAGGAACACATGACAGATGTAAGACAACAGTAGAGCCTATGATCAAGCCTCAGTGGTTCGTCCGCATGAAGGAGATGGGACAGGCTGCGCTTGACATCATCAAGACAGATGAGCTCTCATTTGTGCCTGAGCAGTTTGACAAGACATATATCCATTGGCTTGAGAACATCCGTGACTGGTGTATATCAAGACAGCTCTGGTGGGGACACAGAATACCTGCATGGTACTGTGACGAGTGCGGCGAGACCATCGTAAGCCGTGATGTTCCTACTGTATGTCCAAAGTGCGGATGCACACATCTCACACAGGATGAGGACACACTTGATACATGGTTCTCATCAGCACTGTGGCCATTCTCAACACTTGGCTGGCCGGACAAGACACCAGAGTACGAGTATTTCTATCCTACAAGCGTGCTTGTAACAGGATATGATATCATTTTCTTCTGGGTAATCCGTATGGTATTCTCAGCACTTGAGCAGACTGGCAAGAGCCCATTCAAGCACGTGCTGATCCACGGACTTGTAAGAGACGACCAGGGACGTAAGATGAGTAAGTCCCTTGGAAATGGTATCGACCCACTTGAGGTTATAGATAAGTACGGCGCAGATGCCCTTCGTCTGACACTTATCACAGGAAATGCGCCTGGAAACGACATGCGTTTCTACTGGGAGAGAGTTGAGAATTCCAGAAACTTTGCAAATAAGATCTGGAACGCAACACGTTTTATCATGATGAACATGGAGAAGGCAGATTTCTCAGATGTGAAGCTGTCTGACCTTACAATAGCTGACCGCTGGATCCTGTCCAAGGTCAACACTCTTGCAAAAGAGATGACAGACAACATGGAGAAGTTCGAGCTTGGTATCGCGGTATCCAAGGTATACGACTTCATCTGGGAGGAGTTCTGTGACTGGTATATCGAGATGGTTAAGCCTCGTCTCTACAATGATGAGGATGAGACAAAGGCAGCAGCGCTCTGGACACTTAAGACAGTTCTGATACAGGCACTTAAGCTCCTTCACCCATACATGCCATTTATCACAGAGGAGATCTTCTGCAACATTCAGGACGAGGAGGAGTCGATCATGATCTCCAAGTGGCCTGAATACACAGATGAGTGGAACTTCGAGGCTGACGAGGCCGCTGTCGATACGATCAAGGCAGCAGTTCGTGCCATCAGAAATCTCCGTACAGGAATGAACGTACCACCTAGCAGGAAGGCAAAGGTATATGTCGTATCTGCAAAGGAGGACGTGAGATATATATTTGAGTCATCGAAGAGCTTCTTTGCCACACTGGGTTATGCCAGCGAGGTATACGTACAGGCAGACAAGACAGGAATCGATGAGAACGCTGTATCTACATTGATCCACGATGTCGCTGTATACATTCCTCTTGAGGAGCTTGTTGATATCGACAAGGAGATTGAGAGACTTGAGAAGGAGGCTGCAAAGCTTGCCGGAGAGATCAAGCGTGCATCCGGAATGCTTGCAAATCCAAAGTTCGTAGACAAGGCTCCAGCCGCAAAGGTTGAAGAAGAGAAGGCAAAGCTTGCCAAGTACACAGAGATGTCAGAGCAGGTTGCCGAGAGACTTGCACAGCTGAAAAAGTAATAAATTAAGATTGGAGTCCCGACAGACGGAAATGGCTTTCGCCTGCCGGGATTTCTTGATTGTTTTACAATATCGGTAAATTTGTGACCAGGACAGTGTTCCCTTCATATCATATAAGAGAAAGAGTGTTTTTGTCTGTATGAAGGGGGTGTAAACATGGGTTTTACGAGCATACCGATCAGGGGAATCATCCGTGAGGCTGTCGCAAGAGGCGGAATTATAGTTGACGTGAGAAGCAGGGAAGAATTTGCATCCGGGCATATCCCGATGGCGATAAATATTCCATTTGAATTGATAAAGGAAGGTGCATATACTCTTCCCAAAAGCAAGTATCTGCTGGTATACTGTACCCATGGAGTCAGCAGTATGAAAGCGGCACTTGCAATGAGCGAGGATGGCTACAAAGTGATAAATACCATAGGGGGTATTTCGCAGTATCGGGGACCGCTTACGAAACAGAGATGACATACAACATCAGCTGCCTTACAAGGCTGATGTTCAAGGAAGAAAGGTTGATAGATGAGTAGAATAGAGCTTATTGCTCCATGTCACTTCGGACTGGAGTCAGTATTAAAAAAGGAAATACTTGATCTTGGCTATGAGATAGTCCAGGTCGAGGACGGAAGGATAACATTTGCCGGAGATGAGACGGCTATTGCAAGGGCGAATGTATTTATAAGAACAGCGGAGAGGATCATGCTCAAATGTGGCAGCTTCAGGGCAGCCACATTTGACGAGCTGTTCGAGAAAACGAAAGCAATCCCGTGGGAAAAGTATCTTACCAGAGATGCAAAATTCTGGGTGTCAAAGGCGACGTCCAACAAGAGTGCACTTTTCAGTCCTTCGGACATACAGTCCATAGTGAAGAAGGCTATGGTGGAGAGAATGAAGCAGACATACAGGGTTTCGTGGTTTACTGAGGACGGCGCCAGCTATCCTGTCAGAGTGTTTATATTTAAGGACATCGTCACTATAGCTTTAGATACGTCTGGAGTGTCGCTTCACAAGAGAGGTTACAGAAAGCTTGTTGGCAAGGCTCCTATATCAGAGACTCTTGCCTCAGCACTCATCATGCTCACACCGTGGAACAGGGACAGAGTGCTGGTTGATCCATTCTGTGGAAGCGGAACATTTCCTATAGAGGCTGCCATGATCGGAGCACATATTGCGCCTGGAATGGACAGAGACTTCACAGCTCAGGAGTGGACAAAGATCTGCGACAAAAAACTGTGGTACAATGCGGTTGATGAGGCGCACGATCTGATAGACCATGATGTGAAGATGAATATACAGGGATATGATCTGGACTCAGATATGGTGAAGTGTGCCATGGAGAATGCCAGGGCGGCAGGAGTGGACCAGCACATCCATTTCCAGCAGAGGGATGTGAAGGACCTGAGGAATCCTAAAAAGTATGGATTCATCATCACTAACCCGCCTTATGGAGAGAGGCTTGAGGAGAAGGAGGCGCTTCCGGAACTCTACAGAACCATCGGGGAGAGCTACAGGAATCTTGATGACTGGTCAATGTTCCTGATAACATCATATTCGGACGCTGAAAAGTACATTGGAAGAAAAGCGGACAAAAACAGAAAGATATACAACGGAATGATAAAATCATATTTTTATCAGTTTATGGGGCCTAAGCCACCTAAAAGAAGGAGAGAAGACAGTTGAAAAAGCTGATATATGTGGTTCTTATATTGGCCATAGGGGCACTGGCATATTATGGAACAAAGGAGCCTTCGGGTAGATTGGAGAAAAGCGAAGACGAGCAGAATGCTGCATCGTTATTTGCGGGTAAGCTGGCTGAAAATTATAACACCGATGGCCTGACGCTGAAGGTGAACGGCAGTGATGTGAAGGATGAGGAATACATGCCTTACATCAGCTCTGATCTCCATGTGATGCTTCCAGTGAAGACATTTGTGGACAAGCTGGGCTGCACTGTGGATGAATATGCAAATGGCAGCATCGTTATCAAAAAAAATGAGGGCGTTGTGCGCCTTGTGGCCGGGGAAACTGATGCGACCCTCGACGGAAAAGATGTGAAGCTTGGAACGGCACCTGTGAAAAAAGACGATGTGGTGTATATTCCTATAGAGTATATAAGTGATACGTTGGATTATACCTGTGAATACAGCTACGAGACGGGAAGAGTATCCCTTCAGAAGACAGGCGAGGATATCACACTTCCTGCATCGTATGACATGAGAAAGGAAAACAGAGTAACCGAGGTGAGGGATCAGGGCGATTCCGGCACATGCTGGGCATTTGCATCGCTTGCTGCGCTTGAGACAACACTTATGCCCGATGAAAAACTGCAGTTTTCTGTGGACAACATGACCATGAACAATGGATTTGGTGTAGAGCAGTTCGAGGGTGGACAGTACAGGATGAGTATAGCTTATCTTGCATCCTGGAAGGGCCCGGTACTTGAGAAGGATGATCCTTATGGAGACGACGAGACCAATTCTGATCTCAAGGCTGTGAAGCACCTGCAGGAGGCTCAGATCATCGAAGACAAAGATCTTGATGCGATCAAGGAAGCTGTGTACACTAAGGGCGGTGTGGAGACTGCCATTTACAGTGATATGCAGGATGCGGACAGCGATTCAGAATATTACAACAGGGATCACAGCTCATATTACTATGACGGCACAGAGGGCATCAATCATGACGTAGTCATAGTCGGATGGGACGACAATTACAGCAGGAACAACTTCAACAAGACGCCGGAGAAGGACGGCGCTTTCATATGTAAGAACAGCTGGGGAACGGAATTTGGCGAGGATGGATATTTCTATATATCGTATTGTGATGCACATATATGCGAGACCAGCGTGGTGTACACGAAACTGGAGTCTTCTGACAATTACGACAAGATATATCAGGCAGATAAGCTTGGCTGGGTCGGTGTACTGGGATTTGACAATGAGGAAGCTTACTTTGCAAATGTGTATACGGCGGGCAAGGGAGAGGAACTCTCTGCGGTTTCATTTTATGCCACAGGTGCAAAGAGCACATACGAGGTGTATGTGACAACGGATTTTGAGAGTGAGGATGACCTTGCAGACAGAAAACTTGTGGCATCTGGAGAGATGGAATATGCCGGGTACTATACGGTTAATCTGGACGAGGCAGAAAAACTTGCGGATGGCAGCAAATTTGCGGTTATTGTACATATAACGACACCTGACACGAAGTATCCGATAGCTATAGAGTATGATGCGGATTCACTGACGGACAGTTTCGATATCAAAGATGGCGAGGGATACCTGAGCCTGTATGGCAACCAGTGGTACAGTGCGGAGAAGGACAGAAAATGTAATGTGTGCCTGAAGGCATTTACCAGGAGTGCCAAGTAGGACATATATAGAAATGATACTTATATAAAATTATAAAGTTGATAACAGGAGACGAGGGCTGAATGTGGATAAAGCAATGTATTTGTGGATAACATTCCAAATTCTGCGTAAAACTTTTCAGTCTTAGAGGGAAAGGAGTTGTATATATGGATAAGCTTATATTTGCAACAGGCAATGAAGGCAAGATGAAAGAAGTCCGCATGATACTTGCGGATCTGGGATATGAGATACAGTCCATGAAAGAGGCTGGTATTGATGTCGATATAGTTGAGGACGGAAAGACGTTTGAGGAGAATGCACTGATAAAGGCCAGAGCGATAAGCAAGACCAGCGGATGTCTAGTTCTGGCCGATGATTCAGGACTTGAGGTGGATTATATGGACAAGGCGCCGGGAATATACAGTGCCAGATTCCTTGGAGAGGACACCTCATACCATATAAAAAATCAGTATATCATTGACAAGCTTGCTGGAGTTCCTGATCCTGAGAGAACAGCCCGGTTTGTGTGTGTTATAGCGGCAGTGTTCCCTGATGGAAGTGAGTATACTGAGCGCGGAACCATAGAGGGAATCATCGGTTACGAGGAGCGCGGTGAGAATGGATTTGGATATGATCCTATATTCTTCCTGCCTGAGAGGGGCAAGACCACAGCGGAACTTGACCCGGAGGAGAAGAATGAGATAAGCCACAGGGGTAAGGCGCTCAGACTGATGAAGGATGTCATCAGAAAGCACAGAGAGAATAATTGATGGCAGATGATTGCGAATCACCGTGTTTGTTAGATTTTAAACAAGGGGGGCAGAGATGAAAGTCCTGATAATAAGTGATACCCATGGCAAAAGCAGCTGCATAGAGCAGATATACAATATAGTTGGAGATGTGGATATGCTGATACATCTGGGAGATGTTGAAGGCGATGAAGAACTCATATATGATCTGTTTAATTGCGAGATCCACATGGTGAGGGGAAACTGCGACTACAATGCAGAACTCCCGATATATGATGAGTTCAATATTGGAGACAAGAGAGCATTTATAACCCATGGACACAGGTATGGAGTGAACAGCGGAACAGCATACCTGGAGGAACTCATAGATACAGAGGGGTATGATTTTGTGATGTATGGACATACCCATAGGCGGGATCTGACGACTTATAAGAATTCATATATCGTGAATCCGGGAAGTCTGGCACTGCCGAGGGATAACCGAGTAGGAACATATATGCTGTTGGATTTCGATCAGCACGGTATACCATTTTTTGCAGAAAATGAGCTGCCAAGGCTGGAGTCGAATGTGTCAAGTTTTCGAAGAAAATTTGACATGTAGCATCAGCCCTGCCGAAGGCAGCTTTAAATGGCTGATGTTCCATACCGGAGGAGAAGAAGAGAAAGAGTTTCTGGGAGAACATTTGGGAGTAGGGCATATTTGAGAGATTAAAATGGCAGGTAAAATGATATGAAGAAACATGATATAGTTGAAGGTGTGATCGACACATACGAGTTCCCAAATAAGGGAAGTTTTCATATGGATGACAGGAAGGTAACTGTCAAAGGAGCGATAAAGGGACAGAAGGTGTCCTGCCGTATCACGAAACTTAAGAAGGGAAAGGCCGATGGAAGACTTCTGGAGGTTCTGGAGAAGTCGGAGCTGGAGGACGGTGCCCCGGTGTGTTCACATTTTGGAGCGTGCGGTGGCTGCAGTTATCAGACTCTCAGCTATGACAACCAGCTTGCAGTGAAGGAAGAACTCGTAAAAGGATTGTTGGACGGTGTTATCGATGCCTGCGCTCACCCTTATGAATGGCAGGGGATAATCGCATCACCTGTTACACAGGGATACAGGAATAAGATGGAGTTCTCATTTGGCGATGAGTACAAGGATGGCCCGCTGGCGCTGGGACTTCACAAGAAGAACAGCACCTATGACATCGTGCAGATAGAGGACTGTTATATAGTGAACGATGATCTGAATAAGATCGTGAAATATACAGTGGAATTCTGCAAGAAAGCCGGACTTCCATATTACAGGAAGATGCAGCATGAAGGACTCTTGAGGCACCTGGTCATCAGACGTTCTGCCACAAATGGAGATCTGCTGGTGAATCTGGTGACAACCACACAGAATCTGGAGGCTCTTAACCTTGATGCATATGTGAAGGGTCTGCTGGAGCTTCCACTTGAGGGAAAGATCGCAGGAATCCTCCACACGGAGAATGATTCCATGGCGGATGCCGTCATAAGTGACAGGACGAACCTGCTCTACGGAACAGAATATATATATGAAACAGTCCTTGGACTTCAGTTCAAGATATCGCCGTTCTCGTTTTTCCAGACAAATACAAAGAGCGCAGAGAGACTTTATGACAAGGCCCGCTCCTATGTGGGTGATACAAAGGATGCGGTTATATTTGACCTCTACAGCGGAACCGGAACCATAGCGCAGCTTCTGGCACCGGTTGCAAAGAAAGTGATAGGTGTGGAGATCGTGGAGGAGGCTGTGGAGGCTGCCCGTGTGAATGCGGAGCTCAACGGTCTTGACAATTGTGAGTTCATCGCTGGAGATGTGCTGAAGGTGATAGATGATATCGAGGAGAAGCCAGACTTCATAGTCCTTGACCCACCCCGTGATGGAATCAACCCTAAAGCCTTGACGAAGATCATCAACTATGGTGTGAAGGAGCTTGTATACATAAGCTGCAAGCCAACCTCGCTTGCCAGGGATCTGGTGACGCTTCAGGAGAATGGATACTTTGTGACTAAGGCATGCGCTGTGGATCAGTTTCCGGGGACGGTGCATGTGGAGACTATAATAGGGCTACGTCGTACAGATTCGTGAAAATCCTTGAATTTACGCACTTTTGCAGCTTTTTCAATTTCGGCAGAACCGATGTGAAAAGGCATAAAAAGCAGATAGTGGACAGAATTCATGTCGTTGTCGGCTATAGAGTCGACACGAGGGACACAATATTCTTTGATGAATAAAAGTGAATAAAATAGCCAATTTGGCAGGGATATTTAATTACAAATATTGAATATCCCTGCCTTTTATTTTTCTATTCAAGGAGGTGTCAATATGTTAAAGATAAGGCTTCAAGGGACAAAAAATGACATACGCTGGTTTGTACGTTTACTTCAGAGAGATAAGCGATTTGACGTGAATAATGTTTCAACTTTTTTCGATAATGTTGGAACAGATAAATATAAACGTGTGTATGCAGAAGTATCAAGAAAGAAAAAGGATTCTGGTAAGAAACCAAGTAACGTTATGCAGGTAGAAGAAAAATGTCACTATGTAGGAAGTGGCATGGTGATTCGATAGGAATGGAGGTACAACGGTATGTGTAAGGTAATAGCAATCGTGAATCAAAAAGGTGGCGTAGCAAAGACTACGACAACAGTGAACTTAGGTATAGGTTTGGTAAGAGAAGGCAAGAAGGTACTACTTATAGATGCGGATAGTCAAGGATCCCTTTCATCAAGCCTTGGCGTGGCAGAGCCTGATGAGCTTGATGTTACTCTCTCGACGATCATGTGTAAAATGATCAATGATGAAGATTATGGAAAGCGGGAAGGGATTATTGTACATGAGGAGGGAGTATCTTTTCTTCCATGCAATATCGAACTTTCCGGACTGGAAGTCACATTGGTAAATACCATGCGGAGAGAGTACATATTGAAAGAGTACATAACAAGTGTAAGAAATCTTTATGATTATATATTGATTGACTGCAATTCCAGTCTTGGCATGGTGACAATGAATGCCCTTACTGCAGCTGATTCAGTCATCATACCGATAGAAGCAGCGTACCTTTCCATAAAGGGTTTACAGCAGCTTATTACCACTCTTGGCAGGACTAAGAAATATTTGAACCCTAACCTTGGAATAGAGGGAATCGTTTTTACAAAGATGGTTGGACGTACCAATTACGCAAAGGAAATCAAGTCCATGGTGGAAGAAATCTATGGCAAAAATGTCCGTGTGTTTGGTGCGGTTATCCCACATTCTGTGAGAGCGGCAGAGACTTCCGCAGAGGGTGTGAGTATATTCAAGCATGACCCAAGAGGAAAAGTTGCGGCGGCGTATAAGAAGCTCGCAAAGGAGGTGCTTGCAGATGAATAAATCCAATAGTGCTTCCAAGATAAAGATGAAATCATTTGACGATCTGTTTGGTACAAACGAAAATCTGGAACAGGCAAATGCAAATGGTGGTGAAATCCGAGAAATACCTTTAGCAAGTCTGCATACATTCAGAAATCATCCGTTTCAGATTCATGAAGATAAGCTGGAGGAAATGGTAGAGAGTGTCAGACAGTATGGCGTGCTTGTTCCAGGGATTGCGAGAATGCGACCGCAGGGTGGTTATGAAATCATTGCCGGACACACAAGAAAGGCTGCCTGTGAACTTGCCGGTCTTGATACCATGCCGATGTTCATTCGCAATCTGAATGATGATGAAGCTACCATTGTCATGGTGGACAGTAACATTCAGAGAGAAGATATCTTTCCAAGCGAAAAGGCAAGGGCGTATAGTATGCGCTACTATGCCATGAAACATCAAGGCATTAAAGGAAACAAGGGTAGTAGCCTTGATATCATGAGTGAGGAAACCGGCGAGAATGCAAAGAAGATTCAGCGGTATATCAGACTTGCAAAATTGTCCGATGAACTGCTTGACTTTGTTGATCGGAAAAAGCTTGGCTTTATTCAGGGCGTTGATCTTTCGTATCTGAATGAAGAACAGCAGCAGTGGGTACTCGATATAATACTTGACAGGAATGTGTTCCCTAATATAGAGCAGTCGGCAAAATTAAAGGCGTTATGCCGGGAAAATATGCTTACGCAGGAAGAAGTGAGGAACATCATGCTTCCGGAACAGGTGTCGGTAAAGCCAAGAAAAGTAACATTCAAAGCAGACAGATTGGATGACTACTTTAATGATGAATACACAGAAGAGAAGATTACAGAGGTTATAATAAGTCTTTTAGATGAATGGAAGAAAAGAGGTGAGAAGGCATGACAAACATCGTAAATACTGGTAATGCGTCGGTGGATGCGCTGGCAGAAATGAACATCAGTGGAAATGTTACGCCGGTGAATTGGTATAAAACGATTTTACGTGAAAATGGCAAGCCATACCTTCTCGCTATCTGTGTGTTGTCGGAAATCGTGTATTGGTATCGTCCCGTGGAAGTACGGGACGAGCATAGCGGCATGACAATCGGTTACAGAAGAAAATTTCGAGAGGATTTGCTCCAGAAAACCTACAATGATTTTGCCGAGCAGTTTGGAGAATCACGGAGAAGTGTGAAGGCAGCGTTTGACAGACTAGAGGAAATAGGTGTGATCCGTCGTGAATTCCGTAACATAGAAACAAATAGCGGAATGGTTTTAAATAATGTCATGTATATTGATCTATGCGTTGATAAACTTTACACATGTACATATCTGGACATACCAGGAGATGACGAAGATGTAGAAAACACAGGGGAAGGAATACAAAAACAGGCTGAATACCAAGCAAATAAGCCTGTTACAAAATTTTGTACCACCTCCTACAAAACTTTGTATGACCCTCCTACAAAATTTTGTACCACCCCCTACAAAACTTTGTATGACCCTCCTGCAAAATTTTGTACCACCCTCCCACAAAATGATGTACCCCCTCATACAAAGTTTTGTAATACAAATACAGAGAATACTACAGAGAATACAGGGGAGATTACCTATCCTATCATTCCATCAGGCACAGGCGTGAAAACTGATACGATGGATAGGATGGATGAAGTGCGCTCATTTATCAAAGACAATATAGATTATGACGGATTGCTTCATTGCCATCCAACAGAGAAGATGGACATAAATGAATTGGTGGAGCTGATAGTAGAGACTATAGCGGTTAAACAGCCGGTAATCCGTATCAACAAATATGACTTTCCATATGATGTTGTTCGGAGCAGATTGGAGAAGATAGATTTTCATACGATGGAGTATGTGCTGGAATGTCTGCGGAATAATGCTACAAAGGTTCGCAACATACGAAGCTATATGCTCACGACACTGTATAATGCTCCGGTAACATGTAGTAATTACTATAAAGCAGAAGTAAACCATGACTTCTATGGTAAGTAACGATTCATAGCTTCTGGAAACAGCAGTTGACTATATATTTTTCACCTTCCCTTCCTTTTGAGGGGCAGGAGGGCACACCTGCCTCTCGTTTTAAGGGGATTGCTGCAAGTATGATTCTTTGATATAATCAATGCAACAGTTTTACAAATCGGAATTTGTGAGGGTAATTATGATAAATTTTTTGAATGATATAAGGAATGCAGAAAATCCAATATCCAATAATAGAAAACTTATAAATACCATAGCGATATTGTTTCTCGGAATAGCTTTGGGAACTTTCTCAAAATATCTGGATTTTCGTCAAACTGAACTTCCAGGTGTGCTTATGGCAATAAATGGAGTCTTAGATATTGGTAATTTTCTTGGGCGTTTTGCAATCTGGATATTGATTGCACTGTGTATTTCTATTTATAGCAATTCTGCAATAAGAGCAAGCATCAATGTTTTTGTATTCTTTGTTGGTATGGTTGCAAGCTACTATTTGTATTCAAACTATATTGCAGGATTTTTCCCAAGAAGTTATGCGATGATTTGGTTTGGATTTACAGCTGTTTCTCCATTATTGGCTTTTGTCTGTTGGTATGCAAAGGGGAAAAGCAAACTGGCATTTATACTATCAGCGCTGATTTTGGCAGTATTGTTCAATATGTGCTTTGTATATGGATGCTGGTATTTTAATGCAAAATCTGTTTTGGAAGTGATAGTCTTTATTATTGGACTTATTGTTTTGAGGAGAGACACATTGAGGAGTTCTGCGCTAATGGGAACGATTAGTATAGTTCTTGCAGTTTTACTTGATATGGTTATTCCATTTCATTTTGGATAAACAACTTCCAGTTTGTTGAACTGAATCCGAAAAGCATTAGGGCGCAGAGGAGATAGAATCCTTTGCGTAAAAGACTAACGAACATATTTAATGAAACATCGGAACCATCTTCTTTTTGTTGTTTACCTATAATAACGATTGGAGTAGTCGATTATAGACACTGCAATCAAAAAAATCTGAAAATATATTTATCAACATTACATAAAAGTGTGTAGATGCACATAAAATGGGAATACATATTGAAATTCAGGTCGTTCTGTGATAGGATCTCATTACTAAAAAGTGTGCAGATGCACGGAAAGGGGGAGCGTAATGATGGAGATTAAAAGAGACGCTTACCTACAGCAGCTGACCCTGCGAAAAGATAATGGAATGATAAAGGTGAT